>Ga0265303_10002212_pt1 | contig 12030 bp, 10 predicted proteins | sample Helome_2_FD_192494 | JGI IMG/M metagenome (GOLD analysis project Ga0265303, IMG submission 192494) | Marine sediment microbial communities from subtidal zone of North Sea - Hel_20160317 (Illumina Assembly) | ecosystem: Environmental > Aquatic > Marine > Subtidal zone > Sediment ...
ACAGCAAAATTGCTGTGACAAGGCTCCCGCTATTTTTTAGCAGAGTACGAAGCAGGGTTATCTTAGCTAATATTTCATTAGAAACCATTTCGAAACCACAATTTTGGGATTTTTTCCATAAAAACTTCAATAAATTACAGAGCAAAAAATATGTTTTGAAATGGTTTCTATACATGATTAATTTTCCAGAAGCTAACTTAATATGGCATGCAAACAATTTTCTTTCTGGAATTCACTCAACAGTACCCCATAATATGCTGCCTTCTGCAGAGACTTTCTTAATCGGATACTGTTACGGATAATCTTGACATAATCGTATTTCGACGTCAATACCCGATCGCCGGAGGGGAATGTTACCCCCAAGCCCATTAAGGCGTGTCCAAGATTGGCTGTCTATCTTATTAAGGGCGGTTTGCTGAAACAGCCACGTCATATCCAGCATCTGGATTACCAATGCGAAATTTGCTCTATTTCCCCATGGGAATATGTTCTTTTTCGCAGTTTTATCAGTCCAGACCCTCTTTCGCCACTTTGTATTTAGAACGGATATATTTCTAAAAATGTTATGTTTTCACCATTTCTAAGCTTTCCAGCTTGACACAGGATTACCATTTTGCAATGCTTGAATATATAAAAATCAAAGAAATTTAATGATTTCCCGGTGGAAGATGAAAAATGAGAATTAAGTCGCTATTTTTAATTACCTTTTTACTTTTGGCAATGGGTTTTATTACTTTTTTAAGCCTACCAATGGCCCGTGCAGAACAAACGCAAAATCCAAATGAAACGGGTATAAAATTCTTGTGGGCTTTTGGGGCAATAAAAAAAACAGAGGATGGTTCAGTTTTTCAATCCATTGATCGTGACACGGCCCTTAACACGGGAGATAAAATAAAATTCTTTATTAGATTGGATAAGCAATGCTTTGTTTATCTTATATATTGCAGTTCCCAAAATGAAATCAAAGTGCTATTTCCGCATCGTTTCGAAGTAGAGGGACATGAATATAATATTTCCCAGAACTATTACATTCCAATTGGCAAGCAATGGTTCGAATTAGACGATCATGTCGGACAGGAAAAGTTTTATTTACTCGCTTCGATTGATCGCCTGAAAGAACTGGAGGCGATAATAAACCAATATGAAAGTACTGATCCTGCCAGCCAACCAGTGATAGCTAATAAAATCCAATTAGAGATCCGAAAATTGAGAAAAACCCATTTAATATTAAAAGGTTACGGTGAACGTCCGGTAAGCATTATTGGGGCATTGCGAGGTACCGGCAAGACCGAAAAAGATGGGTCTTACGATGTGGCCAATTTTGCGATAGAAATATCAGCTGATACAATATACAGCAGGACCTTTACGATTGATCACCAATAAATTACTAAAATTTCGAACCCCAATCCTTTTAATTGTTTTTTCATTTTTGGCAACCCACCTTTGCTTTTGGATCCTACCAAACGTATTTGAAGTATGGAACTCTCAGATAGTTGATCAACTATTTATACTTAGAACAAAGATAGATAGATTTAGACCAGAGTATAATAATACCGTGGTCCATGTGGATTTTAATAATTCGAGTATTGAAAAACTTAGTACTCCATATTTGAACCGATCCCATTTTGCAAAACTTATTCGCAATCTGACGTCTATGAATACTGCGGCTCAAGTATATGATTATATATTTGCTGCAAAACTAAATAAAAATGACGATGATGCCTTAATCCAAGCCACCAGAGCAGCGGCCAATGCGTACTTTGGTATAGCCCTGCAGCTACGCTCCCCAAGACAACCTCAGAGAAAAAAGCCTGAACCTTCTAAAAGCCGAGAGTATATGATTCAAACGAGCTGGCTGATTTCTGCCCCAGAGGTAGACGGAGAATTATATGTGGGAGAAAATCCTTTGGCAACCTATCCAGAGTTAGCCTCTGCTTCCCGTGGGTTAGGCTCACTTAGCGTGAAATTTGATCGGGATGGAGTTTTACGGCGAGTGCCTCTGCTGGTAAAATTTGAGAATGCGTATTATCCACTCCTGCCTCTGCGGGTTATCTGTGACTACCTGCAGGTTCAACCAGATAATTTGAAGTTAAAACCGGGTCAACATCTCATACTGAAGGATGCTAAAAAGCCCTTATCTGACAATTCCCATGATATTCTAATACCTATCGATAGTAAGGGTAATATGATTGTCAATTACGTGGGACAGTGGGAGAGCATGGACCACTATAATTTTGCCGATATTTTGCGGGCCTCGGATGACCAGGATGAATTTGAAATCTGGACAGATGAATTCAACGGTAAAATCGTTGTTATTTCGGATGTATCAACGGGTTCCGCTGATATCGGACCTGTTCCATCCGATGCAGAATACCCTTTGAGTGGTGTGCATGCCAATGTTATTCATAATATCTTGACCGAATCTTTTCTTAAAGAGCTTTCTGGATGGAATACTTTTTTGTTGGATGTATTGATTCTAATAATATTGGTATTTCTATCCTTTCGCTCTTCTTATTTTTTCTTTTCGGTAGGGTCTATCATTTTGTCAACAACATTCATAACTGCTGCAATAGCATATTTTTTCTTTGGCCAGGTCATAGTAAATATTCTCCGCCCTCTCATGATGATTGGAATTGGTACGGGCTCAATTATCATATACCGTTATATTAATTCAGAAAGAGAAAAAATTGAGAGTCTTCGCCAACGAGATTTTATACGGCACACCTTTGGTCGCTATATAAGCAATGAGGTAGTTGATGAATTACTTAATTCTCCTGAAGGCTTGAAAATGAGCGGGGAGAATCGTGAAGTTACTTTTTTGGTATCAGACTTGCGTGGTTTTACTAGTCTTTCGTCAAAACTCACCCCTCAAGAAGTCATAATAATACTAAATCGATATTTTGAAAAAATGGTAGAAGTAATCTCGAAATACAGGGGAACTGTCAGTGAGTTTATGGGAGATGGAATCTTAGCCTTTTTCGGGGCACCCATACAAAGCGCTGATGATCCAGTGAGAGCGACTGCCTGTGCCATTGAAATGCAAAATGCACTTTCTGAAATAAATGCTGAACACAAACAAAGCAAGATTAACCTTCCTGAAATTGCTATGGGGATTGGTATTAACACAGGCGAGGTTGTTGTTGGGAACATTGGCTCGGAAAGGCGAGCTTCATATGGTGCTGTGGGCACTCCCATCAATGTTGCATACCGCATTGAATCGTTAAGCGTCGGCGGGCAAATTTTTGTTAGCGCTATCACCTATGAAAAAGTTAAAAAACATGTAACAATTAGAGGAACTAAAGAGGTAAAGATCAAAGGAATTGTCGAACCGATTTACATTTACGATGTGATAGGTATGGGCGGACAATACAAAGTCTCATTGCCAGATAAGAAGCGTAAACCACTTAAAAAGCTCGAACCACCATTAAAAGTTGAATGTTTTCAGGTGGAAGGAAAAGCTGTAACTGCAGACCCGATACCCGGAAAAATCGAATATATTGGTGAGAATATGGCGGAAATATCACTGGCTTGTCAAGTTGAAGCATTCGAAAATTTAAAGATTGTTTATAGCACAGGTAGGCATTCAGAATTATCAGAACTTTATGCTAAAGTAGTGCCAGAGGGGGAATATTCGAAGAAATTGTCGAAGGAAAGTCTTTTGATAGAATTTACTTCGTTGGCTGATGAAGTTAAAAATATTCTTAAATGAAAAATTTTGCTTCCGGGAAAAAATCTAGAGCGAAAGAAGATTGTTTTCGCTGTTGAAAGCCATAGGGGCGGGGCCTTTGACAATATCCACATCTTCTCTTTGGGAAAGTGCCTCGGCATAGGCCGCCGACACTTCAACAATATCTAATCGAAGGGTATTTTTAATTCGCACAATTTTGCTTTTCTGTGCTGATATCAGGCCGATGCTGTCCAGCGCGACTTCAATTGCCTCACGATCATTTGCAAAGTGCATGGGGATTGCACCCTTTTCCAAACTGATGCCGGTAATACAATTTTTGTACGTGACGGCATAGTCGATTTTATCCACTAGTCTTTTGGTCGTGAGGTCCGCCAGTCCGATCCCGATGGCATTGCCCTTACTTTGGTCCGTCAGATCCCGCACGAAAATCCGTTTTATCCGGGCTGGATGATTAAAAGCTCCCAGAAGATCTCGGTTTCTTCCGGTAATGTTGGGATCGATTCCGACTCCGCTGATGTCTTTTCCCATTTCGTCAACGATTAAAAGATCGATTTCATTAAAAGGCAGCTTGGCCATCAATTTTTTAGATAGTGACAACAGCTTTTTTTCGTTGTTTTCAATTTCAGCGGGCTTCAAGGCTGCTATCCTGGCTGTATCGCCATAGCCGTTTTCGACGATTCCCAAGGCACCAGTGACGGGTGTTTTCTGTAACACCAGACAAGCGGCATTCCGGATGATTTTAGGAAATGTATGCTGGACAGCTGCTTTGTGATAGTAGGCCGCTCCTTTATGATTTCCCAGGCCGATGGCCATCATCTTCATGAGGCCGCTTTCGATCGAGGCTTTAAATTTCGTGTGGGATTTGATGCGATTGACTATGAAAATATGATTGGCGCCCAGGGCATTTTTATCCACCAAAACCGGCACCTCGTCATCCGTTAATCCAATCTGCTGCACTGCCATGGAAGATACGATGGGCGCTTGCATATAGGATTCCGTCACCCCCAGCTCGGCCAGCACGGCAGTCTGCCCTTTGGCAGTTGCCCCTCCATGGCTTCCCATGGCCGGAAATATAAAGGGCCTGGCGTCAAAGGATTTGAAAAACGCAACAACAGACTTTAAAATTTCGGCAATGTTAGCGATTCCGCGACTGCCGGCCGCAATTGCCACGCTGTGTCCCGGCTGAATTTCATTCCAGGACAATTTGTGCAGTTCTTCCTGCACCGTTTTGGGGATGTTTTTTAGGCTTGTGCTGTCGAAATTCTGACGGATGCGGTAGATTTTGGGTAAATTCATCATACCCTCAACTTTCGCTCATTCAGGGTTATATTCTTTGCACAGCACCGCCGCAAAACCGATCATTCCATGGCCGATTAATTCCAGGGTTTCTTCCAGGGGTACATTCACCAGCGCTTCACCTGGAATTATTCGCCACCATCTCTGATCGACGGTCTGTGACAGAAAGTAGGTAAAAAATCCGGCCACCAGCAAATTAATCACCCACGGGTTGGCAAGATAGGCCTTAAATCGATCATATTTGAGTAAAATGATTCCCAGCAAAAGCACCAGACCGATAAAAATGGCTTCATCGGTACCCTCAAAATGAATCTCGCGGCACATAATCAGCAAAAAGAGGGCCGTACTCCACAGAAAAAAAACACCGCGCGAGACAATGAATCGCACAGCGGCGATCAACATGAATAAACCGCTCACCACAACAGCCGCTATTTCCAACCCTTGTTTTTCTGGCCTAAAAATACCGGCGGCCATTACAAGCCAAAGTAAAACTGTCACCAGCAGGGGCAGGATCAGGAAGCGATAGTTAAAATGGGCCACCAATCGTCTAAGGTTTGACTGAATTGCCTTAAGATGCGGTTTGGCGGATTCATATATCGTCATATGATGAAGGGCTGCCTGATTTATTTAACAAAGGGAAAAATGTCCGTATAACCCATGATATCCGTGATGAGTAGAATAATAAATGCGATTAGGGAAACAATCAAAAACACTTCAAGCGCACCGCCGGCGGCGGGAAGCTGATCCAATTTATCGCTAACCGCAACGGCCTCTGCGTCTGAAAGGCTGTCGATTCTGGCGCCGGCTTCCCGTGGGTCAATTCCTTGATTGATCAGCGCCTGGCGTACATCTTCACGCACAAGAAGTTGTTTAATTCGGTTGCGGGCCTCCTGGCCCTGAGAAGCCTCCACCATGGTTTCAGTTCTGATCATGGCAGCAAATACGGATTGGAAAGGACCCGAAATCACCAGCATAAATAGGGCCACAATGATGCTGACCGGTTTCAAGGTTTGTCGAACCGTTTTCATTGATTACCTCCATTAATTCAAATTTTAATTCAACAGATATACCTCTTATCTGGTATGGCTTCTATCTCAGGGGCCGGGAAAAAATATCAAAGGTTGCACCCAGCCCTTTTTCTCTCAGAACGGCTATTCGGTGACCAGGTGAGTAAATTTTTTATCATAATTTAATTTTGGAATAAATTCAATAATTGAATTTCTTCAAGCCGAAGCCCTCATTTGAAAAAATTCATATTCGGTCGACTCTGAATACCCGGTGACTGTTCAAAAAACTGCTCGATAATGGTTTCTATTTCCGATAAATCAGTGGCATTTAAAATACGGGTGTAAAGGGAATGCCCGAACCGAAAGTTGGCGCAGAAATAAAAAGAAAAGCGCTTAAAGCGTTTGATGGCCCGGATGGGATCATAGTGGAACTCCAGTAAATTGATCAGCTGTAGCGCAGCCTCCCGAAATATTTCCCGGCTCGTCTGCAAATTGTCCAGAAACTCTGCAAATATCCATGGCCTGGCAATGGCCATGCGTCCGAGAGCAATGCCGTCACACCCGGTTTCTGTGATCATTTTCATACCGTCGTTTCGGTCGAATATGTCGCCGTTGCCAAATACCGGAATTGATACGGCCTGCTTTACCAGCCCAATGTACGCCCACTTGGGAGGACGTGACCGTCGGTCCGGCGCAACCCGCGGATGAAAGGTGAGGGCATCGGCACCGGCATCTTCAAATTTTTTGGCCAAACTCACCGCCGGATGGGGATCGTCTTGCCAGCCGGTGCGAAACTTCACCGTTACCGGACAGCTTACGGCTGCTCGGACCGCGGCCACAATCGTTGTGGCCAGAGCCGGATTTTTTAACAGGGCCGCCCCGCAGTTGCGGCGGCAGATGGTTGCATTCGAACAGCCCAGATTTATATCGACACCGAATAATCCTTCATTTTCTATCCTGCGGGCAGCTTCGGCCATGATAGCCGGCTGATCACCGAAAATTTGGCAAATCAACCGGGAACGTTCCTCATCACGCCACCTGAAATAAGGCGAAATTAATCGGTTCTCGTTAGGGATGGCCTTGGCGCTGCACATCTCGGAAAATAACAGACCATACCCGCCATAGCGTGAAAGCAGCTCACGAAAGGCGATGTGCCCAAGAAAACTCATCGGGGCCAGCACGAGTCTTGTGTCAATGGGTTTGCCGCCTATTTTAAGGGGTTGACGCAGATATTGCGCAAGACTATAAATCATCACAAGAAGGTAGCAAATTTGATCAGAGATTAAAAGCCAATTAGGAGTTATCTGTTATTTGTTAAGGGTTTTGCACTCAATTTGGATGGCCTTTGGATATGATCAATAATGGCATTGGCATTGTCGGCTCAACGACAATCGATAAAATTGTGAGTCAACAACAAAGTGTTAGCAAGATAGGCGGCGTCACTGCCTATGCCGGAATTACATACAGCCGGCACGGACTCGATACGCTGGTGGTTTCAAATATCGCCAAAAATGACCGCACCATCATTGAAAGGCTGGAACAGGAAAATATCATCGTATTAAACGGCCAAACTAACCGGACCACTCATTTTGTCAACAATATCAAGAAAGATTTTCGCAGGCAGAAAGTTTTCAATCGAGCACGATCGATCCAACCCTGCCAGTTGTCAGCCGTAATCAAGCGCGTTGGTGGGCTGCACCTCGGCCCCCTTCACCCCGATGATATCGTCCCGGAGGCTATGACAGCGCTGCCCAACACAGATCTAAAAGTATTTCTGGATGTTCAGGGATATACCCGCAAAGTTGTAGCCAAGAAGGTATCGGCGGCTGTATCAAGACATCTGACGGCAGCCTTAAACGCAGCTCACATCCTCAAAGCCAATGGAGCCGAGCTCAAAGTCATCCTTGAATATTACCAAAAAGGTTTGACAGCGCTCATGGAAACCTTTGAAATAGAAGAATCTGTAATAACCTTAGGTCATAAAGGAGGTTGGGTTGTAACGCTAAACGGTGAAAAGTTTGAATATCCAGCAGACAGAATTGAGAACGTGACTGATCCAACCGGAGCCGGTGATGTGTTTTTTGCAGCTTACCTCACCTGTCGATTTTTAAATAACCAGGATATTCCGAATGCCTGTCGCTACGCTGCCCGTATCGCAGCCCGCCAGGTGGAAGGAACTTATATATCCCTCGACAGGCTGATTTTGCCATAACCGGTGTTTCGGCGCGAAAGCAACGAAAATTACCGGCAGGCTTTATTTCTCCGACCGGAATGTGCTAATATGATTTAGAGATTTATCATATCATAGATCGTGCAGCGGGAATGAGAATGCCCGCGATACCGGAACCCCCCGGCAAAGGCAAATAAACTATATAAAAAGGCTATCCAATGGCTCATTCGAGTCGACGGCTACTACCCCAGAACTTGCAGGACCGCTTTATAGGGCTGCTGTCACCGCTGGTAAAGCTTTTTACCAAATGGGGACTGGGTCCAAATTCTTTTACCGTTGCAGGCGTGATCATAACATCGATCGGGGCAGCGGCCTTTTTAATGGGTTTTATCCGGCTGGCAGGTATATTTATTTTACTCGGTGGTCTCTGTGACACGATCGACGGTTTACTGGCCCGCAGGACCGGAAAAGCGTCGCGGTTTGGTGCTCTGCTTGATTCCACCGTTGATCGTTATTCCGAATTTATTATGTTTCTTGGTATAGCTGCCTATTTTTTTTATATCGATGACTACGTTACGGCGGCGGGAACTTTTCTGGCCCTGTGCGGTTCTTTTATGGTCAGTTATTCTCGTGCCCGGGCCGAGAGCCTTGGGTTGGAGGCCAAGATAGGCATCATGCAGCGCCCCGAACGCATTGTGCTGATTGGACTTGGCGCCATCATTCACATGAATGCTTTTATAGTCACCATCTGGCTGGTAGCTGTTTTTGCCAATTTTACCGCCCTGCAAAGAATCCGTTTCGCCTATAAACAGGACACCACTGAATTCAAGGAAGAAGTCATCATTAAAACATAGAAATATTACACACGAAAATGCCTAAAATGTCTAAAATAAAAAAAAGTGATAAAACCGCCCATTATGATGTCATTATCGTCGGCGGAGGTCCGGCCGGCTTGTTTGCGGCCTATTATTTAAGTGAGCATTCTGATTACCGGGTACTGCTGCTTGAGAAAGGCAAAAGCTCTCTGAAACGCAATTGCCCGATCAATACCTATCAAGAATGCATCAAGTGCAAACCCTGTAATATCCTCAGCGGCATCGGCGGGGCCGGTTTATTCTCAGACGGTAAACTGAACTACATCTACAAGCTGGGAAAAACAGATTTGTCCCAGTTTATGCCCATCCCCCAGGCCGAAGCACTTATCAATGAAACCGAGCAAATATTCAACTATTTCGGATTGGACGGCCCTGTTTATCCCACCGACGGGGATGCCGCCCGAGAAATTCGTAAGGCTGCCAAACGATACGGCATCGACCTGCTCATCATCAAGCAGAAACATTTAGGCAGCGACCGCCTGCCCGACCACATCACGGCCATGGCCGATCACATCAAATCCAAGGGGGTTGTCATCCACACCTCCGAGGAGGTCAAAGACGTCGTGGTTGAAAACAACCGTGCTGCCGGTGTGGTAACCAAAAGGAATAAGTACCTGGCCGATCATGTTATCCTTGCTCCCGGTCGGGTGGGCGCTGACTGGATGGGAGGACTGGCACAGCAACACGGAATCCCGGTTGAACAAAGGGGTATAGAAGTCGGCGTTCGGGTCGAGGTTCACAACGACATCATGCAGGACCTGTGCGATGTTATTTACGATCCCACCTTTTTCATTCAAACCGCAAAATATGACGATCAAACGCGAACCTTTTGCACCAACAAAGGCGGATTCGTAACCTTAGAAAATTACAGTACGTTTGTCTGCGTCAACGGGCACGCTTATCAGGATAAAAAATCGCAGAACACCAATTTTGCGTTTCTGTCCAAAGTCGTGCTGACGGAGCCGGTGACGAACAATCAGGCGTATGGGGAGTCCATCGGAAGCCTGGCGACTCTGATCGGCGGTGGCAAGCCGATCCTGCAACGCTTTGGAGACCTTAAACGGGGCCGGCGCAGCACATGGCACCGGGTCAACAAAGGCTACATTGTACCGACCATGACCGATGTCATCTGCGGAGACATTGCCATGGCATTGCCGGAAAGAATCCTGACCAACATTATCGAAGGGCTGGAAAAGTTAAACCATGTGGTGCCGGGGGTCGCCAACGATGAAACCCTGCTTTACGCACCTGAAATTAAATTTTTTGCCACCCAGGTGGAAACTACCAGCGACCTTGAAACCAAAATAAAAGGTATGTACGTGGCGGGAGACGGACCCGGTGTCGCCGGCAACATCGTTTCGGCCAGTGCCACGGGGTTGATACCGGCAAAAGCCATTATTGCCAGGAACCGTTAAAAAGATACTGCCAAACTACTGGTGTTTTTTCTGGTGCGGCAATATACTCCAGGCCTGCTTCGCGATACTCGATTCTCGATGCGCAAAAATGCCAGACGACAAAAACAGAGTCCAGAACTATGCGATTCTATATTGGGATTTTCGGAATTCAAATTAGTCTGGTTTCCGCCACCCAACGCGCAACCCGAAACTCGTAACACGCGTTTAGTATCCAGTTTCCAGCATCGAGTATCGAGAATCCCGGCAGCGGTATATAAGCCACTTACACCACTCTCACGCTGGGGCTTTGCGCTTCAACAACATCTCCCACGCGTGAAGCGGCTTCAATGCCAGCTTTCGTCAAATCGTTCAGCAAATCATCGCATTGACCGGCCGGCACGGCAACCAGGAGTCCGCCAGATGTCTGGGGATCAAAAAGGAGGTCTTCCTCTTGGATGGTCATACTGACGGCCGCCTCCCAGAGCCCCTCCGACAGTCGACGGTTGGCTTTGTTGCTGCCGGTGCTCTCCCCTTTTTGATACATTTTTAAAGCATTCGGGTATAACGGGAGCCGGTCGAAAATCAGATCAATTTGCAGCCCGCTGCCTTTGGCCATCTCGAGACTGTGGCCCAGGATACCGAAACCGGTGATGTCGGTACAGGCATGAACTTCAAAATTTAGAGCCACCTCCATTGCCTTGCCGTTCAGCGCAGCCACCTGGGGCAACAGCGCTTCGAGTTCGGGGTAAGGCAGTTTTCCGGAACGGCCGGCATTAAACAGAACCCCCGTTCCCAGGGGTTTCGTCAGGATAAGTGCATCCCCTGCCCGACAGCCTTTATTCGTCAGTACGCTATCAGGATGGACGCATCCGGTAACTGCCAGCCCGTATTTGGGTTCATTATCATCCACCGAGTGTCCACCGGCCAGTGATGCGCCGGCTTCCTTGACTTTGTCACTGCCGCCTCTCAAAATTTCCTTCAGCATACCCATATCAAGTTTCTTCGATGGAAACATCACAAGATTTAATGCCGTCAGTGGCCTTCCACCCATGGCATACACATCCGATAGAGAATTGGCAGCTGCGATCTGTCCGAACCAATAGGGGTCGTTCACCGGCGGCGTGATATAATCCACCGTGCTGATCAGGGCAATTTCATCCGTCAGGCGGTAGACGGCGGCATCGTCACTGGTCTCAAAACCGACCAGCAAATTCTTGTCATCTGATATTTCAAGCCCCTTTAACGCTTCCGACAGCTCCGTCGGACCGATTTTAGCCGCTCACCCGCAGGTGCGGGACAGTCCCATCAATGTTTTTTTCTTCATCAAAAACATATTTCGTTCCCTCTTTTCGATATCACTCTGCTGATACCAATTCCGTGCTACTCCAGATAGCATTCCCAGATAGAAACTAAAGAATCAGACCCATATTGTCAATATATGCATTCTATAAATGTTAACAACCGACCGATTGTAGATGCCTGCTGTCCGATACCCAGATTAATTTTTCTCGAATTTGGGGTCTGAACATGCTAACAAAGACATTTCATTCATACGCTAAAATGCGACAGGTTTTTTTTAAAAAATATTCATGCCAACAAA
>Ga0265303_10002213_pt1 | contig 12023 bp, 14 predicted proteins | sample Helome_2_FD_192494 | JGI IMG/M metagenome (GOLD analysis project Ga0265303, IMG submission 192494) | Marine sediment microbial communities from subtidal zone of North Sea - Hel_20160317 (Illumina Assembly) | ecosystem: Environmental > Aquatic > Marine > Subtidal zone > Sediment ...
ATCTGTCGGGTGTTTAGCCTTTCTGATTGGGAGGCGCTGGGTCTTGAGGCGCTTGATCGCCCGTCGGATCAGGTACTCAATGCGATAACGCGTTCAGTTAAAGGTGATGAAGCTTCGGCGAATTTCGATCCAACTTTCGTAAAGGAACCATCAAAAGAATTACCGCTTGCGATTGTCGACAATGATGGATGGATGCTCGACGCTTTAATAAGAAGTTCCGCTAACAAGGTCTCGTGTAGTTATGTTCGAGATAACGAAGCACTCTTTAACGAGTATGGCGGTGGTAACCAGGGCACCCCGGAAGACAAAAAGCAGGGCGATCGCTGCGGTAATATCTCCATTATTCATTCGTTATTGCGTCTCGGCGTGATCACGGAAGCCGAGGCTTATCGCGGGGAGTTTCTCAATCCAGATATGGTAACCCGCCTCGACCAGTTCCATGGCGACGAAGACGGCATGACGGCACCCCAGCAGCGTCGAGCCTACGAATCCTTCAACACCGCGGACCGAGAGATTAACTGCTTTGCGACAGTGACCGGTAAAGTTTCCGACAAGGGTAGTGTGGAACGAGTCGCAAGAGCGCTGCGAGGTACGATGCGATCAGAAACACCCAAGTTCGACTGCTCGCTGGGAATACATGCCGACGACCAACCCAATGGGGACTCAGGGTTTAAGCATGTAGAACATGTTACCGGTGTTCGTATCTCCCCGAGTGGCGAATATCTGATTGACACCTTTGACGGATTTCAACAGGGGAAAAGTGCAACCGAAATTCCCAAGACACCCGCAAAGAACACTTGGGGCGTGGGTTCCGGGACCATTGGGTCGGACTGGGTTCAACTGAAAGACAGCAGTTCTGACAACAACAAGCGGCGGTTTTCAGAAATCCCACCGAGCTGGATAGAAATGCGATGTTGCCAGGTCGTCGACGTATCGGGGCAATAACCGGATTAATCTGTCCACCGCGTAGTTAAATTTTTCGGGCTAACCCAGTGAATGTCCCGGACTTTGTTTATCCCGCGGACTTCTTTGTTCCTCTTTTTTGAACTTTTACTTTCCTCGTCCTTACCCTTTTTTGAGGTCCCCCGAGGTATTTGATTGGGTTCTCAGCAGCCTGCTCCTCACACTTGCATTTTGCCTTTAGTTTAAAGTTCACAACGACTAAGACTTTATATTGTTTTTGATTATTCTCACAGGGACTAGGATCCGGTTGAGGAACTGCCAGTGTTGCTTCTATATCGAAACTGGCGTCTCCTACTAGCTGAACATCGCTAATGGAGGGCTTCACACAATTCGAACCTTCTGGACATTTTCCCGGCCCGCAATTCAGCCTGCCAGCGAGAGCTGACTTGGCATTGTTTATTATCTGACGAGCCTTGGCATCACCTTCCTCTCTTCGTGCATTTTTCGCGTTTCGTACGTTCGTCGCACAGACAAGTTCAAGTTCCTCAGGGTGTTTCTTCCATGTCTCCTCTTTCTCTATATCTCGGCATCTCATCAGTTTATCTCCTGTAGTTATGCAGCGGCGTGCAGATTCAAGAAACGGAATTCTAACGGTTGCCGCCGGTGGCGGATTGATGATACAGCAGACATAAAAAACCCGCCATCCTTAGCGGGCCTACTGCAATAATTCTCGGAGCAGTATCTAATCAGGTTACCCAATACCTTTGTATCAAGCAGTGATCTGGTTCACGGACAATCAAAACTACACCCGAGTGATCCAGAGAAAAGAGCTTTACATCGTGCTTGGGCAAGGCAAGCGGTGACACAGTATCTCGTACAGTGCAGCACTCAGCGCTCCGCTACAAAAGAAATTCTGCGTGAGAAAACAAAGAATTTTGTGCAGCTATTTACCGGGGTAGAAAAAACACTTGGTGACGGCCCATTTTTTGATGGAGAACAGTTTTCTATGGTTGATACGGCCTGGATACCCATACTTCACAGGTGTGACCTAATTAAAACCTATACCGGGTTCGATTTTTTGGATGGCTACCCTAAGGTCAAAAAATGGCAGCAGGCATTACTGAACACCGATGTGCTAAAGAAATCGGTTCCCGATGTGTTTGAGGAATACTTTGTTCAATTTTACCTCAATGAGGAACGTTACCTGGGTAGAGTAATGAATGCAGACCACAAACTAGTACAGGGGCAAAAAACCTAATACTGGAGCAAGATCATGGATAAAAAGACGCAGGAACTAATCGCAATAGGTGCTGCAGTTACAGCAAACTGCGTTCCCTGTTTCAAGTTTCACTTCTCTAAGGTGCGTGAAGAAGATGCTAGCGATGATGAAATCCGAGAAGCGATACGTGTTGGAAGAATGGTTAGAAAGGGAGCCGCCAAAACATGGGATGACGAAATCGGCTCCATATTTAGCTAATTTGCTGTTTTCTTTACCGAAAGCAGACGCTTAAAACCTAGAGTTCAGGGGCTGAGAACGGCCAGAAGCGGACACTCAAAAGTTCCACGGTGATATGTATTATCGAGTCAGATACCTCATAATCTGGCTGACAGATGGCCGCCATGTTTTTCGGGCATCAAACTAAAACGCGAGGGCTACGATCGTGATTATCAGAAAAAAAGAAGATATTTTGGGTACAAAAGGCGATGCGAGTGGAGAACTTTGGCACAGTTTTCGTTTACTCCACGAAGAGGATGGTATGCATATCACGTTAACGGACTCAATACTCGAAGCCGGCTTCGAGATGCAGTTATGGCAGAAAAATCATTTAGAGGCGTGTTACTGCATAGAAGGCGAAGGAACAGTTGAAGAAGTTGATGCTGGTACAGTTCACGACATTGGGCCGGGGACACTCTATGCAATGAACAACCATGATCGACATCGAATCAAAGCAAAAACCCAGATGCGAATTCTCTGTACCTTTTATCCAGCACTTACAGGTCATGAAGTCCACGATTCCGATGGCTCGCTCTAAGGAGATTGACCGCCTGACAAGCGCATGCAGTTGGGCTAAGCACTCGTTGCGCTGACGATTTCTCCAAAGCAGCCGCTCAGCCGCGCCCGCTGAGCTTCGTTCTTCGGCCAGAAGCGGACACTGGATAAAAGGCTAGCTATACTTAGAGAATTGAGTAATTCTATTTCCAGCTTAATATGATTTATCCCGTTAAAAATGCCCGCCCTCTAATAATTATTAAGAGGCCAACGGCCTCTTAAATATACTGTTAGAGGGCAATGGAAACCGAGCCAAATATCGTAAAGAGACCAATAGGAATATGGGTTATCGTTTGCTTCTTCTCTCTGGCTTATTGCCTGGCCATCCCAGCCATGGTTTACGCCATCAACAATCACCCAGAAGTATTTGAGAATTTCTCGACTTTTGAAATCATTGTCTCAATTTTAGTAATGGCAATAACATTAGTTGCAATCGTGTATCTATTTAAAATGCGAGCAATTTCATTCTGGTTATTTCTTGGTGCCGGGATATTTTCGCTCATACCGCTAGGGATTCGCTTACTTACCGGACAAGAAATACTCATGCCGGAAAATATGGGATTTGGGGGCAAGATTTTCGAGGCAGTGGTTTGGGGTGTAATGGTGTTGTATATGTGGGTTTTAAAAACCAAAGGGATATTAAAATGAAAACAAAATTGCCCTCTAACAAACGCATGCAGTCGGACCGGCCTACGGCCGGCCGCTGATGCGGGGCGTTTGGCGTCCACGATTAGGGAGAGTTATAATGATCACTACCATAACCAAGTTTAAGTTGCCAAAGCCGATTACACCGGAAGAGGCACAAAGCATTTTTCTGAGCACAGCGCCGAAATACCAGGACGTACCTGGTCTTTTTCGTAAGTGCTACATTTTGTCAGAAGACGGGGAAACCGTCGGCGGAATCTATCTCTGGAACTCCCGCGCTGAAGCTGAGGCGATGTACACCGATAGCTGGAGGGATTTCGTACGGGAGAAGTACGGTTCAGATCCTTCGGTCACATACTTTGACACTCCAGTCGTGGTTGATAACCTTACTCACGAGATCCTCTCGGATGAGTAGCCTGGATCATTGTGCTTGGCTGTTGAAATAACCATCGGGGATCAAATGTCAGAGTATTTTGCAAACATTAGCTGGACGCGTGAAGAGAACGAAGATTTTACTGGCAACAAGTTCAGTCGCAGGCACAGCTGGTCATTTGATGGAGGCATCACGGTGCAGGCCTCTTCTTCACCTCATGTCGTGCCTCTTCCATACTCAACAGAGGAAGCCATTGATCCTGAAGAAGCTTTTGTGGCGTCTTTATCAAGTTGCCACATGCTATTTTTCTTATACATTGCAGCAAAAAAGAAATTCATGGTTGATGAATACATTGACAATGCGGTTGGGGTAATGGAAAAAGGACCCGATGGAAAAATTGCAATGACCAAAGTTACCCTCCGTCCTCAAATCAAGTTCTCGGGCGATACACAACCCACACCAGTTCAAATTACAGAAATTCACCACGAGTCGCACGATCAATGTTTTATAGCAAACTCCGTCAAAACCGAAGTTGTTATAGAAACTATTGCCTAAGCGCATGCAGTCGAACAAACCACTCGGGCTGATGCTACTTTTTCTCCAAAGCTGACACTGAAATGCGCTCGATGAGTTTCGCGGTTCGGCCATAAGCGGACACCTAGCGATTAAATGATATTATGTTATTAGAGGCTAAAAGTCTTTTATCTCTGCAACCAATGAGAGCTGCATATACACACCATATCAAATTATAAGGAGAGCTAACCTGATGTTTATCGTACTACTAAAGTTTTCTGACAATAAAGGGCAAGCAGGCGAATTTATGGATGGCCACAACGAATGGATAAAACGCGGTTTTGATGATGGCGTGTTTCTGTTAGTCGGTAGTCTTCAGCCTGGATTGGGTGGCGGGATAGTGGCTCATAATACATCGTTGATAGATCTTCAAACTAGAGTAAATGATGATCCGTTTGTGACTCAAAAAGTAGTAAGCGCGGAAATCCTTGAGATCACGCCAGCAAAATCCGATGAACGGCTACAATTTCTAGTTGATTAAGCAACTTCCTTCTTTCTCCAAAGCAGACTCCCAAAAAGCTGAGGTAGGAGTCGTTCTTCGACCACAAGCGGATGCCTGGCAACAGTGATAAAATGTTACCAAGTCAAAAACCTTGTGTATCTATGTTAGGAGCCAATCCGGATTCTGATGTATACCAATAAATAAGTTGGAGCAGCAAGAGTGAACGAGAAAATATCTGGCCGCTGTGCTTGTGGTGCAATTAACTACACAACAAATTCTGAACCCGAGTTCACCCTTATTTGCCAATGCAGACAATGTCAAAGAATATCTGGCTCCGGCCATGCCGCTCAATTTGCGGTACCAGTTAGCAATACCTCAATTGAGGGTGATTTAAAGTTTTATGATCAAACTGCGGATAGCGGAGACACAGTGAGTAGTGGCTTTTGTCCAACTTGTGGTAGTCCAATGTTAAAGAAAACCACAATGATGCCAGAGATGTATTTTTTCCACGCTGGCACCTTGGACGACCCCTCCACATTTAAACCGCAAGTTGTGGTTTACGAAGGATCGAGACAAACCTGGGACCATGTTGATCCAGAGATTCCGAGGAAATAGAGAATGGCTCCTAACAAGCGGTTGCAGTCGGACAAAGTGCCCGCGCTAATATTTCCATTTCTCCAAAGCTGCCGCTCGTAAACGACACCCAGGCGGCGATCTACGGCCATAAGCGGACCTTCAGTACATTTGGTTTTAGCGATTAATCTGACTTTTTCTTAACCGAACGAAGATCAAAAAACATTATCGCCTGCCTGCTCAAATATATTTTTTCGATTGGCAGAGGAGGCGCCAACAGAATAACCTCATGCAAGGGCTAAAAATAAAATGAATGATTTTCTCCTGATCGGGACATTGTTTGGGCTGGTGGTCAGCTTTTTTCACGCTGTATATATGTACGGCCTTGTCGCAAGCGGCGCAAGTACTACTACCTCCGGCTCTAAACTTTCCGCACTCAATTTCTCATTGTGGACCTGTGCACTGTGGATACTAATGGGTGCCTACCTGCTCGGATTCTTGTTGATCTCTTTCGTTTTTTATATTGTTTTCAAGGCGTTTCGCTAGCTATGAATCAACACACTGAAAAAGTCGCAATAATCGGCGCCGGGGTTGCGGGGCTCAGCACAGCACGACAGCTCTTAGCGGAGGGATTTGATTGTGTCGTGTTCGATCGCAATAGTGAGATCGGCGGAGTCTGGTCCGACGGTTACTTAAATTTCGGCGTGCAGGTTCAGCGCGAATTGTATGAGTTTCCGGACTGGCCGCTACCGGAAAACACACCAAATTTTACACCAGGTCCCATTATTCAGGAGTATCTGCAAGACTACGCCGATCATTTCGATATAAGCCCAAAGATACGATTTAACACTCAGGTGACCCGCCTCGCCGAGACTGAATCATCGGCAGGAGGTTGGGAACTCACTGTTGAGGATTCCAACGGTGTTGACCGGAAGATTTTCGATCGCGTCGTCATTTGTATCGGCCTGTATTCCAACGTGCCGAATGTACCAGAGTTCCCCGGTCGCGATGAATTTCAGGGCGAAGTTATGCATAACTCCCAACTAAAATCTGCTGATCAGCTCATAGGCAAGCGTGTTGCCATCATCGGCTACGGTAAAAGCGCTAGCGATGCCGCTCTCGAAGCCGCGTCGGCTGCGTTAGAAGCCCACATCGTTTTTCGAGAGCCCCACTGGCCAATTCCACGCAAATTAGCAGGAGTATTACCTTTTAAGTGGGGCCTGCTTAACCGGCTTTGTAGTACCCTGATTCCGCCGTACCAAAAGATGACTTCGGTTGAAAAAACCATGCATAACATTGGTAAGCCCATGGCCTGGTTTTACTGGCGCATCGTCGAGGCGTTGTTTTACTTTCAATGTCAGATGAGTTCCAACTTTGGATCCCGGGTAAGCCTAGTTCCCAGGCTACCAGTCGAAATAGATGCATTTGGCGAATCGACACAGGTGCCCAAACCCGATTTTTTCAGGCTAGCGCGCAGCGGTGATATTAAACTCCACCGAACCACTATAACCAAATACTCAACAAGCGGAGTGCATCTAACCAATGGTGAATCGCTTGATGTGGATCTGGTGATATTGGCGACGGGGTGGCAGTCCGATTTCAGTTTTATCGATCTGGATGTCTGGTCTCGGCTGGGCCCGGAAGAGGACGGATTCTATCTGTATCGGCATATCATGAATCCCAATGTGCCCGGATTGTATTTCGTCGGTCGGGCGTCGACGGTATCGAGTATTACGACGTACAGCCTCCAGGCACGTTGGCTTGCGAGTATGCTAACGCAGCAAGTACATTTACCTTCGAACGAGGACATGCGCCAGGACATTGATGAAATGCGGGAATGGAAGCAATCATGGATGCCTTTTAGCCCAGCTCGGAGTGCGCGACTAATTGCTCATACCCAGCATTACCACGATGAATTGCTCAAAGACATGGGTACTAGTCCATTACGAAAAACTGGATTCTTCGCGCCGCTTAAGGAGTTGGTATTCCCATACGAACCAAAAGACTATTCAAGCATTGTATCAAGGGAGCTAGACGCTCAATGAATCCTGTCAACGATTAAAATCTCTGTCTAGCAAATTTTAGTGCACCCAACTCTCTTTAAAGTACTACATAAGGGCCTGAGCTGGATTGATCTCGGAAAATTATATTTCTCGGACAATGGTCTGTATTCTCCAAAGCAGACCTTCGGAAAACTGAGGTGGGCGGCAATCTTCGGCCAGTAGCGGACACTCGGCACGGAAATCAGATCGATCGACACCGACCCTTTTGATTCTTCGATAACTCGAGATATTAAAAATTAGCCTCAAGAAATGACTGAACATGGCTTACCGTAGCTTCGGTTGCCTTCGCATTGTACTCATAGGACGCGCCGAAAGTTTGCGCAGGCCGATGGTGCATATCGAACCAGTGATAAGCACTAGGCATGATTTCCAGAACCGGAACATTTAAATTCAAGGGGACACTTTTTACTAGCCTCTCGCAATTCGACGGTCTTGTGATGTCGTCAAGCTCACCTGAAATAATCAAGGCAGGCGAGAAGAATTGACCAACGCTGTCACACCAGGGGTATATTGCGACTGCGGCCACGAACCGGTCTTTATATTTGCCGGCCCAACTGGATGCATCAATAGCCCCTAGCGCAGTCTCAGCGCCCGTGGACCACCCCATGACGGCGACACGATCGCTGTCTACATACGAAACTTCCTGCAAATATTTCAGTGCCCCAATCCCGTCAAGAACCTTGTTTAGCGGTTCAAAAGTGCTGGGTACCTCGTTTTCATCCCCAACTTCCAGGGTAACATAACCCCAGCTGTTAAGGCGGTTTCGCCAGTGTCGGGGAGTATCCTGCCATCCACCGCCAGAAGGAAACATGACGACGACAGGAAAAGGGCCTTTGCCCTCGGGTTTCGTCAGAGTTGCCTTCACCGGTAATCCTTTAACGCCTTTGGGTTCAGGAAGCCCCTTTTGTTTCGCCAGGCGGATCTTAAACTTGCTGGGTGGCACATCCGCACTGTTAAACTCGACTTCGGTTACAGTAAATCCCGACAACAGGACAACCATCCCCATGGCTGTGAGATACCGTGTAAGCAGGTTAGACGCATTGATCACTGATGTTGAAAGCGAGGAGCTGTTGCTCATCACAGGCTTTCTCCATGCAACTGGCTAATCGTAGCGACTTTATCTCTGGTATCTCACTAATACAATAAAAAAGGATACGCTTACTCTCTGCTGCCGTTTTATATTAAATAACTCCGCTAGTAGCTATTACGCTACCTCAAGTGTAAATAACCACGTTATCTGAGGTGATAGCTGGCCCAGTACTGGGCAATGAACGCCTCGTTGTATCCGCCGCAGACAGGTCGGTTACAACTGTCGTGGGAAGACTGCCCGGAGTCGGAGTCGGAATCAGACCAATCAATGTTGCTTAGAAACCGGTCGGGTCGGGGAGTTTGGTCGGGCTGGGGGATTGATATTCGAGCGACACCAAAGAAGTCGATTATTCTATTGAATACAGTTAAGGCTTTCGGAATCAGTTGATTGGCGTCTACCTGCTGCATAATATTCTCTCCTTTCTCGTTAGCGGTCACTGCGATGTTGCAAACTGCTGCGGTTTAAGTCGCTCTAACAATGTTAATTTAAGTAAGCGTATAATTGACCCGGCACCGGATTTTGTACATGCAGTTATTCGGATAGGCTTATTAGATTTTCAAAAGGGGCTCAATGAAATTACCGCCAATGAACGCCCTGAGGGCATTTGAAGCCGTATCAAGACTTGGCAGCGTAAGCAAAGCTGCCGATGAGCTTTGCGTGAGTCAGGGTGCGGTAAGTCAACAATTGCGGAACCTGGAAGACCATCTTGACCGCGAATTATTCATCCGTACTCCAAATTCCTTCAAACTTTCGGATGAAGGCGAGACTTTCGCTGCCGTCGTCCAACAGTCGCTCGGTGAAATCGCGATTGCGTCACAGGAGGTGGCAAGAAGCAAAACCCGACGTGGGCTTACGATTTCTGCAAGTCCAGGTTTTGCCCAGAAGTGGCTACTACCAAATCTGGAAGCATTTTATGAGTCATTTCCGGACGTTCCGGTCGCTATCGACAATACTAATAAAATGGCTACCTTTAAAAACGATGGGATCGACGCAGCCATTCGATTCTCCGATAGTGGTGGCGGGTTTAATGGTCTTGATAGTGTGCTGCTGTTTCATCCACAGGTATTTGCGGTGGCCAGCCCTGCCTATATCGCCAAACACGGAATGCTAAAATCACTGGCAGAACCAGGTGGACACCATCTTATCGATGGGCGCTATAAATTTAAGGAAGGCAAGGCTTTGCATTTAAAATGGCAGGATGTCGCATCCGACAATCAAATCGATTCCACAGGCCACTACGAGTTCTTCCCTGATATCAATCAGGCATTTAACGCCGCTCTACTGGGACGCGGAATTGCACTGATACCCCATAACATGGTGGAAGAAGAAATTGAATCCGGGAAAATTGAGTACGCTAGTCCAGAATCTGTTCCAGCTCGATATAAATGCTATTTTGTGTCGCCGGCTGATGCCCGTCCGAATGGCGATCTTATCGCTTTCCGCGACTGGTTGGTTGATGCATTAAAGAAATATAAGTGACAAGGGGGAACCAAGGGAGAGTTATTGATACTAGTGACCACTGTGTGCCGTTCCATGTCGCAGAAATTATTTTATCCAGGGTCCGCTTTGGGTCGGTCTCTGCCGCTCACCGTATTTTTTTGAGCGTCCGTTTTTGCGATATTCTGAGTTCTACAACACCCATTGTGAACATCAGTTTAAGTTTGAACCGGCATCTTAATGAGCGAAATGTAAATCATCATCAATTTAGCCTGCAACAGAGAATAATTGGTGGGTTAAATGGTGGGATAAAATTATTTGTAAAAAATAAAGCTCTAACTATCAATTAGTTAGAGCTTTGTCTGGCGGAGAGAGAGGGATTCGAACCCTCGATACGCTATTAACGTATACTCCCTTAGCAGGGGAGCGCTTTCGACCACTCAGCCATCTCTCCGAATTAAGTGTATAAATTACAATGCAATAGCCTATTTGACAAGGCTATGACAAAGTATTTGATTGTATGAAAGCGATTGAACCCGCTTTAACTGGAACCGAAATTTATCCTTCGGCTGTATTTCCCAATTCTTCCTGCCCTTCTTCCGCCTTGATGCGATCGTAGATTTCCTCACGATGCACCGCCACTTCCCGAGGCGCATTCACCCCAATCCTTACCTGGTTACCCTTAACGCCGAGAACGGTTACGGTAACTTCGTCACCGATCATTAAGGTCTCCCCGACACGCCGAGTTAATATCAGCATTCCCATCTCTCCAAATCAATATAACAGTAATCTAACCCTGTATCCTCCACAGGGACCTTACTTCTTATTGTTATAAGGGACTTTCTCCGAGCCATTCGCGAGTTTAACCCAACTGGCTTCACTGAATCCAGTTGAAATAATTTATGACTTTGTTTTTAAATCGAAGCCATCATGCAAGGCTCGCACTCCTAATTCGAGATATTTTTCATCGACTACGACCGAAATCTTAATTTCTGAAGTCGAAATCATCAGGATATTAATGCCTTCGTTAGCCAGGATTTCGAACATTCGACTCGCAATACCCGCATGCGAGCGCATACCGACGCCGACAATTGAAATCTTGACGATCCTGTTGTTTCCAGAGACTTCCCGGGCCTTCACGCGCTTTGCCGTTTTTTCAAGCGAACCCAGCGCGGTATCAAAATCATTACGGTGAACCGTAAAGGTAAAGTCTGTCGTACCGTCGGCACCGACGTTTTGCACGATCATATCCACTTCGATATTGGCATCTGAGATCGGTCCGAGTATTTGGTAAGCAACACCCGGTGTATCGGATACACCGTTTATGGTTAACTGGGCTTCGTCGCGATTGAACGCGATTCCCGATATCAGGGCTTGTTCCATAGTTTTATCCGTACCATATTCTGTGGTTATTAAAGTGCCTTCACTCGCTTCGAATGATGAAAGCACGCGTAATGGCACCTGGTATTTTTGGGCGAATTCAACCGCTCGAATTTGCAGAACCTTGGATCCGAGACTCGCCATTTCCAGCATTTCCTCGAAGGTAATGGTATCAAGGCGACGTGCCTCCGGCTCAACCCGTGGGTCAGTTGTATAGACACCATCGACATCGGTAAAAATCTGACATTCGTCTGCTTTCAATGCGGCAGCCAGGGCGACGCCGGTGGTATCAGAACCGCCGCGACCGAGCGTTGTTATGTTGTTGTGTTCGTCGACACCCTGGAATCCGGCAACGACTACAATACGTCCTTGTTTCAGATCATCGGTCATTTTCACATTGTCGATAGATTTGATACGGGCCTTGTTGTGCGCGCTATCGGTCATGATCCTGGCCTGGGCTCCCGTATATGAGCGTGCCGGGTAACCTCTTTTTT
>Ga0265303_10002214_pt1 | contig 12022 bp, 11 predicted proteins | sample Helome_2_FD_192494 | JGI IMG/M metagenome (GOLD analysis project Ga0265303, IMG submission 192494) | Marine sediment microbial communities from subtidal zone of North Sea - Hel_20160317 (Illumina Assembly) | ecosystem: Environmental > Aquatic > Marine > Subtidal zone > Sediment ...
CCGAGGGATTCCGTCCTGGTTTGCTGAACCGTCCAGGCGGTACGGCAGGACCGAACAACTTCACGGTACCGTATGCGCTCGACACAGACGATGTCACCAATGTCGAACTCGGCCTGAAAGCGGATTTCTTCGACAGCTCATTCCGCCTGAACGGTGCCTTATTCTTCGTTGACATCGACAACCTTCAGACCACGATATTCGATCCGAGTATCAGCAACCTGTTCTTTTCGGATAACGCCGCGGATGCCGAGGTTACCGGTCTCGAGGGAGACTTCACGTGGTTGCCGCCGTTCTCGGAGCGATTGACCATCGGTGGCGCGTTCTCGTTCCTCGATACCGAGCTGACGACCGTGATTACGCCGACGAACGATGTGCGCGATGGTGATGAACTCGCATTCGCGCCGGAATTCCAGGGCAACCTGCGGGCACGTTACGAGTGGGACTGGAACACCGACTGGGTTGCGCACGTGATGCCGATGGTGTCCTGGTCGTCCGAGTCATACAGCGACATTATTCTCATCAACCGTGACGAGATCGACAGCTGGACCATGTGGAGCCTGACGGCCGGCCTCACGAACGAGACATGGTCGATCGAGCTTTTCGGTAACAATATCTCGGATGAGCGCGCCGAAGTCGCACGCAATTTCGTGTTCGACAAGCAGCGGGTGACTTACGCAACGCCCAGGACGTTCGGAGTGAGGGCAACCTTCAACTTCTGATCGTGCTGCCGGTATTCGGTTAACGCGACGTGGCGCCTCCTTCGCGAGGCGCCTTCGCTTTTGAGGGAACGGCTCCGTGCAAGCAAAACGACTGGTGCCTGACCTGGGTTCCATCCAGGACAAGATCGTCGCGAAGCAGTTCGACGACGCGTTGACTGATCTTGTCGTCTTGCTGGACGCTGACCCGCAGAACCCGGATACGCTGTACATGAGTGCGGTTTGCAACCGGTACAAGAAAGAGTTCGACGCTGCGCTGGCGTTCGTCTCCAGGCTCAAGGCCGTCGCGCCCGAGCACGGCCGCGCACACCAGGAAGAAGGTCATACGTACCGCGACATGGGAAGACCGGACGAGGCGCTGCGGGCATACGCACGTGCCTGCCGGTTCAACCCGGCCCTCGAAGCGAGCTGGCGCGCCCAGGCCGAGATCCTGGCCAGGCAGGGTCGTCCGGAACAGGCAGCGCAGGCCCGGGCGCAACTGGAAGCGCTCAAGGCATTGCCGCGTCCGTTGGTCGCGGTCCTGGATCTCATCGCGCAGGGCAAATTGCTGAAGGCGGAAGATATCTGCCGGCAATTCCTGCAGAAGGTGCCCCATCACGTCGAGGGCATGCGGCTACTCGCTGATATCGGCATGCGTCTGGGCGTCCTCGACGATGCCGAGTTTCTGCTCGACAGCGCGCTGAAATTCGAGCCGCAGAACGTGCGTGTGCAGATTGACTACATACAGGCGCTCAGGAAACGACAGAAATTCCAGGCCGCACTGGAACAGGCGAAGCTGCTGTTGGACAGGTCGCCCCGGAATCCACAGTTCCAGTCCCTGTTTGCCATCGAGAGCATGCAGACAGGCGACTACGAAACGGCGTTGTCGACGTTCGACGAGATTCTCGAATCTCTGCCGGGCGATGCCGTCACGCTGACATCGAAGGGCCATGCTTACAAGACCTGTGGCCGGTACGACGAGGCCGTTGATGCGTACCGTTCGGCGATCGACAGTTTGCCCAGTCACGGCGAAGCCTACTATTCCCTCGCCAACCTCAAGGTGTACTCCTTCGGTGAGCAAGAGGTCAGCCGCATGCATGACCAGGAAGACAGCGACAATTTGTCTTTCATGGATAGCGTGTACCTGAATTTCGCGCTCGGCAAAGCACACGAAGACAGGAAGAACTTCGAGACGTCATTCCACTACTACGCCCGCGGCAACGGGCTCAAGAAGTCGCAGAGCACCTACGACGCCGCCCAGATGTCGGAGGACCTCGCCGCACAGCGCGAGGCCTGTACCGCGGAGCTATTCGAAAGGCGATCAGGGGCGGGGCACGATGCGCCGGATCCTATTTTCATTGTCGGTCTGCCGCGTGCGGGTTCCACGTTGCTGGAGCAGATACTGTCGTCGCATTCGCAGGTCGACGGTACGCTCGAGTTGCCGAATATCCTCTCCCTGTCACAACGGCTGCGGCGCCGGTCGCGCGAGGGTGACACGAGCCCTTATCCCGCCATACTGAATGAGCTTTCGGACGAGGAACTCGAGGCATTCGGTCAACAGTTTATCGACGACACTCGCATCCACCGCCAGGACGCGCCATTTTTTATCGACAAGATGCCGAACAATTTCCGGCACATCGGCCTGATTCACCTGATACTGCCGAACGCGAAGATCATCGACGCGCGCCGGCACCCCATGTCCTGTTGTTTCAGCGGGTTCAAGCAACTGTTCGCCGAGGGCCAGGAATTTACGTACGACCTCGCCGATGTCGGCCGTTACTACTGTGATTACGTCGAACTCATGGACCATTGGGAGCACGTGCTGCCAGGCAAGGTCCTTCGCGTCCAGTATGAAGATGTCGTCGATGACGTGAGCGGCCAGGTCGAACGAATGCTCGATTACTGTGGCTTACCGTTCGAAAAAGCGTGCGTCAACTTCTACGAGACCAGGCGTTCGGTGCGCACGCCGAGTTCGGAGCAGGTGCGCCAACCAATCTATGAGCAGGCGCTCGAACAGTGGCGCCATTTCGAGCCCTGGCTCGGCCCATTGAAATCGGCGCTCGGACCGGTCCTCGACCGCTATCCGATTGCCGAACAAAAACTCGCGGCCGGGAGCTGAACATGGAAGACGAGCATCTGAAGTCCGCAGAAGACATCGGTCACGAGATTGGGGAACACAACGTCCAGGTATTCGGCCTGGACATCCATAACCCGGTGTTCGCTGTCTCTACTGCGCTCGTTGTGACGCTCGTTGTCGGCACATTACTGTTCCTGGACCAGGCCGCCGTACTGTTTACCAACCTGAAAGCGGGAGTGACGTCCACGTTCGACTGGTTCTTCATGATATCGGCGAATATCTTCGTGACGTTTGCGTTCGTTCTCGCGCTCTCTTCGCTCGGCCGCATTCGCCTCGGCGGTCCCGACGCCAAACCACGCTACGGCTACCCCGGTTGGCTCGCTATGCTGTTCGCTGCGGGCGTCGGCATCGGCCTGATGTTCTTCGGCGTACTCGAACCCGTGACGCACACCCTCAACACCCCGATTGGTATCGATCCGGGTGATGAAGCGAAGGCGCGAGCGGTCGGAATGGCGGCGGCCATTAATCACTGGGGGCTGCACGCCTGGGCGATCTATGCCGTTGTGGGCCTGTCACTGGCCTATTTCTGCTTCAATCGCGGCATGCCGCTGACCTTGCGCTCTGCTTTTTACCCGCTGTTCGGCAACGCCGTCTGGGGTCGGTTCGGCCACATCGTTGACATACTGGCCGTCCTGGCAACGCTGTTCGGTCTCGCCGTCTCGCTGGGCTTCGGGGCCGAGCAGATCGCGGGCGGGTTGAACTACCTGTTCGACATACCGGCCAACAATGCAACGAAGGTGGTGTTGATCATCGTGATCATCAGCATTGCGCTGGCGTCGGTCGTGGCCGGACTGGACAAGGGCGTCAAGCGTCTCAGTGAACTGAACATGGTGCTTGCCGGCCTGCTATGGTTGTTCGTGGTCATTGCCGGCCCGACGCTCGTGATCTTCATGACCATCGGCAAGTCTGTTGCCGACTACCTGTACTACATGCCCGGACTCAACAACTGGATCGGGCGAGAGGACACGGAGTTTCTGCACGGCTGGACCACGTTCTACTGGGCCTGGTGGATCTCCTGGTCGCCGTTCGTCGGCATGTTCATTGCCCGGGTGAGCTACGGCCGCACCGTGCGTGAATTCATCACGTGGGTGCTGATCATTCCCACCGTCATCGGCATCGTCTGGATGTCGACGTTCGGCGGAACGGCCCTCGATCAGCTATTCACCGACGGCTATCGCGGCGTCGCGGAATCGGTTCCCGAACTCGCGCTGTTCAAGATGCTCGAAGGCCTGCCGTTTACCGGGATCGTGTCGACGATCAGCGTTTTCCTGGTCGCGATCTTCTTTGTAACGTCCGCCGACTCCGGGTCTCTCGTGATGGACATCATCACGGCGGGCGGCAAGATGGACGCGCCGGTACAGCAGCGCGTGTTCTGGTGCCTCTTGGCCGGAGTCGTCGCCGTCACGCTAATGCTCGGCGGCGGAATGGCATCACTCCAGGCGCTGACCATCTCGGTCGGGTTGCCGTTCGGGGTCGTTCTGATCCTGATGTGCGTCGGGCTGGTCAAAGGTCTTCGCGAAGACGGATCCTCCGGCTGACGCCGTCAGCTGGGGTACCGCTGCCCTTTAAGTGTGAAATCGGGGTCGAACCGCGATTTCCCGCTAAATCGCGGTTCGACCCCAATTATCGAATTCTTGTCGACAAGCTGAAGCAGGTTCGCGGATAATCCCCGGGGCCTTACCGAGAATTCCATGTTCCACGTCGTCGATACCAATATCTTCGATCGCCCGCTTCTGGACGATCTCTGCGAACTCACCACCCTCGTGCGCACTGTCGCGAAGTCATCGGACGGAGCTCGCAGCCTGCAACAGCTGGCGCCGACGAAGCGCGCGATGCTGTATTTCACACAGCCATCCACGCGTACGTTCCTGTCGATGAACAACGCGTGCCACATTCTCGGGATCCGGACCAGCGAGATCCGCAACGCGGAGGTGTCGTCTGAAGTCAAAGGCGAGACCTTTGAAGACAGCATCCGCACCTTCAGCTCGTATGTCGACCTGATCATCATGCGCACGCCGAAAGCCGGTTATGCCGCACGCGCCGCGGCCCTCATGGATTCCATTCCGCGCCAGGTGCCGATCATCAACGCCGGTAGCGGCAAGGATCAGCACCCGACCCAGGCGTTGCTCGACATTTATACGCTGGAGCGCAGCTTCGAGGACTCGGGTGGCATCAACGGCAGAATTATCGGCATGATGGGCGACCTGAAACGTGGGCGTACAGTGCGGTCTCTCTCCCGACTGATGCGCCACTACGAGGGAGTAAAGCTGGTCTTTATCGCGCCCGACGCGTTCGAGATGGAGCCGGATATCAAGGCGTTCCTGACCGAGCACGGTATCCCTTTCGATGAGACCGGGCGTCTGCACGAGGTGTTGCCCGAACTGGATGCCGTCTACGTCACGCGCACGCAGTCCGAGCACGATGTCGACGATGAGTCATCTGCGGTGAACCTCGCACCGTTTACGATCGGTACCGACGAGCTCGGCCTGATGAAGGAAACCGCGGTCGTCATGCACCCGCTGCCGCGCGGACCGGAAATCACTATCGAGGTGGACCAGGATCCGCGGGCCATGTACTGGCGCCAGGAACGAAACGGAATGTGGATGCGCGTGGCCCTTATCGCCAAGCTATTCGGCCTCGACAGGAAGATCAGGGAGCTGGCGTCCCGTATTGCCTGAGCCGCGGCGGCGATCCCTCGCTTTCGTCAGTTTCCGAACATTACCCAAAGCAGCAGGTGCCCCGGCAGCTGCATCACCAATGGCACCCCGATCATCAGCACCAGCATGTGTTGTACCGGCGTGAGGTTGGCACCCGCGGCGAACGGGAACCGGTAGACGTGATTGATGTTCTGTTTCGGTTGGGTCAGCCAGCGCGTCAACAGCAGCACGATCCCTGCAATCAGCACCGCCCATGGATAGACGCCGGGCTCATAACCAAGCCGCCACGGGCCCCAGACGACTACCGCCAGCAACGGCACGTGAAAAAGTGATACCGCGCGCAGCCATAGCGGACTTTGTTGGTCGAACATGTAGTCAGCGAGGCCGGTCATACGCGGCAGGTGCAGCAAGCCGCCGAAGAAACTCACGCTCCACAAGACCTCCGGAACAAGCACCATGCATGCCATCAGGCTGACGATGAACGTACTTTCCAGCCACAGGCCCGGCACCAGCGCGAGGAACGCGATGTCGGAGAACCAGAGAAAATTGGCCGGGCCGCGATGCCGCCAGTAAATCAGGACGATGACGAGCACCATCGCGGTCCACGCGACTTTGAGCCATAACGGCACGAGGTTGCTTGCCAGCAGTTCGTCGCCCATGAGGGCAGTCTAGACCGATTCCGCGTATGACGTCGTCCGGTAGCGCTGGAACTCGAGTTGCTCCGACCAGTAATCATCCGCCAGGCCGCACTTGGCTTTAAGCGCGGCAAGGAACTGGCGCGGATCCGGCAACGTCTCCCAGACTTGCGGAAGAAACGTTGCACGGCGTCCGTCCGCGAAGATGACGAGCCCGTCCGTACCCGGTGTCAACCGGTCCAGCAGATCGGCTTCATCGGTGGCGGGTATCGATTCCAGTGCCGACAGCACGGAGACCTCCAGCCTGATGGCGTCGAGCTCGTCTTCGCCTACAGGGTCGAAACGCGGGTCCCGGAACGCCGCCAGGAACGCCGAGCGTGTCACGTCCTCCGCGAGCGGGTGTACCGCTTTGAGCGTTCCGCGACAGCCACGCAGCTCGGCTTCGAAGCGCAAGGTGGTAAACGTAGCACCCGGTTCTGTCAGCACTTGCGGCAGTTCGTCGCAATCGACGGGTAAGGGTTCGCTGTGGATGAGGCCGTATTCGATCGAGCCACGTGCAAGACGCAAAAGCTCCGTTCCCGGCAGATCTTGTCGATCAGCTGAGTGCAGACGCTCCATGCAGGCTAACTCAACACGGTTTCGAGCTCGTCGGTGCCACCGAGGTTATCGACCCAGCTGACCCTCAGCGTGTCACCGGCTTTGGCACCGCGGAATCTGAAATTGATGTACGGATTCCTGGACACTGCCGTGCTGAAGTTCGCGACCATGACAGCCTCGCCGTTGTTGGCAAAAATCAGCTGCGTGATGTGGTGCCGCGGAACCAGTTCGCCGGTATCGGGGTCCTTCCGGGCGCCCGTCTCCATCGGGTGCAGTATGAGGCTTTTGATCTCCGCGACGTCATCGGACAGCCTGGTCTTGATCTTGATCTTGCTAGCCATCAGACACCTCCCGCAAGCCCGCTAGGCACAGCCACCGAGCGTGACCTTGACGACTTTCGACGTGCTGTAAATTCCTGAATCGGTCTTCACTACCGCCATGACCCGGGACGTCTCGGCCATCTTGATGCGACTGGATATATTGGGAAAAACACCCGGCATTATTTCGAAAGTCGCTGCGAGCGGTCGCGGGTTTTTTTCGACCACGATGCTGATCGATTCGACGTTCTCGAGCGACGTGCCGACCGTCACTGGTACGACCGCCCCGTTTTCTGCGATCTCGGGCAACTTCAGGGTGATCTCGTCCGAGCGAATCGTCTGGTTCGTACCGAGGAGTGCCGACAGTGCGAGCCCGCCATCGGTCGACAAGAACGCTTTTTGTGGCCATACCGCCGCGAGCAAGGCCTTTGGCAATGCCACGAGTAGCGCCAGTGCGGCCCCTCCTTTGAGTAGAAATCTCCTGCCTGCTTGCATATTCAATACTGCCTGACCGCAGTCAGCGCTGAAGTGTGTCTGGATCGTCGAAAGGTCATTATTTCATAGAACACGGACCCCATTGTCCAGGTCACCCGATGTAGCCATGCTCTGAACTAGCGGGTTTGATTGCATCTGCTAATCTTCCTGATAGAACCCTTTCCGGGCGACGTGCCCGCAAGAGGCCCAATCTACAATGGGAATTCCAGCGATGCGAAACTCGATCAGACTATTCAACGTCATTCTTGTACTGACAACAGGCCTGGTGTTCGTGCCGGCCGGCCAGGCCGAAGAGCTCAGCCGGGCCGCCATGCTGAGTGCGTCCTGCGAAGGATGTCACGGGACTTACGGGCGCAGCCCGGGAGCGATCCCTCCGATCGCCGGCAAGTCCGCCGAGTACCTCCGCGAGACATTGGAGGGTTTTCGTTCGGGTGAAAAAGACTCCACGGTGATGGGCCGACATGTCAATGGATACACCGAGGAGGAGATTCGCCTGATCGCAAAGTACTTCTCCAAACAAAGTGAACAATAGGGTGCAGCAGCCATGAGTCGAATTACACGCAGAAATTTCGTTTATTCGGTCGGCGCCCTGGGTGCGGCGACCTCGATACTCGGTTGGCCAGCGCTCGGCCAGGCAAAACCTACCGGCGGGCGAGTCGTCGTGATCGGCGGTGGTTTTGGCGGTGCTTCCTGTGCCAAGTATCTCCGCCGATTGTCCACCGACATCGACGTGACCCTGGTCGAACGGGATTCGAAATTCATGACCTGCCCCTTCAGCAACGCGGTGCTGGGCGGGCTTTACGACATGGATTACATCACTCATGACTACAAAGCACTCAGCGACGACTACGGCGTAAAGGTCGTGCACGATAGCGCGGTCGACGTTAATCCGGATGCCCGAAAAGTCCGGCTTGCCGGCGGGTCACAGCTTCCGTACGACCGCCTCGTGGTATCGCCCGGCATCGACTTACGATGGGACGCGATCGAGGGTTACGACGAGCGTGCGAGCAAGTCGATGCCGCACGCGTGGAAGGCGGGCGAACAGACGACGATACTGCGCAAGCAGCTCGAGGCAATGTCGGACGGCGGTGTCGTGATTATTGCAGCCCCGCCAAATCCATTCCGTTGTCCGCCGGGACCCTATGAGCGCGCCAGCCTTATCGCGCATTATCTGAAACACAATAAGCCACGCTCGAAGATACTCATTTTCGACGCCAAACCGAAGTTCTCGAAGCAGCCACTGTTCGAGCAGGGCTGGCAGGCGCTGTACCCGGGCATGATCGAGTGGATCAGCGAAGAAGAAGGCGGCGAAATCGATGCGGTGGACGTCAAGGCAATGACCGTCAACCCCACGTTTGGCGAGCCGACGCACGGGGACGTCGTCAACGTCATTCCACCGCAGAAAGCTGGCGCCATTGCGGAAGTTGCGGGACTCACCGATGACAACGGTTGGTGTCCGATCGATCAGCGCACCTTCGAGTCCCGATTGCAAAAACATGTCCACGTGATCGGTGATGCCGCAACCGCGGCCCCGATGCCGAAATCCGGCTTCGCGGCCAGCAGCCAGGGCAAGGTCTGTGCAACGGCCATAGTAGCCAGTCTCAGCGGCCAGGACATGCCGCCGCCCTCACTGGTGAACACCTGCTACAGTCTCGTTGGGCCCGATTACGGCATTTCCGTCGCCGCCGTTTACCGGCTCGGCGACGATGGCATCGCCGCTGTCCAGGGCGCCGGCGGCGTGAGCCCGAAAGACGCTGATGCCGGTTTTCGGATCGCCGAATCGCGTTATGCTGTGGGCTGGTATCAGAGTATTACAGCGGACATCTGGGGCTAAATAAGGAGCTCGATACGTGCAAATGCCATTTCAGAATCGATTGCCAACACTTCTCACCGTCCTCGCGGCACTCGCCGTTCTTTCCGCGTGCACCGCTTCGGATGATCACGCCGACATCGCAAGCAACATCGACACGAGCATGGATACGCTCGTCAGCGCCGCGTGGCTTCGCGAGCACCTCGACGATCCCGACCTCGTGCTCATTGACGCCACCGTGCTCGTTGAGCCGGATGGCAGCGGCAACCTGCTGACAGTAAACGGCAGGGAGAGCTATGAAGCCGGCCATATTCCGACAGCGGTCTTTGCCGATTTCATGGGCGACCTCTCCGACGCAGACAGCGAGCTGGAGTTTGCCGTACCGTCACCAGAGCAATTTGCCGCCGCCATGGGGGCGCTGGGTGTGGGCGATGACTCCCGGGTGGTTTTGTACGACACGAACAGCATGTCCTGGGCGGCCCGTGTCTGGTGGATGCTGCGTTGGATCGGATTCGACCGGGCGGCCTTGCTCGATGGCGGGCTCAGCGCCTGGACGGCTGAAGGCGGGTCACTTTCAACCGAATCTGCGACCCCGACTGCAAGAACGCTCTCCATCAAGCTACGCCCCGAATTGATTGCCGACCAGGACGATGTGCGCGCATCCATCGAAGACGACTCCGTGCATCTCATCGATTCGATGCCCGAACAGCACTACCGCGGCGAGTGGGCCATGTACGACCGGCCGGGCCACATTACCGGTGCCGCGAATGTGCCGGTCACGTCGCTTTTCAATGAAACGGGCGAATTCCGTTCGCACGAAGAACTGGACGCGTTATTCGAGAGTGACCGCAAAACCCGAACCATCACTTACTGCGGTGGCGGAATCGCTGCATCGGCCGATGCCTTCATCATGACCCGACTCGGCTACACAGACGTCGCCATCTATGGCGCCTCACTCCAGGAATGGGCAGCGAATCCTGACAATCCGATGGACGTTGTACTGGAATTCGACGAGAGCGAAGAGTAGCGAAATCCGGGGACAGTTTATTCAATTCAAATAAGTAAGCCGTTCCCAAAATTCAAAAGGGGTGTGCATATGAACCTGGGCCTTTCCACTTGTTTCGCCGTTGGGCTGCTGTCGAGCCTGGCGTTCGTTGCGGACGCTGCCGCCGAGATCGTTGTCGGCGACCGCAGCGTAGGCTGCGCCGAGGATCCGGCGTGTATCAACCGCCTGCATCCGGACATCCCGATGGTTGCCAACATCGACCCCGGTGAGCGCATCGCTTTCATCGGCCGCGACGCCTTCGACCTGACCCTCGACCCGGACGAGTACTCGAGTGCCAAAGCTATGCCGCGAGAAGGGCTCGGCATCGTCCATGCGCTGACCGGCCCGGTTTTCATCAACGGCGCTAAAGCCGGCGACGTGCTGGCGGTGACCATCGAGGCGTTCGAGCCTGCCGACGTCGGCTGGACCGTAGCCGGACCGTTCGGCTTTGCCGGTGACCAGTTCGGCACCGACGAGCGTTTCATTGTGTGGCGTATCAATGACGAGTATGCCGTCAGCGATGCAATTCCGGGCGTGCGTATCCCGAACGCGAGTTTTCCCGGCGTCGTGACAACGCTGCCCGACGACGGCTTGCTCGCCGATGTGCTGGCACGAGAGACACAACTGCTCGACCTGGGCGGCGCCGTGATGAACCCGGACCCCGACGAGGCGGAGCCGGCGTCATTATGCGGGGCGGAAGGAACAAAACCGACGGAGTGCCTGCGGACGATTCCGCCACGCGAGCACGGCGGCAACATGGATATCCGTTACATCACCACCGGCACCACCGTCTACCTGCCGTGTTTCATCGATGGCTGCGGGCTGGCCGTCGGCGATTTCCATTACGCACAGGGCGATGGCGAGGTGGCGGGCACGGCGATCGAGATGGGCGGCACGATGACCGTCACCACGCGTATTGTCGATGACCCGCCGGACCTGTCCCGCGGCCCCCACTACGAGGGCCCGGCATCCGTGCTCAGGATTCCGTCAGAGCGCTTCTACGCCGTGACCGGTTTCCCGCTGAAAGAAGCCGGCAGCGTACCCGCGGATCTCGCCTACCTGGACTCGCCGAAGATCGCCGGCTTAAGCAATCTGTCGGCCGATATCAATCTCGCGGCGCGCAATGCGCTCGCCGCCATGATTGATTACATTATGTCGGAGTATGGTTATGACCGGACACAGGCCTACATGATCGCGAGCATCGCGGTGGATATGCGCATCGGCCAATTGGTCGACGTGCCGAACGTCGGCGTCACCGCGGTACTACCGCTGGATATTTTTGTCGGACGTGACTGATATATCGGCGGACAATTTACTCAATAAACAACAAGCTCTCATTCAACGAGATCGGCCTTGATCCAGATGCCTGTGTTGTCTCCGCCTTGAGTTGCAAATGTAGTACCAGTGCTACTTTCAGTCCGCTCCACCTGCTCGGTGACGCTACCGATCAATAGCCACTCGCCGACACGTCCGGTGATGGTGGTACTGGCAGACTGTGTTTCGATGTGGCCACCACCTTCATTACTCCGGGAGCTCTTGAACGGACTGACTTCCAGCGTGACGTTGTTACCGCGGATGCGTGGGAGCACATAAAATCCCGTTATCGCGTCCTGATATTCGATACTGCCTGCATA
>Ga0265303_10002215_pt1 | contig 12015 bp, 8 predicted proteins | sample Helome_2_FD_192494 | JGI IMG/M metagenome (GOLD analysis project Ga0265303, IMG submission 192494) | Marine sediment microbial communities from subtidal zone of North Sea - Hel_20160317 (Illumina Assembly) | ecosystem: Environmental > Aquatic > Marine > Subtidal zone > Sediment ...
AATACTTAAATACTACAATACCGAACACATGCGCCAGGTCGTCAATGATTCAATGGATATCCACGGGGGCCGGGGTATCTGTATCGGGCCTACCAATTACATCGCCCGTGCCTACCAGTCTATCCCGGTCGGGATCACGGTAGAGGGCGCCAACATACTGACCCGCAGCATGATTATTTTCGGGCAGGGTGCAATCCGATGCCATCCGTTTCTGATGGCCGAGATGGAGGCCGCGATGATGGAAGATCAGTCGGTCGCCGAAGATGCTTTCGACAAGGCGTTGCGTGGCCATGCTGAATACTTTCTAACCAATTTCTGCCGAGCCTTCGTTTATGGCATCAGTGGAAGCCATCTCGCACCGGCGCCTTACCCGGGTCGTATCGGTGACTACTACCAGCGATTGGGCCAGATGAGCGCCGCTTTTGCCGTCTGTTCCGACCTGGTGCTGATGGTCCTGGGCGGTTCGTTCAAGCGTAAGGAAATGCTTTCCGGTCGATTTGCGGATGCGCTGGGTTACATGTTCTACGCCTCGGCCGTGTTGAAAAAATTCGATGCCGATGGTCAACCGCGAAGCGATTTACCACTGGTCGAATGGTCCACCAAGTACTGTCTTTACCAGGTACAAATGGCGCTTGACGAGATTTTGCGTAATTTTCCGATCAAGTGGTTGGGTGTGCTGGTACGCCATAGCATATTTCCACTGGGACTCAATTTGCGCCAGCCCAACGACTCGCTCAGCCACCGGGTTGCGGCACTGGTTATCCGGCCGGGAGAGGCGCGTGATCGATTAACCGATGGCATATACACTACCGATGATCCAGATGATCTGACGGGCTGTCTCGAGGATGCGCTGCACAAGGTGATAAAAGCGGAGCCTATCGAACGACGCTTGCGCCACGACGAGGTGGAGCAGCATGGGCTTGAGGACTACCAGCAATGGGTAGACCGGTTGAAGAAATCACAACAGGTTACCGCCGAAGAAGCTGATATACTGCTGCAGGCTCGTGCGGCGACGGCGACGGTGGTCGCGGTAGATGACTTTACGTCTGACGAGATGCGAAATAAAATGGCTGCAACAAAAAAGGCCACACCGAAAAAACGGGCGACCAATGCGCCGCAGAAAAAGGCTGCGAGAAAGACGGTAAAAAAGAAACCAGCAGCCCAGTAGAAGCGGGCCAGGGGATCGACCAGGAATCCTAGCCCGTCACAATAAAATAATACCGTTGCCAGCTAGGGGGGCGTGCAAATGGAAAAGGTCTGGTTAGAAAGTTATCCTCCCGGGGTGCCGGAAGAAATTGATATCGATGCCTATACGTCGATTACCGACGTTTTTGAACAGGCAATCGAGAGCTATGGCGACAAACCCTGCTTTTCCAACCTGGGAAAAACCTTAACCTACAACGAGATGGATCGCTATACCGACCAGCTCGCGAGTTACTTGCAGGCGCTGCCCGGACTGGCAAAGGGCGACCGGGTTGCGATCATGATGCCTAATGTGCTGCAGAATCCGATCGCAATATTTGCGACGCTGCGATCCGGTTATACCGTCGTTAACACAAATCCCCTGTACACTCCCCGAGAACTCCAGCACCAGTTATCAGACTCGGGCGCCAGGGCCATTATCGTGATGGAAAACTTTTGCCACACGCTTGATGAAGTTATCGCCGACACCCCTATTCAACACGTCATTACCACCCAGCTTGGCGATATGCTGTCTTTCCCCAAGTCACTGATCGTGAACCTGGTAGTCAGATACGTGAAAAAAATGGTGCCACCGTTTTCCCTGCCGCAACGCGTGACCTTCAAGCAGGCGCTGCAGCAAGGGTCGGCTCAGCCGCATAAGGCGGTAGCCTGTAGTCACGACGATCTGGCTTTCTTGCAGTATACCGGCGGCACCACCGGGGTAGCCAAGGGTGCCATGCTCTCGCATGGTAATATGATTGCAAACATGCTGCAGGCTTCGGCCTGGATTGCCAATACCGTCGAGGAAGGGCAGGAAGTTATTATTACCGCGCTTCCGCTGTACCACATATTTTCGCTAACCGCTAACTGCCTCACCTTTATGAAGGTTGGCGCACTCAATTACCTGATCACCAATCCGCGCGACATGCCGGGGTTTGTCAAGGAGCTGCAAGGCCTCAGGTTTACCGCGATTACCGGCGTGAATACGTTGTTCAATGGCCTCATGAACACGCCCGGATTCGAAGCGATTGATTTTTCAAATTTAAAACTATCGCTCGGTGGCGGTATGGCGGTGCAGCAGCCGGTAGCCGAACGCTGGAAGAAATTGACCGGGGCCCCGTTGCTCGAAGCCTATGGGTTGACCGAAACCTCGCCTGCAGTGTGCATTAATCCGTTAAACCTGGCGGAATATAATGGCAGCATCGGGTTACCGGTGTCGTCTACCGAAGTCTCGGTGCAGGATGACGAGGGCAACCTTTTGCCCCAGGGAGAGATCGGGGAACTTTGCGTGCGCGGGCCGCAGGTTATGCAGGGTTACTGGCAGCGGCCGGAGGAAACTGCGAAGGTGCTTTCCGGTGACGGTTGGTTAAAGACCGGCGATGTCGCAACGATGGACGAACATGGATTCTTCCGCATTGTCGATCGCCTCAAGGATATGATTCTCGTATCCGGGTTCAACGTGTATCCGAACGAGATCGAAGCCGTGATCGCGGGTCATGAAGGCGTGCTCGAGGTCGGTGTTATCGGTGAATCCGATGCATCCAGTGGCGAGGTGGTCAAGGCGGTTATTGTTAAAAAGGACCCTGCGCTCGACGAGGCAGCGGTGATCGCGCATTGCCGTGAAAACCTGACCGCATACAAGGTGCCTAAAATAATTGAGTTCAGGGATGAACTACCGAAAACCAACGTCGGTAAAATACTGCGACGCGAACTGCGGTAATCTGGCTGCCGGCGAGTTGGTCGCGATCCCGGCAACGAAACTTATTCTTAGTAGCCGCTGATTTTTGCGTGCATCGGTTTTGTTTCTTCGAAGCGCTGCATTTGCTCATCAGTCGCGCTGGTCTGGTAGTCGCGCTTCCAGTCTTCGATCGTCATACCGTAGACGTATTGCTGGGCCGCGGCGTAGTCAAAGTCGGGCTCGAACTGCCTGGTAGCCGCGGAGTACCATTTGGACAGGCAGTTGCGACAAAAGCCGGCAAGATTCATCAGGTCAATATTTTGCACGTCACTGCGTTGTTGCAGATGGGCTAGCAGGGCGCGAAACGCGGCCGCTTCAGCCTCGGTTTGCTGATCTTTTGTCATGATTCGTTACTCACCTATAATGGGACGCTTTTTTTAACACAAAGATCTTCGTGCCGGCAAACGATATAACGCGATGGATGTCCTCCCTGCTAGATCAGCTGCAGCGCTGCCGGCAACGCCAGCTGGTTGCGCTGCAGGGACCAGAAGCCTGGTGTGACGAGCAATTGAAGCGGCTGTTCGCGCTGGATGAGTCAATGACGCTGGTATCCGACCGCAAAATTACCGCCTCCGCGGTTCCATTTGACAAGGCTGATGCCTGTCTCGGCAGCGAAGCCCGGCTGGTGGCGCTGGATCTGTTTAACGGCTTTAATCCCGATGTCTTATGTATTGTCGCCGGCCTGGTGCGTGCGGGCGGCGTTTTACTGTTGTTGTCTCCGCCGGTTAAGGACTGGAACCTGGAAACCGACCGCTATGCCTGTTGGCAGGGTGAGGCCCGGTCGTTGCGGGCCCGGTTTGTCGATTATTTTTTTAGTTTGCTTGAACAGGATGAAGATATTGGAATCCTGGTAACGCCCGGGTTTGACTTTACTGCAAACACTTCATTCCCTGAACTGATGGCATTACGGCAGACACCAATCGAGCAGGGAAAAACTGCAGCGCAAGCCCATTGCCTGCAGCGCATCGAGCAATGGATTGCGATTGGCCAAAGCGGTATCGTGCTGATCAATGCCGGGCGCGGTCGTGGTAAAAGTACCTGCCTGGGGCACCTGGTCAAGCGCTTGCGGTCAAGTTACCGGATAGTGGTAACGGCAAACTCGAAACAGACTTGCGCGCAATTGCTTCAGCTGGTGCCGGATGCCGACTTCATGGCACCCGATCGGCTCATGCACAATGGCATCGCAGCAGACCTGCTGGTGATCGACGAGGCAGCGACGATTCCCCTGCCGATGTTACGCCAACTGGCCAGGCTCTACCCGAGGCTGGTGATGGCAACCACCAGTGGTGGATACGAAGGTACCGGGCAGGGTTTTATGCTGCGTTTCGTCGCCGCACTGGATTCGCAGCAGCTGATGCAGCTTAGCCTGGATAAACCGGTGCGCTGGTGCCATGGCGATCAACTGGAAGCCTGGCTCGATCGCATCTTGATGTTGCAGCCAGGTACGCTCAAACAGTCTGCCCCGGTTACGGATGCGAGTGGTTGTGAGTTCGAACTGCTGGAAGACCCGGGGGATCCGAGTTATCTAGCTGAACTGCTTCAGGTCTACCTGTTGTTGAATATGGCGCACTACCGCACACGACCTTCGGATTTACGCTTGTTGATGGAAAATCCTGACCTGGTACTTGTCATTGCCCGACAGGGGGGCGTCATTGTTGGCGCTGCATTGTTAAATATCGAAGGTGGTTTCGACGCGGTCATGTGCGGGGAGATTTTTCTGGGTCGACGACGACCGCGAGGACATCTGCTAGCGCAGATGTTGACTGCCCAGGCGGGTGCAAAGGATTTCGCCAGCTTCCGTGGGTTACGCGTACAACGCATCGCGGTAGCGGAAACACATCGACGTCTGGGTATCGGGACGCGACTCCTGAATGAATCACTGCGCTATGGCCGGCAGCAATCGATGGATTATCTCGGTGCCAGCTTTGCGCTCGATCCGGAAACGACCGGTTTCTGGCAGCAAGCCGGATTTTCGCTGGTCCATGTCAGTTACGCGCGGGGTAAATCCAGCGGAGATCAATCGATTGTTGTGCTGCGATCGATCGCGCCAGAGATCGATGCCGAAATCGATTTGTTACAGCAACGTATAGAGCGGCAGCTGCCGACCTGGATGACCCAGTTTCTGCAAACACTGGATGCCGACCAGGTCGCATCGCTGTTGCGTTTTGCCCGGTTTCAGACTTCGATCAGCGCGCTTGAACAACTCGAAATCGAGGCCTTCGCCCGTGGCAACAAGGGATTTGAGTTGTGTTTCGCGAGCCTGCAAAAGTGGGTTATGCAACGCATCGCTCAGTCATTGGGCCCGCCTGACAGCCTGTTAGTTGAAAAAGCGATTCAGAACCGAAACTGGGGCTTGCTGGAACGAGAGTCGAGTGAAGAAGGACGTAAGACTTTGCAGTGGCGCCTGCGTGGGCTGGTCGATGCCCTGCTAAAAGCCTGCTAACATGGCTTACCGAGCGGGGTTTTGATGCCACAAAAAATAATCGATTTCTGGTTTTCAGATGAAACGCGGAAACTCTGGTTCAAGTCGACGCCAGAGTTTGACCGGGAGTTGACCTCGCGTTACCAGGATACCTGGGAACGGGCAAGCCGCGGTGAACTTGATCACTGGATGCAAACCGCGCAGGGTTGCCTGGCGCTGGTGATCGTTCTGGACCAGTTTCCGTTGAACATGTTCCGCGGCACAGCGCAAAGCTTTGCCAGTGAAGCCAGGTCGCGCGAAGTCGTCGCGACCGCAATCGAACGGGGTTTTGACAAGTCACTTTCAGTGGAACAGCAGTCATTCTTATATATGCCATATATGCATAGCGAAACGCTTGATGACCAGGTATTGGCGTTGCAGCTGTTTGATCAGCCCGGGCTCGAGTCGAACCTGCGCTTTGCGCGTCATCACCATGCAATTATCGAAAAATATGGGCGTTTCCCGCACCGCAACGCTGCCCTCGGCAGGGACAGCACCGAGGCTGAAATCGAGTACCTGAATTCCAGTGAAGCCTTCACTGGTTGAGAGTAATTAATGCTAGAACAACTGAATCAGTACATCTGGAGCTATAACGCCTGTGATTCCGGCGCACCCCGCTCACCATGGCGACAGTTTCTGCAAATAGTCGTCATGGTTGGCCGTGACCTGAAGGAAGGCATGATTACCCTGCGCGCGATGAGCCTGGTGTACACCACGTTGCTAGCCCTCGTGCCCTTGCTTGCCGTCAGTATCTCGGTACTGAAAGGATTTGGAGTTCACGACCAGCTGCAACCCACATTAGCCGGCATCCTTGCACCGATGGGCAAGCAGAGCGTAGAAATTAGCGCACGCATCGTCGGCTTTGTTGAGAATATGAAAATTGGTGTGCTCGGTGCGCTCGGCCTGGTGCTGTTGATATATACGTCGATTTCGCTGATTCAAAAAATTGAATCATCGTTTAACTACACCTGGAGATTGCAGGGCAGCCGCAGCCTGATGCAGCGTTTCAGCGACTACCTGAGTGTCATTATGGTAGGCCCGGTGCTGGTTTTTTCGGCCGTTGGTATTACTGCCTCGCTCGGTAGCAATCAGATTGTCGGGTTTATTAACAAGCTTCCCTATATGAACGATTTGCTGTACCTGGGCGGGAAACTCTTGCCCTACCTGCTGGTTATCGCTGCCTTCACCTTTATTTACATGCTGGTGCCAAACACCCGAGTCAAATTTCGTTCAGCTTTGTATGGGGCGGTAATCGCCGGTATCTTATGGGAAGCATGCGGTGTTTTATTCACTTCGTTTATCGGTGGCTCGACTACTTATACCGCGATTTATTCAGGTTTCGCGATCCTGTTGCTATTTATGATCTGGCTCTACCTGAGCTGGATGATTTTATTGATCGGATCCAGTATCTCTTTCTACCACCAGAACCCTGAGCGGCTGAAATGGAAAAGACATAGCCCCCATTTGAGTGCGCATATGCGCCTGCAGCTGGCGCTGCAGGCGATGGTAAACATTGCGCGCTCGCATGATCAGCAGTCCGAACTGATCCCCAGCCTGGAAAATCTTGCCAGGTACCAGCAGGTTCCGCCAGAGGAACTTAAACCTGTGCTGGATGCGTTGCAACGCGACGGCCTGGTACAGCAATCGACACAGGACCCACCATTTTATTTGCCGGGTTCTTCGTTACAGCGCATTAAAGTTGTCGATATTCTGCGCAGTGCACGCGAAGCTGAAGATAATGACCAGACCGATAGCTACCGCAGTGATCTAGCGGTGTCAAAATTTCTAACGGAACTCGAACATGAGCTCGAATCGCTCGTAGGCGAGGAATCACTGGTTAAGTTCCTACAAAGATTTGAGGATGAATCCGGGCATGAAAATAGTCTCGTTCAACGTTAACAGCCTGCGCCAGCGCCTGCATCAACTGCAGAGCGTGGTCGACAAGCATGCGCCGGAATTTATCGGTATGCAGGAAACCAAGGTGCAGGATCACGAGTTTCCGATGGATGCGATTACCGGGATGGGCTACCAGGTTATCTATGCCGGGCAAAAGACCCACTACGGGGTCGCGTTGATGTCACGCCTTCCCTGTAACAATGCCTGCTACGGTTTCCCGGAAGACCCCGACGATGCGCAGAAACGATTTATCGGCGGCGAATTTGAAATGAACGGAGACCCAATACTGGTTTTCAACGGTTATTTCCCGCAGGGCGAGAGCCGCGATCACCCGGTTAAATTTCCGGCAAAGCAACGCTTTTACCGCGACCTGACTGATTTTCTAGGTACTTACAATATGTCACAAACGAATTTGATTCTAATGGGCGACTACAATATAGCGCCGCAGGATCGCGATATCGGTATCGGCGAAGATAATGCCAGGCGTTGGCTGAAAACAGGCAAAACCAGCTTTCTGCCCGAGGAACGCGAGTGGTTCCAGCGTCTCGAGTCACTTGGCTTACATGATGGCTTTCGATTGTGTTATGCCGAGATCGACGATCGTTTCAGCTGGTTCGATTATCGCAGTCGTGGATTCGAGCGCGAACCAAAACGTGGTCTGCGCATCGACCATTTGCTGGTTTCCGAACAACTTAAGTCGACCGTGGTTGATGCCGGGATAGACTATGATATCCGGGGCATGGACAAGCCTTCGGATCATGCGCCTGCGTGGATCGAACTAAACCTCGCTGCTGGCGTCTGACTGTACGCCGCTGGTATAACTAAATCAGGAGACCCACATGTTTGGCAGACCAACCACTCTCCCGTCAGCAGAGCAGGCTCTGCCGGGACGCAACGAAGTAATGCAATTCAATCCTGTCCACGTTGTTCTTGGAACCTCCATGGTGGAGCCGTTTCCGGAAGATTGCGAACAGGTGATTTTAGGACTGGGCTGTTTCTGGGGCGCCGAGCGCAAGTTCTGGAAACTTCCCGGGGTTTATACCACGGCAGTCGGTTATGCCGCGGGGCATACTCCGAACCCGACCTACCAGGAAGTCTGTACCGGCATGACCGGGCATAACGAGGTGGTGCTGGTGGTTTATTACCCGGCGCAAATTGACCTTCGCAACCTGTTGAAGACATTCTGGGAGTCGCATGATCCGACCCAGGGTATGCGCCAGGGTAACGACATGGGTACCCAGTATCGGTCGGGAATTTACTACCTTGACGAGTCTCAGCGCGATACGGCGCAGCAAAGCCTCGAGCAGTATCAAGAAAAACTTCGCGCCGCGGGTCACGCTCCGATAACCACCGAAATAGTGCCGGCCGGTCCCTTCTATTATGCGGAGGAATATCATCAGCAGTATCTCGAAAAGAACCCGGGCGGCTATTGTGGGCTCGGTGGGACCGGCGTGTCCTGTTAGAAGTTTATTTAGAAAGATCGCCCAACCGCAGGATAATTATAATTATTGAACTATTATAACTAGATCGAAATCCAGCTAACCCGGCTATTGCTATGACGAAAATAGACGTTTGCCGATCCCTGGCAGCGGGGTCGGCTGTATGTTTGACGGTGGCCTTTTCATATTCCTTCCGCACCCTGTTTGCCGTTGACAAACTATCCCATCTTGATGATTCCGAGTTGCAGGCAATTGCAAAGATGACCGACTCAGAAACCACGATACGGTATCGGCGTGGACTCAGCGAATGGCGGGATAAGGATTATCCCCTCGTGATTGGGTAGAATCTTGCTAGCGCGTATCTACAGTTTTAAATTCATCATCGGCTTCGCGCTACTCTGGCTGGGTGCGCTCGCTTATGGTTTGGCGATATATAGCACCCACGTGTATCGCGATCAGGCGATCGAGTCTCAGATTGAGTCAGTCCAGTCAATGCTCGAGCACGAGAGCAGGGAGACCATCGAGCGGCTTTACGATGACCAGAAAGCTTTTGCGCTGCAACTGCAGGCCGAGGCGGCGTTCGGTCAGGCGCTTGAGCGTGGTGATACGGTCATGATGGAGGCCTGGCTGGCGGAAAGTTATTCCCGTTACCAGGCATCCGGGGGCCCTTTCAAGCTGAAGGCAATCATTGTGCGCAACCTGTCAGGCGATATTCTCGCACAAGCCAGCGATGATGGTCTGAACGGTTATAGCGGTTGTCCCACAATGCTGGGGTCGATTGGTAATTCGTTAACCCAGTTGTTAGATCCGAAATACTTGTTGTGCAACTTTGACAGTCAGCTCCTCAGCGAAGTGCTGTTGCCGGTTGGAAATCCGGAACCTGTCGCCTACCTGCATACCGTTGCTTATGCGATCGAAGGGTTGAAACGGGTTGAGCGCAGCACCGGGGTTCCGTTAAAAATAGTGCATGGATCTGGCGAAAAACTCTACCAGTCGGAGCAATGGGTCGACCTTACGGCAGGTACCCATTTATATCCGAGTTACAAGCTTTATGGTGATGATGCGTTTCTGGGCGCGACCATCAGTGCCGCGGTTGACCAGCAACCCATTATCGATCGACTCAGCAGAACGGAAACCAATTTCTTCATCATAACCACGATCGCGACCGTTTCGGCGCTGGTGCTGGTGCTGATCTTATTGAATCGCGCCTTCATGCCGATGAACAAGTTACGTAATTCAGTCGGCGCATTATTGACGGGAAGGTATGCATCGATCAGCGAAGAAAATCTGCCGAGCGAACTAAAAGACCTGGTCGTCGCATACAACGAAATGGTGGAAGGCCTCGAGACGGAAACCATTTCGCGGCGGCAAATAGAGGAAAAGCTGCGTTCGGAGAAAGACTTCATTTCCACGACGCTGAATTCAATTACCAATCCAGTCATCGTCATTGACTCCAAGGACAGGATAAAACTGGTTAATCCCAGTGCCGAAAAACTGTTTGGCGACCGGGAATCCGAACTGATCGACACCTCGATCCACGAGATCCTGATTCTGTATGCGAATCGACAAACCACGCGAATCGTCGATTTGACCCAACTGCTGAGTCGCAAGCTCTCGATTAGCTCGATGTTTTTTTATGATCCCGATCGCAATATTGTCGAACTGGAGTTTTCGGCATCACCGATGATCGATATGGAAACCGAGGACGTCGGTTTCGTAATTATTATGAAGGATGTATCAGAGGACCGTAAATTGCGTCGTAAGCTTAGTTACGAGGGCAGTCACGATCAGCTTACCGGGTTTCTCAATCGCCACGCATTCGAACAAAAATTTGAAGGCCTGGTCACCGAAGACAGTAATACGACTGTGCAGCACGTTCTCGCCTACCTGGATGTCGATCAGTTCAGAATCGTCAACGAAACCTGCGGTAGTGCGGCCGGGGATTTATTGTTGAAACAGATCAGCACCATGGTAAAGAAGCATGTGCGCAAGTCTGATATCGTGGCGCGTCTAAGTGGTGACGAATTCGGAATTATCATGCCTTTCTTCGAGATGGAGCGTGCGCTACAGGTCATTCAGAAAATTATTATCGAGATACAGCACTCGGGTTTTATCTGGAATGACCAGGAATACAAGGTAACCGCAAGTATCGGTGTCATGGCCTTCGGGCGGATGAGCGATGAATATGCCGATTACTACTCGAAGGTCACGACCGCCTGCTTCCTGGCCAAGCAAAATGGCGGTAACCAATATCACTTCATTGATGAAAACGATGAAAAAGTGATGGCGCAGCAGGTATCGATGGAATGGGTCTCGGGCATCATGGAAGGCTTTTCCGAGGATCGTTTCTGTCTTTACGTGCAGCCCATTGTATCGATCGATAAGAACGAACAGCATACCCACTACGAGGTTCTAATTCGCTACCGCGCTGCTGATGGCGCGATTATTTCTCCCAATGACTTTCTGCCACCGGCGGAACGCTATAACCTGATAGAGCGTATCGACAGCTGGGTTGTCGGTAGCGTTATCGCCTGGTTGGAAAAACACCAGGAAAAGATGGGCGGCGTGATGTTTTCCGTGAACCTGTCGGGACGCAGTATCGGTTCCCAGACATTTCACAATTTCCTGCACGAGAGCCTTGCTCAAAGCAGTATCGATAAGACCTCATTGTGTTTTGAAATTACCGAAACCGCGGTCGTGGATAATGTCGCGCGCTCGGTGGAATTCATTAATTCGATCAAGAAACTCGGCGCCAAGTTTTCGCTTGATGATTTTGGTACCGGTCTATCTTCGTTCAGCTATCTCAAACAGTTCCCGGTGGATTATCTGAAAATCGATGGCGAGTTCGTGCGTGATATTCTTGAAGATGACAAGAGTTTTGTATTCGTGCGCTCCATGACCGAGGTAGGGCATGCCCTTGATATGGAAGTGATCGCCGAATTCGTCGAGTCGGATACGATGTTCGATAAGCTGCGCGAGGCCAATGTCGATTACATCCAGGGTTACACCGTCGGCAAACCAGTTGCGATTCAAACCCTGCTGGAGCAGTTTGATAATCCCGATAAAAAACTGGTTGGATAAACCAGAGTCGATCAGGAACGTTTACCGAAATTGATCGATTTCACCCGGGGCGAAAGATTGACTTCATCAAAGACGATGTCTTCGCTCGATTGCACAATCTGCCAGATCACTGCGGCGACGTCTTGTGCCGTGATCGCATTCTCAGGTTCCGGCCCAGGTTCGAACGACAGGTCATCGAAGAAAGGGCTGCGCACCATACCCGGATTAACCAGGCTAAC
>Ga0265303_10002216_pt1 | contig 12008 bp, 8 predicted proteins | sample Helome_2_FD_192494 | JGI IMG/M metagenome (GOLD analysis project Ga0265303, IMG submission 192494) | Marine sediment microbial communities from subtidal zone of North Sea - Hel_20160317 (Illumina Assembly) | ecosystem: Environmental > Aquatic > Marine > Subtidal zone > Sediment ...
CCAGGGTTCCGGAATGCCCGGAGCCAGTGGCGGTATGCCATCGACCGGTGGCGAACAGCAGGGCTCCCAGCAAGGCGAAGGCTCCCAGCAAGGCGAGGGCTCCCAGCAAGGCGAGGGCTCCCAGCAAGGCGAGGGCTCCCAGCAGGGACAGGGCGATGGCAACCAGGGCGGGGGGCAGGCCGACGTCCCCGGCGGCGGTTCCCAGGGCGGTGCAGCCGGACAGGGCACCGGCCAATACGGCAGTGATGCCGATCTGGAAGCAATTTTCGACGGCTCCCTCGGCGATTTCGACGGCGAAATGGACGGCGAACGCGGACGAATTGCCAGCACCGGGCAAGGCTCGGGCCGCGGCGCCGCCGATCGTGAGGCCGCCGATGCGGCCCAGGTCGAGGAAGCGGGTACCGGCGGCATGGGCGGCTTCGGCGACGTCGGCGGCAGCATGGGCGATGGTCAGGCGGGCGGTGTTGGTCAGGCCGGCGGCATGAGCGGCGGCATGGAAGGCGGCAGCTCAGGCGGGTCCAGCGGGTCGGACAGCAGCAGTGAGGGCGCGGCTGGCGCCGACGCCGGCCAAGGCCAGGACAAGGTCAAGTACGACGGCGAAGGCGGTGACTTCGAGTCCTCAGATCGTGATGGCGGGAAAGTTGCCGAAATTCCGGAAGACATCCCAACCGACGGCACGGGCGAAGACCAGGTGGCAGAGCAGATCCGCGAAGCCGCCATGGCGGAAACGGATCCGCAGATTCGAGACGCGCTCTGGGACGAGTACCGTCGGCACATGGGTATCAAGAAAAAGTAATCTGCTATGCATAGTCCACAGACAACACACTCCCCGTTTGCCCGGCTGATGCGCCTGGGTGGCCTGATGTGCCTGGTGGCCGCCGTTGGCGGTTGTGCGGCATCGCGCACGGTCCAGTACGACCAGGTAGAGATGGTGCGCGCCGAAACGGACGTGCCGCCGGCCGAACTGCTCGACGTGGGCATCATGTTGTTCGACCCTGGCGTGCCGGAGGACGTTACCGAACCTGACGGCTTCACCTTCCCGGCCGTGCGTCGCGCCGAGGCGCGGTTCATGCCGTACCACCTGAAAGCCACACTCGAAGACAGCGGCTACTGGGGCTCTGTCTGGGTCGTGCCGGAACGCTCTGACGCTGTCGACCTGCTGGTTGGTGGTCGTATCGACCGTTCCGACGGGTTGAATGTGGAAATACGTATCGCGGCCTGGGACGCCACCGGGCGCGAGTGGCTCAACAAGACGTACAAGGCCAAGATCGCCCAGAAGGCGTATTCGAACTATCGTGACCGCAGCGAAGATCCCTACCAGGCCATCTACAACAATGTGGCCAATGACCTGCTGAAGCTGCGGCAAGGGATGGCGGCAAATGACCTCGAGCGCATTCGCCAGGTGGCAGAACTGCGCTTTGCGGCGGAACTGGTCCCGGATGCCTTCGACGAGTACCTCGAGGAAAAAAAGGGTCGGTATGTCGTCAAGCGACTGCCGTCGGAAGCTGACCCAATGTTGCAGCGCATGCGCGCGGTTCGGGAACGCGAGTACATGCTCGTCGACACGCTGAACGAGTACTACGCGAGCCTTTACTACGAATTGTCCACGCCTTACGAAGACTGGCGGCGCATGTCCCGCGAGGAGACATTGACCTACCAGGAACTGAAGCGCTCTGCCCGCATGCGCCAACTGATGGGGCTGGCCGCGATCCTTGGGGCCGTCGCTTATGAGGCCAACGGGGGCGGTAATTCTGCAATCACCACCACGGCCATCGTGGGCGGCATGGAAGTGTTCAAGAGTGGTATGGGTAAGTCGACCGAAGCGAATCTGCACCGTGATTCGCTGAAGGAACTCGGTGAATCTTTCGACTCCGAGGCCGAGCCGCTCGTGATTGAAATCGACGGGCAGACGCGGCGGCTGACCGGCACGGCGGAGGAGAAATACCGGGAGTGGCGCAGGCTGCTGCGAGAAATCTACTCTCGCGAGACGGGCCTTGTGACGCTGTCGGAGTCCGCCGGGGATCCCATCGAGCCACCCATTGACTGACAGTCCGGCGCCGCTCCGTGCGGCGCGACGCCCCGTTGCTCCATGACGGAATTGTCTCCAGGCGTCGTTCTCGGCGACCGTTTTGAACTTCGCAGCCGCCTGGGTGAAGGTGGCAGCGGCGAAGTGTGGCTCGCCCACGACCGTGAGCTGGGCGAAGACCTCGCGCTGAAGGTGCTGGCCCCCGGCCTCGCAGACTCTGATCGCCACATTCACCTGCTGCGCGACGAGTGCCGCAAGGCGCGCCAGCTGCAGCATCCGAACATCGTTCGCGTGCACGATTTCCACGAAGCCGATGGCCGCTTCTTCATCTCGATGCAGTACGTGCCCGGTGGCAGTCTTGTGCAGCGGCGGGGTGCGGCCTTAACTGGCTTGTTGCCGCTGTGCCAGATGGTTTGCGACGCGCTCGAGTATGCCCACCGCAACGGTATCGTGCACCGCGACCTGAAGCCGTCGAACGTGCTGGTCGACCCGCGGGGTGTTGCCTACCTGGCCGACTTCGGCATCGCCGGCGGTCTGGATGTCGAGGCCGGGAATCTTCGCGGCGGGGGTTCGCTGCCGTATATGAGCCCGCAGCAGCTCGCCGGCGAGGTACCTGCGGTTGCCGACGACGTTTACGGCGTCGGCGCTCTGCTCTATGAGTTGCTGTCCGGGCAGCCGCTGTTCCACCCTGGCGCAACGCCTGACCGCGTGCGCGATGAACTGCCCGCTCTGCCCGAACTCGACGGCGCCGGTCAGCCGATACCCGCGGCGCTGCGCGATTTACTGGCGGCCACCCTCGATAAAGATCCCGCGCGTCGGCCGGCCGGCATCGCCGCGGTGCGCAGCGTGCTCGACGACGTGGCGGCCGACGCGGCACCCGGGGGCGTGATTCAGCCGGTGCGGCGGCAGAAACCGGCGGTGCCGGACGCCAGCCGGCCGACCAGCGGCACCGGACAGCGTGCTGCGGGTCTGCCCGGCAGCTGGGTACTGGTAGCCTTTGTTGTCCTGGTCGCTGCGGTGCTCGGCGTGGTCTTTCTGTTGCCGACTGTCGTCGAAGAGCGCGGGCCGGTCACCGTTAGTCCCGCGCCGGTCGAGCCGGCGCCGGAGCAGCCCGCTGACGCGGTTCCCGATCAGGCGTCATCGCCCGAAGCGCGGGCGGGCGCTGATGAAGTGCTCGGGGAGTTGCTCGTATTACAGGACCGTTTGCAGGAACAGGGTGTTGCTCGCTGGGGCGGGGCCGACTGGACCGAGGCGGAACGGCTTGCAGCAGATGGCGATGCGCGTTACCGGGAACGTAATTACCCGGCCGCGGCAACGGGTTACCGGCGTGCATTGACGCTGTTGAAAGTGATTGATACCCGTGTGCCGCAGGTTCTCGCAACGGCCCTGGCCGAGGCCGAAGCAGCCCTGCTGGCCGGCGACCGGGCAACGGCCCTTGACCGTTATGAACTCGCGCTGGCCGTCGACAGCGCGAACGAAGCGGCAAAGCGCGGGCTCAAGCGTGCCGGGCGTCTGCAGGAGGTACTCGCGCTGATGAGCGATGCGACGGCCCGGGAATCGGCTGGTGACCTGGGTGCCGCCGCCGGTTTCTACCGGCAGGTGCTGGAAATTGATCCGGACTGGACGCCCGCGCAAGAGGGCGTGGCCCGAACGCAAGGGGCTTTGTCGCGGGCAGCTTACGAACAGCAGATGGCAGCGGGCTATGCTGCCCTGGCGCGGCGCGACTGGGGTGCCGGTCGGCGGGCCTTCCAGGCCGCGCTGCGCACCCGGCCCGGCGATGCAGACGCGCGCACCGGGCTGGCGCAACTCACCGCGGAAGAGCGACTGGAGCAAGTGGTTGCCTTCGAGGCCCGCGCCAGGGAGCTCGCCGCTGAGGAAGACTGGGAAGCTGCGAGCCGCCAGTATGAGTCTGCGCTTGGCCTCGATTCGACCCTGCAGTCAGCCAGGCAGGGCCTGGAAAACGCGCGTCGCCGCGCCGAGTTGTCTGCGCGCCTGGACACGGAGGTCGCCAACGCGGACAAGCTCAATGACGAGCGCGTGTGGCAAAAGGCGAGGGCACTGGCCGATGAAGCGCGCAAGGCCAAGCCCATGGGCAGCAAGCTGGCGGCGCAGATCGCCGCCCTGGAACGGGTGCTTAAGATTGCGGCAAACCCGGTGCCGGTGCGCTTCGACTCCGACAACCTCACCGACGTCGTGATCTACAAAGTTGGCAAACTGGGGCTCTTTGCGACGCGAACGGTGGACCTGCGGCCGGGCACTTACGTCGCGGTCGGGACGCGGGACGGATACCGTGACGCCCGGCGCGAGTTCCGTGTGGCAGCGGATGGCACCACGCCAACCATCGTGGTCCGTTGCGAGGAACCGATTTGAGCCTCGACATCCGCGTTGATACCCCTGCCGGCACGCGCAGTGTCGGGGCCGCGGATCTGCCGCTGGCCATTGGCAGTGGTGCCGAGTGCGCGTTGCGCGTTCCCGGTGCCGCGGGTTCTGCGCCGCTGGCCCAGATCAGCGACCTCGACGGGCGGCCGTTGTTGCAGCCGGCTCCCGGTGCGCGCATGACGCTGAACGGCGATCGTCTCGACGCAGCGCGCTGGCTGGCAGACGGCGATGTGATGAGCACGGATACCGCTCGCATCGAGTGCTCGATTGCCGACGGCCAGTGGCAGTTCCGCGTGGCGCAGACGGAAGACGAATATCAGACCCTGCCGCCGGAGATCGCGGCAGCGCCTGCGGCGGAAGAGCCGGTCATTACGGCCGTTGCCCGGCAGCGCAGTGATGCGGCGGCCAGCGCAGCCGGGCCACCGCCGACGCACCGCTTGCGGTACGCCATTGGCACGGCACTGGCGTTGTTGCTGGCCGTGGCACTGTTTCTGTTCACCGCCCAGGCGGTGCGCATCGATATAGATCCGGTCGACGCCGAGGTGCAACTCGCCGGTGGCCTCATCAAGGTGCCCTTCGGCGGCCGCTACCTGCTGTGGCCCGGCGCCTATCGCGTGCTGCTGTCGGCCGAAGGCTATGTGCCGCAGCGCGAAGACATCCAGGTGCTGCGCGCGCCGAACCAGGAATTTCGTTTCGAAATGGCGAAATTGCCGGGCCGGTTGGTCGTGCTCACGGGTCCGGGTGTGCCGGCCGAGGTGTTCGTCGACGACGAACTGGCCGGAACGGCGCCGACTCCTGAAATCGAACTGACGGCAGGTCCCCATTCGCTGCGCGTGCTGGCTGAGCGCTACCTGCCGCTCGAGACCAGCGTCGAGGTCGAGGGCCTGGGGCGTCGGCAGGAACTGACGGTGGACCTGGCCCCGGCCTGGGCGGACGTCATGGTGACGACCACACCGCCGGAGGCGGAAGTGAGTGCTGGCGAAGAGGTGCTCGGCATCACGCCGGGCACCATCGAGTTGCTGGCCGGCACTCACGAACTGGTCATTCGGCGCGACGGCTACCGGCCGTGGCGCCAGCAGCTCACCGTCGAGCCCGGGCAACAGCTGACATTGCCGGCCATCGAACTGACCGTGGCCGACGGTATCCTGACAGTTCGCAGTCGGCCCGCCGGTGCAGCCGTCAGCATCGACGGCCGTTACCGAGGCACGACCCCGGTAGACGCCGAGCTGAAACCCGGTGCGAGCTACGATGTGATCGTAACGAAAGCGGGCTTCAGCACGGTCACGCGCCGCGTGAACATGCCGGACCGTCAGCCGAAAACCCTGAAACTGACGCTGGAGCCAGTGCTGGGCGAGGTGCGAATCGTCGGGATGCCGGCCGACGCGACCGTGCTGGTCGACGGCCGGACCGTCGGGCAGGGCCAGCAGACACTCACGCTGCCAGCGCGCGAGCATAAGGTCGTTGTGCGCAAGACCGGGTTTGCAGATTTTCGCGCCCAGGTGACACCGAAACCCGGCCTGCCCCAGGTCATTGAAGTGCGCATGCTGACCGAGGCGCAGGCCATCCTGGCGCGCACGCCGCGGAAGGTCACGACCAGCCAGGGCGCCGAGCTGGTGCTGGTAGAGCCCGGCGAATTCCGCATGGGCGCGCCGCGCCGGGAGCAGGGGCGGCGGCCGAACGAAACCGAACGCCAGGTGCGACTGACGAAGCGTTTCTATATTGCAACCAAAGAGGTCACGAACAGCCAGTATCGGGCGTTCAGCGCCCAACACACGTCCGGAGCCGAGACCTTCCGCGAACTCAGCATCGGTGACCATCCTGCCGTGTTGCTGTCGTGGGCCGACGCGGTGGCATTCTGTAACTGGCTCAGTGCGCAGGACGGCTTGCCGCCGGCCTACATCGCCCAGGGTGGCGCATTCGTGCTGGCGGAGCCCACCACTTCCGGATATCGCCTGCCCACCGAGGCCGAGTGGGCCTGGGTTGCCCGGCATAATGCCGGTGCCGAGACCTTGAAATACTCCTGGGGTCCTCGTATGCCGCCGACGGCCGGAGCCGGTAACTTTGCCGACCGCTCAGCAAAAGGCGTGCTGAGCAATGTGCTGCAGAATTACGACGACGGTTTTCCAGTGACCTCGCCCGTCGGGGAGTTTCGGCCCAGCCCGCTGGGCCTGTACGACCTGGGCGGCAACTCGGCTGAATGGATGCACGACCTGTATTCGGTGAATGCCGGCGTATCGGGCGTGGCCATAGACCCCCTCGGGCCAGCGCAGGGCCAGTATCATGTGATCCGTGGCTCCAGCTGGCGGCATGCCAGCATCAGCGAGCTGCGGGTGTCGTATCGTGACTTCGGCGATCGTGGCAGGCTCGACGTGGGTTTTCGGCTGGCGAAGTGGGTCGACGCCGACACATCGGAGAACTAGGCAATGCATATTCTGCGAATCACATTGGTGGCGGCCGCGGCACTGGGCGTGACCTGGGCCGCCGAGCAGGTGGTGCAGCGGGCGTCGCAGGGCGGCGTTCCGGTGCTGACCCAGGTTGAAACGGGGCGCGATGACACACCCGGCGAGGCCCGGGAGCAGCCGGACACTGGCACTGGTGAGCCCGAGGCTATCCCTGAGTTGAGTTCTGAGGAGGTCGCCGAAGAACTCGCGCGTATCGAGGCTGCCGTCGCTGCCGCCGAGGGAGAAGAACTCAAAGTGTTTACGCCTTCCAAGCCGCTGGCCGCCGATCTCGCCATCGCACTGCCTTCGGATATTTGACTCAGGCGCGGGAGCATTATGAACAAGAGTTTTTCCACCGAGTTCGTCTATCAGCTATTTTCGCTGATCATCGCGGTGATCATCGTGCATGCCGTGTACGTGTCGGTGATTCGCCCCAATGCCGCAGCGGTGCAGCAGGAACAGCGTATCCAGATTGCAGAAGATCCCGAGTACATTCCCGAACGGTCGCTGTACGTAATCGTGCAGGACTTCGAGCAGGAATCCTGTTTCATTCTGATGCTCTGGGCGTTGTCGATCATGGGTTACAAGGCCTACGACGCGAACCGGGAGCGGGGCCTGCTGAGTCAGTCCCTCGTGCCGGTGGCCGAGGGGGTCCGAATACTGCCCGAAGACACCCGGGAATACGCTCGCCAGCTGGAAACTTTGCCGGACCAGGAGAAGGGGCTGTTGTTGCCGCGCGCGCTGTTGTCTGCGCTGCAGCGCTTTGGTGCCACGCGCAACGTCCAGGATGTGAGTTCGGCCACGCATACCATGATGACTTCCGAGGCCGAGCGCCTGGAGTCAGAACTGTCGATGATCCGCTATATCGCGTGGGCGATCCCGTCCGTTGGCTTCATCGGCACGGTGCGCGGTATCGGTGCCGCACTGGGGCTGGCCCACCGCGCGGTCGACGGCGACATCAGCGGTGTGACCGAGAGCCTCGGTGTGGCCTTTAACTCAACATTTATCGCGCTGATCATCAGCATCGTGCTGATGTTTCTTGTCCACCAGCTCCAGTTGCTGCAGGAACGGCTGGTCTTCGAAAGCGAGATCTACGTAGACCAGCGCCTGATCCGACATCTGCAGTCTGCCTAGCTGCTGTCAGTGAGCGCCCTGGCAATCGAGTTCAACGATGCGTCGCTGGCCGGCGTGGCTGCCGGCGAGTTGCGTTTCGAAGAACCCGGTTATGCCGTTGCGCCGGATGGTGCGCTGCTGTTTGGCCGTAAGGCGCGCGCCGTCGCGCGCCGTTACCCGCGCCGTCTGCACAATCGCTACTGGGAAGATTTGTCGGAAGAGTCCTTCGTCCAGGCTGTGGGCCCGGCGCTTAGCGCTGCCGACCTGGCCCACGCGCAACTGGCGGAGCTCTGGCAGGCGCATGGTAGTGACTGCGACAGTGCGGTGTTTGCCGTGCCGGCGAGCTGGAGCGCTGAACAACTTGGCTTGCTGCTGGGCATCGCGCAGGACGAAGGCATACCGGTCGCCGGGTTTGTGGATGCCACGGTTGCGGCCGCGCGCCGGGAGTATCCGGGCCGGACGCTGTTCGCCGTGGAGGCTCACCTGCACACCACGGAACTGGCGGAGGTCCAGCAGCAAGGGCAGGCAAGTATTGGGGAGCGGCACTGGCTCGCGGACCTGGGTGTCGAGCGGCTGGAACGGGTGGCAATGGCCTACCTGGCCGGGTGTTTCGTGGCCGAAGCGCGTTTTGACCCGTTGCACGATGCAGAATCCGAGCAGGCGCTTTACGATCAGCTGGATGACTGGCTCACGCAGCTGACCCGCGTGGCCTGCGTAGATGCCGAGCTGTCTGCCGGCGCCGGGATTTTCCAGGCCCGCCTCGACCAGGCAGCGCTGGCCGAGCGCATAACCGAGGCTTGTCAGCCGCTGCTGCAGCGATTGCGCGCACTGCTTCCCGCCGGCCGCGCCGCGGCCGTGCAACTGGGCTCGCGCCTGGCCGCTTTTCCCGGCGTGGTGGCGGCGCTGAGTGGGCTCCCGGATACCGCCGTCTTCGTACTCGAGCCGGGGGCCGTCGCGACGGGCGCGTTGCGTGCAGTGAGCCGCCAGGGAGACGGTGCGGTGCGCTTGCTCAGCCGGTTGCCCTGGGATCAGCCGGCTGCGCCCGACACTGCTGCACCGCAGTCCGCCGCCGCAGCCCTGCCCACGCACCTGCTCGACGGCAATCGTGCCTATCGGCTGGGCGCCGGCCCATTGAGTATCGGCACTGCACTAACACCCGGCGACTTCGGCATTCCGCTGGACCCCGCTGTTGCCGGCGTATCGCGGCGGCACTGCAGCGTGCAAGGCGAAGACGGCCGCATGATATTGCGTGATCACAGCCGGTACGGCACGCGGTTGAACGGCCATGCCATCGACGGATCGGCCGTTCTGCAAGCCGGCGACGTCATCAGCGTCGGCAATCCGCCGCGGGAGTTTCGGGTCGTGATAGAGGTGGAGGCAGATGGCCCGTAGGCAGTTCAACGTCTTCAACCTGTCGTTCCTGGACGTGATGGCCTGTGGACTGGGCGCCGTGGTGCTGTTCTTCATGGTAATCAACGCCCAGGTCGCCACGCGGGCCAGCAAGGCGAACGTGGAGTTGCAGGCCGAAACAAACCGCCTCGAAGAAGAGGTACTGGACGGGCGCAAGAAGCTGGTGCGGGTGCGCACGGTGCTTGAATCGGATCGGAGCAAGAAGCTGTCAGCCGAAGAGGAGCAGGCGCGGCTGGAAGAAACGCTGGCTTTGCTGCGTGAGCAGCTGTCGGAACTGGACAACCGGTCCCTGGCGCAAGTGGAGAGCGTGGAAGATCTGCAGGCCGATATCGAACGGCTGGAGGCCGCCAAAGAGCGGTTGGCGTCGCAAACCTCCGAAGCGACGCCGCAAACCGGCCGCAGGGTTCGCAGCTTCATTGGTGACGGTAACCGGCAGTACCTCACAGGGATGAAAATGGGCGGCAACCGCGTGCTGATCCTGGTGGATGCGTCCAGCAGCATGCTCGCGCGTACTTACGTGAACGTGATTCGTTTCCGCAACATGTCCGAAACCCGCCGCCTGCGCGCGCCCAAGTGGCAACAGACGGTGAAGACCGTAGATTGGCTCACCACCCAGATCGTTCCTGGCACCCGTTTCCAGGTCTACGTGTTCAACGAGACCGCAGAAAGCGTGGTGTCAGGCACGACAGGGCAGTGGCTGGAAGTCACCGATGGCTCTGAACTGACGCGCGCGATAGATGCGTTGCGGATCACCGCGCCGGAGAAGGGGACGAGCCTGTTTAACGCCTTCAAGGCTGCCAACGACCTGGATCCGCCGCCCGACAATATTTACCTGCTGACTGACGGGCTGCCGACCCAGGGCAAGACCGCGCCTTCGAAGACCGAGAACGTGCGGGCCGACAAGCGTCGCGACTTTTTTGAACGGGCGATTCGCGAGTTACCCAGCCGGGTGCCCTTGAATGTCCTGCTGTATCCCATGGACGGCGATCCGCAGGCGCCCGGTCTCATGTGGGCCCTGGCGGTTTCCACCCGTGGCTCGTTCCTGACGCCGGCACGGGACTGGCCATGAAGAAACGTCGCGATACCGAGACCTTCAGCCTGTCGTTCCTGGACGCGATTACCTGCGGTTTTGGTGCGGTGATCCTGCTGCTGGTGCTGGTGAAAATCTATGAACCGCTGACCATCGAGCGCAGCAAGGAAGACCTGGACGCATTGCTGGCCAGGCTGGAGAAAGAACTTTTCGAAATCCGCGGCGAGACCTCAATCCTGAACCGCGAGATGATCACCACTCGCCAGGACCTGGAGTCCACGGAAGAGAAGCTGGCCCGCCTGCGGGGCGAACTGTCCGAGTTACAAGGGCGCTTTGCGGCCACCCAGGGCGACGACCCGGTAGACGATGAGGTCATGGGCGAGCTGCTTGCTGCGCGGCAGTCACTCACCGAAGAAATGCAGCGCCTGCTGGCCAACTACCGCCCGCCGGAAAAACAAACCACGGTGGGAGGTATTCCGGTAGACAGCGAATACATCCTGTTCGTAATCGACACCTCCGGCAGCATGTTCCAGGGACCGTGGCGCCTGGTATTGCGCAAGGTCCAGGAAGCGCTGGCTGTCTATCCGCGGGTCAAAGGCATCCAGGTGCTGAACGACGAGGGCAAGTACATGTTCTCGACCTATGCGGGCCGCTGGATACCGGATTCGGAGTCGGCGCGTCGCAACATCGTGAATCGTCTCGCCAGCTGGAATCCTTACAGTGATTCGAGCCCGGTTGAAGGCATTACCGAGGCGATCAACACCTTCTACGAGCCGGGCAGGCCGATGAGCATCTATGTATTCGGCGACGACTTCCCGCGCGGGTCGGTAGAGGCGGTGGCTCGGTACATCGAGCGCGTCAATAAGGCCGACCGGTTCGGCAATCGCCTGGTGCGGATCCATGGGGTCGGGTTCCCGACGCAGCTCGCCGGCGGGCGCATGCGCAACGCGCTGCAGTTCGCTAACCTGATGCGGACCCTGTGCGAGCGAAACGGCGGCACGTTCGTGGCATTGACAACGCTCCAGTAGGGTGCGTTCCACGCACCGTTTCTTTTTCCAATTCTGTTGGTGGCAATTCGAGCGTTGCTTGTTTGGACGTTTGTGGACTGCCGATGCGGCGGTCATTAGCCGTTGACGCTGGTGGACTGCGAAGGCTTCTGTCATGAGCCTTTGAGGTTGGTGGACTGCCGCCGCCGTGGGCCGTTATCTCTTCCGGGCTAAACCTCCATCGGACATCCCTGTCCTCAGTCGGATCGGCCCTCCGTCGCTCCCGCCATCCATGGCTCCGCTCCTCCGGGACGACGCCCGGAAGAGATAACGGCCCACGGCGGCGGCGTGAATTGGCAGCGGGCCGTTTCACTTCCTGCACGCAACCATCAGGGCCTGCAAGTAGCCGAGACGGCTTGCTGGCCGAGCAAGAACCCACCACCAGCGTCAGCGGGTGGGCCGGGGTCTGTGCCCGTCACAGTCAGCCGGCTTGCCGAGCAGCGCAGCGAACGAGGGAACAGCCCGAAGGGGCCGCGCAGGGATGCGCGGCTCCGGGACCCGGGGCCAGGGATGGCCCCGTGTCCCGGACCCCGACGTGAGTGAGCAGCGCAGGGCACCCGAAG
>Ga0265303_10002217_pt1 | contig 12007 bp, 9 predicted proteins | sample Helome_2_FD_192494 | JGI IMG/M metagenome (GOLD analysis project Ga0265303, IMG submission 192494) | Marine sediment microbial communities from subtidal zone of North Sea - Hel_20160317 (Illumina Assembly) | ecosystem: Environmental > Aquatic > Marine > Subtidal zone > Sediment ...
CCGTGGGGTGCCCTTTCTTTTGCCTTCTTTTCTTTGGGCAAGCAAAGAAAAGAAGGGCGAGCGCGCTCCGCCGAGCGCATCAAAAATACAATCCGCGCGAAAGCGCACAACAATCAAACCACGTCGCCCAACCAATCCTGTGGCTTCAGGAACACCTCATACAATTCTGCCTCAGCCGTTCCCGGCTCCGGGCGCCAGTCATAACGCCAGGTCACCAGCGGCGGCAGCGACATGAGGATAGACTCGGTACGCCCGCCGGTCTGAAGGCCGAAGATGGTGCCGCGGTCGTAGACCAGGTTGAACTCGACGTAGCGACCGCGTCGATACAGCTGGAACTCGCGCTCCCGCTCACCGTAGGGCGTGTCTTTGCGCTTCTGAACGATCGGAAGATAGGCTGGCACATAGTGATCGCCGACGCTCCGCATAAAAGAAAACGAACGCTCGAAGCCCCATTCGTTGAGATCATCGAAAAACAGGCCGCCGACACCTCGGGGTTCATCGCGGTGCTTCAGGTGGAAGTACTCGTCACACCACTTCTTGTAACGCCGATAGACATCCTCGCCGAACGGGTCGCACGCTGCTTTTGATGTCTGATGCCAGTGGACCACGTCTTCATGATTTCCGTAATAGGGGGTAAGGTCGAAGCCGCCGCCGAACCACCAGACCGGATCGCTACCGGGTTTCTCGGCGATAAAAAAACGCACATTGGCATGCGAGGTCGGCACGTAAGGGTTGCGTGGATGTATTACCAGTGAGACACCCATCGCCTGGAAACTGCGGCCCGCAAGCTCCGGGCGTTGTGCAGTGGCTGAGGGTGGCAGCCCTTCACCGAATACATGCGAAAAGTTCACTCCGACCTTTTCGAAGACGTTGCCGCCTTCGACTACCCGTGAGCGGCCGCCGCCCCCCGCGGGGCGTTCCCAGCTGTCTTCCCGGAATCCCTGGCCGTCCTCGGCGGTGAGTGCGGCACAGATTCGTTCCTGCAGGTCCAGCAGGTAGGTCTTGACGGCTTCTTTATCGGGATGGTCCGGCATGGGGGTGCTCGTTCGGCTGCGAAAGGTGGCGGCAATTTGACCAGAGTCGGCAAGTTTCCCTCAACCGCTAATGTCCTTTGTTGAATGACGAAGAGCCTCGGTGCCCGCAGTCTCGGGCGATTTTGAGCTATGTGGAATCGGCGCCTTCTCGTGCCTCCGCCGGGATCTCTGTTGATATCAGTGGCATTTCCGGATCCTCCCGCGGGAGCTCCACATGATTGGCCAGGCGTTCGCCCATAATCGCGGATAGGTTCCTGAACAGGAAATAGGCGCTGCGCGGGAAGAATCTGGCGATCCGCTGTAGCCGGCCCCAATCCAGTGCCAGCACCTCGGCCTCTCCGAGGGCGGTGGCAGTGGCCACCCGCGGTTTCCCGCACATCAGCGCCGCCAGGCCGAACACATCACCGGTGGAGGCTATCTTCACCGTGTCCGCGCTTCCGTCTGTCTTGACCGTCTCCACAGCTACCCTTCCGCGCAGCAGGATAAAGATGGCGTCGCCCACTTCACCCTGTTGCATGATCTTTGCGCCATCATGAAAGAGCGCAACCTTGCCCAGCAGGATCACGCGACGGATCTGCAATGTGCGCATGTCGCGAAACAAGGGACATCGATCACGCAGTTCACGACGCACGTTTGTGCCCAGCATGTCCCAAAGGGTTATCAAGGGGATGTACGAAAGCAGGATGGGCGCCAGCACGAAAGTTGCGAGGAAGGCGAACAGCATGGTCATTGCGCTCAGCAGCCCAAAGTAATAGATGGGTGGAAAATCTGATAGTGCAAGCGTGCCGAAGCCGGCCGCAAGCGCCAATGTGGCCGTGCCGATGGGGCTTGCCTCATCCCGGATGGTCCTTGATACCGCGCCAACCCTGTCGGTCCCGCCACGGAAATGCTGGTTGTAGCGGACCATGAAGTGCATGGTGTGGTCGATCCCGACGCCGATGGCGATCGCTGCAATCATGGATGTTGCCGAATCCAGGGGGATGCCGGCGAAGCCCATCACGCCGAACAGCGCAGCGATCGGGAAAAGATTGACGACTACCGCGATCAGGCCGGCTTTGGCGGTAATAAACAGCAGTGCGACCACAGCAAAGATTGCGAACACGATGAAAACCAGGGAGCGGATCTGGCCGAACATCAGGTGGGACACGGCGTTGTCCGCCAATACAGACTCACCGGTGATGGCCACTCCCAGGTCGGGGTCGGTCTGTTTGGCGATATATTTCTCGATATCGTCGAGCACCGAGCTCAGTTGCGCAGACTCGGCGACACTATGGCGCACCACGATACTCGCTATGCTCCCATCCTCGGACAGATACTCAGTGACATCATCCGGGCCGACAAACAGCATCAGTGTCTCGACGACGTCATCTTCATAGGGCAGTTCCGGTTCTCCGGTGTCATTGACCGCACTGTTCAGCATCGACATGTAGTCGGCGAAGGACATGCTGTGATCGAGGGCCGGGTGACCTGTGACGAACCCCTGGATTTTCTCCAGTTCCCCGAGATAATGGGCGCGTTCAAAAACACCATCGACGTGCCCGTCGACAACGATCTGCAGGGTGTATAGGCCCGCAAGCCTGGCCTTCAGCTGCTCGATTCGATGCTGGATCGGTGAGTCGGGCGCGAGATAATTCAATATGCTGTTATTGATGTGTAGCGAAGTCGCAAAGTAGAGACAGGCAAAAACGGCCGCGGCGCTGAGAAGCAGGAATGTTTTGCGTCGCGCAAGAATGACATCGGTCATGAAAGCCGAGATCGCCCGATACAGCTTGCTGGACCAGCCTGAGCTGTCCTGGTTGGTCTGTTCCCCGAATATCCCCAGGAGCACGGGTACCAGCAATGCAGTGAGAAAGAAGTTGATGGCCAGTCCGGTTGACGCCACCAGTCCGAACTCCCTCACCAGACTGATCGGGTTGGCCCCCACGGCCAGGAATCCGATATAGGAGGTGATGAAGGTCAAGCCGATGGCCAGGCCCAAACGGTGCGCCATACTCCTGACGGCCCGGCGCCTGCTCAGGCCCCGGCTCAGGCCGTGGTAGTACTCGGCCAGCAGATGGACGTCTTCCGTCGAACCGATGATGACGAGCAAGATCGGTACTACGGCGGTCAAAACCGTCAGCGGAATGCCGAGTGCCGCCATCGCCCCCAGAAGCCAGATGACGCTCAGGCTGGCGGTAATCAGGGGAATGAATGCGGCACTTGCTTTGCGGAACACAAGCAACAGGACAAGCAAAAGGACGCCGAATGCAGCCGTAATGATCTCGTACTGCTGTTCCGAAACCGCTTCCGCTATCGCTGATCGCACATACGGCAGGCCGATCTGATACGCTTCTGCGACGATGCCTTGGAGCGGGGCGATGGCCTGGTCGATCAGTCGCGCCACATGTGCGTCGTAGGCTGGATCAGCGTCGTAGTCGCCCTCTTTCAGGTAGACGTTGACCGCCAAAGCGTTGCCGTCCACAGAAAGCAGGTTATTGCGCACAAACGGGTTCTTGAGCGCGCTTTGCCGGATGCGATCTGCCTCTTTCTGGTCTTCAGGCAGATGTTTCAGAAACGGTTCCGTGTTGACATGTTCGTCATCGACGCGAATTTCGGGAACGTTGAACAGGCTGCGGGTCTTTTCGACGAACGGGAGGGCCTCGATGGTGTCGATGAGCTGGCGAATGGCCTCCAGTTTCTCGTGGGCGAACAGTTGGGGATCCGCGATATAGACGATCGTGATCCGGTCAGAACCGAATGTGGCCTGGGTTTGTTCGTAGAATTCCTGGTCCGGGTCGCCCTCGATGATCAGCGACTGCGGTGAGATCGCCACCTGCAGCTGGGGCAGCTGGGCCGCCGCGAGGATGCTCACGATCAGGACCCCGATCAATACCGTTTGGGGGTTCCTCATCGACCAGGCCATAAGTCGTTCCATCGCGCCTAATTATCCTTTTTTTGGTTGGTGGGACCGGGGGCGTTATCGCGCCAGTTATTCAGTGGATCCGGGTCCGGGCCTCAAGCCAAACGCAGCCCCTGGTCAAACACGCGGGGACCGTGAAGTTATGGCTGCGGCCACTCTGCATTGTGCCCCGGGTACAGCACACCCGTCGCGCCATCTGCAACATAAGGCGCGGCGGGGCAATCGGTTTTCATCCCCTGAATGTTAGTAGACGCAGGCTCAAGCGAATTGGAATTTGTCAGCCGCTGGCGCAGGTGCGGCCTCCAGGGCGGCCTCAGGCGCCCCGCAACACCCTGCCTGTGACGGCGTCGCGTATCGGCGTCGGGCGGGCCAGTGGACCGGTGGAGCCGCGAAGGACAAGATCGACACCGGGACAGCGGATCCTGGCCTGCAGCGCAGAGCGTGCCGGCGGCCGACCCGCTGGATTGGCACTGGTGGAGACGATGGCACCGCCGAATGCCTCGCACAGCGCCGCTGCCAGCGGGTGGGCCGTTACGCGCACCGCCAGGGAATCATGTTTGCCTCTTAACCAGCGCGGCGCCGTTGGTCTGGCAGGTAGCAGCCAGGTGACGGGCCCGGGCCAGCTTTCGTCCAGTCGTTCCTGGATCTCGGGGGACACGGCCAGCACGAAGGGTTTGAGTTGCTCGAATCGGCTGGCGATCAGGATCAGGCCTTTTTCGACACTGCGTTGCTTGATAGCGAGTACATACTTTACTGCCTCCTGGTTCAATGGGTCGCATCCCAGTCCGTACACTGCCTCGGTGGGGTAGGCGACCACGCCGCCCTGGCGCAAGATTCCGGCCGCACGGCGTAACGCGAAGCGGCTCACCCGGGTGGGTCGGGCTGCGCCCGACCATTTGGCGGCAGGCACAGCCTGGCCTGCGCAAATCCTTTTGCCGTGCTCTGAATCAATTTTGCTTCGCATCGCGCGCGGCGTCAGCTTTTCGCCTTTTCAGCGGCCGGGGTCTCGTATGGCTCAGCGAAGGAACAATCCTGCTGCGGACAGACTTTCTGCGTGCCACTGCGTTTGGTGGTCTTGATGGTAAGTACCGGCCAGCCGCAGTTGGGGCAGGGTTCGGCGACCGGCTCGTTCCACACCGCGTAGTCGCACTTGGGGTAGGTGGAGCACGAATAGAACACCTTGCCCCGGCGCGACTTGCGCTGCATCAGGGTGCCCTTGTGGCACTTGGGGCAACTGACTTCGGTGTCCTTGGGTTTTTCCAGCGGTTCGATAAAACGGCAGCTGGGGTAGCCTGAGCATCCGATGAACTTGCCGTAGCGGCCCTGCTTGAATACCAGCTCGGAGCCGCATTCAGGGCAGTCGCGACCGACTTTTTCGGGTTCGGCGGTGGTGCGGCCATCTTCGTCGATGTTGCGCGTGTAGTCACATTCAGGGTAATTGGTGCAGCCGATGAAACTGCCGTTGCGGCCCAGGCGTTTGGCCAGCTGACCCTGACACTTTGGGCACTTCTCGTCGATTTTTTCCTGGGTGACCTCGGAACGCTGGACGTTTTCCTGCGTATGGTCGATGCGGTCCTTGAACGGCTGCCAGAATTTTTCCAGCAGGGGTATCCAGTCCTCTTCGCCGCGCGATACGGCGTCCAACTCGTCTTCCAGGCGGGCAGTAAAGTCATAGTCGACATACTGGGTGAAGTAATTGGTCAGGAACTTGTTCACCACGCGACCCACATCGGTGGGGATGAAGCGCTTCTTGTCCATCTCGACGTACTCGCGGTCCTGCAAGGTAGAGATGATCGAGGCATAGGTCGACGGGCGGCCGATACCGTGTTCCTCCAGCGACTTGACCAGGCTGGCCTCGCTGTAGCGGGGCGGCGGTTCGGTAAAGTGCTGTTCCGGACGGATCTTACTGAGCGTGATCTTTTCACCCTCGCGCAGCGGCGGCAGCATCTTCTCGTCATCATCGCCCGGCTTGGCGTCGTCGGTGCCCTCCAGGTAAACCTGGATGAAGCCGGGGCTGGCGATGGTCGAGCCATTTGCGCGGAAAAGGTTGCCTTCACCGGCACCCAGGTCGGCGGCCACCGTGTCGATGGTGGCATGGATCATCTGACAGGCCACCGTGCGTTTCCAGATCAGGCTATAGAGTTTGAGCTGATCCTTGTCGAGGTGCCGGCCGATCTGCTCAGGCGCATTCAGCGCCGAGGTCGGTCTGATCGCCTCGTGCGCCTCCTGCGCGTTCTTGGCCTTGGTCTTGTACTGTCGCGGTGACTTGGGCAGCTGGTCGGCACCGAATTTGTCGCTGATGAATCCGCGCAGCTCGGCGATGGCCTCATCGGCCAGGTTGACCGAGTCGGTACGCATGTAGGTGATAAGACCGACCGCGCCACTGCCTATATCCACGCCTTCATACAACTGCTGGGCGATGCGCATGGTGCGTTGGGCGGTAAAACCGAGCTTGCGCGAGGCCTCCTGCTGCAGGGTCGAGGTCGTAAAGGGAGCCGCCGGATTGCGCTTGCGCTGTTTCTTCTCGACCTTGATGACATCCAGCTGGCCGTTGGCCGCTTCACTCAGGGTCTTTTCGATCTCAGCGGCACGCTTTGCGTCGGTTACCGAGAACTGATTGAGCTTTTCGCCGCCGAACTGAGTCAGCTTGGCGCCGAACTTCTGACCATTCTTCGCGGTGTCGGCCTCTATGGTCCAGTATTCGCGGGCCTTAAAGGCCTCGATCTCGTCTTCCCGTTCGCAGATCAGGCGCAGGGCCGGGCTTTGTACGCGACCGGCCGAAAGGCCGCGTCGGACCTTCTTCCACAGCAGCGGTGAAAGATTGAAGCCGACCAGGTAGTCGAGTGCGCGCCGTGCCTGCTGTGCGTTCACCAGGTCCATCGACAGCTCGCGCGGATGGGCCACCGCGTCCTGTACCGCCTTTTTGGTGATCTCATTGAACACTACCCGGTGCACCGCCTTGTCTTTGAGTATCCGTTTGCCCTTGAGCAGTTCGTGCAGATGCCAGGAGATGGCCTCACCCTCGCGGTCCGGGTCGGTAGCGAGATACAGGGCCTCGGCGTTTTTCAGCTTGGTGGTAATCGCCTTGACGTGTTTGTCGTTGCGGTCGATCACCTGATATTTCATGGCGAAGTCGTTGGCCGGATCGACAGCACCCTCTTTGGGCACAAGATCGCGAACATGACCATAGGAGGCCAGTACCTCAAAGTCCTTGCCAAGGTATTTCTTGATGGTTTTCGCCTTGGCGGGCGATTCGACGATGACCAGGTTCATATTTTCGGGGCTGCTCGGTTAAAAAACCCGTGCCTCTTCGGCACGGGTAGGGTTGATTGCTCGGTCTGTCTGGCAAAGCTGCGGCGATATGGCCCGCTCGACTGCGTTTGCCTTTTTATACGGATAGCCGCCGAGCGGGAGGGGTGTCAAGCATGGTTCTCATGCCTGATCACCCGGGGGGAGGCCCGGGCGTCGCCAGGGGCCAGCAAATCAGTGCAGGTAGGTGGGCTCCCCGTTGTATACCAGCTCTTCCATTAGGGCGAAGGCATTTTCCTGCCCGGGTTGATTGAGCAGGACCAGCAGGACAATCCATTTTACGTCGTCTGCGGTCAGTTCCTCGGTCTCGATTGCCATTGCGCGCTCAATCACCAGCTCGCGGCTCATCGGGTCCAGGATGCCGGCCTGTTCCAGGTACAGCAGCATGCCCTGGATCTCCAGGTCGATGCGCTGTTGCTCTCGCTCGTTGTAAAGCCGCATGGAGCGGTTCGGCTGGGCGTCGCCGTAGCTCAGGGTGCCCTGGCGCCAGGCCAGTTCGTCCAGCCAGTTGAAGGCCTTTTTTATCTCTCCCTGCGGGAATCCGGCCTGCACCAGCTCTTCTTCGAGCAGGATCTGGTCGGTCGGAACCGATTCTTCCGCGTCCATATAGTTCTCGTAGATATAGATCAGGACGTCGATGACGTTTTCGTTCACGGCAGTCTTCCTGGCGGAGAATGGGAGGCCTTGCAGGACGTAGGGGTGCGTCCGGGGTTAGGGCCCTTTAAGGCGGGATATGGGTTCACTCAGTAAGAATTCCAAGTTGCGTGAACAGTCCACCTGCGCCAGATGATACATGACCCTGCAATTCGAGCAACAGCAGGATGGATGAGACTTCGGCCGCCGGGAACCCGGTTCTTTTGACCAGCTCATCCGTGGTGACCGGGTCGAAGCCCATGGCGTCCAGGAGTTCGCGATGCTGGGCATCCATTGGTTCGTCCCGGCCCGGGGTTTGGGACGCCGCCGGGGCGGGCTCGCGGGTACTGAAACCAGCCTCACTGAGCAAGGGAGCAAGCTCTTCCAAGACATGCGCACCCGTCTCCACCAGCTTTGCACCATCGCGGATCAGCGCATGGCAGCCCCGCGCCAGCGGGTTGTGGATAGACCCGGGAATGGCGAATACCTCGCGACCGGACTCTGTGGCGAGGCGCGCCGTGATGAGGGAACCACTCTTGAGTGCCGCCTCCACCACCAGCGTACCCAGCGAAAGCCCGGCGAGAATACGGTTCCTGCGCGGGAAATTGGCCGCCAACGGCGGAGTGCCGGTCGGAAACTCGGAGGCCAGTAAACCGGTCATCGCAATTTCATGGGCAAGGGTGCGATTTTTGGCGGGATACACGCGGTCGAGACCGGTTCCGGTCACGGCCAGGGTGAGTCCGTCGGCATCCAGTGCGCCCTGATGGGCAGCGGCATCGATCCCGATTGCCAGGCCACTGCCGATAACCAGCCCGGCGGCGGCCAGATGGGCCGCGAAGTCATGTGCGTTGCGGCGGCCACCTGTGCTCGGATTACGGCTGCCGACGATGGCCAACTGAGGCAGGGAGAGCAGGTCCGGGTCACCGTGCAGAAACAGGGCGCTCGGTGGATTCGGTAACTCCCGCAGGCGTGCAGGGTAGCCGGGATCGGTGATCCTGAGCAGCCCGTTATCAGGCTGCTCCAGCCAGCGCATGTCCGCCTCTACGCCTTTCCAGTCCGGGTTGCGCAGGTAACTGCGCAGGGGGTCGCGGACGTTTGCCGGCGGGTGTTCCAGCAGCTGTCGTGCCGAGTTTCCGGCCAGCAAAAGAGGATTCAGAGTCTGGCAGCCGACACCGGGGGCGCGCAGCAGCGCACACCAGGCGGCGGTCTCATCGGAGGGGGTTGAGTCCATTCAACCTTACATTAGCCGAGTGTTAGGGGTTGCGCACCTTGTCGTTGACGTGCATGACCCGGGTTGCGTGCATCACGATGCCAAAGCTGACCCGTTCGAAGGTGCGGAACACCATCAGCAGGCCGGCCTGTTCATCAGGCAGCTTCACGGTGTCGCGCGAATCCGGGGTGACCACATCGCGTATCGTCTCGCCCAGTTGGTCTATCCGCAACACGATCCCAGGCTCCAGGCCGTCTCTGGCGCCACGGTCGAGGACCACGATGTTGTATTGGCCGATCTGGCTGACCCCGTTCAGCACCGCGATGATATTGCCCTCGAAAGGCATGGGCGGCGCGTGCGGCATGAAGCTGGCCGTGGCCCTCTCCTCGCCGGCCGGAATCAGACGGTCGCCGATGATGGCCTCGAGCTTGCTCTTGTTGATGAATACGGTCGCAGGGTCGCCGGTGCGCTGCAGCTGCGAGCTGGCGACGTAAAGCGCTTCGTAACCGAGGATCTCGCCGGTTTCCGCGTCCTTGTAAGGGCCGCCCGGACGCACGATCTCGTACTTCAGCGGTTCGGATTCTTCGATGCTGCGTATATAGGCCTTCTGGCCGGGACCACCGACGATATGCTCATCCGCGAAGTCGACGATGTACGGCGCGGCATCCATCTGAGCCTGGTCCACGACATAGGGGCGGGTCAGGAACGGAGCGATGGCATCCAGCGGCACAGTCGGGATGGCACCATCCCAGGGTGTGGAGCGCGCGGTCGGTGACAGTTTGAGCGGGCCACGCCGCAGCCGCAGCTGTGGTTTGCCGTCGATGTACACCAGGTCGAGCTGATCGCCCGGGTAGATCAGGTGCGGATTGGCGATCTGCGGATTGACGTGCCAGATCTCCGGCCAGCGCCAGGGGCTCAGCAGAAAACGTCCGGAGATATCCCACAGCGTGTCGCCCTTGACGACGGTGTAGTGGTCGGGGTGGTCGCTGCGTAGCAGCTCCTCTGCCAGCGCCAGAGGCATCGACAGTGCGCACGATAGCAACAGGATCAGACTCTTACAGGCTTTTAACATGGAATTCCCTTGGCGTAATGGCGACTTCCGATCGGTCAAAAAAGTTTCAATTGCGGTACTATTTACGGCCAGTCTTGGCCCAGTCTTTAATCTGACTGGGGTCGAACCTCGAAATTGTGATGAAATTCTAGCGCATACAGCCGCCTAGCGGTCATTGTTGAGCGGATACTATAGAACGCGAGAGAGAACATGGCGATCCTCGAAATTTTGCACTTTCCAGATGCGCGCCTGCGCAACGTAGCCAAGCCGGTCGCGCAGGTCGACGATTCCGTGCGCAAATTGATCGACGATATGCTCGAAACCATGTACCAGGCACCCGGCATCGGTCTGGCGGCGGTCCAGGTCAACCAGCCGCGTCGTGTAATCGTGGTCGATATTTCCGAAGAGCGCAATCAACCTTTGGCGCTCGTTAATCCAGAGATTCTGGAAAAGCATGGCGAGGAGCAGATGGAGGAGGGCTGTCTGTCGGTCCCCGGCGTGTACGAACCGGTGCTGCGCGCCGAGCGGGTGCGCGTGAGTGCCCTCGACCGGGACGGCACATCGATTGAGATGGAGATGGACGGACTGCTGGCGGTTTGCATTCAACATGAGATCGACCATCTGGACGGCAAGCTGTTTGTCGACTATCTGTCGAACCTGAAACGCCAGCGGATTCGCAAAAAGATCGAAAAAGAGGCACGCCAGTCGGCCGATAAGTCGCAGAATCGCCGCGCCATCTAATCCGCTTGCCACTCCTGTAGAAAGCCGGTTTCCGCTAAAGCATAGGTCGGGTGGAAGCAGGCCACTGAGACCAGGTTCCCATTTGGGCGTCTCTGAAATATTCCCGGGCCACCTTAAATGAATCATTCGAAACGCATCATCTTTGCCGGCACGCCCGATTTCTCCGTTCCCCCGCTACGCGCGCTCCTGGCCTCGCAGCATCAGTTGGTAGGGGTGTATACGCAGCCTGACCGGCCGGCCGGGCGTGGCCGCAAGCTCAGCCCAAGTCCGGTGAAGGAGGTCGCGCTCGACGCTGGCATCCCGGTGCATCAGCCGGCCAATTTCAGGCAGCCCGGGGCAGTCGAGGAGCTGCAGTCGCTCGATGCCGACCTCATGGTGGTGGTGGCCTACGGTCTGCTGTTACCCAAGGCGATACTGGATGCGCCGCGCCTCGGCTGCGTCAATATTCATGCCTCTGTGCTGCCGCGCTGGCGTGGCGCTGCGCCGCTGCAGCGTGCCGTGCTTGCCGGTGACGCCGTGTCGGGCGTGACCATCATGCGCATGGAAGAGGGTCTGGATACGGGTCCGATGTACCTGATCGAGGAGGTACCGCTGGCCGATGATGAAACCGGTGGCAGCCTGCACGATCGGCTGTCGGTATTGGGCGCAGAGGCGTTGATGAAGGCCTTGCCCGGCATTCTCGACGGCTCGCTGCAGCCCCGGGCTCAGGACGACGCGCTATCCTGTTATGCAAAAAAGCTAGATAAATCAGAGGCCTGGTTAGACTGGTCCCGCCCGGCCGTTGATATCGAGCGCCAGGTCCGGGCATTCAATCCCTGGCCAGTGGCCCAGACACGCTACGAAAACGCCAATCTGCGGATCTGGCGCGCACACGCGATGAGCGGTTTGGGGGCAGCCCCGGGGACAGTCATGAATGCGACCCGCAGTGGCATCGATGTCGCCACGGGTGATGGTCTGCTGCGGATCACTGAGCTGCAGCTGCCGGGCAAGCGCGCCATGCGGGCGCAGGATTTCATCAACGCGAACAATATACAGGGTGTTTTGCTTGGCTGACCCGCGCCTGACCGCCGTGCGGAACGTGCTGGCCGTCCTCGACGGACGCTCACTCGACAGTATCCTCGCTGCCGAGT
>Ga0265303_10002218_pt1 | contig 12007 bp, 12 predicted proteins | sample Helome_2_FD_192494 | JGI IMG/M metagenome (GOLD analysis project Ga0265303, IMG submission 192494) | Marine sediment microbial communities from subtidal zone of North Sea - Hel_20160317 (Illumina Assembly) | ecosystem: Environmental > Aquatic > Marine > Subtidal zone > Sediment ...
CGACCTTGCGCCTGGGCGGCCAAGTACGAACACGAGTTGATGGGTTGTCCGTCGAGCAAGACCATGCACGCCCCACATTCGCAGTCGTCGCAACCTTCCTTCGTGCCGGTGAGTCCGATTTCAGTTCGGATCACACTGAGTAGGTTCCGGTCTGTCGCCGCTGAGACGGGATAGGTGATTCCGTTGACGGATAGCTCATAGTCACTCATTGCGCTGCTCCGATTCCTTCTGACCGATTGACCGGTACCGAGATGTTCTCTCCGGTCGCGCGGCGACATGCCGCATCGACGGCTCGTTTGGCCATGATGCCGACAGTGTGGCGCCGATATGTGTCAGAACCACGGAGGTCGCTAATGGGAATCGCCTGCTCCGAAGCCAAGCCGGCGGCCGCATCCGCCGCCGCTTCTGGCGACAGGCCGGACAAAGCGTCGGCCGAGATCTCCAGGATGGTCGGGGCGACCGAGGTCAGCGCCACTCGAGCCGAGGCTACGGACCCGTCGTCGCCCAAAACGATCGAGGCTCCCGCTCCGACAACCGCGATCTCCATGGCTCGACGATATTCCAATCGCACGTAGGCGCTGCCGGAATGGGCCGCGGTGAGATGGACGGCCACACACAGTTCATTCGATGCGGCGCTGGTTTGGCCGGGTCCGGTCCAGAGGTCAGCCAGGGCAACCATTCGGGTGCCCGTGCTTGACTGAAGCTCGGCTTGTCCGCCCATCACCAACAAGGGTGCGCCCGTATCCATGGCAGGTGATCCGTTCATGACGTTGCCGCCGATGGTCCCTACGTTGCGGGTGGCGGGCGAACCAACGAGAGCCGACGCATCCGCTAGTCCGGTGTAGGAGTCGATAATCGTGGCGTCAGCCATGAGGGCGGCGTGGGTAACCCCGGATCCGATCCGAACGCCATTCTCGATGGCCTCGATGTGGGCAAGCTCGTGCACTCGGTCGATGGCGACCAGGCGCTCGGGGAGGGTCTGGCCCTGGCGAGCCCCGACCACCAAGTCGCTGCCACCAGCGACCGGACGGGCGCCCGACTCCATGGCTTCGAGAATCTCTTGCACTGAGCTGGCAATGGTCAGGGTCATTCGGTCACCTCCTGCATGGTTTCCCAAACCCGTTCGGCCGTCATGGGCAGCGAGGTGACGGGACGCCCGATGAGTTTGGCGATGGCGTTGGAGATGGCCGCGGCAGTGGCGACGTTGGGCGCTTCGGCGATTGGCTTGGCTCCGTGCGGCCCCACATTCGGCGAGAACACCTCTGCGAAATGGATCTTGATGGGCGGGGCATCGGCCATCGTCTGTAGTTTGTATTCGAGCAATGCCGAGTTCTGCTGTTTGGCATCGTCGCCATAGACCGTGCGTTCGGTGAGCGCTTGGCCGATGCCCATCATGACACCGCCTTCTACTTGTCCGCGGGCGCCAATCTGGTTGATGATGACGCCCGAATCGTGGGCGGTGCTGACATCGAGAACTCGGACAACGCCTGTATCGCGATCCAATCGAATCCGCACCGCGTGGCACGAGAACTGTGGGCCGACCCATCCGTTCATGCCTTGGTCGCCAACGCAAGAGACGGTTGTCATCTCTGGATAGTCCGCCGGGGTGCCCGATCCGCGACCGAGCAGCATTTCGCCGTCTGCCGCAATTCCCGCCAGCTCCGTGATCGACACGGCCGAGTCGGGAGAACCCGCCACATGGGCGTTGCCGTCGACGAGGATGATGTCGTCGACGGAGGCTTCAAGTTGCTCGGCGGCCAGCTCTTTGAGTTGCGTGGCGATCTGCTGGGCGGCCTGGATCGTGGCCCGCCCGTTGTTCATCAAGGTTTGTGATCCGGTCGCGCCCGTGTCGTACGGGCCGACACTGGTGTCTTGGTAGACGAGCTCGAAATCCTCTGGTTGCATACCTAGCTCAGCGGCCACTAGGTAGGGGAGTGTCATGACGGATCCGGTGCCGCATTCTTGAGCGCCCGTGATAATGACGCCCTGGCCGTCCGAGTCGATTTTGACGTACGCACCAGAAGCCCCTGGGAAGCTCGGCCACCAGCCAACGGCAACGCCGATGGCTTCATCTTCGGGTAGGTCTTCGCCGTATGAGATCCCCGCGGCTGCCTCACGGATACATTCTTGGAGTCCGATCTCCTCATACACCTGGCCCATGGCTCCGGTTTCCCCAGTGTCGACCGTGTTGAGCTGACGGAACGCGACTGGGTCCATGCCGATGGCCGCCGCCAGTTCGTCGGTGTGCGATTCCAGGGCCCAACAAGCCTGAGGTGCGGTTGGAGCGCGCACCGAGCCGGATGGCTGATGGTTGGTGTACACGCTGCTGGCCTCGGAATACATATCGGCAATTTTGTAGGGTCCGAGCGCGTGCATGGCAGCCATGTGGGGGAAGAAAGAGGCGTCGGAACTGTATGCACCGTTGTCGAGGACGATGCGTGCTTTTCGAGCCGTGATGGTTCCGTCGTTGCGAATACCAGAGGTGATCTCTATGACCATGCCTTCGCGCCGTTTGTCCGGAGCGAGGAATTCTTCCTCGCGTGAGAACACGAGGCGGACCGGTCGGCGAGCCGCTTTTGCTAGCGCGGCGATGTGCGCTTCGTAATGGAAACCACACTTGCCGCCGAAACCACCGCCGAGGTGGGGGACGATAATCCGCACGCGGTTAGTTGGTAGCTCAAGCGTTTCGCACACGCCATCGCGGGCTTGGAATGGAACCTGGGTAGAGGTCCAGATGGTGACCTTGTTGCCTTCCCATTGGGCGAGCACGCCGCGCGGCTCAATGGGTACTGCGTGCGAGGCATCGGCCACGTAGCGGCTGGAGACGACGTGATCGGCGGCTGCGAGGCCGGCGTCGACGTCGCCCCGAGCAATGGAGGTAAAGGAGGCGACGTTGTCGTGTCGTTCGACGTCTTCAGCGCCATACGAAGCCCAGTCTTCGTGGACAAGTGGACTGCTGGGTTCGAGGGCCGCTTCAATGTCATTGACGATAGGAAGCTCTTCGTATTCAAAGACGATGGCGGCGAGTGCTTGCTCGGCGGCCTCGGCCGAGATGGCGGCCACAGCCGCGACGATTTCGCCTTCAAATCGAATGACGTCTTTGGCGAACAGAGTGCGGTCGGCGACTGATCCGAACCGAATATCCGGAACGTCATCCTGGGTGAGTACAGCAAACACGCCGGGAATGGCTCGCGCCGCGGTGACGTCAAGTTTGGTGATGCGGGCGTGGGAGACTCCGGGATAGAGGAACTTGGCGGTCAGCATGCCGGTCAGAGTGAGGTCGGCTGCGTAGCGACCGGAGCCGGTGACCTTGTCGGGACCATCGGCTCGAACGAAGGGAGGTAATTCAGCTAACAAGATTTGCTCCTTGGTTCACGAGACGAGCGTGACAACGGAGGAAACGTTACTCGTTTCGCGGCCGTCGAGTGGCCAACGCTAGCTGATTCTGGGTTCGTTTCTCCCGGCTCCGGTGTTGTCTTTTTCGGAAGGCAACCATTCAAGAGTGGCATCGGCCGCCACCTGGCAGCCAGTGGCCCGAGGGGGCATTTCGACGTAGAGCGTCAAAAGGCGTGGGCTAGCAGCTGCTGTTGCCCATCGGATATAGCCAGTCCGGTTCGGCCGGCCGCCTCGATCTCGCCTCTGTTTAGCCACGCGGATCCGGAAACGAGTTGTAGGCCGAGGTCGTTTGCTCGACCCGCACCATTAAGCCCTGGCGGGCTGGGTGATGAAGTTGGGACGAGGCTTGGGGAGATTGGGGTGAGTTGGTCTTGTTGACCCTGGTTACGGGTCCCGCGATAGTTGGCGGACGAATCGGATCTGTCCGGGTGGGGAGTTGGGGTCTATGCCGAAACCCCGTTGGTGGATCACGACGTGGTGGTGGTACCAACAGAGGCAAACGAGATTCTCGGCATCGGTCGAACCTCCCTCTGACCAGTGCACTCGGTGGTGCGCCTGGAGTCGGTATTGGCTGGTGCACCCAGAGGCAGCGCAGCCGCGATCTCGTCCGATCACGAAGCGGCGGAGGCGTGGAGGGATTCTCGAAAATCGCCGACCGACGCTGAGTGGAGTTCCCTCATACCCAACCCCGACGACCTCAGTCGAGCTGGTGCACATGAGTTCGTCCAGAGTGTTGGGCCCAATGGTCGGCCCTCCGGCCAGATACCCGTTCGGTCCGTAGCGAGTGTCGACGAAGACCGTCAGCGCGGCGCTGGGGCTCGAGGTTTCGGTAGCGTCGCTGGACAGTGAGTCTTGGCAGATAGCGGTAAGTGCGTCGGCGTTGCGAGTGGCTCGGCTGGTCGATTGAGCCTCGGTCGGGAAGCCGTCAGCTTTCGCAAAGAGTGCGTTCTGGACGGTGGCACCATCGGTGCCGGGCAGATTGCCCCACAACTTCCATCGGCTCTGATCCAAGCTGGGTTGGAGGTAGAGCTCTCTTCCTTCGAAGGCATCTTGTTCCGATGCTGACGTGGTTTCGTTAGTGGCGGCTACCTGGTGGAGAGCGGAGAGACCAAGGTGCGAGAACTCCTCAGGATCGCCATCGAAGCGGCTCAAGGCTTCGGCACGGTCAAAGGAAACATTGCCGACGGATAACGACTTGGCGAGGAGGGGTTGATCGGAAAGGCGTCGGCTGACCTTGGCGAGAGCGGCTGCGTTCCGCTGGTTGACATCGAGCCGTCCAGCCACCCACTCTCGGAGTGACCGGCAACCATCAGCCAGCGGCACTTGGCGGTGATCGATTTCGACGAGCATTTCGGTCTGTTTGCTTCGCATTTGGGCGATCATTCGCTCGGCGGCCACGAGCTGAGACTCGAGCTCGTCGGTTGAGATGTTGGTGTAGTCCTCCATGACCTAACAGTACGAAAGGGGTGTGACAGAATCCGTTCGATAGCTTTTGCCGATAAGGGTATTCTGGATATTTCTCAGGAATGCTTATAGACGGTTTCGGACCAACGCGTTGGGCGACCAGAAGCCACCCAACGCGGTAAGATCCACCTTCAAGAGGTGGAGCCAAGGCGTGACTGCGGGTGGCAAGTATTCGAAGATGGACTCTGTTCGGAGTGATCTCCTGTCCAGTACCTTTCTGCCTAGTCGCACGCCCCGTCAGATGATCCGATTCATGGCGCCGCTCGTATTCGTTCTGCTGCTCGTCGCGTGCGGATCATCCGGCACCTCTGAGGCGAGCGTTCCCGTGCAAGACTCAGACCTAGTTGCCCTAGGCGATGAGCTGTACCAGGCGCAATGTGCCGAGTGTCACGGATCGGATCTGCGAGGCACCGATCAAGGGCCGTCCTTCTTGTCGGTCGTGTATGAACCGGGACATCACAGTGACCAGGCTTTTGTCCTTGCTGTGTTGCAAGGTGTGCGCACTCATCACTGGGACTTCGGCAACATGGAACCGGTCGCGCTCGAAGACGGCGACATCGAGGCCATCATCGCCTTCGTCCGGGAGACGCAGCAGGTCCAGGGTTTCGAGCCATACCCGCCCTAAGTCGAGGGAGTAGTTTTGCGAGTGTCAGACTTCGACGTCATGTCGTTTGATTGTTATGGAACCTTGATCGACTGGGAGTCAGGAATCTGGGACGCGTTGCAACCGTTACTTATGGCCAACGACCTGCATGATCTAGCCCGGGCAGAGGCGCTGAACATGTTCGCCCGATTGGAGAGCGCCCAGGAGGCTGCTACTCCGAGCCTTTTGTATCCGGGGGTTCTTGCGAGAGTCCACGGCGACTTGGCGGCAGCCCTCGACATCAAGAGTAGTGACGCATTGGACGAGACCTTCGGATCGTCGGTGGCCTTGTGGCCTGCCTTTCCGGATACTGCGGAGGCCCTCCGGCTCCTCCAGAAGCACTTCAAGCTGGTAATCCTGTCGAACATCGACCGAGCTTCTTTCGCGGCTTCCAACCGGAAGCTAGGCGTGACTTTTGACGCGATCTACACGGCCGAGGACATTGGTAGCTACAAGCCGAATCTGGCGAACTTCGATCACATGTTTGAGCGCCTTCGCGTCGATCTTGGGATCGGTCAGGACCAGATCGTTCACACCGCCCAGAGCCTGTTCCATGATCATCAGTGCGCTAATGCCAGCGGGTTGGCCAACGTGTGGGTCGATCGGCAACGACTGTCCGAAGGCGGCATTTGGGGAGCTACCGCCGAGCTGGCTACCCGTCCAAGTGTGGACTTCACCTTCTTCTCTATGGCCGAACTAGCCGCGGCCGTTGGGCGAGAGCTCGCGTAGGGTGCCGGTCGCCCGACACCCTACGCGCTGAACGCAGGATTACTTCTGGTAGGCGATGTCTCCATCCATCCAGAGGCTGAAGGCTCCGGTGTCGAAGTTCAGGCTACCGTGCTCCCACCCGCCACCAGAGGCGTGAGCAAAGCGGCCGGTGCCGCCGTCGGTGAATGTGAATCCATCTGTGAATCCCACCAATGGTTCGGGCAGGAAGATTGACTCTCCTGGGCCGTACACCGCAAGAAGCACGTCTCCGTTGGCGCCGGTTAAGGTGAGCGTTCCCTCGCCGTACGTAAACGCTGGTTCGATGTAAGAGCAGTGTTCCGCGTAGGCGTAGGAATCTCCGAGACGAGTAACGTCTCCCCAACCTTCAAAGCTGGTGACAGCCCAGGTGTTCGATGGATCTGTGCACCTGTCTGCGATGACCGCGGGATCGGTGTTGAATCCAAGAAGATATCCGTGCAGTTCCGCATGGAATGGCTTCTCTTTGGTGTTGCCTGCCGCCACGGGTGCGGCGGAGGCAAGTACGAGCGTGATGCAAAAGATGAGTAGTGCGAATTTGCGCATCATGCCTCCCTTCACCGCGGGTGTACCAGGTGGCGGTACTCCGCTCTAGAGGCGAAAGCACAGTTCGGGTTAATAAGGTTGTGGGGCCCCTTGGGCCCCACAACTTTCATGTGTTGATGAAGTCCGCAGCTAGATGGCGAGCTCCCGGATACGGGTTGCTTGGAATCGCAACACGGTGACGATGGTCGCCAGGCCCAAGGAAATCGAGACCAGATAGACGGCGACACCGAATCGGCGAACGCCTTCCAACCAGACTGCCCACTGCTCCGAAGAGGCCAACGCTTCCGCGCTGCCACCCGATATCTGAGCGGCGATCACGAAGTGTGCGACCACTGCCGCCAAGATGATCATCATTCCCATAGCCATGAGCCCAATGAAGGCTTTAGCTGTGGGTGGCATCTTGAGCGTCTGCACTCCGGAGTGCGTGGCTTCCTGCACCTCTCCGCCCCCGGACCGAAACTCACCAAGGATTCTGGCGATGGCGAAGGATATTGCTGCAAAGACCGCTGCGAATCCGATGAACATCACGCCGGTTGCCGTGTGTCCTAAGGAAGCGATGGTCGCTTCGCTGGCACCTGTAGCGATCGCATTGGCCTTGGCGAGATGGAGGATGAAGCCAACCACGAAGCCCATCAGCGCCATGCCGAACATGGGTAGCCAGAGCTTGTTGCCGACGGTTTGGGGGAGGTTGAGTCCGAGATTGTGATCGGACGCCTCCACGTTGAAGTCTTTCCTAGGTGAGAGTGTTGTTGCCATGATGTTCTACCTCCCCGTCGTAACGAGTTCGTTGATGCGGGCAAACTGGAACCCGAGCGCTTTGGCGATGGTTGCGAGTGCGAGCACTATTCCCGACAGGAGCAGTCCGAGCGATAGTTCACGCAGTGGGCCTAACCAACCCAGCGCAGCCGCGTCCAGTGTTCCACCGGATGCGAACGTGACGTAAAGGACGAACTGGGCAATAGCCAGCATGAGTCCCGTCATCATCAGCGCCACGAATGCTTTCGCTTGCACTGGCATTTTCAATGTCTTCACTGTCACGTCCAGGCTCTGCTGAACTTCGCCTCCGCCGGACCGGATAGCCGCCAAGATGGAACCGAGCAAGAAGCTGATTCCGCTGAGCAGCAGACCTTCGCCGAGGAACTGCAATCCCTGGGTCCATGCCAGTGCTGTGGTTGATCCGGTTGCGTTCCAGTTGAAACTCACCAACGTCCCCGCCACGAGTGCCATTGCGCCCATCCCCAACATCGGCGCCCACATTGTGCGAGCCATCGTGTGAATGGGGAGCATCTTGGGAACGTTCCGGGTGGCGGTAGCCGGTCCTTGCGCTGATTCGTAGTCGCCGAGCTTCGTGTGCCGATCACCGTCGACGTGAGGCATCAAAGCGGGGAGCGATTCGCCCACTGCCTTGATCCGCATGTAGAGCCGGACCAGGATGCCGACCAAGACAACAGCAATGCCGAGCTTGATGGTTCCGAAGGCCAAGGTCGTGACGCCGAACGACCAGGGGAGGATGTTGGCGACCGAACTTCCGTCGCCAATGGCCACTCCTGCGGCGAAATTGGCGACCAGCGTGATCATGGCCAAAACCAATCCGACACCTGCGATAGTGAGGCCGAGTCGTCGTTCATTCGACGATGCTCCGCTGTTTCCTTGGCCTGCCAACTCGATGTTGGCTGTGCTTGTGAGGGCCATGTTTCAATCCTCCTTTTTGAGGGGTTCATGACTCTCAACAAGTGGGGTGCGCCGCGTCGGAGGAAAGTGTCAAGGGGTCGACAGTCTTGATCTTCCAGAGACTGCCATCGCGAATTTCGATGCGCGGAACCCGCAGGCTTACTACTGCATCGACACCTTGTGGAACGTGTCCCGGTCCTTGTCGTAGGGCTTGTAGCACAAGGGGCGACCCGTCAGCCCCTCGTAGGCGATCGGGGCGAGCACCTCGGTGAAAAAGGGTTCTGACATGGGTTACCCCTGTTGAGATCGATGCGCTCGTTGGGCGTTGGCAGGCTCTCGCCGGTTCTAGCCGGTGAAGCCCGCCTCGGCGTGGCTGCCGTCGCAGAGCGGCTTGTTATTGGAATGACCGCACCGGCACAGCGTGAGCCGGTTGCGGGCTTCGACCGGTTCACCATCCGACCGTTCGACGGGGATCCCGCCTGTGACCCACAAGGGACCGTCTTGTGTGACGGATATCTCGACGGGTAGGTCGGGCTCAACTTCGTCTCCCTCGACCGCGTAGCTGAGGGCGCCCGACGGGCAACGCTCGATCATTGCCATCACCTGGCTCCGCACGACGGTGTCTTCGGTCTTGGCCGACATCTTCCAGACGTTCGAGACCTGGTTGCCGCAGAATGCGGCGTGACAACAAATGTCTCGATCGTCGAAGACTTCGATACCGGTTCCGGGGTAGCTCGTGCGACGCTCGCCATACGCCTGAGTATCGGCGGTCTCGGTACCGTCGAATCCGTTGCGGGCATGGGTGCCGTCGCAGTAGGGCTTGTTTTCGGATCCTCCGCAGCGACACAGTGCAAATGTTTCGCCGGCATCGGTGGCGTCGCCCGTGCGCCACGTTAAGGATTCCCCATGCTCAGACACGATGATCTGTTTGGTTTGCAGTGAGACGGCACCAGTCACGATATAGGGGCCGTTGGTTTTGATGGTGATTCTCTGATCACTCATGTGTTGTCCTTCCCTCGGGCGACCGAGTCCCACTCACGCACCTCTGATCACTGGCATCACGTGCTCGCCGATGCGGGCGTACGATGCCATGAGTTGTTCGTGGGTGAGTCGGGCGTTGTCCATTTGGAACGTTACCCGCGAGAGCCCGCCGAGTGCCTCGCTATGCCGGAGGATCTTGTCCGCTACTTCCTCTGCGCTGCCAACGAGAAGGGCGCCGGTGGCGCCGTTCTGGGCATCGAAGCGAGAGCGAGTGACGGGAGGCCAGCCGCGTTCTTGCCCGATTCTGGAAAATGTCTCGGCATACCCGGCGTAATAGTCTTCGATGGCCTCCTCGGTGCTGGCTCCTACGTATCCCAACGAATGCAGTCCTACCTTGAGCCGGTCTGGGGAATGCCCTGCCTGTTCTCCCGCCTCTCGGTAGATATCCACCAATGGCCGGAAGCGGGCGGTTTGGCCGCCGATCACGGCCACCATCAAAGGGAGGCCCAACAATCCAGCTCGGGCGAAAGAGGCGGGAGTGCCTCCTACTCCGAGCCAGATGGGAAACGGGTCTTGCATCGGCCTCGGGTAGATGGCTTGGTCTTGTAGCGGCGGTCGAAACTGCCCCGACCAGGTGATCACTTCGTGATCGCGGATATGAAGCAAAAGGTCGAGTTTCTCAGCGAACAACTCGTCGTAGTCGGTGAGGTTGTAGCCAAACAGTGGGAATGCCTCCGTGAAGGAGCCGCGCCCGACCACCATTTCTGCTCGTCCATCTGAGATGAGATCCAGTGTGGCGAAGTTCTGGAACGTCCGAACCGGGTCGGCCGCGCTCAGCACGGTTACGGCGCTCGTCAGGCGAATGTTCTTGGTTCGAGCTGCGGCGGCCGACAGGATGAGCGCTGGTGCAGAATCGAGAAACTCCTTGCGATGATGTTCCCCGATCCCAAAGGCGTCGAGTCCGACTTCGTCTGCGTATTCGATGCGCTCGAGTAATTGAGCCAGCGCGTCTCTGCTGCTGGCCGCAGTTCCCGCGTCGTCTCCGAGTTCTTTGGCGGCAAAACTATCGATTCCGATTTCCATGACCTGTCCTGATCAGCTCAGGATCGCCGTCCCGATGGGCGACCAACACTAGGACCCTTCGTTGGTTAGAGAGCCGAGAAGTGGTTGGGATGTTGCTCGCCAGATCTCGCCGGGCGAATAGCGTTGCTCTCGTGGCATCCTCAGCTTGGTCTTATCGTCTGAGTTGGACGGAGCAGATATAGATAGGACATATGCAAGGAACGTGGTAGCATTTTCACTGCTCGATCGATTCGGTCTCGTAGCGTCGGAAATATCCGACTTCTCGTTCCTTGGCTTTGGCCTTGCTCTGTTGCCCAAACGCATTGCGTTTTTGGCAAGTTCTAGACCGTCCGATCAGTTTGTCGAAAACGTTTCGACAAAGAGAACCAATATGCACCTGCGTTACTTCGCGACCTCGGTTGCCTACCTCGGCAGGTCACGGTTCATAGAAGCATGGCTCAGTGTGAGCCAGAAGAAAGGAGTGCCTTCAATGACGGCACGAACAACCACGTTACGGAATCCCGTAACTATCAACCTCAATCACCTAGCAATTGGTGATACATATCAGGTGACCACGGAAGAGGGTCACACCGCAATCGGCGAATACCTCGGCATCGAAGTGGCGTATGGCGACTGGATGATGATCCTGCGCAATCCTGACGGATCCGAGACGATTCTGCTTGAGCAGCTCGCCGACGTCCAAGACATGGCCGCATAGGCGGCTACCAAATCTCTGAGGGTGCGAGCTAGCGTTCGAGTTCGGCGGCAATCCTCGCCCGGGCGTGGCTATGTGTTTCGGGACCCCAGATGCCGTCGACCGTGATCTTCTCCCCCTTCTGGAACGTGGTTACCGCCTCGGCGACTTTGGCGTTGTAAAGGTCGGTGACGCTGAAGTCGCCGTGGCCGAGCGCCTGCAAGACGCTGCGAATGGTCACAACGTGTTTCCCTCGATCGCCTTCCTCAAACAACATAGGCCAATCGACAGGCGCGGGCGCGGGTCGGCTGGGAGTTGTAGCGCCACTTCCTGTCGACTCACTCTGCAATAGGGTGACGAACTTCGTGATGTCGAACGCCCCCGGATCCCAATGGGAGTTGTCTGGCACATGCTGGTGGCCACATATTCCATTGAACCGTTCCCATTGCTGGGCAGTCAATCGCTGTTTCGCCTTGGTGCCCGACGACTCCGTTGCCGACCAGAGTTCGGGAAGGTCAGAGATGTTGATGTCGCCGACGGTCGTAATAACCTCTCGTACCAAGCCTGCCAGAGCAACGGTAAGAGCGGGAGGCAAGTTGCCCCGGTTGCCAACGATTCCGTGATCGGGTTGATCGCCCACATAGGTGACGCATTCGATCTGAATGCAATGGGCACCCATGTGGTTGGTCTCCGGCGTGCCGCGGGGGTGTTTCAGCGCGTACGCGGTTCGGTCCAAGGACAGATGTTGCCAAACACGGACAGCCCCGAGCGGCTCCCGTGTGAGAGACCCGGGATCGCCCACGCCG
>Ga0265303_10002219_pt1 | contig 12006 bp, 12 predicted proteins | sample Helome_2_FD_192494 | JGI IMG/M metagenome (GOLD analysis project Ga0265303, IMG submission 192494) | Marine sediment microbial communities from subtidal zone of North Sea - Hel_20160317 (Illumina Assembly) | ecosystem: Environmental > Aquatic > Marine > Subtidal zone > Sediment ...
CCTGTATTTCGGCCATTACGTCCCGACCGGCGCTATGCGCGAAACCTTGAAAGTGATCCGGAAAGTGTTCCCCTTGGCCACCTGCAACATTGAGATTGATGGTACGGCCGATAGAGCCTGCTTAGAATTTGAGATTAAGCGCTGTATGGCGCCCTGTACTGGCAATCAAACGAAAGAGGACTATCATCGGATCGTGAGCCAAGTGCGGTGGTTTCTGGAAGGACGAGATCAGGAATTATTGGCCTCACTTCGAGATGACATGCATGCGTTGGCTGAGCGAGAAGCGTTTGAAGATGCGGCTCGCTTGCGTGATCGTATTCTGAAAATTGAACGGACCTTGGAAAAACAACGGGTCGCGCAAATTGGCCCAGTCGATCAGGATGTGTTAGGGCTTGCTCGGGCTGGGACCGCAGCCGATGTGCAAATATTGTTTGTGCGAGGTGGTCTGTTGATCGGCCGCCGGGATTTTTTCTGGGCCGATGCCGGAGAAGTTTCGGATGAAGAACTCATTCGGACTACTCTTGAGCAGTTTTATAATAAAGCGATTTTGCCTCCAAAGGAACTTCTGTTACCCATCAGTATCGAAGATCAAAAGTTGGTGCAACGATGGTTGTCAGAGAAAAAGGGGCAATCTGTACGCCTCTTGGTACCCGAACGTGGAGTCAAGCATCATCTACAACAACTCGCTCAAGAAAATGCCACCGTTGCGTTGCATGAACATCTTCGACTGCAAAACGAATCGCGAGACGCCATACAGGAGTTACAGCAATTTTTGGGTTTGTCAACGCAGCCACATCGCATTGAATGTTTTGATATTTCGAATACCATGGGCACGCAATCTGTGGCGTCGATGGTGGTCTGGGAAAATGGCCGCATGAAAAAAAGCGATTATCGTCGGTTTCGAATCAAAACCGTTGAAGGCGCCAACGATTTCGCTAGCATGCATGAAGTGGTCAAGCGTCGGTACGGAGGCACATTGGCGTCCAAGGCCGGGAAGGCGTTGCCTTCTCCCGACCTCATTGTGATTGATGGCGGTATTGGCCAATTAGGTGCGGCAATCGAGGCGATAACCGACCTTAGACTGTCGCGGGTTGCTGTATGTGGATTAGCCAAAGCAAAAGGTGAAAAAGACGAACGCATTTATCTTCCCGGTTACAAGTCCCCGATTGTATTGCCGTTGAAATCTCCTGCCAGCCGTCTCGTGCAAACGATACGAGACGAAGCCCACCGCTTCGCCATAACATACCACCGCAAGCTGCGCAGTGAAGCTCTTATTCCCATCGATTCTTCCAGAGTAGCCAAGAAATAGAAAGTTTCGATTTATGCTAAGAAGCTATAGGCATTCCAAATAACCTTCCGTGTTGTTCAGAGCAAAAAGCATGATTTTACCCCATTCCACAGGTGCCGGGTTTCGGCCCGGCAGCCGAGGTCCTTTTGTTCCGGCAAAAGGACCCAAAACCATTGACGCCCCGTCCGGCCTCATCAAAGTAGGGGGACGCAAGCCACTTGAGGGCGGCCCAACTCGCTGCGCTCACACAAGGCCCGCCAGTTCATGAGTGCGTTCACCCATGGGGCCGGATGGCAGGCGTCGGTGAATGGCGAGAGAGTTATGCAAACAAGAAGGCTTTGGAATTTAATTGGAATAACTCTAGTTATTCGTTCAAGTGAGAGATTTGCCGATAGACCAGCCCAGCATCATTGCCAGTGGCAAATAAAACAGAAGAGCAACCCACAAGACCACCCATCCAAGGAGAGGCAAACTTTCACCCGCGTCTGCCCAATCCCAAAAAGCTCCAAAGGGCAAAGCAATTGATAGAATGGCGCTGATTGCTGATCCATAATATGGTCCAGGAGAAAAGTCCGACTTGTAAATGATGGCTTGGCACCCAAGAAATACAAACGGAATGCCTGGCACTACCCACAAAAATATCCACACTCCAGTCATCTGATAGAAGATTCCTAGAAATAGTAACCCAATGCAAAACATGAGAATGTAGTAAGTGGAATATGATTTGAGGAATCTGAACATTTAGTGCCTCTTACGGCCTTTTTCTGAACTAAGAATTTCTCAAGGTCTTGGATGATTTCACCGATGGTGTCTTTAACAATAACATGATTGGGTAAGGAAAATTTCATGCAATGTCCGCGCTGTCAGGGAACGATGATTGTTGATCACTTTGTAGATATGGCCGCAAGTGGTGAGATTTGGATGCCCGGATGGCGGTGTTTGATGTGTGGTGAAATTATTGATCCGATTATTGAGAGCCATCGTCAGCAGCAGCAACATCATCAAGAAATTGTCGGGGCCATTTCAGGATCGTCTGCCCGTCCTCCCGCTCCGGTTGCGGTCAATCCTCAAAAAGCCTAGCGGCGCCGGTCTTCTTTGGGTTTTTTGTTCTTCATTTTCTCCTTCGTTGTTCCCCTATATTGCCATTTCTAATACTGCGGTTCTCCTTGTGGTTTGCTTGTCGGTTCGGCCCCTCTATGCTAGATTCTTCCTCGTGTGCATGTAGGAGGAAACGCGCTGATGAGGCGTGGTTTTTTCTCTCCCCTATTATGATAACCAGCAGAGTGGTCTTCCCCCCAGAAGTCAATAAAGTAGCATCATGGCCCAGACGTACGATCATCAAACAATAGAGTCCAAATGGCAGGACCGTTGGGAGCGGGTTGGCCTTTTCCACATCAAGGAAGATGCGACCACGCCCAAATATTATTGTTTGGAGATGTTTCCTTATCCGTCAGGGCGGATTCACATGGGGCATGTGCGCGTGTATGCCATTGGCGATGTGGTCGCCCGATATAAGACAATGCGCGGGTTCCATGTGTTGCATCCCATGGGATGGGATGCCTTTGGTCTGCCCGCCGAGAATGCCGCTATCGAGAAGGGTGTACATCCCAATGTCTGGACCCAAGAGAACGTCGCATACATGAAAAAGCAATTGCGGCGGATGGGCTTGTCCTACGATTGGGATCGTGAGGTTAATACATCTCAACCCGACTATTACCGCTGGAATCAATGGATTTTCATTAAGATGGTGGAACGGGGTTTAGCCTATCGTAAGCGGTCTGCTGTCAATTGGTGTCCTTCCTGCGAAACGGTGTTGGCCAATGAGCAGGTATTGGCTCAAGAGGGGAAAGACGGTGGGGTGTGCTGGCGATGCGAGTCGGTGGTCATTCAAAAAGAATTGGAACAGTGGTTTTTTCGGATCACGGAATATGCGCAAGAATTGTTAGACGGTTGCGATCGGTTGACGAGTTGGCCTGCGAGAGTGTTAGCCATGCAGCGGCATTGGATCGGCAGGAGCCAGGGGGTAGAAATTGATTTTCCTGTCGCAGAACCTCGGGACGACCTGACCGCCATTCGCATTTTTACTACACGACCTGACACCATTTATGGCGCGACGTTCATGAGTCTTGCCCCTGAATCTCCTCTGGTAGAACCATTAATTGGGGGACGAGCAGAGGCTGCGGCGGTTCGAGGATTTGTGGAGCGTGTTTCGCGATTGGATAAAGCCACCCGTACGGCGGCGGACCGGGAGAAGGAAGGGGTTTTCACCGGTGCCTATGCCATCAATCCGTTTACGCAAGCACGTATCCCGATTTGGGTGGCCAATTTCGTGTTGTATGAATATGGTACAGGCGCGATTATGGCGGTACCCGCGCATGACCAGCGGGATTTTGAATTTGCTATGCAATATGACATTCCAATTCGGCTTGTCATTCAAAATCCAGACAGGACGCTCGTGTCTGATGCCTTAGATGCGGCCTATGAAGAACAGGAGCAGGCTGGTTCATTGATGAACTCTGGGACCTTTTCGGGTTTATCCGTGTCTGATGGGAAACAGGCAATCGGTGAATATGTCGAAACGCAGAATTGGGGGAAGCGCACTATCAATTTTCGATTGCGCGACTGGGGAATCTCTCGTCAACGGTATTGGGGCACGCCAATTCCCATGTTGTATTGCGAGCAATGTGGTCTGGTCCCCGTTCCTGAAAACCAATTGCCGGTCATGTTACCTGAAGATGTGCCGTTTACTGGGAAGGGGGGTTCGCCGCTCAAAGAATCTCCCTCGTTTGCCAAAGCCACTTGTCCCACTTGTGGCGGAACGGCTCGCCGCGAATCTGACACCATGGATACCTTCGTCGATTCCTCTTGGTATTTTCTGCGCTACTGCTCTCCTCAAGACACCAGCCAACCCGTCAATCCGGAAGCTGCCAAACATTGGATGGCCGTGGATCAATATGTCGGGGGTATTGAACATGCAGTCCTACATTTACTCTATGCACGGTTTTTTACCAGGGTCTTGCGGGATTTGGGTCTGACGACCGTCGACGAACCCTTTGTGCATTTGCTCACCCAGGGTATGGTGACAAAGGAAACCTATTGGTGTGAGGAACATCGGTGGGTGCTGCCGTCCGAAACGAAAAAAGAAAACGGGCAACGCCTATGCAGGCAATGTGGGAAGAGGATCGTTACGGGGCGGACAGAGAAAATGTCAAAGTCCAAAAAGAATATCGCCTCGCCGGAAGATCTGTGTGAGCGATATGGCGCCGATACTGCACGTCTCTTTTCATTATTTGCCGCCCCACCGGAGAAAGATCTGGAATGGAGCGATACGGGTGTGGAAGGTTGTAGTCGGTTTCTGAATCGCGTGTGGCGCCTCGTGCAGGAACAACTTCCTGTGATTGGGGAAGCGAATGATAAATCTGACTCAGAGTCGTCAGAGCTTTTGGCAGACTTACAGCGGGCCACGCATCACACTATTCAAAAAGTCACCCACGATCTGGAACGAGACTTTCAATTTAATACCGCGATTGCCGCACTGATGGAGTTTGTGAACCAACTGTATAAATTGATGAAAGACTATCCGGCGAACGCCTTAACCGCGCAAGAACAAGCTGGTTGGCGATCCGCAATAGAAAGCTTACTGATACTTTTAGCTCCCTTTTCTCCGCATCTTGCCGAAGAACTATGGGAAACGGTAGGACACCCTTCCAGTATCGCACGACAGCCATGGCCAGTGTTTAATCCCGAATTCCTTGTGAGTGCAGAATGGACGATTCCGATTCAGGTGAATGGCAAGCTGCGAAGTAAAATAGCTGTGCCTGCAGGCTCAACGAAGGATCAGGTGATTGCCTCTGCTAAGAGTGATACCAAACTCCTGGAATGGTTGCAGGGAAAAACCCCTCGCAAAGTTATTTACGTTGAACAAAAGCTGGTGAATTTTGTCGTTTGAGCCTAACATGGGGAATTGGCCTTCTTATCTGTGTAGGCTGCTGATACGGTGGTACGGAATTGTGCTCTGTGTGATAAGTGCGGGGTGTGGATATCAATTTGCCGTCGAAGGGCCAGGTCCAGTGATTGGTGGAAGTGCCGATCATACTGCGCAAGGTCTGCCGGTGCGCTTGGCAATTCACACGCTGAAGAATAACACATTTCAACCGGCCTTAGAATTCAAATATACGGGATATCTTCGCCGGACTTTGAGGTCGGGGGGAGGCGCGGAAATCGTTGAAGACGAACCTTCTGCCGATTATATCTTGGATGGGGCCATTCTTTCAGTGTCGTTTCCTTCTTTAGCGTTTTCTCAAACTCAAACCCAAGCAAGTCGCGTTCAAGTGAAGGTGTCCGTGAGAGTCAAGGACCGTAAAACGGGGAAAGTTAGCTGGTCCCAAACCCGTACCGGTAGCGCGGAATTTTATGTGGGAGCCACATCAACCGGGGATGCTGAGACCGGGCTACAATTTAATCGCGTCCTGCAAGATCGTGCGATTGAACAGGCGGGTCTCCTGGTAGCGGTAGATTTGGCAGATGGTTTTTTAATCGCTCGGGATAAGGGCAAGTTCCGGAAGGGGGATTTGGAGAGCGATCCGGCTACTTCGTTAAAGGGCGTCAAATCCTCTGAGACCTTGGAGCCTTCCAAAGAACTGTCGCCCACGAGTGCTCAGCCTTAATTGATAGTCCTGCCAGGATTTCCCGTTCGCTGCGGGATTTGATGAGATGAAAGTTCACGAACTCCAAAGTCAAATTACACGACAATGGTTGGCCCCTCTGTATTTAGTCATAGGAGAGGAGCCCTATTTCCGTGATCATGCGCTGACGGTTATTCATGATGCTGTGCAAAGTAGTTCAGATTTTGGCAAGGGTGATGAACCCTCGACGGAGAATGTCTCGGCCGAGTTCATTGCCGATGTGGTGTATGGAGATGAAACTGATGCCTCTGAAATTCTCGGGCTTGCTGAAGAAATCTCATTTTTCTCTTCGCGGCGTCGGTTGTTTGTGAAATGGGCAGACAAGCTGTCCGCCCGTGATGGGGAATTGCTCATCCCCTATTTCCAAAATCCGAATGACGCAACAACCCTAGTTTTCTCCGCACCCAAATTAGATGGGCGTACGAAATGGGTACAGGCCTTGAAGAAACAGGCACTGGTAGTGGACTGTGCCTCACTGTTTGAAAATCAGCGCGCAGGGTGGGTTACCAAGCAAGCACGCGACATAGGGTTACAGCTAGAAGCACAGGCCCTCGAGATGTTGAACGATCAGGCCAATGAAGGGTTATATGCAGTCATGCGTGAATTGGAAAAATTGTCGGCGTATATGTCGGAAGGGCAACGTGTGCGAGTGCAGGACGTTGAGTTGGTTCGAGGAAAACCTCCTGGGATTTCAGTGTTTGATTGGTCTGAAGCCGTCGCCAGAGGAGACCATGCGCGTGCGTTGGACATTGTGGCGAAAAATTTGGAAACGGGCGAAGCGCCCTTACGGATGTTAGGCGCGTTTTTGTGGCAAATGCGCCGTATCTGGAAGGCGAGCGCCTTGTTACGAGAAGGAAAGGATCAAGGCCAAGCGGCTCGACAGGCAGGCATTCCGCCATTTCGTGCCCGCGAGTTTATGCAACAAGTGCAACGGTGGAAAGAACCGCATCTTCGTCAAGCATGGACCGCGTTTGCTCATGCCGACTCAGCCCTCAAAGGTGGGCGAGCGTCGCAACCGAAACTGATTTTAGATGCCTTAGTGATTCAACTCTGCCAAGGCATGCAGCGCCAAGCAGTCCAATAGAAGAGGCAACCAACTCAAAAGGTACGGGAGAGATAGGAAGGAAGATGACCTGTAAAGCGGTGGTGTTTACACAGAATTGACACGGGTAGCGAGACGAGAAATCCACCGCGAAGCCGTGTTCCGATGAAGCGTACCTTTGGTCACAGCCTTGTGTAGTTCAGAAGTGGCTTCTTGTAGGGAGGTTTTCGCCGCATCGCCATTTTTGTCCTGTATGGAGCTATGGACCTTTTTCATAAAGGTTTTGACTCGGCGTAAAATGGATCGATTGCGTTCTTGTCGTGTCAGGGATTGCCGAGCGGCTTTTATTGCTGATTGATGACGATTGGCCATGAAGTCCTCCAAAAAGAATAAGTCTACTACTTACCACAGCTTTTCAAATTCGGTCAACTGAAATACCATACTTAAATTGGGGCAACGATGAAGGCCAACCCCGTTTTCTCCTTCTGATCAAGGAGATAATGCGTCGTTGCCATAGCTGAAATCTCGTGTCCCGAATGCTTGCGGGCCTTCAAGCCCTCTGATAAGATTTGGTCCCTTCTGCATCAGATTACATGCCTTAGTGGTGGGTGTAGCTCAGCTGGTTAGAGCGCCGGATTGTGGTTCCGGAGGTCGCGGGTTCGAAACCCGTCACTCACCCCACTTCTTCTAAAATGACGTCAGGGATCCCGTGCGTTTCCCTTACAATTTTTGGCTCGTACAATTCCCCATTTAAGAATCAGAAGTAGTGGGTTGGGTTGGATTGGGTTTGGAAAATGGAATAGGTTTTCCTGTCTTGTCCTTGTTTAACACTTGAAGGGGAAGTTTCCCAAGTTGGTTGGCGCGATTGATGAGCTGGTCTAACTTCTTAACGGCTAAGGACAGACGTTGGAGGGAACCTTGCTTGATGGTTGTGGTAGGGACTGGTGAGTAGGTAGAAATTGTTGTCTTCATGATTCACCTTCAAAAGTGTACCTTATTGTAAACAATGTTTGGAAAAAATTCATTGAAATGTTTCTGCCTTTTATGCGAAATTGCTGCTCGTTTTTAATAGAAAGGCTTATTGAGTTCTCAAGCCGTTGAGAAGATTGTTCCTACATCATTCATTGAGGAATGACCAAAAGATGTAGGGTTTCATAATGACCCAGAGTAAGAAAGGTGATATTGACGAGATTACAAATGAAACACCAAGTGGGTGGATTGACCGTGCTAATCTTTTCCATCCTTCTCGGCGGCTTTGCCTGGGGCGGCGATTTCGACGTTCGCAACCGGGTGACCAAAGGCACACTTGAATATGGCTTGTTGGGGGGCTATTGGAAAGGGAATGATCTGTTCCAGAACGCTCCCTCGACAAATCGCCGCGCTATCTATGTTTTGCCGCAGTTGGGGCTTGTCTTAACAGATGAACTTGGCAGCGGTTTGGTGGCAGGGAACCTGGAGGTGCTTATTGAGCCTATGGCGGCACATTATTATGAACCCTTTAGCGCCTCCGCCTTTGGCGGGTCTTTGGTGGTGAAATACAATTTTCTGTCGTTTGGCCGATGGATGCCGTTTTGGGATGCAGGTGCGGGTATGTTGTGGACGGATCTCGCGCCGCGTATTCCCGAACAAAGTACGCAGTTTAATTTTATTCTGCAAACAGGGCCAGGTGTGTCGTATTTCGTGTCAGAGAACTGGGCAATCACGACGGGCATTCGTTTGCATCACATTTCCAACGCCAATATCGGTGATCGGAATACTGGGCTGAATGCCTGGTTGTTTAATCTGGGTGTGTCGTTCTTTTCCCCCTAAATTATTGGACTTGTGACGAACCGAATCGTGAAACATCTGGCGCGTTGGGTGCCGGTTGCCAATTACGGGCAAGGTGTTTGGGTGAGACTAGCGATATTGGCTTTCATCGTACTTGTCCCATCGACTGTGGTCCTAGCCGTAATGGGCATGCATGGTCATCAGGGCGAACATAACCATTCGATTGCCTCGGGACAATGGGAGGGATCAGCTGAAGGGATCGCGTATTCAGAGTTTAATCATGCATTGGCTGGCTTGGGCGTCATTTTGGTGGGGCTTACTGAATTACGCACGGCGATGGGGTGGACGGCCTTGGCCTGGTCTCGATGGTTGCTGCCAGCAGCGCTGGTAGGCTCAGGAATCTTTCTTTTAATCTGGAGCGATCATGAAGCCTGGCCCATTGGCTCGTGGACGTTGGCTGAAACTCTTTCCGGCAAAGATCCCGAAATGCTGCAACACAAAATATTTGGGATCTTAGCCCTGGGCGTCGGGATGGTGGAATGGGTGCGGCGAGCGGGAAAGCTGGGGCAGTGGGCTTGGAGCGCACTGCTGCCAGGCTTTGCGCTCATTGGTGGCGGTATGCTGTTTCTGCATATGCATGGCCCGTATCCAGCTGGCCACCAAATACAAATTCACCATAATGTTATGGGCACACTCGCCTTGGCGGGCGGATTAACCTGGTTTGCCGGGGAATGGCTGCACCGGCCGTTCGACGTCCAAACTAGCCCTGCCCCACCCAAATCAATTCTTAAAATCCTGTGGGCGATCTTTGTGATCACTATTGGTGTCCAGCTCCTTTTCTATTCCGAAACGTAAATGTTGATTGATCAGGTTTCGTCCAGGGATCAGGTCCAATTGCATGGTGGGTCCCGAAGGGCTCGTCCGTTGTACGGCAAATGACCCAAAACCAGTGACGCTCCGTTCGGCCTAATCGGATGGGTCGGACGTCAATGGATGGAGGGTGGGCCAACTCGCTGCGCTCAGACAAGGCCCGCTCTTTTATTAGGAGCGTCCGACCCTTGGCCTGGCGGTAGAGGCGTCGGAAAATGGGATGAACGAAGAGCGAAGAAGTTTGAAAATCATTTGAACAGATATCTGGCACAAAGGCTTTGCATGTTTCGTTCAGGCCTTCCCATTGTGTTTGCGGTAGTGCCAGGCCGACTAAAGCGGAGCCGAATAACAAGAGGGTTCCCGGGCTCGGGGACCGGGTTCTAATCTGGTTTTATTCCACACGTGACTGAGGTAAATCGGACTGGCAATCAACCCCCTCCAAAGAATGGCGGTAGTTGAGAAATCTGCTTGCCCACGACAGGGAAAATGGATTTTGCTGAAAGGAAGGTTGTGATTTCACACCTGCTGAAGGAACAGTAAAACGGCGAGATTCCTGCTAACGACAGGTAGGAATGATTAGGATTTGAGGAGTGTTGGGGAAGGGAAAAGACTACTTGTTTTGCACTTGTAGCGCGGCGGCTTTAGCGGAAATGGAGACGGTGTCGGTGATATTGAGGGAAGGGGCCGCTGATGTTTGGGCTTGGCCTTTATTTTGCGGAAGCACCGAGGCCTGAATGAGCGGCAGGGTGAGTTGAGCAATGGCATTGGCGGCTGTCAGTGAAGCAATTTGGCTCATAAGTCCAACTCCATTCAATACTCCTTCATTAATATCAATCTAAGTCTTATCGGCAGCTGGCGAAGATTGCTTGCCTTCAGCCCAACGTGTTGTTTTTTCTGCTTTCACAACTGTTATTAGTAATGTGAAATCTGTTCGAGGGATCTTGGTCTCCTGATTGGAAGGACCGTTAGTTAAGGAGAGGACTTTCATTCTAAGAACAGGTAGGGATTCTCCCCGATGTTCTGCGCCATCCGTGGCGAGGACATCCGAGTTTGCTTGCAGCCACTCTCAGGTTGAGATTACTTCTGGTGGTCTTGAAGCTCTTTGGCTTCTGAAGAAATCGACACCGTGTCCTGGGATGCAGGGGTAGGTGACGCATTTCCCTCTGTTTGGAGGGTAGCAGCTCCTTGTATCAAGGGAAGTGCGGCTTGTGGGAGGGTGTTCGCGGTAGCTAATGCAGCAATTTGACTCATAAATACGATCTCCTTTCGTTAAGGAATGTTGTCGGTTTGGTCTCTGGTGATCTTGATGTATACAAGTAATAAAAAAAAATTTGTTCACAAGATTACTTAGGGAGTAGTCAATGCATCAAAAAGAAACTTCTCTCTTTCCGCTTGCAAAGGGGGATGAAGGAAAAGTTGGATTGTCAGGGGTTAAAGAATGCCTATGGCGTTGAGGAGCACGATGAATACGGCTACCGGCGCTATGTAGCGCACGAGCACTTGCCATGCCGTATACAGGGTGGGATTGGAAATGTGTAGCTCGGCTTTGGTGCTTTCGGCAGACATGAGCCAGCCGGCAAAGAGGGCTATGAGGATGCCGCCTAGCGGAAGCATCAGGTTAGAGGTGATGAAATCCAGGAGATCAAAAAAGGTCAGGCCGAAAAATTTCACATCTACCCATATGTTAAACGACCAGACCGTGCCTAAGCCCAACAACCAGGTAGCCCCGCCAGAATAGAGCGACGCTTTGATACGTGACATCCCAAAGGTTTCAATCAGCCAGGTGACCAGCGGTTCAATGAGCGAAATGGACGAGGTCCATGCGGCGACGAGTAATAAAATGAAAAAGAGCGAGCCAAAGATGATCCCACCCGTCATATTGCCGAAAGCCACTGGCAATGTTTGAAAGATCAACCCAGGGCCTGAGCCGGGTTCAAGATTGTTGGCAAACACAATTGGGAAGATGGCCATGCCCGCGAGCAAGGCTACGCAAGTATCCGCTAGGGCAATCATGACGGATGTGCTGGCGATGGAGGTGTTTTTCGGCACGTAGGAACCATAGATCATAATTGTGCCCATTCCCAAGCTGAGGCTAAAAAAAGCTTGGCCCATGGCCGAGAGCATGCTGGAACCGGTGAGTTTGCTGAAGTCCGGGGTGAAGAGAAATTCTAATCCTTTGCCGAAATAGCCGGTGGTCATGCTATAGCCCACCATGAGCAGCAGCAGGAAAAAGAGCGTTGGCATGAGGAACTGCACGGCTTTTTCCAATCCGCCCTGGACTCCCCCTGCCACGATCGCCATGGTGATGACCATGAACACCGTGTGCCAGATGAATAAACTGCCTGCGCTCCCTA
>Ga0265303_10002221_pt1 | contig 12001 bp, 8 predicted proteins | sample Helome_2_FD_192494 | JGI IMG/M metagenome (GOLD analysis project Ga0265303, IMG submission 192494) | Marine sediment microbial communities from subtidal zone of North Sea - Hel_20160317 (Illumina Assembly) | ecosystem: Environmental > Aquatic > Marine > Subtidal zone > Sediment ...
GTTGGTCCAGGACGCCTTGACCAGAGCCTCGATTCCGCCAGCATCGAGATCGGGAAACGCGATGGAGTAATTGCGCCGCAGATGCCGGCTTTTCTTCTGCCTGGGGCCCACATGCCGCAGAATCCAGCCGCCCACCGCGGCTGCCTGGTCCGGCCGCAGCAGCCGCAACAGCCCGATGGTCAGGTCCATCAATACGGACTCGAAACCCCAGAGAATGCGTTGCACCCAGGGCCAGCGCCGCATCAGGCGCTTTGCTCGATCTCCGAATATTGACTGTGCCAAGGGGGTCCCCGTGGGCCGTTCGCGGGTGGATTTTCGGTGGCAGGATCAGATCCTGCCGTTATCCATAGCCGTGTTATGAAATGGCCTGGGCGGGAATGTTCGCCCATGGCCGGGCCTGGGGGCAAGACAGCCGGGTGGCGGCGTGCGGCAGGGCCGCACGCGGGACGGGCGTGGATACGCCTCCCGCATCTGGCCCGGAAACGGCCGCTGCGCTCTGTTTGCCGTCACCAGCCAGCTTGATATGCTGCCGGTCCAATTGCGAATGCGCTGACCGATCCGAAAATATCCAACAGCACGCGCCGAGGTAGACCTTCCATGGGAACACGTACATCTCCGCTCTCGATCCGACTGCAGGCGCTGATCTGTCTTGCGGCAATCCTGTGGTCGGCCGGTCTGCTGGCCGCCGACACAACAGCACTGGGCTCTGACACCAAGGCACTGGTCGGCGGCACGCTGATCGACGGGTTCGGCGGCGAACCGATACGCAACAGCGTGATCCTGATCGAGGGCGAACGCATCGTCGCGGTGGGTCAGGTCGACACCCTGCCGGTGCCGGAACTGGCGGAGGTAATCTCGACCGAAGGCATGAGCGTGCTGCCCGGGCTGTGGGACATGCACGTGCATCTGATGATCAACGGCCACACCGACTATGAACACTGGGACAAGACCTATCCGGACCAGTTCGAGAGCGTGATCATGCCGGCCTCGGCCCATCAGTTGCTGCTGGCCGGTGTGACCAGCGCCCGTGATCTGGGTGCGCCGCTGGACGCTTCCATAGCCGTGCGCGACGCCATCAACACCGGCAAGATCCCGGGTCCGACCGTGTATGTCTCCGGCCCGTTTATCCAAAAAGAGCCCTACCCCGGCACCGAGGCCTTCCGCTGGGGTGTGGAAGGGTCCCGCGACGCCCGCGCGAAGGTCAGGCGTCTGGCGGATGCCGGCGTCGATGTGATCAAGCTGATCGACCAGGACCAGATGACCATGGAGGAGCTCGAGGCGGTGGTGGACGAGGCCCACGACCGGGGTCTGATCGTCGTCGCGCATGCCCACCGTCCCGAGGAGATCCGCCGCGGTCTGCTGGCAGGCGTGGATAATTTCGAACACACCGGGCTGTCGACGGCACCGGAGTATCCGCCGGACGTGATGACCATGATCGAGGAGCGCACCGCGCAGATGAACCTGGGCCCGCTGTACTGGACCCCGACGGTCGAGGGCCTCTACAACTACGAATACCTGCGCGACAACCCGGAAGAGCTGGACAACACGTCCTGGCATCTGGGACTGTCGGCATCGATCATCGAGGATATCCGCGGCTCATTTGCCCATCCGGACCGTCTGTCCTATTTCCAGATCACCCCGGCCCGCCAACCTACCTTGCAACACAAGTTCGAGCAGCTGCGCAATGCCGGTGTGGTGCTGTTGATCGGTACCGACAGCGGCATCCCGATGAAATTCCACAGCCAGTCCACCTGGCACGAGCTGGATGTCTGGGTCAATGAATTCGACTACCCGGCGATGCAGGCGATCCGATCCGCGAGCTATTGGCCGTCGGTGTTGATGGGGGTTGATGACCAGGTCGGCACCGTCACCGAGGGCAAGTATGCGGACATCATCGCGGTCAGGGGCGATGTGCTGCGCCACATCGCGCTGCTGCAGGATGTGGATCTGGTGATCAAGCACGGACATCGTTACAAGTAACGCGCACCCAAAGCCGTAGTCGCTTAATCCTGCAGGCCCGTTACTGGTCCGTAACCCTGCCGCTTGCTGCATATCCAGCGGCTCCCGGTTGGGGCCGTCGTGGCCGGATCTTCAATACACCCCGGAAGCCAGCATGCCCCGTTCCTGCTCCTCATCGCTGAGCTTGGGGCAATAGCGCGAAATATTCCGCAGCAGCATCATCAGATACGGCAGATGCAGACCGACCATCAGCTTGCCGGTGGTCAGCAGCGCCACCGATATATCGCGCTCCGGATCGGCCCAGATAAAGTTGTTGGTAAAGCCGAGATGACCGAAGGCCTTCTCGGTATCCGGACCGTAAAGACCGATACTCCGGCTGCCGAGCATCATCCCGGCCGAGTACCGGACAGGCAGCAACAGCGAGCGATCCAGCTCCGCCTTGCCGACCTCTGCCACCGCGCGGCGCACGGTCAGCGGCTCGAATACGCGCACTCCGTCGAGCTCGCCGCCATTGAGCAGGCACTGGAAAAACCGTGAACACTGGTCGGCGGTACCGACTCCATTGCCGGCCGGGATCACCGCAGCATAGAAACGCGGATCGTTCGAAATCTCGACCGCGCGTTTCAGGGTCGTGCCGATGGCGCGGCGCAGATAAATATCACCAGGTGCGTTCAGATGGGAGCCGGTGACGTAATTGGTTGCGAGTTTCGACAGGGTGCCGCGTCGTGCGCCAAAGTCGAGACCGCGCAGACCGAGAGGCCCGCTCAAATTCTCGCGGAAGAAACGCCGGAAACCGAGCCCCGAGACGCGCTCGACCAAGTCGGCTATCACAAAGCCGGCGGTCAGCGCATGGTAGGCATGATGATGACCAGGCTTTTCGGGCTCCGCCTCGTAGAGCCTGCGCAGAATCTCCTTCCGGTCCAGCAACAGCTCGGCCAGGTCCTCGTGATCCTCGGCCTTGACCGTCGGGATCCCGGCCTTGTGGCACAACAGCTGATATATGGTGATGTCATGTTTGCCGTTCTGGCCAAACTCGGGGATGTAATGGCTGACCGGGTCCAGCAGGCTCAACTGCTTGCGCTCGGACAACAGGTGTACCGTCATCGCCGCCATCGCCTTGCTGGAGGAATACAGGCAGACCGGCGTATCCGGCGTCATCGCCATCGGCTCAGCCTGTTCGTCGCCGGGGCCGTTGCCGCGCGCGTGACCGATAGCCCGCTTGATCACGACTTTCCCGTGGCGACGCAGCACAAAAGAAATCCCGGGATGCATCCCGGTACCGTACATGCCCTCGACGCAGTTCCAGATCGCGTCTACACCGGTCTGCTCCATGCCCACAGAAGCCGGGTCTGTCTCGAATTTGCGCGCGACAGTCGTCACGCTGGACAGATCCTTCGGTACCGGCGTCGAAGCGGTGATAAGGCCTCGCAACGGTCTGGGCACATAGCGTACGGCGGTCAGCAAATCTGTCTCCCGATCAACGCATATCGGCCATCAGGATAACCCGTTGACGGCGGGAAACCCTTGATCCACTGCCCGTTTTTGACATTTGTCCGACAAGCGAGGAACGCGGCGATTCGGGGGGTTCCACCACCTCAAGCCGACTCGCAGGGCACTCTGGCTTCAGGATGATCTACTCGGAACCGCCTATCGTACGGCCGAGATAATCCTTGAGACGCTGCCAGGCGTCGGCCGCCGGCGCGAGGTTGGTCTCCGGATCCCGGTCCACATAGAGCCAGAACCCGTGTTTGACGTCGTCATAGACATGGACGTCGTTGTCGATCCCGGCGGCCCGCAGCGCGGCGACAAAACGCTCGACCTGCTTGGGCGGTATGCCGCGGTCGTCTCCGGCGAAGGTGCCGTAGATCTCGTGATTGATATGCGACATCTGCTCCGGATCCTCGAGCAGGCTGCCGTAAAAAATGGCGGTGCCTTCGTGGTTCTCACCACCCAGCGCGTAGCTGAGCGCCACGCCGCCGCCAAAGCACCAGCCGATCGCGGCGACCCGGCCGGAGACATCCTCGCGACCGCGCAGATAGCGCGCCGCCGCATCCAGGTTCGCGATCATCCGTTCCGGCTCGGCGCGCGTCGCCTTTACCAGCGCGATGTTTTCGTCCCGGGTACTGCCGGTACGCCCGGAATAGAGATCGGCCGCCAGCGCCACATAGCCCTCGGCCGCGAAGGCATCTGCCGTCTGCCGGACCCGATCGACCAGACCGTTCCATTCATGGATCAGGATCACTGCACCATGCGGTCCCGGGCCTTCGGGCAAAGCCAGATAACCGACCGTGGCCGGATCATCCGCGAAATAAGCCAGCGGCTGTCCGGTGGCCGGACCGGCCTTGCCGAGGATCGCGTCCGGTACCGATTGGGCCGCGGCGGTGAAACAAACGAGGCTCGTCAGGGTAGCGAACGCGACGCGCATGGTGGTCTCCATGTTTGGGGGAGCGGTGCTCAACTAAACCAGACCGGTGAAAGTCCCGCAAATCGGTGATCGAACAGCGATCGCTGGGCGGCAGGCTCGGAGGGGCATCGCCCGGGCTCGCCGGCTCATCAGCCCGGCGTCGATCCTCAGCGGGACGGGATCAGCGTGTCTCGCCGGCCTGCTCTGCCCGCCGCGCGATCGCCCGGGTCAGACCCTTAAACAGAAACAGATGCGCCGGCAGCATTGAATACCAGTAGATCAACCCGGGCGGCCCGGCCGGGTGCCAGTAGGCGGTGCCGCTGACGGTCCGTCGATCCCCGAGATCCCGGATCACGAACTCCAGCACCCCGGCACCAGGGCCCTTCATTTCCATCAGCAGAGTCAGGCGTTGCCCGGGTTCGACCGCAATCGCGCGCCATGAGTCCACCACGTCGCCGACGCGCAGATCTTCCGGGTCGCGGCGGCGTCTGCGGAAGCTGGGCCCGCCGACGACCCAATCCAGCAGCCGGCGTAAGAACCACAGAAAGTCGGCGTAGTAATAACCCTGCTCGCCGCCGAAGGCCGTGACCTGACGCCACACTGCAGCGGCACTCGCAGTGGTTTCCGCTTCGTCCCCGGCCTTCTTGGCGTAGAAGGCGTACTCCGGATGAAAGTCGCGGCAGACGATGGAGCCTTCGACCCAGTGCGCCGCCACCGCACTGTTGCGCTCGGCGTCCAACGCCGCCCGTACCGATTGTTTGAAATCGAGCAGGTCTAAGCGGATCAGCTTGCGTATCTCAGCGTCGTCGGCGATCACATCGTGCTCGAGTCCGTCGATCAACGCGCGCGCGATACTGGTGGGCACCGCGGTGACAAGGCGCAGCCAGTAGGAAGACAGACGTGGGGTCAGCACCGGCAGGCTCAACAGACGGAAGCGGCGGCCGACCAGATCACCGTATTGACGCATCAACTGCTCGTAGCTCAGGACCTCGGGCCCGCCCACATCATAGGTATGGCCGGCGGTCTCCGGCAGCGCGGCGACGCCGACCAGATAATCGAGCAGGTTGTCGAGGGCGATGGGCGTGGATCGGGATTGTACCCAGCGCGGTGTGATCATCACTGGCAGATAGTTGACCAGATCCCGGATCACCTCATAGGCCGCCGAACCGGGTCCGACGATCATCCCGGCGCGGATTTCGGTCACCGGCACAGACCCCTCCCGCAGCACGTCGCCGGTGGCGGCCCGCGAGGCCAGGTGCTGAGATTTTGGCTTGGCCGGTATCAGGCCGCCCAGATAGACGATACGACCGACGCCTACGCGGGCCGCGACGGCGGCAAAATTCCGTGCCGCCTCGAGATCGATATCGGCAAACTTGCGCCCGGCGGCCATGGAGTGGACCAGATAAAACGCCACATCGACACCGGTCAATGCGGCCTCCAGGCTCTCGGGCCGCAGCGCGTCGGCCTCCACCAGCTCGATCCTTTCCCAGCCCCTGGCCTCAAGCACTTCCCGGTGGCGTGCGGCGGCGCGCACGCGCCAGCCCGCTGCCTGCAGCCGCGGCGTCAGATTGGTGCCGATGTAACCGCTGGCGCCGAATACCAGCGCCGTGCCCTGTTTTTCCACCCGCTCGCCTCCTTCTGGGTGAACGAGCACCGCTCGATCACCGCCTCGTCATCGCGCTCGTCGACCACCCGTCCACCGATTCACATACCGGTCGGTCTCCGAAGCAAAAGACAATCATGCCTGACGATAAGCTCCGGATCGCGCCAGGCCGAACGGACTATAAGAACTCGTAGGACAAGCCGGTGGTGATGCTGTAATCCGATTTGGCCGCGTCCGCGCTGGCAGGGTCTGTGTCATAGGAGCCGCCGAGGGACAGATTAAGGAAGAAGTCCTCGACCAGCTCCTTGCTCAGGGTAAGGTCATAATTGGAGCGCACCCGGCCGGCTTCGGTGATGCCCGGGAATACAAGCAGATTGAGCGAAAGGTCCAGCTTTGGCGTGTCGTACAAAAAGCTGTCGTACTGGAATTGCAGGATGCCATCCAACTCGGTATTCGATTCGCCGTCACTACTCTCTTCCTGAGTGACACCCAGACCTATGGCGCCGAGCCAGCGGCGCCGGTTCGATTCGACAAAATATCTGCCCACGCCGCCGCCAAGCAACACGCGCAGATCCACATCCAGCTCATCGTTCTGCTCCGCCTGGCCCAACAGGAAATTGTAATGCCGGTTCTCGCGCAATCTCTTGTACTGGCCGGTCAGACGGCTGGCACTGGACGTGTCATCCCCGTCATCGGTGTAATCAGCGCGTAACGATAAACCCAGCACCCGCCGCTCGCCGACATATTCTGTGTCCGCATAGACATTGGCCTGGGTGATATCGCTGGCCTTGGCGTAGCTGTAGCCGGCTCCCACCTCGAGATCCGTCCTGGACTCCCAGTCGTCTTTGACTGGCGTTATCCGGACGAAGTCCAGGAGCGGCAATGATGCGGTCCCGCGCTCGCCGTGCACACCCAGCGTTCCAGCGCCGTCGGCGTCACTCAGGGATCCATAAAATCGGCGTCCCTTGGCCGACAGCACGCGGAAGAAATGGGTGCTGGAGACCGTCTGGATATCATCCCACTCGATATAAATCGTGCCCATGGCGTCGGTGCTGTAACGCAGTCGGCCCCGTTCGAGGGCCTTTATCTCGCCGGTGATCCGGTCGCCGTTTTCCAATACGACGACATCCGTCTTCGCCGCCTGAGCCGGTGAAATCGTCAACCAGACAGCCAGCCCGGCAAGGAGCATTGGCAGTGATCGGTTCGGGGGCAGGATCGCTCGTTTGTCGCGTAGCATTGCTCAGGGTCCTCATCGACAAGATTCTCAGACGGCGTCGGCCTGACGTGCTCACGATTCGGCCGCAACCGCAGCGAATGATAGCCGCTGGCGCCCACTATTGGGACGACCGCGCTCGACGGCGGCATCGCAGATGCCGGGCCGAATCTCCGAGACGACCCGACCGGTCTCGTTTGGACACATCGATCTGTTATAAGCTTTCGTCTGGCCGGCCATACCGCCGACTTGCCGGAACCCTGATTCGGACCCTCTCGAGCCCAAAAATGCTTGGCACCATCAAACATTTCCTCAAACTCGAGTCCACCAGCGGCATCCTGCTGGTGTTCGCTGCCATCATGGCGATGGTGGTCGCCAACTCGCCGGCGGCCGATATTTACGGGCGACTGATCACCATGCCCGTAGAGATCCGGATCGGGCCGCTGGAGATCGCCAAGCCGCTGTTGCTGTGGATCAACGACGGTCTGATGGTGCTGTTTTTCTTTCTGGTCGGACTCGAGCTAAAGCGCGAGTTCCTGGTCGGCGAACTGTCGCGTAAGGGTTCGATGTCGCTACCCGCGTTCGGCGCGGTGGGCGGGATGCTGGTACCCGGTCTGATCTACGCCTGGATCAACTGGAACGATCCGGTCGCCCTGGAGGGATGGGCCATACCCGCGGCCACGGATATCGCCTTCGCACTGGCGATCCTGGCGCTGCTCGGTGATCGCGTGCCGGTGGCACTCAAGGTGCTGCTGACCTCGATCGCGATCTTCGATGACGTCGGCGCCATCATCATCATCGCGCTGTTCTATACCAACCAGCTGTCGGTGACCGCACTGCTCATCGCGTTGGCCTGTCTGCCTGTGCTGTATTTCCTGAATCGTCGCGGGGTGGTGGATATCTCGCGCTATGTATTGATCGGCCTGATCATGTGGGTGGCGCTGCTCAAGTCTGGTGTGCACGCGACCCTGACCGGCGTGCTACTGGCAATGTTTATCCCGATGAAGGACCCGAAAAACCCGGAACGTTCGCCGGTCGTGGATCTGGAGCACGATCTGCACACTGCCGTGGCCTTCGGCGTCTTGCCCGTGTTCGCGTTCGTCAACGCCGGTATCGACCTCAGCGGCGTGTCGATGGCGTACGTGTTCCATCCGGTGCCGCTGGGCATCATCGCTGGTCTGTTCCTGGGTAAACAGATCGGCATTTGGAGCTTCTGTCGCCTGGGTTCGATGATGGGGCTGTACCAACTCCCGCAGGGGCTCGACTGGCGGATGATCTACGGCACATCACTGCTCTGTGGCGTCGGCTTCACGATGAGCCTGTTTATCGGTTCGCTGGCGTTCGAGGAGACCGGCGTCAACCTGATGTTCGACGAGCGCCTCGGCATCATCATCGGTTCGCTGCTATCAGGCGTCGTCGGCTATGTATTCCTGCGCATGGTCCTGCCGTCCTCGGCGAGCCGCAGCAAAGACGGCTGAGGCGATCCGCGACCCGGCCCGGGCACATCCGGTAGAGATTATTTCTCGACGCTGACGCCACGCCAGAAGGCAATGTGATCGCGGATCTGACCGGCGGCGTCCTTGGGATCCGGGTAGTACCAGGCCGCATCCCGGTTTACCTCTCCATCCACTACGACATCGCAATAATGCGCCTGACCTTTCCAGCCGCAGACGGTGGTGGTATCGCTGGGTTGCAGCAGATCGCTGCGGACCGCCGACGGTGGAAAGTAGACGTTGCCCTCGACCAGTTCAAAGGCGTCGCTCTCGGCGATGACTTGTCCATTCCAGGTCGCTGTTGCCATGTGGCTGTGGCCTCTCGAGTCGGTGTTGGTATTGACGCCGTTTGTTGATAACGCACGTTATTGGTCTCGCCACGTCCCCTCGGGTTCCCGGCCCCCGGGAAAAATTCCCCGCTGCGGCTCACCGGTGACTGACAGCGCTGTGGCCGGGGGCTCATCGATAGCCGGAAGGGGCCGGGAATGAGGTCACGCGACTCGCGGACGTCAGCGACCGCAGCGCAGATTTATGTCAAACCAAAAGGCTGCTTCGCCAATTATGTGACACAACGCACACTGGACGCCGCGAGGGGCGTGATGTGAGGCACGGTCCGCACACCGTATCGATGGTGGAATGGCGCTCTGCATATGTTAAGGAGCGTTTGGTCCATGTCCTCTCGCGGATTCACCCTGATTGAGGTCGTGCTCGCCATCGCCTTGCTGTCGTTGCTGGCCTCGATAGCCGTGCCGTCCTACATGGGCTTTGCCGAACGCGGACGGGTGGCTCAGGCCATCAGCGACATGGGCCGGATCCAGCTCGCCGTGGAGCGCCACCGGCTGAACAACAACGATGAGTTCCCGGCCAGCCTGGCCGAGGTCCAACTGGACACGCTCAAGGACCCCTGGGGCCGCCCCTATGAATATCTGAATGTCTCCCTCGCCGAGAACATAGGCCAATTGCGCAAGGACAAGAACCTGGTGCCGCTGAATACGGACTTCGATCTCTACAGCAAGGGACCTGACGGCGCTTCGCAAAAGCCGCTGAACGCGGCGACCAGTCGTGACGATATCGTCCGTGCCAACAATGGCGCGTATGTCGGCAAGGCCGAGGACTACTGAGTACAGCTCCCGTTACGGCGAAAAAATATGCTCAGCTCCTTTCAAAGTAGGCTTGCCAGGAGGGTCTTCGGACTGTTCTTCCTGAGCACCGTGGTGCCGGTGATGGTCACCATCATGATGATCGCGGCCATGTTGAGTTGGGAACTCGAGGCCCGGCATCTCGACGATCTCCAGCAGGACGCGAAGAGCTACGGGCTGGTGGTGTTCGAGCGTCTGGAGTTTGTCGCCAAGGGACTGGACGCCTGGATCGAACAGGGCGCGCCGCGTTCGGCCCTCTCGCCCGGCGTGCTCGAAGCCCGGTTGGTCCGACCCGCGGGTCTGGAATCTCCGGCGAAGCCGCCCTATCGCCGTCTCGCGATCGATCGCAGCATCGCCGAGCCGGCGCTGCTCTTGTACCGCTGGCTGGACGATGGCCGGGTGATGCTGGCCAGAGTGGACTGGAAATTTTTATGGGGGCCGGATAGCGGCATCCCTCATGACATCGGTATCTGTCTGATCGATGGTTCCCAGGACATGCTCTTTTGCCCCTCTGAGGAGGCCGGGAGCGCGGCGGACCAGCTCCGCCCGGTGATCGCGCGGTCTGCGGTCGGACAGCGCATCGTCGGTGAGGACGGACCCTTGCTGGTCAGCTACTGGACACTTTTTTTGGAAGCCGAATTCAGAGCGCCAGGATGGACCGTCGTCGCCAGTCGCCCGAAACGCAGTGCCCTGTCAGTGCTGGACAGCTTCCGCAGCTGGTTTCTTCCTACTGCCGGCATCATGGTTACGATCACGATCTGGCTGACGCTGGTCCAGGTCCGCCGTCGCCTGGGTCCGCTGGAGCGATTGCGCGACGCCACAGCCAACGTGGCCAAGGGAGATTTCTCCACACCGCTGGTGCTGGAGACCCGGGACGAATTCGAACAGCTGGCGGAATCGTTCAACGATATGACGGCCCAGCTCGGCCGGCAGTTCACCGCCCTGAGCACGCTGGGTGAGGTCGACCGTCTGATCCTGTCGAATGCGGCGACCGAGGACGTGATCGAACAGTCACTCGATTTTCTGGTCAGCTCGCTAGGCTGCGACACGGTGCTGGTGGCCTTGTTCGAACAGAGCGCCGAGGAATCGGCGGCGTATCTTCGACAAAAGGACGGCACTCTGAGGCGGCAGCGTCTGGCCCTCAAACCGGCCATGATCCGGGCCAGGGTAAGCGGACGTCACGCCTGGTGCGACCCGCAGTCCTTGCTTCCACCAGACGCCGGCGAGCTGGTCGAGCCTTGCCCGGACAATATGCTGGTCTTCCCGCTGATGATCGCCGGTGAATGCAGTGGTTTTCTGGCGGTCGCAGGTGACGGCGTCGACGATAGCGACGCCTATTGGCTGCGGATGACCGGCGAGTTCTGCGATCGGGTGGCCGTGGCGGTGGCCAGCATCCGCAGGGAGGCCGCGCTCTACAAGCAGGCTCATTTCGATCAACTCACCGGGCTGCCCAACCGCCAATTGTTCAAGGACCGGCTTGAACGCTCCATCGAGACAGCCGCGCGGGAGGACCGCTCCGGGGCGCTGCTGTTCGTAGACCTGGATCATTTCAAGGCCGTCAACGACAGCGAGGGCCACATGGTCGGCGATCAGTTGTTGGTCATGGCATCCCGGCGCCTGAGCGACCATCTGCGCCGGGTAGACACGGTGGCGCGACTGGGGGGCGATGAGTTCACGGTGTTGCTCTCACATATCGAAGACCTGGACGAAGCCAGTCATGTGGCGGACACCATCGTCAGCCTGCTGGCCGAACCCTTCGTTATCGAAGGCATCGAACATTATGTCGGTGCAAGTATCGGTATCGGCATCTTCCCGGCCGACGGAGACCATGCGGAGAAGCTGCTGCAGAGCGCCGATACTGCGATGTATCAGGCCAAGGACAAGGGCCGCGGCACGGCGGTGTTCTTCGATGAGGCGATGAACCGACGGGTGCGTCAACGCCGCGAGCTGGAATCCGAGCTGCGCCATGCCATCGCCAACGAGGAATTCGAAGTCTATTTTCAGCCCACGGTGGATCTGTCGAGTGGCGCCATCGTCGGCGCCGAGGCGCTGTTGCGTTGGAACCACCCGAGCAAGGGCATCCTGGCTCCGGAAGACTTTATCGATATCGCCGAGGAGACCGGGCTGATCGCAGAGATCGGCGACTGGGTGCTGGCCTCTGCCTTCACATCTTTGAACAGATGGAGCGAG
>Ga0265303_10002222_pt1 | contig 12000 bp, 6 predicted proteins | sample Helome_2_FD_192494 | JGI IMG/M metagenome (GOLD analysis project Ga0265303, IMG submission 192494) | Marine sediment microbial communities from subtidal zone of North Sea - Hel_20160317 (Illumina Assembly) | ecosystem: Environmental > Aquatic > Marine > Subtidal zone > Sediment ...
GTGCCAGAGAATAATCCATGGGTCCGCACCTGCCCCGGCCGCAAACGGGTTATACACCAGCCGCGATACTTCCTGCGCCCAGGCAACGGTATCTGCGCCAATCATGAATGCCGAAGCAGGGTTAATGCTCAGGCTCGCATCCATCCAGCTGTCCCCGGCGTCCAGGCTGCTTGCCAGCCGGGTTTCGATGAGCTTGAGCCCACTGCCATCGAGCGAGACATGCGAATAACTCATCCAGAATCCGCCACCGGCATCCACGGTTGGCGCCGGGTCAAAATTACCCTGGTCTACCGGAATACCCGTCACCGTAATTTCGATCAGGCTGGGATTCACCACCGGTATTACCGTTCCCGGGACATTGCTGCCGGAGCCGCCAGAGCTGCCACAGCCCGTCAAAAAAGCGATGATGATCAGATAATTGATGACAGATTTCAAACCTATGCTCCGAGTAAAAACCACATTTAATTACTATAGCGGTAAATGATGTTTCTACGATAATATCTTGCACGAGTTTACGTATAACGAGTAATGAGCGGCATCTGATATGTGGGTGCGAAACAATTACCCTGTTTGGGACGACCCGGGAGACCTGGCAAATATTGGTAGGCCTGTGCTCAAGGTCGTTCAAAAGCTCTATTGATGAAAAGGGACCCGGTACTACACCGCCGCCGTTTGCTTCATCCGGGTGGGTTGATCCAGAGCAGCTTGAGATGCTCAAGAATACGAAGCTCGAAGTGATCAGTTTTCATTTCGGATTAGTCGACCAATTCACAGTTATTAGCTGAAATTGGTAAATTTACCCTATTTGGGTGACGCAGACTTTGTGCGTGCGTGATAAAAAGGTCGAAATCTTAATCACTACCCTATGCGCAACCCGGATTAAGATTTACATGCCGCAGATCGTACAACTAAAAAAAGATGAGGCAACTAAACTTGAAGCCATCTCATTGAGGCGGCTTTTTTTATGAGCGCCTCAAATGGGTCGGTTTTCTCCAAAGGAGACGCTCGATCACTACTGCTTAGCTTCATGGTTTGGCGATGACCTCAACCGGTCGATGCAACACATGCGTTAAATTTCTCTGCCACAGTCTCGAACCCTGATGTTTTCCGAGGACGCTCATTGGACTGACGAGCAATAGCATTGGGTCTGGCCTGAGAGGGTAACGATAAATCAGTTCCCTGTGGACGCTACTGCCTTAACAATCGATTATTGTTCTCATTGGAAGCACGCTAACAAAGAGCTAGTCCAGGCAGCTCAAAATTTACTCGTAAGTGGGGCTCGCCAGATGCCCGCGTTCAACGTTGCTACCGTGGATATACACGCTTGCCAGATTAAGCTCCGCATTTTTAGAACCAAATTTTTTGCCTTTTTTGAACATCTCAGCTGCCATCCCTGTATTTGATTTCGTGCCATATCCGCCCTGATACATGATGCCCAGATTATTGTACGATTCGGCAAGATATTCTGTGGTTAATTCCAGGCTATGTGGCTGGAATGCAAGAGGCGCTCTAACGGCAAGTTCGAAAAATTCTAATGCCAAAAGATCACTCTGTGTAACCCCTTCGCCAGTATAATACATGTACCCCAGATTATACGCCGCTAGCAATGAACCATTGTCTGCGGCAAGCCTGTATGCCTTTGAAGCATTATAGTAGTCAGGTGGTGTGCTATCTAAATGTGATTCAGCATTTTCAAAGTACCGAGCTGCGTTTTGTAATCTAAGTCTGGCTTTGCGGTCGGCGCTATCATCTTTGACAAAGCCCATGTCTGGAAAGTTAGAACTAATTGAATTTAAATACCCTCCATCCCCGGGTACAAAATATATCAGGGACGAAAAGTAAATAGCTATAAATAGAAATGCAGCTGTGCTGGACGTGCCTGACCTGCTGTGTATCCAGATATATTTATCCTGATGCTCTTCAAATAATTGATCTGCTGAACTGATTGTTTTTTGTGCTTTTCTGTAATAGAAATAATTGCCAAACAGGGCAATAAAAACAAAAGGCGAGTAGCATATAGCTGCGATTGTCAATATAGATGCGTAGTCACTGTTTAGCGCTTGCGCAATAGAGGAATTAAAATAAACAATCGATACTAAAAATATCAACCAGAAGATAAACGTAAAGACCCATAACTTCCTGTATATGGTCCAGATAAACATCAATGAAAGTATGCCAAGTGGCAGCTGAAGCAGCACCAAATCAGGCAGGAGTTTGTATTGAGAATCTCCCGGATAAATTTTGATGGCTAGAAAAATAACAACGAAAAATAGAATTGAGAAACTCAGGATCCTCATCAATAGCTTGTTGGTGTGGATCTTAAATGGAAATTTTGAATTTTCGGCTTGCCCGAAATCTCTGAAAACCATCAGGTAGTATTCAATTGTGTCCCTCGGACTCCATATTATGTTGCGTCGTCCCAGAAAGGCTCTTTGCAGGTCAGTTTCTAACCTTTCCTCTCTAAATGTAGAATTGTCTTTTCCTGCTTTGCTTTTCATACCCGGTGTCGAGGCATAATGAGCATGAATATTGAATGCTTTATCGGCAATAACCGCGGCAATCCTGTCGGGACAACCGTTTTGAATAAGGTTGATTGATATTTCTCTTTCACGCAATCCGGATTGTGCAAGTTTAATCGCGAAATCGAGCATTTCTTCCCAAAATACTGTATCCGCAAATCCATCCTCCGATTCAGCACTGGAACGCTGAGAACCCGTGGTATTGTCAGATTTCGAGTGTCGATAATTATTCCAGGCAGAAGATTGCTTGCTAGAATATTCGCTTCCATTCCTGGTGTATTTTTGAGTCAGAAATTTATATGCTTCTGCAGCTCGATGAAAACGCTCCCTCGCCTCAGATGAATTATCACATCTATCCGGGTGCCACCTCATAGCCTCCCTAAGGTAGGCTTTTTTTATTTCTTCCTGAGTAGCATTTTCAGAAATACCAAGAATATCGTAGGGATCCATCAGGCCCTACCTTAATTGCTGCAGATAGCTGCTATTTCTACTGATTACCGTTGCTATCAAAGAAATTGCTTTGGCAATAATTCCAGGAATTAAATGAGCGTTCGATGTGATGTGGATGGCTGACATGAAGGCGTTTCCTGTTCGATTGGTTAAACCCAATGTCGTTAGGAATGCAGTATTAAAACTTACCCGGGAAGAAACCAAAATCAGCCGCGCTGCGCCTTTTGGCGATGTATTTGGTTTTTCTGTTTAGTAATCTTAAACATACAAAAACGGAAATTTTGAGCTGTTGGGCATTGGGCTATCAATCATTATGACCGCAATATTAAATGGACAGATTGGAGCATATATTTTCCAATATGGGGCTGGATGCCTGGATAATTGGAAGTATTATAGTATGAAGTCAGGTATAGAAAGAAAAAAAGCCTCATCGACGAAAGTACAACACCAGGGTCATATCGCCCGACGCTGATTTTCGCAACAAGCCTCGCATAATTTCGATGATTCAGCGTCATTCTTCCCGTCGCAGCTTTTATTTTTAAGCAACCCTTTACGAGCGGTGAATTACGAGTTTAGGGCCGAGCCCGGCTGCTGGAGAATGGCAAGAGAATATAAACAGGAAGCTGGCTAGAGGTTATCTTTCAAAAGAATCTCGATGCGGATTTTTTCCTGTGCCGCTACGATATTCGATTGTCACCACGCGCGCGCAAGATTCTAAGCGCACGGCGTAACCGGGGTTTTATGCATCTTGCTAATTCGGCACAAAAAAGGCCGCCATCAACTGGCGGCCTTTCGAGTTACTTACGAGAAAGACTGTCTGGTACTCCGCTTAAAGCGGACCTGATCAAGCGTGAAAGCCTTCCAGCTAAATTCAGGCCTCGGTTGTTCCGAGATTACTGACAGCTTTCTCCAATATCTCTATAGACACTAGATCACCTCCTTTATGTTGTTACGAATGGTGTAGAGCATGCCATAAATTTCTTGCGTGTCAATGCCGTCAGGTTGCCGGGAAGAGCAGCAGACCGTCTCGCACGAGAACATCTGCAGAAGTCTATCTGTGCAAGCCCGTGGCGCGCCGCGCCGACGAAGGAATTGAAGCTGTACTTGAGATCCCAGCGGACGATCCGTCGGTCGAAGTATGCCAGTTCGAAACGGCATGATTCTGGTCAAGCCTGGAATTTGAGGTTGTGTCAGCTATTCAGGAATTTCGCGTGGTAGTCGAAGTGCTCTTCGATGAAGCTCGCAATGAAATGATAACTGTGATCATAGCCGGGCTGCAGGCGGATATTCACCGATTGTCCTGCTACGTCGCAGGCAGCCTGAAAATTATCAGGTAACAGCTGTCCTTCATGCAGAAACTCATCGGCATCGCCCTGGTCGATCAGAATATCACCCACCCGCGCGCCACCCTGCACCAGGCAAGTCGCATCATAATCTTTCCAGGTCGAGCTATCGTCACCCAGGTAAGCGCCGAAACAACCCTGCCCCCAGCCACAGTTTATCGGGTTAGCGATCGGCGCAAACGCAGATACTGAACGAAACGCGTCTGGGTTTTTCAACGCACAAATCAATGCCCCATGCCCTCCCATCGAGTGTCCCGTAATCGATTTCACCCCGGGCATCAGCGGCAGGTTGGCTTCGATCAATGCAGGCAGTTCGCGGGTCACATAGTCGTACATTTGAAAATGCGGCGTCCATGGAGATTGTGTCGCATTGACATAAAACCCGGCGGCCTGACCCAGATCATAGCGCTCGGGTTCATCGGCGACATCATCACCACGGGGACTGGTATCGGGGAACACGATGGCAATTCCGTGTTGTGCCGCATAGCGCTGAAACCCACCCTTGGTGCGCGCATTGTCGTCGTTGCAGGTCAATCCGGACAGCCAGTAAAGGGCCGGTACCTTTTCATCCCGGGATTTAGGTGGCAGATAAACCGAAAAAGTCATTTCACACTGGCAACTGCTCGACTGGTGGGTATAACGATTCAGATACCCTCCGCTCTCCTTGATACTTTCAATCTCTTTCATCGGAGGGCTAGAACAGGATGACTGACTTGATGCTTTTACCTTCGTGCATCAAATCAAAAGCGGTATTGATCTCTTCCAGTGGCATGGTATGCGTCACCAGGCTGTCGAGTTCAATCGTACCATCCATGTATTGATCCACCATGCCCGGCAGTTCGGTGCGACCCTTGACGCCGCCAAAAGCGGTGCCGATCCAGCGACGACCGACCACCAGGTTAAACGGGCGGGTCGTGATCTCTTCACCGGCGCCGGCGACACCGATAATGGTTGAAGTGCCCCAACCCATATGGGTACATTCGAGCGCATCACGCATCACGTTGACATTACCAATGCACTCGAAGGAATAATCGACGCCACCGCCGGTCATTTCCTGAATATACTCGGGTAACGAACCATCGACTTCCTTTGGATTAACGAAATCCGTCGCGCCGAGAGACTTCGCCATTTCCCATTTATCGGGATTGATATCGACTGCCAGAATACGCTCGGCTTGCGCCATCACCGCACCCTGCACCGCCGACAGGCCAACCGTGCCGAGACCAAACACGGCAACCGACGAACCAGGCTGCACTTTGGCGGTATTAAGTACCGCACCGATGCCGGTAGTAACACCGCAGCCGAGCAGGCAGGCCTTGTCCAGCGCCGCTGCCTTATTGATTTTGGCGAGCGCAATTTCGGGTACCACGGTATATTCGGAAAACGTCGAACATCCCATATAGTGGTAGATATCCTTGCCGTTTTGTGAAAAGCGACGGCTACCGTCGGGCATGAATCCGGTCCAGACGGTGCCTGCAATCGACTGGCACAGGTTGGTCTTGTCCGAACTGCAAAATACACAGGTGGATTCACCACATTCCGGTATATAAAGGGGTATTACGTGATCACCCACACTCAGATTTTTGACACCGGGTCCGCATTCCACCACTTCGCAACCACCCTCGTGCCCCAGAATCACCGGGAAAGCGCCTTCCGGATCTTCACCCGACAGAGTAAACGCATCGGTATGACACACACCGCTCGCATGCACCTTTAACAGGACCTCACCTTCGCGCGGGCCTTCAACTTCAACTTCTTCTATTTCAAGGGGTTTTTTAGGCTCCCAGGCGACTGCGGCTTTCGATTTCATGGTTGCTCCCGAAGTTTGACGGCATTATTTACTGGCGCAGACTAAATAGAATACGCGTGCGAGTCAAGCCAGCGTTGCGCCTGGGAAGACAGGAAAAATAATTGAATTAATCAAAGATTATTGACTCAAATCATCATCTACCGATGCGGAAGATCGAAATGCGTTTAATGTCACCAAAGAAAACCCGAGTACTCGCGCTTGCTGGAATATTACTCGGCGTAATCATCTTCAATTTCGCGATGTCTGCAGGATCATCCAATGGCTTCGATTTATCCAGTTCGATCTTACCGCGTGAGCAGATTTTAAGTGGCGGACCGCCACGCGATGGAATCCCGGCTTTATCAGATCCCAGGCTCATCACTGCCGGCGACGCTGACTATCTCAAGCCGGCTGACCGCATCGTGGGAATCAGCTTAAAGGGACAGTCGCGTGCTTACCCCATCGCCATCCTGAATTGGCACGAGATCGTCAACGATGAGATTGAAGGTCAACGTTTCGCGGTCACCTACTGCCCGCTTTGTGGAACCGCAGTTGCCTTCGACGCGACTATCGACGGCTCCCCTACCGACTTTGGCGTATCGGGATTACTGTATAACAATGATGTCCTGCTGTACGACCGCGATACCGAATCGCTATGGTCGCAAATCCTGGGTGAAGCGATTTCCGGGGAACGTGTCGGTAAAAAACTGACACCAATGCCGATCAGTCACACAACCTGGCGCGACTGGCGCGAAAAACACCCCGATACGCTGGTGTTATCGGATGATACTGGCCACTTCCGCGACTATCAGCGCAATCCCTACGCCGGCTATGAAGAATCCCGCAGCACCTATTTCGCGGTCACCAACACCGCACCGGACTATTATCATCCCAAGGAAATTGTGCTTGGGCTGGGCGTCGACGGCGTATATAAAGCCTATCCATTCATCGAACTCGACAAGCAAGACAAGTCCCGCTTCAGCGATTCTGTCAATGGCAGCCGCTTTAACTTCTCCTGGGATTCGACGAACCGCAGTATCACCATCACCGATTCCAATGGGCAACTGGTCGCCGGCATTCAGGGTTTCTGGTTCGCATGGTTTGCATTCCACCCCGATACCGAGGTGTATAAAGCACAGGGCTCGTAAAAGAAACACTACACAGCAACCCCGCCCCCCGGCTCTGCTGTCCGGAATTAGATAAATTAAGGTTTCACCAGCTTCCTAAAGCTACCTCAGGGGTAAGCCCGCAAAAGTCGCTCCCAAACGGCAAAAAACGCCGTTTGGTCAATCCATGGAATCACCTGGAGCTCGGCATCCATGCCTCGCTACACTTTTTGCGGACTTACCCCTGAGGCAGCCACCCACTGAAATGGAGCTGTGCAGGATGACGATAAACTTGTTAAGCCGGGATTAACCAGAGCGGGATAATGTGACAGAATGTAATTATTTTCTGGTTCATCGTTGCTGCGCCCACGCCATCTTCTGTTTGCAGGTCTGGTATCTGTACTTTTTCCAAAACCCGGCTTGACCGCGGAAAACTGGAATCTGTGCCGGATTCCATCATTTAACTATATCGATACCGAGGATATATCCGGGGATGAAACCAGGGTTGAAGCACAAACCGTCGTCAGCGAAGACGGCACAACAATTCATTTAGTCGGCGATGTCAACGTAACTCGTGCCGGGCAAAACTTCAGCGCCGACGACGTGCTCTTCAACAAATCCACCGCGGAAATTTTCGCCAGCGGAAACGTGGAATTCGCGACCCCGAACATCCGCCTGCAAAGCCCTCAAATCGAAGTCGATAGCCGCAACGATCGTGCACAATTTGAACAGCCCGAATTCGAGCTGCGTGACCGGCACGCAAGTGGGCGGGCCGATAGAGCGGAACAGCTCGATCAGTATCGCAGTCGATTCAGCGGAATTAGCTATACCTCCTGTGATCCGGAGAACAGGGTCTGGTATCTGCAGGCCAGTGAACTTGAAATCGACTACGAAACCGGGGTCGGCAGTGCGACACACGCCACGCTATATTTCCAGGAAGTTCCGTTTCTATATCTACCCTATTTCCAGTTTCCAATAGATGATCGCCGTCAGTCCGGGTTGCTCTCCGTAAAAACAGGTTACAGCGAGACCAGTGGGCGCAGTTTTGTAGCGCCTGTCTACTGGAACCTTGCACCTAACTATGACATGACCATTACACCGGCCTATTACAGCGAGCGCGGCCTGCAATTCAATACCGAAAATCGTTACCTGTTTGAATCCCAACGCGGGCAGCTGGAGATGTCTTATCTGGATGACGATGAAAGAGGTGAAAAGCGCTGGTTTCAGCAATGGCAACATAGCGCCGATCTTGCCTATGGTGTCGACGCTGATATCTTGCTTGCCGATGTGTCAGACGAAGACTTTTTCTACGATTTCGGTGACATTTCGCCCCAGTACAACGATCTTCGCTATCTGGATCGTCACATCAGCCTGGCGCGTAGCGGCGAAACCTGGCAAAGCGAAATTTTCTGGCAGAATTACAAGACCATCGATAACACGACTGAAGCAGAGGACCGCCCTTATAATCGCCTGCCACGCCTGTCCTTCAACCTTCAACCCGACCCCTGGCTCGACCAATTGCAGACACCTGTTGAGATCGAGTGGGTCAACTTTGACCGTGATAAAAGTGTTACCGGCAACCGCACCAATATCGTAACTGCGGTGAACTGGGAATCATCGCACAGCTGGTATTTTTTCAACCCTGGATTACAACTCGCGTTCACCGATTATCAACTCGATGACAACCCGGGCGATGACTCGATTCAGCGGACCCTGCCAACCCTGGGTATCGATACAGGATTAGTTTTTGAACGTGTGGCCGGATCTACAGACCAGTTACTGCACACCCTCGAACCCAGATTGTATTACCTCTACACACCGTACGAGGACCAGGATGACATCCCGGACTTCGATACTTCGGTTAACGCCAGTACCTTTAACAATTTGTTCAGCAACAATCGCTTTACCGGCGCTGATCGCATAGGCGATGCCAACCAGGTTACCGTCGGTCTTACTAGCCGTATCTACAATAATGACAGCGGCGATCAACTAATGAATGCACAAATAGGCCAGATTTTCTATTTCGAGGATCGACGTGTCAGCCTGGACGGTAATCGCGAAGACGCATCCCGTTCGGACACGATTGCCGAACTCGGTATCTCGCCAAATTCCAGCTGGAATATCTCGGCACGACTGGTTTACGACGAGGATCAGAGTGAGCTTAGCGATAAGGATTTGTCTGTCGGGTACAGCAACAATGGCCTGGTAGCTAACCTTGGTTACTATTTTACCGAGGATGAACTCGAACAGGCGCTGGTTTCTATGGTCTATCCGGTCAACGAGCGTTGGACAGTTGTGGCTAAACTTCAACACTCACTGCAATTTGACAAGCCAGTGGAGAATTTACTGGGGATTAACTATGAATCCTGCTGCTGGGGCATTAAAATACTGGCCGGTCAGACCGGGGAAGATATCGAAGACTTTGCGGAAACCACCAACAGTATTTTCTTTGAAATTACCTTCAAGGGTTTAAGTCAGGCAGGTGACGACATAGATACGCAATTGATTGACGCAATTCCCGGATATAACCCAGCTTTCTGATTAGCTCAGGTAATTTAATATGTTTCGACTAACCTTTGTTCTCCTTGGCAGCCTGCTGCTGATGCAGCCCGTCACTGCAGCTCAGACGTCAATCGACCGTATTGTGGCCGTCGTCGACGAAAGCGTCATTACCGCACGCGAACTGGCGGATAGAATCAAACTGGTAAAACTCGACTTTCGTCAGTCGAATCGACGCTTGCCGAATGATGATGTGCTGCATCGGCAGGTGCTCGAGGCATTGATCAACGACTCATTGCTGCTACAGGAGGCCGGGCGTCGCGGTATCAAGATTACCGACGGCCAACTCAACCAGGCGATGCAGCGCCTGGCTCGGCAAAATAAAATGAGTCTGTCAGACCTTCGCAAAACGCTGATCGCGGATGGGGCGAATTACGACAATTATCGCGAAACTATTCGTCGGGAAATGACTGTTTCAACGCTGGGTCGTCAGTATAGTCAGCGCAACGCAACCATCAGTGAAGCCGAAGTCGATGATTTCATCAAGCTTAGCGGTGACAGTAGTACTAACTATGAATATCGCATATCCCATATCCTGATTGCGTTGCCCGATGCCGCGCCACCGGATCAGGTCAGCGAGGCCCAGGATATCGCTGCGAAAATTCTGGTAGAACTCGACCAGGGTGCACAATTCGATGAACTCGCCAATACATTTTCGGCAGGCGACACTGCGCTGCAGGGTGGAGATCTGGGGTGGCGCAAGAAAGCCGAGATCCCGAGCCTGTTTACAACCGAGATTTTGTCGATGGAACCGGGTGGCTATGCCGGGCCGATCCGCAGTGCCAATGGCTTTCATATCGTCTACCTGACCGAAGTTCGCGATCTCGAACAGACGATAAGCCAACAGACTCAGAGTCGCCATATACTGATCAAACCCAACGAACTGATTACCGAGGATGATGCGCGCGACCGTCTGTACGAGTTTCGTGAGCGGATTCTGGCCGGGGAAGACTTCGCCCGACTGGCACGGCTTTACTCGGTTGATTACGTTTCGGGCGCCGAGGGAGGAGATATTGGATGGCGAGATCCCGGCGATACGGTCAAAGAGTACGAGGCAGTAACCGATCAGCTCGAGATAGGAGTGCTTAGTGAGCCTACCCGCAGTCAGTTTGGTTGGCACCTGATCGAAGTAACCGGCCGACGCGAGGTCGACGAAACCGAACAAAACAAGCGTGACAAAATTTACTCACAGTTACTGCAGCAAAAGCAGAGTGAAGTCTTTGACCTGTGGAAGCGTCGCTTAAGGGATGAAGCCTTCGTCATCCTGGTCGAAGATCCCGATGCCTGAACCCAGAATAATAATTACTTCTGGCGAACCCGCAGGAATCGGTCCGGACATTATCGCAGCTATCGATCCCGGCAGGTTTGACGCTGGCCTGGCTGTCATCGGCGATCGCAATATGCTGCAATCACGCGCCGCTGCGCTGGGTTCGAAAACTGAATTCGTCGATTATGCCGATAGTGCGATTTCCGCCAATACGATCGCAATCATCGATCAGCCCCTCGAACAACCAACTGTGCCGGGAAAACTGGATAGTGCCAACGCGAAATATGTGCTGAGCCTGCTCGATTATGCCTGCAGGGCATGCCTGGACAAGCGCTTTGATGCACTGGTTACGGCACCGGTACAAAAAGAAATAATCAATCGTGCCGGAATCAGCTTTTCGGGACATACCGAGTACCTGGCCGATATCTGTAACGCGCCCAAACCAGTAATGCTATTAGTAGCCGCGCAGCTAAAGGTTGCGTTGGTAACGACTCATTTACCCCTGCGCGAGGTCGCCGATTCTATCAATGAACAAGTGATTAGCGAAGTGATCCGGATCCTGGATCGCGATTTAAGCAATCGATTCGGTATTCAGCATCCGCATATCAAGGTATGTGGTCTAAATCCTCACGCCGGTGAAAACGGATACCTTGGCCGCGAGGAAATCGAGATTATTATTCCCACGCTGGAAACGCTTAAAGCCACCGGCATAAATTTAAGTGGACCATATCCCGCCGACACCCTGTTCACCGCTCATATGCTAACGGATGCCGATGCCGTACTCGCGATGTACCACGACCAGGGCCTGCCGGTGTTGAAGCATGTCGGCTTCCACAACGCGGTTAACACCACTCTGGGCCTGCCGATTATTCGCACCTCGGTTGATCACGGAACCGCGCTCGATCTGGCGGGAACCACGCAAGCCCGTCCCGACAGCCTGTTTGCAGCAATCGAATCGGCAATTTTC
>Ga0265303_10002223_pt1 | contig 11997 bp, 11 predicted proteins | sample Helome_2_FD_192494 | JGI IMG/M metagenome (GOLD analysis project Ga0265303, IMG submission 192494) | Marine sediment microbial communities from subtidal zone of North Sea - Hel_20160317 (Illumina Assembly) | ecosystem: Environmental > Aquatic > Marine > Subtidal zone > Sediment ...
GGTCGCGGTGGGCACCAGCCTGCCGGAGATGGCCACCTCGCTTGTCGCCGCGATCCGGGGTCAGCCCGATATGGCCGTGGGCAATCTGGTCGGCAGCAATATCTTCAACATGCTTGGCATCCTCGGCACCACCGCCCTGGTTCATCCGCTGGTCCGGGGAGAAATCGGCTGGGACAGCCTTTGGATGATGACCGCGTTCGCCGCACTGTTGGTGCCGATGATGTATACCGGTCTGCGTCTCTCCCGCGCCGAGGGCGCGGTGCTCTTCGTCGGCTATTGGGCCTATATCGCGTGGCTGGTGGCCACATAGCCGTAAGGCCCTGCCGCTTGACTGCATACGGCGGGCCGCAATGCCTCACACAGTCATTGGGATCCGTAGGTCGTGATCCGCTCTGACTGACGCTCCTTCTTGAGCTTGCCGGAGCGCTCGTATTCATCGACATGGAACACGAACTCGTGGCAGGCGACGGAGTCCACCGGCATGCCATTGCGCCGGCGCGCCTCGAAACGCCACTGGCGTATCGCCGACAAGGCCGGTTTTTGGAAGAAGTTGCCGCGGACGCTGTCCACGACCTCGACGTTGCTGACACCGCCGTCGCGTCCGATCAGGAAGACCAGGGACACGACGCCTTCCTTGCGGCGGTCAAGCGCCTGCAGCGGATAGTCCGGCTCGACCCGTCTGAGCACGACAAAATTGCGGCTCTCCCAATGCTCGAACTTTGCCGCTTTTTGATCTTCCCAATATTGCTCAAGCGTCTTCTGCTCCAGCGGCCCCTGCGGCTGTGGCTTGCCGTCTACCACCAGCGGCTGGATGCTGATCGCCGGATCGCCATCATGGTCGAACACAAAGGTCTGTTCGGCGTATTGTGTGCTGGTGCCGCACAGCGGCAGACGCGCCGGTGAGAACGCCCAAAATTCCAGGGTCTCGGCCGCTTCCCTGCCAAAGCCGGCGCGCTCGGGGAGCGCCTCGATGATGCGGATGTTCTCCGCCCGGCCAAAACGGTTGATGTCGAAGCCGATAGTGGCCTTGCCGTCGCGCTTCTTGCGCAGCGCCGACTTCGGATAACGCGGCATCACCGCGAGGCTGGGATGAGCGTAAATGAATCCGCCGGCATCGTCAGCGATGGATGGCGATGGTGACGTCGCTAGCGCCGCCTGCGTCTCGCTCTCTGACGGCGGCACGGTTTCCGCCCAACAGTAGTGGCCCGCCATCAGAGTGCAAACCAGGCCTACCCGCCCGCATATTGACTTGATCATGGTGCAGCTCCCGATTTTAGTGGCGCCGGACGCCTTCGACTTATCGGCCGCAGATGTGGATCGATCATACCGATACGGGCAAATCGACGGCAAAAATCTTGGACAAGCGTGGACCGGATCAGCCATGATGTCGGCGGTTCGACCACGATATTTTCCAGGGAGACGGCTATCAAACACGCGAAACGAGTCGGCATCAGTCTGTTGCTGACGCTAGCGGCCACCCATGTCGCGGCGCAGGAGCCTGCGCTCCCGCCGCTGCCCCCAGTCACGGCCGAGGCCAGCGGTGAGTATCTGCCGGGCAAGATCATCTGGGCCGATCTGTTCTCCAGCAACGTGGAGACCTCGCGGAATTTCTACCAGCAGCTGTTTGGCTGGGAGTGGCGCGAGATCAAACCCGAACAAGAAGGCTACGGCATGTTCTATCTGGACGACGTGCCGATGGCGGGTCTCGCTCACCGGGCGCCCCCCGAGGGTCATGACAGCTATGGCCGCTGGATCCACTATCTGTCTGTCGCCGACGTGCCGGCGGCGGAGAAGCTGACTGCCGAACGTGGTGGCCGGACTCTGCTCTCGCGTATCGGCCAGTACCCGGGACGAGGCGATTTCGCGATCCTGGCGGGCCCCGACGAAGCGCTGTTCGGTGTGATGCACACGGCCGGCGGCGATCCTGGCGACTTTGCAGCCTGGCCCGGCGAATGGATCTGGTGGCAGCTTTACACCAGGAACATCGACGGCAGCGCGGAGTTTTATTCCGCCCTCACCGGTCTCGAGACGTTCGAGAACGAAGACACGCAGAACACCGCCGATCTGTTTCTTGCCTCCCAGGGCCTGCTCCGCGGCGCGGTAGCGCCGCTCTCGGAAGAGGCGCAAGAAAAAGACATCGCCCCGACCTGGCTCGGCTTTGTCCGGGTGGAGGACCCGGCGGCGGTCGCGGCAAAGGCCGAGGCCCTCGGCGGCACCATACTCTATGGCCCGAACCCCGAGATGATGGACGGCGATCTCGCCATCATCGCCGATCCCACCGGCGGCACTATCGCGGTGATGCGCTGGACCTATCCCGGCGAGGAGGCGCAGCCATGAGTCATACACCACGCGCCGGCGCAATCATCCTCGTGACAGCTGTGACCACGCTGACGCTGGCCGCTTGCGCCAATGATGGCGGTGGCTACGGCGGTTACGGCCGTACCACGGTGACCACCGGCTACTACAGCGGTTCGGGCTGGAATGACCCCTACTACGGGCGCCGCTATTACGGCGGCGGCACCGTGATTGTCAGGCCGCCGCATCATGGCCACCGTCCACCGGGTGCGAGACCACCGGGTGGCCGTCCGCCGGGCGCCAGACCACCGGGGGGCGGCCGACCCACACAGCTGCCCTCGCGGCCACGGCCACGGTCCGGGAGACGCTGACCAGGTCAAGGAATTCAACGCCAGCGGACACTTCCGTGCGTACCGTCGACAGATCCCCAATGCAGGATCGCTACGAGCTGGAAGGATCTACGAACAACGGATCGCCTCCGGCAAGATCGAAGAATAAGAAACTACCTGTCTACGCCGGCGTCCATTCGGGCGCCGGCGTTTTTTGTTGTCCGCGAATATCCCGGGCTGTCGCGCTGCTCCGGGTCGGTGCGTGACACAGGCATAGGGGCATTCATTTATTTCAATAATTCGACTAATATCGAAATATGAACGACACCGATGCCGTCAACGCCCTCTCCGCCCTCGCCCACCCGCTGCGTCTGCGGGTGTTCCGGATGCTGGTCGCGGCCGCCCCGGAGGGTATCCCCGCCGGTAACATCGCCGAAAATCTGAGCGTGGCGGCATCGAGTCTGTCTTTTCATCTGTCCCAGCTGCAGCAGGCGGGTCTTGTTACCGCGACCCGCCAACAACGCTTCATCCTTTACGCCACGGATATCGGCGCGACCCGTGAGTTGATGGAGTTCCTGACCGCGGACTGCTGCGGCGGGGGGCCGGAATTGTGCGGCCGGCCGGGACTCACACCCACCTGCGATACCAGCAAAGGAAGCGTACGGCCATGAACGACCAGATCTTCAACGTCCTGTTTCTCTGCACCGGCAATTCGGCCCGGAGCATCATGGCCGAGGCCATCCTCAACCGCCTGGGCCGCGGCCGCTTCCACGGCTACAGTGCCGGCAGCCAGCCCCGTGGCGAGATCCAGCCCATGGCCCTGGATATCCTCCGGCGCAGCAATCACCCGGTGGACGGATTGCGGTCCAAGGATTGGACAGAATTCGCGGGCGAGGATGCGCTCCGACTGGATTTTGTCTTTACCCTGTGCGACCAGGCGGCGGCGGAATCCTGCCCGGTCTGGCCCGGCCAGCCGATGAGTGCTCATTGGGGGCTGCCGGATCCCGCGGCGGCACAAGCTGACGACGCCCTGGTCCGGCTCGCCTATGCGGACGCCTATCGGATGCTCCACAACCGTATCGATATTTTTATCAACCTGCCGCTGACGTCGCTGGATCAGCTGACGCTCCAACGCCGGCTGGAAGACATCGGCAAGGTGCAGGCCGAGCAGCAGGCGGCGCCGGCATGAGCGGAGCCAGCGATCAATGAGTGACAAAAACACAGGCGGGGCTCGGATGAACCTCTTTGAGCGTTATCTGACGGTATGGGTTGCGCTGTGCATCGGTGGCGGGATCCTCCTCGGGAAGTTCGCACCGGAGGTTGCCCGGACGCTCGATGGCATGGCGATCCATGTCAACGGCGCACCGGTCGTGTCCATACCGATCGCGTTGTGTCTGTTCTTCATGATGTACCCCATCATGGTCAAGATCGATTTCCATGAAGTGGTCAAGGCCGGCAAATCCGTGCGCCCGGTTGGACTGACCCTGTTTATCAACTGGTGCGTCAAACCGTTCACGATGTACGCGATCGCCAGCTACTTTCTCGGCACGCTGTTTCTCACATTTATCGGTCCCGACGCGGTGGATCTGGTCAAGATGCCGCTGGGATCTGACCTGACGGTTGGCCAGACCTATGGTGCGGGCCAGGTGGTGCTGGTCGATGGCGTAAAGATGCTCGAGGTACCGCTGTGGCGGAGCTATCTCGCCGGGTGCATCCTGCTGGGGATCGCACCCTGCACGGCGATGGTGCTGGTGTGGGGCTATCTGTCCAAAGGCAATGACGGTCACACACTCGTCATGGTGGCGATCAATTCGCTGACCATGTTGGTGCTGTTCGGTGTGTTGGGCGGATTCCTGCTTGGCGTTGGCAGGCTGCCGGTCCCCTGGCAGGCGCTGTTGCTGTCTATCGGTATTTACGTCGCGCTGCCGTTGGTGGCCGGCTACGCGTCGAGGAAATGGATTATCTCGGCAAAGGGCGAGCAGTGGTTCCGGGAAACGTTCCTGCGCTTTCTGACGCCCGTGACCATCACTGCGCTGCTGATCACGCTGGTCCTGCTGTTTTCCTTCAAGGGCGAGACCATCGTCAGGAATCCGCTAACCATTCTATGGATCGCGATCCCGTTGTTCGTGCAAACCGTGCTCATATTCGCGCTGGGTTATGGCTTGTCAAAGATGATGGGTCTGACTTACGAAAATGCGGCACCGACTGCGATGATCGGCGCCTCCGACCACTTCGAAGTTGCGATAGCGACAGCGGCAATGTTGTACGGATTGTCGTCCGGTGCGGCACTCGCCACCGTCGTCGGTGTGTTGATCGAAGTGCCGCTTATGCTGATGCTGGTGAAGTTCTGCCTGCGCACGCAAAACTGGTTTGCCCATGAGTCGCCGTCTGTCGCTGCAACAGGCGGGTCGCCTTCCCGGCGGCGGGCGTAGCACTCCCCTCGCGATGCGGGTGCCGGGGGCGTCAACGCATCGGCACGTAGGTGGGTCCCGCGACGCTGTCGGTTGTGACCAATGCATCCATGTCCGAGAGCTCACGCCCGCGAAGGCTTGTCCGTGAATGCACCGGGCCAGGCCGAACTGACAATCCGCCAGACCGGGACCTCTGCTACGGGGTATCAAACAAGGGGCAAAAAAAGGGGCGCTCGCGGGGGGATCGCGAGCGCCCGGGTCCGAGTCGAACTCGGTCAGAGGCTTACGGCTGGATGCCGCCGGTAATCGGGTTGTCCGTCCAGCCCAGAGCCTGCCAGTCGATCGCGCCATCGGCATGGCAGTCGGCACAGTTGCCATCCATGCCCCAGGCCTCCTCTTTCGGCGCCACTTCGTGGTTGACCGTCAGATACATCACGGTGTCCACGAATTCGTACGCGCCGGTGTAGGTCTGCCCGGTGTTGGCCGCGCCGTCCTGCAGGGCCAGATCCCAATCGTAGTTGCCCCAGTACGGGTTGGGTCCGCCCTTGGTGCCGAACAGATGGGGCACCAGGATGCGCTGGTTGTTGGCGTCCGCCACCTGGTTGCCGATCATCTTCTTGAACGGATAGATCATCGCAGCCGGGTTGGTGTAATCGGTAGCCGGTTTTGCCAGCACGGCGGGCAGGCTCGTGTACTGATCATTGTCATTGATCAGGAATTTCTCCCACTTACCGTCGTAGTAGAGCAGCGTCGGGCGGACGTTGCTCTCCCAGACGAAACTGCCCTTCTTCGGGTCATAGACCGGGACCTCGACCCCGGAGACCGTATCCGTCTCGACGCCCCTGGCGACGTCCCCCGCGTCTTCCCAATACCACTCGACCTTGGTCGGGGTATCCCGGGCGAAGGTCGGGATATGGCAGGTCTGGCAGGCGATTCGGGAATGATCAGCGATGTTCCCGTTGATGATCTGCTCCACCGTGGTGCCCGCGTGGATGTTGGTAGCCTGGCCATGGCAGTCGCCGCAATCCTGCATGTCGCCTTCGTCGGTGGAATGGAACACCATGCCGCCGATGCCGTGGGAGAGCACGTTGTCGTCCGCATCCTTCTTGACCTCGTGGCAGTCCACACAGACGCGATTGCCACCGTCGGTGCCCATGTGCACATCGAACTCGCGCGTGGTATTGGCCAGGCTCACATACAGATCGCCGTGTTTGACGTTATTGCCGCCACCAGCCTTGGCGTGGCAGTCCAGGCACGCCTTGCGGGTCGGGACGCCGCCGTCGACGGCGATATTCTGGGCCACCGCCTGCAGATCAACCGCCGGATCCGGCGCACCCGCCGTGGTCTTGCCTTTGGCATAGGTGCCGGTCTGATCGTGGCAGATCAGGCAGTCGACATTCTTCGGGTTACCGAAATCGAACGTGTCGTCCGCATAGCCGATGCCGGCATGGCATTGGGTGCAACGGCCTTCGTTGGTGGGCACGGCGATGCAGAAGTTGTTGATGATGTCGTTCTTGCCGTGGTCTTCATTCTCGAAGCCTTCGATACCCGTCGCCAGGCCTTCCCAGGTGAAGTGGGCGGTGGTGATGACATCATCCCCGATCGTGCCGTGGCAGTTCAGACATGATTGCGTGTCTTCATAGGGCGTATCGGTGAAATAGGCCTTGTGCAGGACCTCGGCGCTGCCGAGTGACGGCTGCAGCACGCAATCGTTGACGTCGATGACGCCGTCGTCATTCGTATCTTCGTCGGGAAAGTCCGCGACGCCGTTTTCGTTGAGGTCCCAACAGCTGAGACCGTCCGCGCCGGCCGCACCCGCTGCGCCGTTGTCGCCGTCGTCGCCGCTACAGCCGGCGGCGCCAAAGGCGAGCATGACGATGGCGAGCATCGCGGTCAGACGGAATGTTCCGTGACTCAATGCGTTCATTTTCTTTTGCCCCCAAGGGTTACAAGTTTGCCGATGGACGGGCCGGCCGGAGGGAGAGGCCGGTACGTCCGGAATAAATCTGGTATCGAAAGGTAGGATTCGCAGCAGCCGACGCGGCCGATGGGGGTCGAGCCGCAGAGAGCGGAAACCGGTGGGCGCGTCACCGAAACTTGGGGGAATGGTGTGCCGGTGCTCATGGTGCTGTCGGCTGCTGCGAACGATTCCTGTTTAGTGGGTCCTAATTTAGACCTTGCGCATTATTATCCAGACCACCCGATCCGGGGCGATGACGGGGATCAAAAACGGCATGGGGTAAATACCCCATCTGAGGAAATTTCCTTGCGCTGGGCGAGCGTGGGCCGCATCGGCACGAGATTTTCGGCCGTCACAGCTCAATGGCACGGCGGGACCGGGCCAAGTATCATCCCGCGATCAAAAGGCACCGCTCATGCGGGCCAATGGAGAAACCTATGCCCAAGCCGGGGCACAATGGAATCAAGCGCGTCTGGCTCTCGTTTGGCTACGCCCGCCAGGGGCTAAAGGCCGCCTGGATCCACGAAGCGGCATTCCGTCAGGAAGTGCTGTTGTGCGTGGTGCTGATCCCGGCAGCGTTTTGGCTCGGGCGGGATCTGCCGGAGCAGGCCCTGTTGATCGCCGCCTGTCTGCTGGCCCTGATCGTCGAAGCGGTCAATTCGGCCATCGAAGCCATCGTCGATCGCATTGGCCCCGAGATCCACGAACTGTCCGGACGGGCCAAGGATCTCGGTTCCGCCGCGGGCTTGATCAGTCTGCTGCTGCTGGTCGTAGTCTGGGGTTTTGTCGCCTGGGATCGGTTCCTGGCCTAGGAAGCTGCCGGCGGGTCCAGCCGACCGGGTCAACGTAACCCGGAGATATTCCTCGGATTTACCCCCTTTTGGGCTGATCCGACCACCAAACGTCCTCAAAAGACAATAATTCCATGTCGGCCGGGGTTAGCCTGCATCCCTGACCTGCCCCGGCCGGCAGACCAAACAGCGGGAACTTGCCAGGGAACGGCAGATAACTCGACGGAACGGGCCCCGCTGTGCGGCTGCCGGTTGGGGCCGGCTTTTCCCGTCCGTCCCCTCCTCGTCTATCCAGCCCACTTCCTTCGTTCTTCCCTGGCAACTCCGATCACACTGCCGCGACGCCATTTCGGTAGGTCGAGGACGTTGATCTTGTCAGCCGGTTTGCCGCGCACCGAAAAAAAGTCGGACCCCACGAATATAGTCAGTGCATGGAAGTCCATGTCTTCCTGCTCCAGCTGGCCATGGTGCTGATGGCCGCCCGCATCTTTGGTGAGCTCGCGGTGCGCTGGGGTATGCCGCAGGTGATCGGAGAGCTGATGGCCGACAGGGTGTCGGCTCGACGACGCTAGCCGCTGTCGGCGCGGATCAATGTGGCCCGAACGACCGGCTCAGATCGCGTCGGGCTGCGGATAGCAAAAACGCCGCCAGCCGCTGCGCTTGAAGGGTCGCCAGGCATCCTCCGCCTGCGCCAGACGATCGGCGATCGCATACAGCGCGAGCGGGTTGTGACCCAGACCGCAGTGGCTGCCCTCGACGCGGATATTCTCCGCGTGAGTTCCGCTGCGCTCGACCGAGGCCCGCCAGGGCACAACGCCGTCGGTACGCGAATAGATCGCGGTGCTCGGCACCGGCGGCGGCTGATCCATGCGATGCTGGATCACCTCGTCCATGTGCGTCTCCTCCTGGCCGCTCAGGTCTTCATACAGCCAGCTGACCGAGGTGGACTGGTGATGCCGGAACGGACTGCCGAGGGTGATCACCATGCGCACGTCATCGGGCGCGATCCAGGCCAGCTCGCGGGCGTAAAGCCCGCCCAGGCTCCAGCCGATCAGACTCACCTTGCGACCGTAGCGATGCCGCAATTCCTTGAGCCGATGGAGCACCTCGTATTCCTTGGCGCCGACCGGTCCGAGATTGCGCCCCAATTTCCAGCGGTGCCCTTTGTAACCAAGCACGTTGAGAAAATGACGCAGTGGGAACGTCGAGGCGCCGGTGGTAAGGAATCCCGGCAGCACGAGCACCGGATGTCCGTCACCACGGGGCGCCATCCGCAGCAGCGGGTAGCAGGACGCGAAGGCGCCCAATTCAGGGATCGCGCGGGCTTCCAGGAGCTGCAGCAGCCAGGACGGTCTGCGCACCGCCTTGGCGGAGACACTCAAGAACGTGCACTCCGCTCGACGCCTTTGGAGCGGCGTTTGGTCGCGGTTTTTTCGGCAGCCGCAGCCGTCCGGGCGGGCGCAGCTTTCTTGCCAGCACCGCCCGCGTTTTTCTTCTTCGCCTTCTTGCCGGTCTTGCCGGCGGACTTGGCGCGGCTGGCTCTCTTGCCGCTGTCGTCTGCCGCCCGGATCCGTTTGCCCCGCCCTGCCCGTTTGACCGGCTTGCTCGATGACTCGCCGGTCACTCTGTCCAACTCGTCGTAAGCGCTGAGCAGTTGTTTTAGCAACAGGTCGAGATCGGGCAACTGATGGCGGGAGGCGTTGACGCTGACGGTCAGTTTGTCGTCATAGCTGACCACGACGACGATCATGCCAAGGCCGTCGAGCACCGGCGCCATGCCAAACACGTTGACCATCTTCGCCCCGCCCAGATACAGCGTCATGCGCGGACCCGGCACATTGGTGATGATCAGATTGAACGGTGGCCGATGGTAGCTGGCCACATGCATGCGGCTATAGAGCCGCGAGGCAGCGGTCGCCAGCGAAAACGGCACCACCTGGGTGGAGTCGGTCAGGGTAGCCGCACCGATCGCCCGGGTGTAGGCCTTGCTGTCTTGCGTGCTCTGCAGGATGCCGCGCAAACGTCGCTTCGGATCGCGCACATTAGTCGCCAGGCTGACCAGCATCGCGGAGACCCGGTTGGTACCGCGATCCGTGTCCTCGCGCACCGAGATCGGCGCCATCGCGATAAGCGGATTGTCGGGCAATTCGTCCTTGTCCTCCAGATAGGCGCGTAGCGCGCCCGAGCACACCGCCAGCACCACGTCGTTGACGGTAGCGCCCTCGATACGGTTCTTGATCGCCTTGACACCCGCCAGCGGCAACGTGATGCCGCCAAAACTGCGCTGGGTCTCGATAGTGCCGTTAAAACGCGTGCGCGGCGCATTGAACAATAGTCGCGGACTCTGTTTGTCTCCGGTCAGCAGTTCGCGTCCGATGCTCACGCTGCCCCTGACCAGGGCGCCCGCTGAACGCGCCAGCGCAGCCGGCTGACCCACCAGATGACTGACCGTGCGTCCGAGCAGACCGGTACGTCGTGGCAGTGTCTCCGGTTTCCAACGATCCCGCGGCAGTTTGCTGCGGCCCTCCGGCGACGGGTCCCACAGCGCCGAGAACAAATCGACGCCGCCCATGCCGTCGGCGGCCGCGTGATGTACCTTTGAGATCACCGCAAACGATCCCGGCGGCAGACCCGAGATTCCGTCCAGCCCCTCGACAAAGGTCATCGACCACAGCGGCCGATGCGGATCCAGCGGTGACGAGAACCGGTCCTGGGCCAGCGCACGCAACTCCTTCCAGCCCCCGGGCCGCGGCAAGCTCACGTGTTCGAGATGCAGGTCCAGATCGAAATTCGGATCTTCCACCCAATACGGGCGACCGAGATTCATCGGCACGCGTACCGCGCGGCGACGGAATACCGGCGACAGCGGCAATCGGGACCGCACCAACTCGCGATAGCGGGCAAAGTCGAATACGGGCTCTACGCCCTCATAGAGCTGCACGCTGCCGATATGCATCGGCGCGTTGCGCGTCTCCAGATAGAGGAATGCGGAGTCGAGGCTTTCGAGTTGTTCCATAGGATGCTACGTCCGCTTCTGTGCCGGCCGACCTCCAGCTTATCGCCGGATTCCCTGTCGCGCCATGGTCTTATGGCTCCGAGGCCGGTTGATCGTCAGCCCCGAGCGGTTGTGAAACAGATCTGAAGAACCAGGTGGCGAAGGCAAGAAAGGCGCAAAGGCCCACCAGCGGCACCAGCCACGGCGCGCCGATCCAGTCGGTGCCGATGCCCTCGGGACGCCGTCCCAGCGTGAATGCGGCGCCGGCCAGCCCCACACCCAGCAGGCCCTCACCACCGACAAATCCGCTGCCCAGCAGAATCCCGCGCTCGCGCCGCACCTCCGAGGTATGGATGTCAGGAGAGCGCCGTTCCATCCACCAGCGGATCAGACCGCCAAAAAACAGCGGCGTCATGGTGGAGACCGGCAGATACACACCGACCGCAAACGGCAGCGACGGGATGCGTAACAACTCGCAGGCAAACGCGATCACCACACCCAGCGAGACCAGCCCCCAGGGCAGCGATTGGTCGATCACGCCATCGATGACCAGCTTCATCAGCGTCGCCTGTGGCGCCGGCAGCTCGGCGCTGCCAAAGCCGAATGTCTTGGCCAACAGCAAGACCGAGAGACACACAAACGTTGCGCAACTCAGCACGCCGATCAATTCGCCGGTCTGCTGTCGGGCCGGCGTGGCGCCGAGCAGAAAACCGGTTTTCAGATCCTGCGAGGTATCACCCGCGATCGACGCGGCGATCGCGACCACGCATCCCACAGTCAGCGCCGCCGCCTTGCCAGCCATATCGGTCCAGCCGAGCAGCAGGAAGATGCCGGATGTGCCGAGTAACGCCGCGATGGTCATACCGCTGGTCGGATTGCTGGTAACACCGACCAGACCGACGATGCGCGAGGCCACGGTGACAAAGAAGAACGCGAACACGATCACGCAGGCGGCAGCCGCCGCCCGCGCCAGCACGCTGCCGAGGGTAGAAAATCCGGCCGGCACGATCGCCAGCACCAGGGCAATAATTACAACGCCGGCGCCGACGACCAGCAGCGACAGATCGCGGTCGGTACGCGGCAACGCTTCGGCTGCGCCGGCGCCCACCCGGGAACGGAGCTGTCTCGCGCCGACACGAAAACTCTCGACCATCAGCGGCAGACTCCGGATCAGGGTCAGGATGCCGGCGGTGGCCACCGCGCCGGCGCCGATGTA
>Ga0265303_10002224_pt1 | contig 11996 bp, 8 predicted proteins | sample Helome_2_FD_192494 | JGI IMG/M metagenome (GOLD analysis project Ga0265303, IMG submission 192494) | Marine sediment microbial communities from subtidal zone of North Sea - Hel_20160317 (Illumina Assembly) | ecosystem: Environmental > Aquatic > Marine > Subtidal zone > Sediment ...
GGTAATTGGCATGTTGTTGATGAAACGCCATGTCTCACCAAGGTCATATGATTCGTAAATACCGCCATCGACGCCAACCAACAAGTAATTCTCATCATCCAGGTCGAACGCCATCGCATGATGGTCAGAGTGCTTGGTGTCGTGATCGAGATTCGTAAACGTTTCGCCGCCATCTTCGGTGACATGCATTTGCACATCCATCTGGTACACACGATCGAACTGGTGGGGACTTGCGAAAAGTTCCTGGTAGTAATGTGGTCCCGTGCCACTTGACAGGTACTCGTTGCGCTCCTCCCAGGTTTCGCCGCCATCGGCGGACCGCCAGAAACCGCCTTCGCGATTCGCGAGTTCGATCGTGGCGTATACGACGTCCGGATTCTGTGGAGAAATCGCCAGGCCCGTTTTTCCCCGGTTTTCTTCAGGCAGGCCCTCAGTCAGTTCGCGCCACGTCTCGCCGCCGTCCTCGGATTTGTGGATGCCGGTTCCCGGGCCGCCGTCCATGAGCACCGCGACATTGCGAATCCGCTGCCAGGAAACGGCATACATCAAGTCCGGGTTGCGTGGGTCCATATGGACCTCGGAAACCCCCGTATATTGGTCGTCTGTTTCCGTGTTGCCGAGGCCGTCACCCAGCACTTTTCGCCAGTTTTCTCCGCCGTCGGTTGATTTGAACAAACCGCGATCGCCACCCCCAGACCAAAGCGCGCCCTGCGCAGCAACGAATATCGTGTTTGAATCCCGCGGGTCGATGCGAATCATGCCAATGCGTTCAGAACTCTCGAGGCCCAGGTTTTCCCAGTTCTGTCCGCCATCACGACTCCGATATACGCCGTTGCCATAGCCGGCATGTCGGCCACTGACGTTCTCCCCGGAACCCACCCAAATCGTGTTCGGATTATTGGGATCGATCGTAACGCAGCCTATCGAATACGAGTCTTCGTCATCGAAAATTGGCTCCCAGGTCGTGCCGCGGTTGCGGGTCTTCCATACACCACCGCTACCGACGCCGACATACCATGTGCTCTTGTTACTCGGATCGACTACGATGTCGGCGATTCGGCCGGCTGTAAAAGCGGGGCCGATACTGCGGAATTCGAGACCCGTGAAAGTAGCCTCGTTGAACCCCGGGTCCGGGCTTTCCTCTTCGGCGGCCAGTACAAGAGAAGATGCGAGCGCCGCCAATACGGCGCAGAGCGTAAGTCGCTTCATGTTACCCCCATTGGATTTGCGGCCAGCCGCAGCCGGCGGACCAATCTTATTATCTGTCGTGACATTCTTTACAGGTCATAAAATACTGCTGCGTGCGGCGGTCGGTTGGGTCCGGGCCTCCGGTCGTTCAGGAGGCCGCGCCCGTTTGACGGTTTCACGAATGAGCGACTCGGTCGCCTGAAGTGACCCCTGACTGTCTTTGATCACTCGCTTGGCCGCGTCGGCCGCACGATCCCGAAGCTCCGGATCGTCCAGATACTTCTGCACAGTGGCGGCCAGTTCGCCCGGATCCCGAACCTGCTCGGCCGCACCGTATTCCAGCGCCGTTCGGCTGCTTTGTTCAAAATTGAAGACGTGCGGACCAAACACCACCGGTGTACCTACGGCCATCGCCTCGACCAGGTTATGCCCGCCGTGTCGTACCAGGCTGCCGCCAACAAAGGCGACATCGGCTGCCGCGTACATGCCCGCCAGTTCACCCATCGTATCGCCGACAAGGATGTCTGTATCTGGCAGCTCTGTGGCGGTTTCACTGTGCAGCGCTACCTTGTAACCGCTGCGACGACAAATTTTCGCGACAATGGCAAAGCGTTCCGGATGCCGCGGCACCAGCACCAACAATGTATCGGCCTGGTGTCGACGAAGTATCCGAAAGGCCTCCAGCACTTTCTTTTCTTCACCGTCGTGCGTGCTCGCGGCAATCCAAACGGGCCGCGACTTACCCCAGCGCTGACGTAGCTCCATTGCGAAATCAGTCACGGATGCAGGCGGACTGACGTCGAACTTCAGGTTTCCGGTGACCTCTACCCGCTCCGCGGGTGCGCCCAATACAAGCAGGCGACCGGCGTCGTCGTCTGACTGCGCCGCCATGATCGATGGCCGCTCCAGCATCTTGCGGACGAATCTTGGAAACAGTGAATAGCCTTTGAACGATTTCGGCGATACACGGACGTTCAGAAGCAGCGTCGGAATCGAACGCTCTTCGCAGATTCGCAGGATATTCGGCCAAAACTCGGTTTCGATAACAAAGGCAAGCCTTGGTCGCACCCGATCGAGAAAGCGGTGCACGGAACCCGGCAGGTCATAAGGCGCGAAGCAATGGAGCACCGTATCGCCATGCGTCTGTCTCACCTGGGCGGAACCGGTCGGCGTCATTGTCGTGATCAGAATCTGGCTGTCCGGATACTCCTTCTTCAGAAACTCGACGAGGCGCGAGACCGTGCGGACCTCGCCGACAGATACAGCATGCACCCATATCACGTCATCGGAGTTCACAGGTTTTACGAATCCGAAGCGCTCGTGCCAGCGCCTCAGGTAGGGAGTGTGGTGGATACCACGCCAGGCCAGGTGTGCAAGCGCCCAGATTACCAACACGTAGACACCTGCCGAGTACAGCACATTCTGCGAGTAGATCAGTCTCTTGATATACGCGAGCATTGGCTCAGGCCGCCGAAAACAGAGCGTCGTGCTCGATGATTGAATTGTCGCGCGTCACAAATGCTCTCGTGCTGACAGCCTGGCGTGTCTGAAAATAGCGCTGATAGTTCTCGTCGTACGCAACCCGTGACTGCACTACGTCGTCGTGCGCTCCCAACAGCCCCAACAGAAGTTCGCAGGCTTCGCGGACAGCGAATTCAGCAGAACCGGTAACGTAGTCACAAAGAGAACGCTGCGTCGCGTATTTCATCAACAACGGGCTGGCATCGCGACGTACCATGAGCCGTACGCCGCATAAACCTGCCATGCCGAGATCGTTGATATCGTCAAACACGCAGATCAGCTCTTTTGGATCGACACTATTCCGGTTTGACAGGTGTTCGATAACCTGGCGTTTGTCTTTGATGCCGGTATAAACGCTGTCGAAGCGCTCCCGACCGGCGAACCGAATCGCACTTTTGTTGTCCTCACCGCTGATTATCGCTGCAAACGGCAGCATTTCCTTGCGGCGCCACAAGCCGTAGCGCAGCATATTCGTACCCATTGAATCGGCCTCGGTAAAATCGCTTTCGCTGGAAATCCCTTTGCGGCCGGCATTAAAGACGCCATCCCAGTCAAAAACCACCCCGCGACAATTCTCTAGTGCCACGGCAATGTCGGCCGGCGGGACGACGAAACGGCCCCCGATCGACTCGAACGCTGTTTGCACGGCAGACATGGATTTCGCTTTTCCAGCGGGCACGATTAGCCGCCGAACAAGTCCCGACTAACGATATCCTGAATATCGAGAATGCCGACGGGCTTGTCATTTTCTACGACAACGATCGTATCAACGTGCGACTTCTCGAATATAGCCATCGCGCTATACAGGAGCGCATCGGCAGCAATCGTGATTGGCTTGCCCGAGAAGCCGAGATCGCCAAGCGACTTTTTCACGACACCCGAGCCGTGCTCCTGCAGATTTCGCCGCAGATCGCCGTCCGTGAATACGCCGAGCAAACCGCCATCGTCGCCGACCACGGTGACCGCACCCAGGCGGGATTCGGTCATCTTCAGCAGCGCGTCCGCGATCGTGTCCGCAGCAACACATAACGGGTTTTCTTCCCTGATAACGTCTTTCACGCACACCGTCATGAGGCGAGTGTGCTCCAGGAACTGGTTGGTGCCGACCGTTGTGAGTGCATTCTGACTGAGAGCCCGCATCACGCCCCAGGGCACTGTGCAGACGTGAGCGCCGGTGATCAACGCCTGACGCACATGCTCCGGATGCCGCACCGACGAGAACATCACTTTGGTCGGATAATTGTATTTCTCGATCACGTTGACGCACTGTTCGAATAGTGCGTTCGCATCATGTCCCTGGTCCTGCAGACGCCCGGCAAGCGGACACACGAAGGCGGCACCTGCAGCCATCGCCATGTATGCCTGGTTCAAGGTGTAAATGAGGTGCACGTTGACGCGATGACCTCTCTTGGTCAAGGTACTGCAGGCCCGGACACCTTCCTGCGAGATCGGCACCTTGAAAACGGGCTCCAGCTCGAGTGGCAGCTCGAGGAGACGTTCGGCCTCTGTGACTATCTCGTCATGTGTGACACCGAGCGCCTCGACCTGCAGCTCAGGGACCATTTTCGACAGCTTTACGATGGCGCCGTCGACGTCGGTGATGCCGTGTCGATGCATGAATGTCGGTGTCGTCGTCAGACCGGTGAGAAATCCCAGCTCGAAGGCTTGCTCGATTTCTTCAAAATTTACGGAGTCGAGGTACAGGTCCATTATTTTTCTCCTCGCGGATCTTCTTATAGATGTCGGACTAGGCTATGGATTTCGAGTAGCGGTTTCAGGAATTCTGCCAGGTCGTCGAGATAGTACTGGCTGGCCGCGTCACAGAGAGCCTCCGGTGGATTCGGGTGCGCCTCAACGAAGAGACCGTCGACACCAGCAGCGACACCGGACCTGGCCAGCACATTCAGGTATTGCCGGGTTCCGCCCTTGGGGTCCTTGCTGGGGATGCCATACCGTCGAATCGCATGCGTGATATCGAACACGACCGGGTAGCCGGCATCGCGCAGCATAAAAAAGCTGCGCGGGTCGACGATCAGGTCATTGTAGCCGAACGTGTAGCCGCGTTCCGTCAAAATGATCTTGTCGCCGCCGACGTCTTCAATCTTTCTGACCGGTTTCACCATGCCGTCCGGGGCGATGAACTGCCCGTGTTTCAGGTTAATGACAGAACCGGTTTTTGCAGCCGTCGTGACGAGCTCCGTCTGCATGCAGAGATAGGCCGGAATCTGCAAGATATCGACGACTTCGGCCGCCGGGGCCGCGTGAGCCGGGTAGTGTATGTCGGTCAGTACCGGAAGGCCGACTTCCGTCTTGATCCGTTGCAGGATACGCAGCCCTTCCTCGAGCCCCGGACCCTGAAAGTATTCGAGCGAACTGCGATTGTCCTTGGTGAAAGACGACTTGAAGATCAGCGGCAGGTCGAGTTCCTCTGAAATTCCCTTGAGACGCTCTGCCGTCCTCAGCATCATCGATTCTTCCTCGATCACGCATGGGCCACTGATTAGAAACAAATCATCCGAGCCGCAGTCGATACCTGCGACGTCAACGTGTTTGACTTTTTTCATGACTGAATCGGTATTCCTTCGTTGGTCTGAGAGCCGGAGCGAACGCTGCCAGGCGGCAGGTAGTCTCGCAAAAGCCCGAGATTCTGACTTGCTGCCCCCCGATTATCCAATACAACACGGCGAGCACGCCGCCCCATCTCCTTTCTGGACTCTGGATCGTCGAGGAGTTGCTCGAGGCTGGCCAGCAGCTCGTCCTGATCATACACAAGCTTGCCAGCCCCTGCCTCCAGCAGATCCCGGACGGTCTGCCGGAAACTGTAGTTATGCGGCCCGAACAGGACGGCAGTGGCAAGCACGGCGGGTTCCATCAGGTTATGGCCCCCTTTGTTGCTGCCCCTGTAATGGAGACTGCCGCCAACGTAGGCAATATCTGACATCGTGTAGAAGCGCCTGAGCTCTCCGATAGTGTCGACGACGAGAACACGCGCGCGGTCCTCGAATACGGGTTTACTGTCACCCGTCAGACCGGACTTCAGGACACCCACGAGCCCGACTTGTTCGAGTTCACTGACCATCGACGGCGCCTCAGCCGGGTATCGCGGCACAAGTATCAGGCATAAATCCTGGCCGGCATCCAGCAAGCGCCTGTACGCCCAGGCGAATGCCTTATCCTCACCACGATGCAGGCTGCCACCGATGACGACGGGTGTCTCCGCGGCTACGCCATATCGTTTGCGAAGCTGCCGGCGAAGCTCGAGAGTCTCATCGGCATTTCCGATCTCGCAAAGATCGTATTTCATGTTTCCGGTAACGTGCAGGCGATCGTCGGCAACGCCAAGACTGCGAAATCGCGCCGCATCCTCTCCGGTCTGTGCCGCCAACATCGACAGCTTGCGCAACGCCCATGGGATTAACGGTAAGCGTCGATGACCTCGAAATGATTTCTCCGACATCTTTGCGTTGACGACGCAAACCGGTATTCCTGCGCGGTTGCTCGTTGCAATGAAATTTGGCCAAAATTCGGATTCAACCAGCACGATGAGCTGCGGTTGAACAACCTTGAGAAAGTGACGCACTACCGGGGAGAAATCGACCGGGAAATAGATGACCGTATGTTGCGGAAACGCCTTTTTTGCGGCCGTGTAACCCGAAACCGCAAATGCCGATATCACGATACGGTAATCGCCCGGCAATGTTTCGATCTGGCTGGTCAGCGCCCGCAACAGGTCGATTTCGCCTGCCGATGAACCATGCAGCCAGACTGTCTGTCGCGACGGCTCGGCATCAAGGGCCGGGCGGAACCGGGAGCCGATGCCGGCGCGAAATGAGGGCCGGATCAGGATCATCAGCAGGATCCATGGCGACAAAACGATGAACGCCGCCACATACAGCACATCCAGCAGCAACACGGCTCAGGTTTCCTGCGACAAAATACGGTTGAAAGCACTTGTGTCGCGATGCTTAATAGGCGTCAATGACATGTGCACGATCTTCAATCAACGGTTGCCGGATTAGGCAGTTTAACGGAAGCTGGTGCGCTGATATACGATAAATGCGTGACAGGCCTATGAGTAGATTTACCGTGGTAATTCCGGCGCGTTATGCGTCGACACGCCTGCCCGGCAAGCCGCTCAGGCTCATCGCCGGCGAGCCAATGATCCAGCATGTATACCGCGTTGCGAGCCGCAGCGCCGCTGATGAAGTCTGGATCGCCACTGACGACGCGCGTATCGAGGATGCGGCCAGGGGATTTGGCGCCAACGTCTGCATGACAGCGGCCGATCATACGTCCGGCACCGAACGGATCGCGGAGGTCTGCGAACAGTTGCGCTGGCCTGACGATCTCGTCGTCGTCAATCTGCAGGGCGACGAGCCCCTGATGCCTCCTTCGCTCATCGACCAGTGCGCGGGTTTGCTCGCTTCGACCACAGCGGACATGGCGACGCTCGCCAGTGAGCTTTTTTCACCGACAGACTATGAAGACCCGAATGTTGCCAAGATAATCGTCGACGCAAACGACAATGCGCTCTATTTCAGCCGCGCGGCAATTCCGTTCAGCCGCGACGAGGAGTCACTCGAACTTGCGCGTGGAGCAGCGCTGAGACACCACGGCATCTATGCGTATCGGCGGCACGTCCTCGCCACATTGGTAGCCGCCGAACCGTGCGTCATGGAGGAGTGCGAGAAGCTCGAGCAACTTCGCGCGCTGTGGCTTGGATTGACGCTGAAAGTCGGTCGCGCTTCCGTTCGCCCTGGCCCTGGCGTCGACACGGAGGAGGACCTCGCGAAGGTCAACGCGGCGCTGTCCTGAGAAAACCGGGTAGCCCGAACAATTGACCAAGGAACGACTGTATACTCGCCGGTTCGCAGGAGATTGTTCATGTTGCCGCACCAGGAAGTTGTCGCCGAAGTATTGACGCTGCCCGATGGGCCGCAGGTCGGGGCATTCTTCGACTTTGATGGCACCGTGATATCGGGTTACTCCGCTTTCGCATTTATCGAAGAACAGATCAAGCGCGGCCACCTGTCGCCGCGCGAGCTCGTGGAACTGCTTGGTGCAATGGCCAGTTTCGGTCTCGGCAACATGGGGTTTTCCGCGATGATGCTGGGGATGGCCCAATTCCTGCGGGGCATTCGCGAAGACAGCTATGCGGCATTCGGTCAGGAATTGTTCGAATCACACATCGCGCGCCAGATCTATCCGGAATCACGAGCGTTGGTCGAAGCCCACCTGCGCAAGGGGCACACCGTCGCCATAATTTCGTCGGCGACGCCGTACCAGGTCGAACCGGCCGCACGCGATCTCGATATAGAGCACGTGCTCTGTACCCGGCTCGAGGTGGAGAAAGGCATGTTTACCGGCGCGGTCGTTCGGCCTACCTGCTTTGGACAGGGTAAGGTCACCGCGGCCGAATCGATGGTAAAAAACTTTGGCGTCGATCTCGAGCAGAGTTATTTCTATTCCGACAGCGACGACGATATTCAGTTGCTCGAACGCGTTGGCAATCCACGACCGCTGAATCCGAACAAGAAGCTACTGGCAATTGCGGAGTATCGTGGCTGGCCCGTGCGACGGTTCGGCAGCCGTGGCCAAACAAGCCTGTCGGACTGGCTGCGCTCCCTGCTCGTGCCGGCGAGCCTCGTCGGCTCATTTCTTGCAGGCATACCGATATGGGCGCTGACAGGCTCCAGGCGCGACGCCCTGAACTTTTCCATGTCAGTGTTCGCGGATACGGCGAGTGCACTTATCGGCCTGAACCTGAAGATCAAGGGCGAACAGCATCTGTGGTCGCATCGACCCGCCGTGTTCATCTTCAATCATCAGAGCAACGTCGACATGGTCGTTATCGCACGCCTGTTGCGACGTGATATCACCGGTGTCGGCAAACGCGAGATTCGCGACATGCCGGTAATCGGACGTGTTATCGAAGCCGCCGGAGTCGTGTTGATCGACCGTAAGAACTCGGCCAGCGCCATCGAGGCAATGACACCACTCGTGGACGCCATGCGTGTCGAGGGCAAGTCGGTTTGTCTATCTCCCGAGGGCACGCGTGCGGCGACGCTCAGGCTCGCCGATTTCAAGAAAGGCGCATTCCATCTCGCCATGCAGGCGGGTGTGCCCATCGTACCGATCGTCATTCAGAATTCCGGCGACGTGCAACCGAAAGGCGACATTCTTTATCACCCGGGTACTGTCGAGGTTGAGGTTCTGCCACCAATTGATACGAGCAAGTGGTCTGCAGAAACGATTAACGACCACGTTGCCGAAGTGCGGGGCATGTACTTGCGGGCGCTGGAGCAGGATCCCGAGTCGAGAAAGCGCCGAAAATCGAAGCCCGTCCTGACTGATGTCTCCGCGCACGGAGCGCGTGAATGAGTGTCGGCCCCTGGCCGACCGATGACACGAACAGCGTACTTTTTGTACTCGATGCGACGCACCGGGTCGAGCAGCAGCACCTGGAATCCTGGTTAGAGCGCGAGCGCCAGAAACGTAGTTTTGGCGGTAGCGTCGAATTCGTCGTCGTGCCGATCGCGGATTCCCCGGAGCGCATCCCTGCAGAGCAGCTGTTGCCGGCGATGGACTTGGCCGATGACACGCTGGTCGTACCCGTGCGAGTGGTCTGGCTCAAAGGACTCGACGTCAAGAGCACCACACCACGGTTTCGGGACCTGTTGCTAGGCAATCCGGGGCGCCCAGGCGCAATGAAAGCCCGCCGAATTCTCAAGAAGCACCCGATGCGCGCGAAGTGCATCCACGGAGCACCCGCGACGCTCGCAGACTTGCGGCAAAGGTTGGAGCATCGACTTGGCAAGCCACCGGACAAGATTCAACTTGCCGATTTTCTGGCGGGCCAGGCGAGCGTCGCGCTCGACATCGCGGAGCGCCGGCTGCGCGGCAGTCGCTACAAAGTGCCGCGACGCGTCGCCAGTAACCTGCGATCAAGTCGTGAATTCATTGTTGCAATCGAGGAGCTGAGCAAGCAAACAGGTCGATCGGTAGGCGACCTGCAGGCGGAGGCAAACAAGATACTCAAAGAATTGATTCCGGTGCCGCAGGCTTTCTGGCTTGACGTAAGTTATTTGCTCAATCGCGCGATCTCCACGTTGGGCTACGATGCCGAGATCGTTGTTGACGAGGCCAGCCTGCAGCACATTCGGCAGATCAGCAAGCAGAACCCGACGGCTATCCTCTGCACCCACAAGACGCATGTGGATTTCCCGGCCCTGAACAAGGTGCTGTTCGATCATGATTTCCCGGCGCTGCATACGATGGGTGGAGTCAACATGGCGTTTGCCGGAGTGGGTTTCCTGGCGCGTCGCGCGGGGGTCATTTTTATTCGACGTAGCTTTCAGGACGACGCGCTCTACAAGGTCATATTGCGGCAGTACATCGGCTACCTGATGGAAAAACACTTTCCGCTTGGCTGGGCTTTTGAAGGCACGCGTTCCCGGGTCGGCAAGTTAATGCCGCCGAAATACGGAATACTGAAGTACGTCATTGACGCCGCGCACGCGAACGATGAACGTATGTTGCATATCATCCCGGTCGCAATGAACTACGATCTGATCGGCGACGTACGTGACTACGCGAAAGAACAGTCGGGGATCAAGAAACGGCGAGAGAGCCTTAGCTGGTTCATCGGATACATGCGAAGCCTGAGAAGGCCCATGGGGAAGATCTACATGGACTTCGGCGAGCCCGTTGTGCTGGACAAGGTTCCGTCCGGTGAGGATCGGCTTACTTTATCCAAGGTTGCTCTGCAGGTTGGCGTCGAGGCGAACCGGGTAACGCCGATCACGCTGGCGTCGCTGGCGACCATGGTGCTTCTCGGCAGCGCCCCGCGCGCGCTGACACGTGATGAGCTGACACGGGAAATTGGCCGGGTTGTTTTGTGGGCTCAAGCACGAAGCATCAAGATAACCCGGCATTTCGAAATCGAAAATGAGGCGGAACTGACGGCACTGGCACAGGTACTGATCGACAACCGCCTTGTTACTCGTTACGACGACGGCCCCGAGGAGGTTTACGCAATTGCACCCAGACAGCAAGCCGTGGCGAGTTATTACCGCAACACGACGATTCATCATTTTGTCACAAAGGCCATTGCAGAATTGGCATTGGCGAGTGTCGCCGCGGACGAGCCAGAGCCGTTAAAGGCTTTCTGGCAGGAAGTGGACCGGCTACGGGACCTCTTCAAGTTCGAGTTTTTCTACGCGCCGCGGGAAGAATTTCATACAGAAGTCGGTCAGGAACTGCGTCGGTATGCGACGGACTGGGAAAAAAATCTTGCCGACGAAAGCGATTTCGCCGGCTGCATCTTAAGGGACTTTCGGCCGCTTGTGGCGCATGCGACACTTACACAATTCGTGGAAGCGTATTACGTTGTTGCCAACGTTGCGGCGGTGACGCCACACGATACGCCGCTTGACGCGGATGACTGCTTGCGCCGGAGTTTCGCCTACGGGCGACAGGCATACCTGCAACGACGCATCAGCAGTGAAGCCTCAATCGGTAAGTTGCTGTTTCAAAACGGCTATAAATGGATAGAGAATCGGGGGCTTACAATCGCCGGCGGTCCCGAGCTCGTGGAGCAGCGGGTACAGGCAAGCCAAAGTCTTCGAGAATTGATGCATCGCCTGCAACAAGTACAGGCGCTCGCGTTGCCAGTTTAAATACGGAGTAGATCCCATGGATCAATTGAACCCACAGGACGCCCAGTTCCTTTATATGCAGTCGGAAGACAACCTGACGCACGTTACGTCGATATCAATTTTCGACCAGACGACGGTCCCTGATGGAGAGGTCGTTCGCTTCAAGGACATCCTGGAGCATGTCGATGGGCGTTTACACATGAGTCCGCTATTCAAGCGACGGCTCGTGCGTGTGCCGCTGGAACTCGACTTTCCTTACTGGGTCGACGATGAGCATTTCGACCTCGAGTACCACGTCCAGCATGGCCGACTCCCCGAACCGGGAGACTGGCGCCAGTTCTGCATCCACATGGCGCGCTACCACTCGCGACCGCTGGACATGAATCGCCCGCTTTGGGAGATGTTCGTCGTCGAGGGTCTCGACAATGTCGACTGGCTGCCCGAAGGCAGCTACGCGATAGCGACAAAGATCCACCATGCAGCCGTCGACGGCACCGCAATCATCGATTTCTTCGGTGCTATGGCCGATATCGACAACAAGGGCACTCCGGCTGTACCGCTGAATATGGCGAAGCTGCGCCGCAGCCCGCGACCTAGCCTTCTGGATATGGCGGTGCGCGCGACATGGCA
>Ga0265303_10002225_pt1 | contig 11996 bp, 10 predicted proteins | sample Helome_2_FD_192494 | JGI IMG/M metagenome (GOLD analysis project Ga0265303, IMG submission 192494) | Marine sediment microbial communities from subtidal zone of North Sea - Hel_20160317 (Illumina Assembly) | ecosystem: Environmental > Aquatic > Marine > Subtidal zone > Sediment ...
ATAAGTGACAGAAACCAGTGCCGAAGAGTTCGTTTGTAAAATAGAATTTTCGGCAGACAAATTGCCATTTCCAGTATGGTTAAGATCAAAAATCTTTACCAGCAAACCTAAGGAAGCGTCATCATAGGATACCTTGCTATTGGTAATTTCATATTTCTTAAGATCGAGCGTAAAAGGGTCTTGTTTTGCTTTATTACTCGTGCTATCTGTCCCCTTACTAATATCGTAATTAGCCTTACGATCTTTGTTGATTAGGATATTCACAGAAGCTCCGTCAATCGCAAAGCTTGTAATATCAATGGGCTCAGAAGCATCTTTGAACAAACTTTTAAAAGGCAGTTTAAGATCGATCTGCCCGGCTTTAAAAAGGGTATCTCCTTCAAAGGGAGTTTTGTTGACAATGGTTAAATTTTCGAGGCGTAGTTCTGTGCTAGGAAAACTTCTGAACAGGCTTAAGTCGGCATTTTCAAAATCCAGGATGGCATTGATATTATTATTCGCTGTTTTTTTAACGAGCTGAATAATTTTACCTTCAAAAATTATGGGTACGATTATGATGAATGCAACACATAATAAAATTATAATTGAAAGGATTTTGACGACTTTTTTCATAAGATTAAAAATAGGAATTCAAATAACTTCATCCTACATATTTAACGATTTTTGCAAAGATAGATTTTACTACAGAATAAGTTTTATTAACATCAAAAAGAGTGCCTATATAGTCAGGTTTTAATGATATTTTAACATTGTTCCTACAATTTTTAGGAACTATTAATGTTTTTATTTTTGATGAAGTCAGTTTTCGCAACCATTTTACTTTTTATTAGCCTTCAAACCGTATTCGCACAAAATTTTAGTGCGGTAGATGCTAAGGTCTTTCAATATCCCAGTCGTTATAATACTCCTGAGCAATTAGCTTTTCAAATTACTAAGGATTTTACGAAAGATGTAGATAGGGTAAGAGCCCTTTATACTTGGTTGACGCATAATATTTATTATGATCTTCAAAGCTATTATAATGGGCAAACCTCAGTAGGATTCAGTTATAGTTCACAAAAGGATTTTGATCAAAAGCTTCGGGCTATTAATAATCATATTGTAAAGAAAACCTTGATATCAAAAAAAGCAGTATGCGAAGGGTATGCCCAAACTTTCAAAAAGATTTCTGAACTTATGGGCATGCCTTGTAAATTAATTGGCGGTTTTTCAAAAGGAGATGTAAGCGATATCGGTAACATTCCTAAACAAGAAAATCATGCATGGAATGCTGTCAAAATAAATAACAAATGGTATTTAGTGGATACTACTTGGGGAGCAGGATATGCAAATGGCAGCAGATGGGTACAGCACTTTAATGATTTTTATTTTTTGACGGATCCTGATAAATTTGCTTTGACGCATTTACCGTCAGAAACGGAGTGGTTGTTTTCTAATAAAACAATCACAAAAAAACAATTTTATGAAGCTCCCATTTACGAAAAAGCATTTTTTATGAATAATCTAAAATTACTTGCTCCCTTGCAAGGAGAATTAGTGATAAAATCAAATAGTGCAATTGAGTTTATCATGGCTGAAATACCCAACAATGTGAAATTATATTATGCGTTTAAAGGAAATAAATATAGTAAAAGGCTTCAACCCAGATGCATCAATAGGAAATGCTATTTTAAAATTCCATTTAAAGAAAGTAAAAATACTGAATTACTCATTTTTGCTAATGAACAAACGGCTTTACAATATAAAATTACACTAAAGAATTAGTTCTATCCACACTTTGAATGCCCACAACTTTTGCAAATTAAGCATCCTTCTTTATAAACTAACCCTTCAGGATCTTTACATTCAGGACATTTTTTATCTGCCGCTATTGCACCCTCTTGAATAAATCGCTTTAAAGCCCTGGCAACTCCATTTTTCCAGGTGTTGATGTGCTCGTCATACAAGTTTAAATTTTGAATAAGATCTACCACATAAGGCATTGGCATACCATGACGCAATACACCTGAAATCAACTTGGCATAATTCCAAAATTCTTTATCGAATGATCGCGATAGTCCTTCAATAGTAGTTTTGTATCCGTCACTGTCAATGTATTGAAAATCATATCTTGAAATTCCATCACCATTTCTACTTTTAAGCACCCATCCTTTATCTACCCATTGCGGCAGATTAAAAGCATCTTTCATTTTTCCTGTAAAAATCTCATAAGGTCTGCCATCAATTAATCCTATAACTGCTAGCCATTTTTCTGATTCATTATGAAAACGAATAATCTCAGCTTCAATCTTTGTAGGACGCTTTGTTACAAAAGTTTCTGTACGATATCTATTTTCTTCTTCTTTTTTCTTTTCAGCGGCAACTAAAATACCACTTCTAGAACCATCTCTATAAACGGTAATTCCTTTTAATCCTTGTTTCCAAGATTCAATATAAATATCACCTACTAATTCTACGGGAACATCTGCTGCGAGGTTTATAGTTGAACTAATTGAATGCGTTGTATATTTCTGGACTAAAGACTGCATTTCAACTCGTTTTTTCCAATCTATCTCAGATGCGGTTGCACCGGCATAAGGACTTTTGCCTAAATCTGTTTCACCTGTTGCATCCATCCAGGTCTCTAGCTTTTTATGATATACAGTAAATTCCTGAAATGCATCACCAAGATCATCCACGAAATCAATTTTTGCATTTTCATCACTGGTATTTACTTTTCTTCGACGGTTGTACGACAATAAAAAAACAGGTTCTATTCCGGATGAAACTTGAGCTAGCATACTTAATGATCCTGTTGGCGCCACGGTACTTATACTGATATTTCTGCGTCCAAATTCCATCATTCTACTATAAATATCTGGAAACTCCTTTCCCATCATTTGAACAAACTCTGACGTGTCTTCTATATTTCTGTTAAAAACTTCAAATTGACCTCTGGTAATTGCCATGTCAACACTACTGTCAAATTCCGCTTTTAACTTGGTCTTCATTATTTCATCTACTGATTCTATGGCCTTGTCAGTATCGAACTTAATTCCTAATGCAGCCATTGTATCAGCTAATGCTGTAAACCCTAATCCAGTTCGTCTTCCTTTTTTCCCGGTTTCTTGTAATAATTCCCAAATTTCTTTTTCTGTACGTTTAACATGATCGGGTTCAGGATCAGCTTCAATTTTAGCAAGAATTCTGTCGGCAGCTTCAAGTTCCAGATCAACCAAATCATCCATCAAACGTTGAGATTCATAAACAACCTCATAAAACTTTTTAAAATTAAAGACAGCTTTTTTTGTAAAAGGATCTTCTACGAAACTGAAAAGATTAACAGCGATTAGTCTACAACTGTCACCACCTTGCATTGCAATTTCTGAACATGGATTGGTTGAACTATTTTTAAATTCTGGATATACAGAAGAAGTAGAATAATGATGCTGTTTGTCCCAAAAAATAAGACCGGGCTCGGCCGAATTATGAGCACATTCGGTTATTTGTTGCCATAACTCCTTGGCGTCTATTTCCTTAGTATATTTAGGTTCAGGACTGCCAATTGGCCAATGTAATGTAAACGTTGAATCACTTATAACAGCATTCATAAATTCATCAGACAATCTAATAGAAATATTGGCTCCGGTAACTTTAGTAAGATCTTGTTTAATTGTAATAAAATCTTCTATATCAGGGTGAGCTACATCCATTGTTAACATTAACGCACCTCGACGACCGTTTTGTGCAACTTCTCGAGTTGTATTTGAAAACCGATTCATAAAAGATACGGCTCCAGTTGTTGTACCTGCTGCATTAGATACAGAAGCATCTTTTGGGCGTAATTCTGACAGATCTACCCCTACACCACAACGTCTTTTAAATAATTGTGCTAATTGTTGATCGGTATGGCAAACTCCACCATAAGAATCTAATACTGAAGGAACTACTATACAATTTGACAATGAAGCAATTACCTGGTCATTTCCTAAACCGTACATTACGCTCCCCTGAGGGATCACATATTTAAAATCTTTGAACAGGTCATAAATCTTATCAGTAGTTAAGGGTTTTCTTTTTTTTCCGTAGGCCGATAAATTATCAGAAACAGTATCGGTTTTAAGATAGTTGGTTTCAATTCTACCAAATTCTTTCGCCATGCGCGAGTGCATATCTTCGGGCGATTTTTCTAAATAATTTCCTGTTTTATCTTTTAAACAATATTTATTTATCCAGGTTGTGGCCGCTAATTCGTCTCCACTGAAGTAGTCTAATGAGGTTTGTAGTACGTCTTGGTAAGTATAAATTTTGGTTTTAATGGAATTCTTGATCATTTGGTTTAGCGTCGTTAAAAAAAAGTTAAAAGAACAAAACAAAAATACTACACTAAAAAAGACTTTATTGGAGCAATTTTTTTTTTTACTAACAAGTTAACGTTGAAAACTTTTATGTAAATTATTTTTGAAAATTAAAAAGGTTTATGTAGTTTGCTGTAACCGTTATTACATAATAAAATGTTATTAAGTAATTGATAATAAAATGGTTATAAATTTTTAATTTAATTTTCTAGCTATTTCCAAAACTTTTCATCTTTTACAGAATAGGCATCATTTAGGATTTCTACTAAAATTTTATCATCAATTTCTTCGAGATTTTTGTAACGTAAAGATTTCATCGTTTTACGCTTGGCAGTAGTCATAAACATTAAGTTTACTGATAGATGTGACGCATTCCAAAAGCCAAGATCTACATAATTTTTTGATTGATTTAGATAACAAAATGGGCGTCCTTCGAGATAGTAAAACGGAATTTTATATTTGAATTTTAAATCTAGCGAAGGAATGGTATTCTCAATAACTAATTGTAAATGTATTAGCATAGAACGAAAAGGTTCTGTTTGATCAATTATATAGTTTTCGGCAGGATTCATACAATCAAATTTAAAACTTTTTGTACTTTAAAAAGATTACCTAACTTGTGATTAAATAATCTATATAAAATGCAGGAGAATACGACACCTTATTCTTTAAAAGGATACTCAGGAATTTTATTAGGTTTATATGGCTTCTCAGCTGTATATCTGATAAACATATTGATTAGTGGAGAGAGTTCTGGTATTGAGTTGGTCTCTCAGTTGCCCCTCCTGTTTTTACAAATTGGGGTAACGGTTATCGCTGTGGTTTTTATATTGATCTCTTTATTTACTTTATGGATCGGGGCCAAAATAACGAGAAAACGAAACAAACAAAACTTTTCGAATGCTTTAACCAAAAAGATACGTTGGCAAACCCTTATCTCTTTACTTGTTTTACTGATCATCATCATTCTGATCTCAAATAAAGGGTATTTCAGTCTGACTGCACCATTAAGTTTATTTTTTTATGGTTTGTTCTTACTTAACTTGAGCAGGATTTCATCAAAAGGATTAATATACCTGGCATTAGCTGAAATTATATTAGCCATAGTCGCTTATTTTATTTATGATACGGAAATTATTTTTCTCGCTATAGGTTTTGGATTATTCCCAATATTGTTTGGGATATTTACATTTAATAACGCAAAAAAGCAATAATATAGTAATACTATTGCTTCTTGAATTTTTAAAAATAAGAATTTTAATTACATATTATAAAAAAACTGCTCGTTTACAATTTTACCATTATTAACTTCATATACACATACTTCTTGCATTTGCTGTCTTCCTCTATCTTTAAAGGTTATATCAAAATCCATAATACATGAAAAATGATTGCCTGCTATTTGAGGGTCAGAAACGTTACCACTATGCATTTCTTGAATATTATTAACCCATTCTTCTGATTTTGCAAATACTGATTTAATACCAGAGGATACTTCATTGGGCATCCCTGGCATTTCTTTACTTACAACATTGTCATCATACAATTCATTAATAGCCGTTAAGCCTTCTCCTCGACGGCATAAATCTACCAATCGATCGGCCACTTGTTGAGTGTTCATAATTTTTAAGTTTATAGTTATTAGTTTTCTAAAAATAAGAAAAATTAAATCATGAAAAATTAAACGATATTAATTTAACAAAAATTTAATGATCATTCATTCCCCTCAACAAAATCTTGTAGATATGAATAAGGTTCAGTTAGCTTACCATTATGGGTCATTAGTGCTCGTTCTAAAATACCATCTTTATCGTGGTTAAAAAAAGCAGGAATTACATGTTTTGTAAACATCTCTCCAAACCCAATAGATGCATCTTTTGGTAACTCACTTGGTAAATTGTCTACTGACATAACAGCAATTATATTTTCATCTTTATAATTAGCTTCTTTACCTGATTTAGGATCATAACCAAAAATAGGATCAGCAATAGTAGATGCTTTTATGGTCGATGCGATAGGACCATCAATATCACAACTTATATCTGCAACTACTTTTATATTAAAATCTGTTGAGCTAGCGTCTTCACGAGAATAAAATATAGGAGCTTTTTCATCCCAGAAATGAGCTGCAATATAGAAATCTGTCACTTTGGCAAAACGCATAAAATTACTTTTATAAGCAGAAGGGTTGTTAAAAAAATCATTGATATCCAAAACCTTTCCGTCAAAACGTTCGTTATAATCTAGCACATCTATTTGAACATAAACAGGTTCGTTAAACTGTTGATGTAAAAATTCTTCAACATTCACTTGTTTAATATTCATGGAATCTAACATTTCTTTAGACCCATTCCCTACGCGTCCAGTGCCGGTTAGTAAAATTTTGATAGGAGGTAGTTGTATATTGTTTAGCTTCTCAATCAATGATTTTTTATCAGTTAGCTCTTGCGCCTTTGGTAGCTGAAAAAGATCATATTTTAATCCATAGGTTCTAAGCCCATTATAGGCCCCTACAACACCGGCGTAGTACCCAAAACCGATCAATCTAAAGCCTCTTTCGTCTACAATTGTTTCATGGTCGTACAATTCAATATTTTTATGAAGGATGGCCTGTAATAACTTTCTGTTATAGGGCTGTTTTTTTATGGTATGTGAAAAGAAAAAATACTTTTTATTTCGGATCAAATTGTCAACGGGAACTTCTTTAACTCCTAGCAATACATCACAGTCTGAAATATTATCAGTTACCTCTATTCCAGCTTCTTCGTACTCTTCATTGCTAAAAATTCTATCATCAGAGCTTTCAACAATAATATCAAGATCTGGAAATGTAGTCATCAAATTATTACAGGCTTGAGGAGAGAAAAGTACTCTTTTATCCGGCGGATTTTTCCTTTCTTTCAGTATGGCAAATTTCATATGAATAAATTGGTATAAAAGTTGCTGCAAGGTATTATGAATTAAGGGATTTACAAAGTTTTGATTTCAAAATAATATGTAACTTTTCTCTGTGATGATTTAATTTATAAAAAGGTCATCGAGAACCTACAAATAAATTATTTCATTTTATTTGTTTAAATTTAAAATGAATAAATTTATGTAGGTTTGCAAACTTGTTCATTGAAAATTTGGGGACGACTGGTTTTGACAGCAAGGTCAGTTAAAATGTAAGCATGCCGAGCAATGAAATAGCAACTCGTAAAACTCAATTTCAAACATTAAACGGCGAGAATAACTACGCTTTAGCTGCATAATCTGAATTAATAGTAGGATTAAGCCTCGTCTCTACAAGGTAGAGAAGCTTTATGTTTCCTGAAAGCGTTTGCTAACCGCGTTCAATTTAGAAACATCGTAAAAGTCAGCATAGAATTACAGGCACTTCGAATGTATTTTGAAACTTAAGAAGATAAGCTTTAAGTGGGCGGTTTTCGGTCAGCTTTTAGTCGAAAATTAAACGATAACTAAGCATGTAGAAAGCACTTTGGTTGCTTGTTTGGACGAGGGTTCGATTCCCTCCGTCTCCACGATTAAAACAAAATCCGCGCGTGAGTGCGGATTTTTTTTATTTCATAATGTCCTAAAGCACAGCTTTTATGGGTAAGCATATTAAACTCGCACGAGGTCATGAATCAAAAATAATAGATAATTCTTGACAAAACAAATTGATTAGTCCAACGCATGAATTATACACGTTGTTGATAATCGTTCTGTATTTCCATTTTTCTTGTTTATCTATTTAATAAAATACCAACCATGGCTTCCTGCAATTGCCCCAGCCGTTGTTATTAAACTAAGTACTAATAAAATCCAATGGACTCTATGTATAAATGCAAATGTCTTTGCAGGATTTTTCTTAGCATACTGTTTAAATAGTTTATGGAGTACAAGTGGTTCTAGTACATATAAAACCAGTGTAAATAAAACCCAGACCAAGGTCATAGCATGAATCCACCAGAATCTATAATCAAAATATCTGTCCCAACCGTCAAGTAAGTATAGCATGTAAAACCCAGATAGGCCAGTCAACAATGTTGTGATTTTTGCCTGTAGCGCAAATCTCCCTTCTATTTGTTCAAATGTTTTTATCTGTTCTTCCTTTGATTTTATCTTTTTAATAGCAGGAATAATTACAGTAGTTACCATTGCCACACCTCCTATCCATAAAATGACTGCAATTACGTGAATTACCCGAGCTAAAACTAAGTTCTCCATTTTTCTTTCTTTTTAAATGTTTGCCAAGATACGAATAATGACTATTGTCTTTTTCCCATTAAATTCTCCTAAGTTATCATTAATTTAAATTTACACCAACGCCTTTCAAAATCATATCGAAACATACCCTTTTTTACATGAAATATTGAAGGTTTATACATCATTAGGAAGTTTTGAAATATATGTACCATATTGATGGCAGGATGTATCTCTCGGACTTTTGAGATAAGAGAACCGTAAGTAATAAACATACACGTTGTGGGTTAATCGTTAACTATTGTCATTATATATCATTTTCATATCTGGTTTTTCAGTAAAATAATAATGGACCCAAATATAAATATGATTAAACAATGCCATTAATAGGGCGGCTTTTGATTGCATTATAATTCCAGGGATCCAAAGAATTAAAAAGCCATACACATACATTCCGTTAGAAGTGTATTTAAATATACCTTGATTTACCATAGATGCATTTTTAAATTTTTCTGGATAGAAATGATCAATTCCAAAAGCTCTGTCAATTCCAAAATATTTTCTTAATGAATAAAAGAGATAAATTACAGGTATCATTAATATTCCCGACAAAACATAAGAGAAAGAAGTATTAATGTTGATTGTCTTAGCGTTTGAAATACTCAACAAGAAAATAGTTATAGGTCGAGAAAGAATTAGAATAGCAAACCCAATTTTATAAAGCTTAAATCCTTTTTTACCAAATAATTTAGAAACACTTTTATGATACAACTCAGACCTCCAACAAACAAGAACATAAAATTGATGTATAACTGGAGAAATAAGGGTAAAAATGCACCAATATACTGTGCTTATGCCCCATAGCTCACCTTTAAGAATAGTTGTATCAGCTCTAGTAAAAAAATATAGAATCAAGATTAAGACAATCAATATTAAAATATGCCATTCTTGATATTTGAATATTTTCATCCTAGATAAATTTTTACGTTGCCCAACGTGTTGGTATATGATTAGTAATTGGTATTGTAAGAGGCTGATTTTCCGCTAGGAAAATCAGTTGCTAAATAAACAATTGCCTTTGAATTATAAACAGAACGAAATTATTAATTTTATACGTTGTTACTTGCATTTATTTATTGTTTTATTAGTCCCTCATTTATTCCATTTGGCTCTAACAAATCCCACATATTTCCATACAAATCTTCAAAGACTGCTACCATTCCATAATCTTCTTCTTTTGGGGGTCTTACGAACTTAATATTTCTGCTAAACATTTTGTTATAATCTCTCCAAAAATCATCTGTAAAAAGAAAAAGAAAAACTCTCCCACCAGATTGGTTTCCTATACTTTTAAATTGTTTTTCGTTTACTGCTTTAGCAAGTAATAGAGAACATCCTTTTGTACCCTTAGGAGCAACAATAACCCAACGTTTTTCTTCACTTATTTTCGTGTCTTCAATTAGCTCAAAATCTAATTTCTGAGTGTAGAATTCAATTGCTTCGTCGTAATCTTTAACTACCAATGCTATATGGGCTATTTTCTGCTTCATTTACTGTTTTTTTTCATTTTCCCATAATTGCGAATACCTGATTATATGTGGAACTAATATACACATTATCCTTTTTTTCTGGATAGGATGAAGTTTTGATATGAATTTCTCCATAAAAAAAGCCATAACAAAGATTACCTCTCTGCTATGACTTTTATTATTTGTAATCAAATTAACTTTTAAAAAAATAATGCTGTCATATTAAAACCCCTTTTAATTTATGACAGCATTTAGATCTTATTAAATTTTAACTAGTAATCTTTTATGTATAACAACAAACTTTTAAAAACTCCTACTTAAGGTAATAGTAATTATACTTTTATTGAACATCCAATGGCTCCGATCTTAGTTACCTTAACGGGTTTTTCATCTAGTAATTTATAAATTCGAAATCATGAAAGTATCTAATTTAAGAGCCAACAGAGCAAACCCCAATAGCTACGAGATAACATTAAAAAATTCGAATTAAATATGGGTTTTATTATGTGGTTATATTGAATATTTAACATTAACTCAGGTTTATTAACAATATTTTAACGGTGTTAACGTTTCGGTATAAATTGCATAAAAGCATCATTTGATTCGCTAAACAGTTCTAAATAAATTTATTACATAAATATTTATTTAAAAATCATTTGCGTTCTAAAATCTGCAAATCGATTCTTATGGATATTGATTGAAACATAAACTATCGACAATTATTTTCTCATGATAAATTATAAACGTATTTTTTCTTTAACATTGATTTTGATATTATTCGTTGGAATGGCATCGATGTCAGCTCAAACGCCTGGTCAAATTTTTCAGCCGGCAGCGCCAAGTCCAAATCCGATGGACCCAAATGGTGACGGATGGATAACAAACTTGCCCTCTCCGTTTACTTTTACAGGAGGGAACGAATTGCCCGAATTTGAAATTCCATTTAATGAAGTCCCGCAATTAACAGGCGAGCCATCTGCTGATCTTCAAACTGGCGCCAGTTGTGCGGCTTCCGAAATTGTGAGTGATCCTATCACCGGTTCGGCCGGAGGGTATTATTATATAAGCGATCCGGATGGCACGCCCGATAACGGTGATGAATTGATGATCTTTAGAATGCGAATCGCCAAACAAGCTAATGGAGCCTTTGGCTATAGTTTCTTATTCGATACAGATCTTGCTTTTGGCCCTGCTGATGCAAATATCATTTCGGGGAATCCGGGTTTTGAGATAGAAGTTATTTACGGGAGTGGAAATAATAATGATGTACTGGTTGAAAATGTAGATGGTACCACCAATGGTATCAATATAGGTACTTATGATCCCGACCAATATAGTCAGCGATCGGATGCTCTGAATACCAATGCGGGTTGCTCAGGCGATGATCCTATTTTTATTGACTGGTATGTGCCCTTATCGGATATCGGAATTACTACCACACAAAATTTTAGAATAGCAGTAGCTACAGCAAGTTCGCCTTCATCTGCCTTGGGCGGATCAGCCTCTGATATACTGGGTGTAGACGGAGATCTCATTGCTAGTGATGATGATCAGTTTGCGGCGGCCATTTATGCCTCTTCTGATTTTGATGGCGATGGTGTTGTAGATACTATTGATCTTGATGATGACAATGACGGGATATTAGATACCGTAGAATCTGGAGGTACAGACCCTAGTGCTGACGACGATAATGATGGAGTGCCAAATTATTTAGACCCTAATTTTGCAGGTTTTGTTGATGCCAATAGTGACGGGGTTAATGATAATTTTGATACTGATCTTGATGGTATAGCAGATCATTTAGATAGTGACGCTGATGGCGATGGATGTAATGACGTACTGGAAGCCGGATTCACTGAAAGTGGAGCGAATACAGGGGAATTGGCAGGAACAGGTTATGACAATAATGGTCAGGTATCAGGTAACACAGATGGCTATACAG
>Ga0265303_10002226_pt1 | contig 11987 bp, 11 predicted proteins | sample Helome_2_FD_192494 | JGI IMG/M metagenome (GOLD analysis project Ga0265303, IMG submission 192494) | Marine sediment microbial communities from subtidal zone of North Sea - Hel_20160317 (Illumina Assembly) | ecosystem: Environmental > Aquatic > Marine > Subtidal zone > Sediment ...
TCATTATTGACACTGCGCAACCGCTCAACCGAAAAATACTACGACACGAGCGCTTGAACCAGCTCGATCGTAATATCTTCGGGCCCTTTAAAGAACGCGATTTTCAGATCAGGGATATCTGTGGGCGGCATAAAAAATGAAAAGCCCTGCGCCTGCAAATCTTTAAATGCGGTCTCAATGTTTTCAACCTCCAGGCCGATATGATCATAGCCATACCTCGCCTGGGAGGCATCTCCAACCAGCTCTTCATCTTCCTTACGAACTCTCAGATTAACCGTCGTGCCCTGAAGGTCAAGGGAAGCACCGTCAGCGGTTCCGAATTTTTTTAAACCAATCAAAGTTGCTTCCAGGACTTCGGTAAAAAAGCGGATCATTTTTTCAAGATCCTTACAGACGATATGTACATGATGAAATAGATATGCCATGGGTTACCTCCGGCTAAAAATTCTCTTAAAATATCTTTAATGCACCAGCGGCCAGAAAAGCGGCAGTATAAACACGATGACTACCAGAATGACCAAAGTTAATAATCCGCCCACTTTGAAATAATCCATAAAGCGGTACCCACCCGGTCCCATCACAAGGATGTTGGCGGGATGCGATATCGGTGTCATGAAACTGGCGGATGACGCCATTGCAATTGCCATCATAAAAGCATAGGGCGATAGCGCCATATTGATGGACGTGTTCATGACGATGGGTGCCATTAGCACCACAAGTGCGGCGGTGGGCACAAAGCATGTGGCCAAAAATGTAAGCGCCACTATTCCGAACATCACCGCTTGCGGTCCAAACGGGCCCACCAATGTGACCACACCTTCAGCGATCAGCTTGGCGGTTCCGGTATTATCCAGTGCAATGCCCAGGGGGAGCAGGCCGGCAATCAGGAACACGGCTTTCCATTCAATCTGTCGATAGGCCTCCTCCATGGTGAGACAGCCGCAAAGGACCATTAAAGCGGCACCTACGATGGCCGCAATGTATATCGGCACCCATCCCGCTATTACCGGGAGCAGGATCGCCCCCATAATCAAAATTGAAATTTTCATCTTCTCCAGGCGCAGCTCCTCCTGAGCCGTTTGTGTAAGAACGATAAAATCCGGCTCACGGCCCAGAAGTTTCAATTTTTCCTTGGGCCCGAAAAGAAGTAAGGCGTCACCAAACGCCAGGGACGTATCCCTCAGATTGGACCGGTAAGCCTGCCCCTGACGCCATATGGCCAGTACATTCAGACCGTATTTTTCACGAAAATTAAGCTGGCGCAGCGTTTTTCCGGCCAGGGTTGCATGGGGTGAAAGAATGGCTTCGACCAGCCCGATATTTCCCGCAGCCAGGTTGTTAATGGCGGGTTGGGTCCTGCGTTCGATTTCAAGTGCCTGGAGTCCATGCAGCATCTCCAAATCCGACATGCGTCCTTCAACCACAAGGCTGTCGTTGGCCTGTAAGGTTTCCCATGGCTCCGGCATGAGGATGGGTTCATTCCCGCGCTGGATCCCCAAAACCCGGCTGCCAAGCGCGTCGCCCAGACGGCTTTCTTTAAGCGATTTTCCGATCAGGGCCGATTCCGGCGGTACGCGCATGACCATCAGGCGTTCATGCAGATGATAGACATCGATTAGGTCAGATCGGGGAACGTACCTAAATTGATCAAATCCGGAAATATTCTCAATTTCTTCCAGCTGTTCATGATGTCCGGCTATGAGAAGCATGTCTCCGCGTTCCAGGGGTTCATCCTGGAGGTTTGTGCGTTTAATGGTGCCGTTGCGGCGAATGACCAGTACATTGGCCCCGAAACGGGCGCGAAAACCGATTGAATTCAGCGTCTTGCCTACAAATTGGGAATTTAGCGGCAAAAAGATTTCTGCGATCTTGATGTCAGTCGAATAAGGCGCTTCGATATCAATTCCATCTTCTTCAATAATCAGTTGCTGCCAATTCCTCAGCTCTTTTAAATTTTCAATGCGCCCCTCAACCGTTAAGCGGTCTTTGGCCAGTAAGGTATCGGAAGGTCCCGGTGCGAGTAGCGTTTGATTATCGCGGGCAATGGAAATTACGTTCCAGCCCAAGGCGGAGCCCATTCGAGTTTCCGCCAGCGTTTTATTTACCAGGACCGAATCTTCGGGTATGCGGATATTAAACAAGCGCTCCTGCAGGTCGTATTGCGTTTCCCAGTCAGCGTCTTTGTCGGCCGATGATTCTTTGATAACATCCCGATGAGGCAATAGATGACGACCGATGAATATCATAAATGCGATTCCAGCGAACATGATCGTCAGACCGATGGGGGTAAAGTCAAAAAATGAAAATGATTCGAACCCCTCATCACGCAGGGCCTCACTGACAAGGATGTTCGGTGGAGTCCCGATCTGAGTGGTTAGGCCTCCCAGCAAAGAACCGTAAGCCAGGGGCATCAGCAGCCTTGAAGGCGGTGATCCCGTGTGGCGGGCGATATCCATTACCACCGGAAGCATCAACGCCGCCACGGCCACATTGTTCATGATGGCCGACAGCGCACCGGCGGTTAACATGATGACGAAGATCATCCTGACTTCACTGTTGCCGGCCAGTCGCAATACAAAGTGACCGATGACATTGGCAACGCCTGTGCGGGTTAACCCCCCGCTGAGAATAAATACGGCCCATATCGTGATGACAGCCGGATTACTGAAACCCGACAGTGCTTCGGCCGGGCTCACCAGACCGACCAGGGCGACGGCCCCTAAAGACAACAATGCCGTGACTTCCATCGGAATCCATTCCGTTATCAGAAATACGACAGCGGCCGTCAGGATAAACACCACCAGCACAATATCCGGGATCATGTTATTTATTCTCCATAATAGACAGACAAATTCTACCCAAATTGAGCGTTTCAAATTTAAAAATGTGAAACCTCTATTATTAAAAAATTCTATCGTTTTTTATTTTTTAAATTTGAAACCCTTCGGGATTGCCGATCTTACCGCATCTATTGTGTTAGATGCCGTCCCGCATAGGCGACTATAGCGCAACGACATCTGCCTTGTAGCTGCGGCAACCCTCCAAAGGCGGATCTTCAATCTCGACAATCGCTCAAATTAGGTTTTAATCCGTATGTTGCGGATTTCCCAATTTGGTTATCGCATAAATGCAAACATTAATCATCACAGAGAGTAGGGGCAACCCCTGTGGCAACTGAAAAAGCGGACATGGATATTGAATAGATGCGGATATTTATTGTAGATGTTATTCGGACCCTATGAATGATATGAGTTGCTCGATGTCCTCGATGATGGTGTCTGCCCCGGCGCGCAGGAGTTCTTTTTTTAGACTTTCTTTGTCGGGAGCGGCCAGGATAAATCCAATGCCCTTGTATTTGGCCTGTGATTTTTTGGCGGCAACCATGTCGTCCGGCATATCGCCGACATAAAAATATTTTTCAGCGGGATTCTTTTGATTGCTGGCGATGGCATCAAGCATAAACGGATGGGGTTTGCTCAGCGAAATTTTTCTTCCCTCCGTTTTAGATATTTTTTCCTCTTCCTTAAGGCAGTCTTCTAAAGCCAGAATTTCTGAAAAATATTTTCTGAGGTCAAAATGATCCAGAGGGTAATCTGCTTCGGTTCTGGGCCGGCCGGTGGCGATCGCCAGAATATTATTGGCGGCAAGGTCCTCCAGAATACGGTTGTCAATTAAAAGTTGCTCGCGATGATTAAAGCCTTCGCCATGGTAAAACTTCGGAGTCAGGCCATAGGTGGCTTCGAAAAGCGTCTGTCCTAAATATACTTCCTGAAAAATTTGCTTGATAATGTTTCCGCTGGCGACATCACCGCTATATAAGCCATAGATAAATGGATTTTTACTTGCGCCCACTTTCTGGCGCAAAGTTGACAGGGGCGTTGGGGTTGATTTGAGGAACTCGGTCAGAGCGGTCAGATTGCACTGACCAATCGTTTCCTGGTATCGGTCCCAGGGGTCTTTGCTCTCATAAACCGGCGGTTTTTCAATCACATTAAATAACAAGTTTATGACAAGACAGGATAGATCCCAGTCATTATTCAGCCCACCGCTTTGCTTGACCGCCGCCAGATCGGTTAGTGCGAAAAGCGGTTCCGGCAATTTCTTATATGCCGGGGCGTTTTTAAAGAAGAGTTTGGCTGTTTGACGCACGGTATCGCGATAGGATCTGGATACATCTATCAGAACCCCGTCCATATCAAAAACGATCAATTTTTTAGTTTGCATTCATCTACTCGTTTTGCGCTGTGTTATATTTGCTTCGATGATATTCATTATTCTCGGAATGCAGCTTATAAAATAAAAATTATGGGAGGTAAATCGTTTTCTTTTCTTGCCGGTACGATCGATCATCACCGGAATCGAAGACCAATTTAAAAGCGGCAAATCGGTATAACCGTCACCCACCACGATGGCACGCTCGGGGGATAATTTTAGATTCTTTGCGAATTCAAGCTTGTCATCCGGATCAGCGATGTGAAAATCCATTCCCGCAATCCGGTCCGCGATGAATCGAAAACGGTTTCCCTCTATTAAAGGAAAACAATCTTTGAGCCCGGCAAATTTTAAGACACGCTCGCTCAAATCGGCGGTACCACAGCTCAACACGATCATATCAAATCCGGCATTCTTTAATGTCCAAAACACATTGCGATCCGTCGGTGAAATCTTTTCAGCTAGATCCTGACAAACTTCATCCAGAGTGGAAGCGGGTGTGCCCTTTAATAACCGAACGTAAGCTTTTTTAAAGGTCTTGCGAAACCACTCCCGCCGGTCGGCATAAATGACGGCTTTGGCACCCCCTTTTTTTAGCAAACCAAACGGTTCCGCCGACTGAGTCATCCGGTAATGCAACAATGACTGCTCGCTGTCAAAAGGCGCAATCGGTAGAATCGTGCCGTCAAAATCCCAGATGATGGTATACTTTTCCATTTTTGAGTGACGATTACTTTTTCATCATCATATAAAAATTTCTGACATTCAAACCGTTTATTCGCCTTCGTTTGCATACCCTGCAGCTTGTTGCAGGGAGCTTTATCTTAGGCGTTAATATTTCTATAAAAATAGATAACATGCGATTTGTTATATATTTTAAACATACCGATTGACTTTTTGCCCAAAACTTGGTTTTTTGAACTGCAGTTGGCCCTCATATATGTTCCTTTCTAAATAGCCGACAAAGCCGATTAATACAACTTTTACCCAAAAAATCGTAAAAGCTGCTGGCTTGATTCGAATATTCTTTTCAACCGATCAACGGATTGCTGTTTTGAATTGGGGATGAATCCGTAATTCGCTCTTCATCGATGCCGCATTTTGTCGTTAGTTTCACTTCTTTTGTGGGGATGGTTCAATTACAGGGACCTATCTTGTTATCAGATTAATCATAGCCAAAGGAGGACGTTTATCATGAAAAAAACAATTTTTACGCTGTGCTTGATTTTTGCTTTTCTTTTTGCGGTTGTTGGCGGTGCGTACGCTGCAGAAACGTTGCGATTAATTACCTGGTCCGGATATACACCCAAAGTTCTGCTCGATAAATTCGAGAAAGAAACCGGAATTAAAGTCATGCCAACAAATTCGAGCAATGAAGAAATGATTGCCAAACTGCGGGCGACACGCGGCGCCGGTTTCGATCTGGCCCAGCCCAGCCAGGATCGTATTTCTTCGGTTCAGGCAAAGTTTAACATTTACCAGCCGATCGATATGTCCAAAATTAAAACCGATCAATTTGTTCCTTCGATGCTCGAGGCTGTCAAGAAAAACACGATGGTCGGCGGCAAACCCCATGCGGTGCCTTTCGCCTGGGGGTCTTCCGGACTTGTTGTCAATCGAAAACTTGCTCCCGACGTCCAGGATTATAAAGATTTGCTGAACAAAAAGTATACGGGCAGAATCAGTTATCGTCTCAAAAGGCCGACGTTGATTGCATTGGCGTTTGCCATGGGAGATGATCCTTTTGCGAAATACGGTGATGCAAATGCTTATCAGGCGCTGATGGAAAAGGTCGGGCAAGCCCTGATTGACGCCAAACCGCTGGTCAAGAATTACTGGACCAACGGGGATGCTTTATTACAATCATTACGGACCGGAGAGGTTTATCTGGCCATGGCCTGGGATAAAGGCGGCTGGAAAGTGCACGCTGAAAATCCGGAAATTGACTTTTTTGCACCCAAAAGCGGGGCACTGGGGTGGATTGACACTTTTGCCATTCCTGCGAAGTCGAAAAATGTGGAGGGCGCATACAAATGGATCAATTTCATTATGCGTCCGGAAAACGCAGCGGAATTTACCAATTCGGATACAACCGCAAATTGTTCCAACGGCTCAAACCAATTCGTGAAGGCGTCTATCCGCAGCAATTTTGAGCGCAGTTTTACCCCGGCAAATATCGAGAATATTAAATGGTATCCGCCGGTTCCGGCGAAGATCGAAGGAATCGAAGGCAAGATTCTGGATAAGGTTAAAGCTGCCAAGTAAATATCCGGAAAAGCGAATTTAATTACCATATCAAAAATCTGAAATAGGGGGCTTTTCCGGTACCTGCTGGAAAAGCCCCTTTTTTTTTAAAAAATATCTACTCCCTTTTATTTAATATCAACTGTATCATGTACTGAAAAAACAAAATTTAAAACGAAAGCCCCCCGGTTAAATTTGCTCCGCATTTAACAGGGCAGGCGAAAATACTAAAACTTGAAAAATGAAATATTAATTTAGTGCTTTCAATCTTTCGTGTTTTCGTGGTTATTTAAATTTCATAAACTCAAAAGCACGAATTTCATTACAAGAGGGTATTTTATTTATATGCAGATCGATCTAGCGGTTCAAAATGTCAGCAAGACGTTTAAAGACTTTATTGCGGTGGACAATGTATCGTTTGAGGTCCCTGACGGCCAGTTTTTTTCTATTCTGGGCCCATCGGGTTGCGGGAAAACCACCTTGTTGCGTATGATCGCCGGCCTGACCGAGCCGACGGAAGGCCGCATTGAAATTCGGGGACAAAGCATGCTCGGCATTCCCCCAAATAAACGGCCGGTAAACCTGATATTCCAACATCTGGCCCTCTTTCCGATGATGAACGTCGAAGAAAACATTGCGTTTGGTTTAAAACGACGCGGAGATGGTAAAGCGGCCATCAACAAAAAAGTGACCACCATTTTAGAACGGGTGGACCTGGCCGGATTTGGGGATAAAAAAGTTGATCAGCTTTCCGGCGGCCAGAAACAGCGCGTGGCCATCGCCAGATGCCTGGTGCTGGAACCCGCCGTTTTATTGTTAGATGAGCCTTTGGGTGCTCTGGACCTGAAGCTCAGAGAACAGATGAAGGTCGAATTGAAAAAACTGCAGGCCAAAGTGGGCACTACATTTGTCTACATTACCCATGACCAATCCGAAGCCCTGGTGATGTCGGATCATGTGGCGGTGATGAATAAAGGGGTGTTCGAACAGATTGATACACCTCAGAATTTATACAACAACCCGGAAACCCCCTTTGTGGCCCAGTTTGTGGGAGATAACAATGCCTGGTCCGGTCGGATTCGTCAATGTAAGGACACGCGTGCTGAGGTTGAAACCACAGAGGGGCCGGTATTTCACACAACGGTGCGAGAAAATTTGCAACCCGGAGCCGAAGTCGACCTTTTTCTGCGACCCGAAGCCATGCTGATTCAACCCGATCCGAGCCTGTCCGATCTGAATCGATTTGAGGTGATCGTCAAGGATATTCTATTTGACGGCGCTAATAGCCGGCTGCTGGCGCATCCGCTTGATGCGGATACGGAATTACTCGTCGCTTTGCCCCAGACGCACCAATATGATTACATACAGAAAAACGATAAAATTGAAATCGGCTGGGACGAACAGTCCGGCATCTGCTTTCCCAGGAGTCAAGAAAACCCATGAAGAATCAAAAGCGATGGGGTTTGTTTTTTTTCTTATCACCGGTTTTGCTCTGGCTGATTCTTCTGATCGTTTTGCCCCAGATCGACTTGCTGGTCATGTCTTTTCGTTTGGAAAATGACGAAGGCCGGATGGTCTGGAGCCTCTCAAATTATTTAAGTTTTTTTGAGGAACCCATTTACTGGCTGACATTTGTGCGTACGGCGATTTATTCTATTCTGGTCACCTTTCTTACCTTTGTCATCGCTCTTCCACTAGCTTTTTACATTACCAAAGTGGTGGCGCCAAAATTCCAGGGGTTTTTGCTGGTCTTACTGCTGCTGCCGTTCTGGGTCAGCGAGCTGGTTCGGGTTTACGGCTGGATGATTTTGCTGCGGGAAAGTGGTGTCATCAATCATTTTTTGACCAGAATGGGAATCCTGGGGCAGCCGGTTGAAATGCTGTATAAAGATTCCACCATGATATTAGGACTGGTATACACCTCCATGCTCTTTATGGTGGTTCCGATTGTTTCCGTACTGGAAAGCCTGGACAACAGCCTGATCGAGGCGGCTTATGATCTGGGTGCCAGCATGTGGGCCATTTTGTTCAAAATTATCATTCCACATGCCACCCCAGGCATTGTATCCGGTTCGATCGTCGTATTCATGCTGACGCTGGGGAATTATCTCACCTCCAATCTGATGGGCGGCAAGAACTCGCTGTGGTTTACGGAACAGATTTACAACCAGTTTATTGCCAGTTTTAACTGGAACCAGGGATCGGCCTTCGGGTTTCTGTTACTGATTCTCTCATCCATTATCGTCTGGTTGGGATTAAAGCTGACCCGGCAAAATCTTAAAAAAGTCGTGCAATGATACGAACACTGCCAACTTCCAAATCCTACAATCGGGTTTTTACGTTCTATGTGATTCTATACTTTACTTTCCTGTTTGCACCGCTGCTGGTGACCTGCGTATTGGCATTTAACAATTCCCAGTTTCCATCTTTACCCTGGCAGGGATTTACAGTGGAATGGTTTACAGCCGATTTACCATCCCGGGTGGGAATTTTTCACGATCAGATCAACCTTGACAGCATCTGGGTCAGTTTCCGGGTGGCTTTTTTTGTCACATTGCTGTCGATGGCTGTGGGCACCTGTGCTGCCTTTTTATTTGAGCAGGAAGATTTTCGTTTTAAACAACTGCTTTATTTTCTGATGCTCGCGCCGCTGGTCATTCCAGGAGTGATTCTGGGAATTTCGATCCTTCTGCTCAGCAATACGCTGGGAACCTATTTCGAGACGAGTTGGAATATTGATGTGGAGCTTTTTCGTCCGGGATTCTGGTTGGTCGTCCTGGGCCAGTTTTCATTCATTGCCACACTGGTAACATTGGTGGTCTCGGCACGCTTGAGGAAATTTGACCGCACGTTGGAAGAAGCGGCCCTGAATCTGGGGGCCAACCGCTTTGAAGTGATCTGGCATATTACGCTAAAGTTTTTAAGGCCGGCAATTATCGGAGCGGGAGCAATCGCTTTCCTGATGTCCTTTGAAAACTTTAACACCACGCTTTTTCTGGTGGGCTACGAGGCGACCCTGCCGATCAACCTGTATCTTCAGGTCAGAGACGGCAGCACACCGGTGATCAATGCGATCTCTTTTTTGCTGATTATCGGCACCTCTCTGGTTGCCCTGGCCAATCTTTACTTCAGCCGCAAATCCGAATAATTTAAAAAAACCACGAAAACACGAAACGGGTAAAACGTGAAACTGTAAGCTAATTTATTGTGCTTTCGTGGTAAATATGTTTTTGTCAATTGGTTTTAGATTTCCTCTATTTAAAAGCATGTACAGCGGGAATTTTTGATTTTTGATCGGATGACCTTAGAATACTAACTTTAAGTTTTTTCAATCCAAATTGAAGCGCCTTGTCCTTTTCAGTCACCTTCATTGCAATATCCACCCGACTCCTGTATCTTCGATTCATTCGATCGGTAACTGTGCACACTCCGTAATCGGCAATAGAAAGTTGGGTGCCGAATGGGACGAAGTTGGCAGCACATCTCTTAAATCCTGAATTAAGGGCAGCACATATATTCTCACCATTTGCTGATATACAAGGGTTTCCATGGTTTTGTTTTGGATCCCCTACATTGTAGGCCGTTACTTCTCGGATGCGCGCTCGAACCGTAGCGTTAAAATCTTTTTTCGTTTCAACCGGATGTTTATTTTCCCTTTCTGAAGGTTGCAAAAGATAATATCTTGTTGGCAACTCTAAATTTGATAAAGAATCTTCCTTATCAAATAAGGTCTTTTCGGGGCCCCCAGAGGTGAGCACAAAAAAAGCGAGGATCGGTGTTAGGTGGATTTTCAATTTATTTTACCTCTGTATCTGTTACATTGAAACAGATTATAATAATTATTTTCTATTTGTAAACCAGTTCAGCAACACGTTCACATCCAATTTATGGTTGAAGCGATTCGATTAATTTATAAAAACGCCACAAAGAGAAGTTTAAAAAAATAAGAATTTGCCTAAGACGAAAGGAGGCAACATGCTAAAAAAAGGAAAAAAAACTGAAAACGACAAAGGCTTTGCTTATGACAAGATCACAGAGCAGAAAACGCTGACGACGGCTCCAAGCCCCGGCAACACGGCAGAAAAAACGGTCATTGGCGAAAATATCTCCGTTGAAGGCAATATCCGTGGAGATGAACATCTTGTTATCGAGGGTTCAATGAAAGGCAATATAGAAATGGAGAAGCATAATTTTACGGTTGGATCAAAGGGACGGGTTGAAGGCGAGATCAATGCTCAGAGTATAAGGGTCAGCGGCCAGTTGATTGGAAATATCAAGACTAAAGGCAAGGTTGAAATCACCAAAGAGGCCGATTTTATGGGCGATATTAGGGCAAAAAGCATCTCGGTAGAAGATGGTGCTTATTTCAAGGGCTCAATTGAACTTGATCGAGAGCCTCATAGAAAGACAGCATTGACTGGAATACCGACAACCACTGCAACTCCCCAGCCGATTAATGAGCCGAAGACCCCAGCGGTCAAAGAAGCCGATAAGGAGAATTGATTTTTGGCCACATCAACCGAATCGGTTCATAGATATTCAAATACAGGGCCTTCCCTCGCTGACTATACCAGCATGATGCTTAAAATGTACTGTGAAAATTTAGACCAATCCTCGATGGCTCAGGTGCTTGATATGGGACCCGTTTGTGAAGAAAATATTACGTTTTTCGCACAGCGGGTGAAGCGGTTTCATGTCTGTGATATGTTTTTACGACTGAACCGGATCCGGCGAAAAGATCTACCTTCTAAAACTATGTGGAAACATTTAGATTATGCACCTCATCGTTTCGAAGGAATCAATTTGTGGGATTTTATTGATCATATAAATGATGATGAAATTGGCAAATTGGTAAACTTTTGTCATACCCTGCTAAAACCAAAGGGAATGATGATCGTCACTAGCTTTGAAGATCAATCGGCACCATCGCAAATAAATTCCTTTGTCATGCAGAATAGTTATCGGTTAACCTTTCGGCCTCAGAATCATCTGAATCTGCCCTATTATTATCGTAGCAACAGAATCTTAACAGATATGCTGTCAGAATTTGCTTCGCTCAAGTCCTTCATTTATCGGAATGGTGTAAGGGAGTTCCTATGCAAACGGAATTAATGTATCCCTGAGACATAAAATTGAAAAAGCCTGATTGCATCTAGTTAAACGAAATTCCTGTTTGAATAGCCGTATCCATTATTTTGTGTGCGGCTTTTATTTTGGATTAACAGGTCATATCTCCAATGATTTCGAACCTGAACATAAGAATTGATTCAGGCACGACATCCCCAATTTGTGGACTTGCACTTGCAATATGCAGTTGGTCACTGGCCGGACTATGGTCGCAAATGCTCTATTGTATAATACTGATATTGACCGAGGACTATTGGCAAAAGTTTTTAGCGATGTAGAGAGGATACCGCCAGTATCTTTGAGAACCTCTCGAATCAAGGATAATGCAAGTATTCGTAACTTTTCGATTCGTCTAAAAAAGGCTACTGGCAGATAAAGTCATGCGTACAGTTAAAAATTTTGCG
>Ga0265303_10002227_pt1 | contig 11982 bp, 10 predicted proteins | sample Helome_2_FD_192494 | JGI IMG/M metagenome (GOLD analysis project Ga0265303, IMG submission 192494) | Marine sediment microbial communities from subtidal zone of North Sea - Hel_20160317 (Illumina Assembly) | ecosystem: Environmental > Aquatic > Marine > Subtidal zone > Sediment ...
CAGGATATATCTCCGCTCCTCACACAGTTCCATAATGACATCACGCTGAATGAAGCTTTGTTCGATCGGGTAAAGCATGTTTATGAAAATCAGGATCAGTCCCTGCTCACCGAAGAGCAAAAAACACTCCTTGATAAAAAATTCAAACACTTTTTCAGAAATGGAGCAATGCTTTCAGAAGACGATAAAACTAAGCTCCGTAAGATCGATGAGCGACTAGCAAAACTAAAATTACAGTTTGGAGAGCATGTCCTTGCAGAGAATAACGCCTATGAATTATGGATACAGGATGAAAGCGACCTGGCTGGACTTCCGGAGAGTATCGTAGAAGCTGCCACTCTTAGAGCTAAGGAAAAGGAAAAAGATAAAGGCTGGGTATTCACCCTGGATTATCCAAGTTTTATGCCTTTTATGAAGTATGCCAAAAATCGCGAATTGCGCCGTGAATTCTACCTCGCCTATGGCAGTAGAGGGTATAATAACAATGAGAGGGATAACCAGAAGATCGTTTTAGAGATAGCCCGATTACGGCATGAACGAGCCCAACTGTTAAGCTACGATTCGCATGCTACCTTTGTTCTGGAAGAGCGCATGGCCGAGTCCCCTGATAATGTGAGCGAATTTCTTGATGAACTCCTTGAAAAAGCGCTGCCAGCTGCTAAAAAAGAGCTCGCAGAATTAGAGGAATACGCTAACCAATTAGATGGCCTTTCTGAATTACAGAAATGGGACACTTCCTATTACTCCGAGCAATTGCGGAACAAAAAATTCGATCTGGATGATGAACGACTCAAGCCCTATTTTCGGCTGGAGAATGTGATCGACGGTGTATTTGAAGTTGCCTCGCTCCTATTTGGACTCCGCTTCGAAGAAGCCAAAGATGTGGATACCTACCACCGGGATGTTAAAACTTTTCGGGTCTTTGATCAAGCCCGCAAAGAAGTGGCCTTATTCTATGCCGATTTTCATCCGCGTCCCGGGAAAAGGAATGGAGCATGGATGACATCGTACAAGGGACAATATAAATACGATGGAAAGGAAGAGCGACCTCATATTTCCATTGTATGCAACTTTACCAAACCCACAGAAAGCAATCCTTCGTTATTGACTTTCAATGAAGTAACCACACTATTTCACGAATTTGGACATGCACTGCATGGCATGTTGGCAGATACCACATATATCAGTTTATCAGGTACTTCGGTTCACTGGGATTTTGTGGAATTACCCAGTCAGATCCTCGAAAATTGGTGCTATGAGGAAGATGCTTTAAAGCTCTTTGCAAAGCACTATAAATCCGGGGATATCATACCCATTGAACTCATACAAAAGATCAAGGAATCGGCCAATTTCCTGGAAGGCATGGCTACTTTAAGGCAGTTGAGCTATGCCATGCTGGATATGTCCTGGCACCATGCAGATCCGAGCGAGATCACAGATATAAAAGCATTTGAAACAAAAGACTCCCATAGAACCAAGCTTTTCCCTGAAACAGAAGGAACTTGCATGAGCACGGCTTTTGCACACATTTTTCAGGGAGGATATTCTTCAGGTTACTACAGTTATAAATGGGCTGAAGTACTTGATGCAGATGCATTTGCACATTTCAAAGAGAAAGGCATATTTGATCGCAATGTAGCTCAGCAGTTTCAGCAACAAATTTTAAGCAAGGGAGGAACAGAAGAACCTATGATCCTCTATGAACGATTCAGGGGACGAAAACCAAAAATAGATGCACTACTTGAGCGTGCAGGCCTGGTCTGATTTACTCCTTTGCCTCAAGATAAACATCGTATCCACCTTCGAGATTTACGACATTTTTAAAGCCTAATTCCCGGAACACAGCAGCCGCTTTTGCGCTTCTTCCACCTGCCTTGCAATAAACATAGACAGTTTTGCTTCGGTCCAATTCCCCGATCCTATCCTTGAAATCAACATCATACCAATTAATATTTGTAGCCTCTTCCAGATGGCCTAAACTATACTCTTCGGGAGTTCTGACATCGATAAGCAATGCATTTTTAAGGGTATCTTCCTGAAGGTCAGTGATCGGGATGTTCTCTTTGGGTCCACAGGCAACTACAAGCAGAAAACTAATAATAAAGTACAACTTCTTCATGGGTTGATTTTTGAAATTAAAAATAGCGATATTTACCTATAAATCGGCTCCTTTTGAACCAAGAAGAAAAAATAAGAACCCCTCACCAACTCAATCCCACAACCTGGGTAGATCAGTATGCTGATTATCTGTATAATTATGCCATATCCAGGGTAAACGATGAAGAGCTGGCGAAAGATCTGGTTCAGGAAACTTTTTTTGCCGGCTTAAATTCTGCAAAAAACTTTAAAGGCACTGCTTCAGAAAGGACCTGGCTTGTTGCTATATTAAAGCGCAAAGTGATAGATCATTACAGAAAAAGCAATTCTAAAAAAGGGAAAGCCGAGATTCGGATGAGTTATAATAATGAAGGAGAAGGGAGTTGGTTGGAGGAACAGATCGCAGATCCGTTAAGTAAGTCCGAAAACGATGGAATTGAAAACGAAGAGCTGGGTATGGCCATTCATGAGTGTATCTCAAAATTGCCTTCCAAACAGGCCAAAGTATTTACCATGAAGACCATTCACGGAATGAGCACGGAAGATATTTGTAATGAGTTATCTATAAATCCGTCTAATTTATGGGTTCTGGTATTTCGGGCCCGATCGTCCCTTATGGGCTGTTTAAACGAAAATTGGTTTGCCGTATGATAACCTGTGAAGAATCAAAAACTATTTGCAGCAAGAACCAATACAAGGAGGCTTCCTGGTCGGAACGCTTTAATATGTATCTCCATGTATTGATGTGCAAAACGTGTTTCAAATTCTCCCGCAAGAATACGAAGCTCACAGGACTATGCAATGAAGCTTCCCTTCAAGCACTTACTGATACCGAAAAATCTGAACTAAAAAAGAAGCTAGACCAAAATTCTTAATTGGCCTGCAAAACCCACCATATAGCCATCCAGAGAATTGGGATCCCTTCAACAAAAAAGGAAGCGTAATAGGATTGCTGTTCCCGTTTACTTGCCCAAATAAAAAGCAATAGCATTACCGTCACAAGGAAAGTAACAGATACCTCTATTGGTGCAATATAATCTTTGAAAAAAATCAGCATGCACATAATAACAAGGAATAAGCTTCCTAATATCTTGGTATTCTTTTGTCCAATGCTCTGTGGTAGGGTTTGTAGCTCAGGGCTATCATATTTCAGGTCCCGGATCTCAAAAGGAATGATCCAGGCAAGTACAAAAAATACCCGTTGGAGGAATACCATCCAAACATCCCAGGTAAATGCATGATCTGCCTCGAGCACTGGTAATAAGGCCGTTGCAATAGACCAAACCACAGCAATAATGATCACTTTGGAAACCCCCCAATTTCTGAGTTTGCTCGCCCTGGGAAGTAATGGTAATGCATACAGGCCCACGAGGATCGCAATAACACCCAGCGCAATAAAAACCTCATATTTCAAGAACAAGGTGTGATAAGCAGCTAACCCAAGAAATAGTATGCTTATAAATTGTATTCGTTTGTGATAGGTGTTGGTAACCAGGAAATACTTCTTTGCTTCAACCCCATATTTTATGAAGTTATAAACGGCAATGGAACCTGAAAAAACGAAAATCAGGAGATTGATATCTACCGGAATGTCTAAGCTCCTACAGCTGATCCAGATCAGGCTCAAGACGGCAAGAGCCACATGAATACTGGCATCCAGGTAAAAATCAAATAATACTTTAAAAATGCGCATTAAACAAAAGTAACAAAACACTGGCTAGGCTTGTATTTTTGGGAGATGGCAAGATGTATGGCATTCCATTAAAAAGTAATGCAGAAACGAGAATTAATGCCTAATTTTGTGCACTTAAAACGCCCATTTTAGCTATAAACTATGAATACAGATGTGTTTTCATCCCGACATATAGGTATTACAGATAAAGATCTCCCACAGATGCTCTCATCTATAGGCGCAAGATCTCTTGAAGCACTTATCGACCAGACTATACCGGAAGACATTCGATCACAAGAGCAACTGCAATTGGATCCCGCCATGAGCGAGTTTGAATTTCAACAGCATATCCATACACTTTCCAAAAAAAATAAAGTCTTTAAGAATTATATCGGTCTTGGTTATCATCCCAGCATTCTTCCGGCGGTGATCCAGCGAAATATTTTGGAGAATCCAGGCTGGTATACGGCATATACTCCTTACCAGGCGGAAATAGCACAGGGGCGGTTAGAAGCTTTGATCAATTATCAGACAATGATTTGTGATCTTACCGGCATGCCCTTGGCGAACGCTTCCCTACTTGATGAAAGCACTGCAGCCGCTGAGGCTATGACCATGCTCTTTGATGTCAGGAGCAGGGAGCAAAAGAAAGCCGGGGCGAAAACATTCTTTGTTTCAGATGAAATATTGCCACAAACCCTGGATGTATTGCACACCAGAGCCATGCCTTTGGGTATTACTTTGGATATCGGATCGCATGAGAACATTCAGTTTGATGCTGACCATTTTGGTGCACTGATACAATATCCTGGTAAACATGGAAAGATTTATGATTACCATGAATTCAGTGCAAAAGCTCAGGAGAAAAACGTAAAACTAGCAGTTGCTGCCGATATTCTCAGCCTTGTTCTTTTGGAAGCACCGGGCGAATTTGGTGCAGATGTAGTTGTTGGCACCACACAGCGATTTGGGATTCCTCTGGGATATGGCGGCCCTCATGCTGCCTATTTTGCTACTAAAGAAGAATATAAAAGAAGTGTGCCCGGAAGAATTATTGGCGTGACAAAAGATGTCTCTGGCAGGCCTGCCTATCGTATGGCGCTTCAGACCAGGGAACAGCATATTAAACGTGATAAAGCAACTTCCAATATTTGTACCGCACAGGTGCTCCTGGCCGTAATGGCAGGAGCGTATGGCGTATACCATGGACCGGATGGCCTGAAACACATTGCCAAGAAAGTGCACCAAAAAGCATGTCTGGTCAATACTGCCCTTGAAGCTCTTGGTATCCGTCAATTAAATGATAGTTTCTTTGATACACTCCTATTGGAAACTGACAGCACCGCCGTGCGTAAACTAGCCATAGATGCGGGGATCAATTTTAATTATATTGACGATAGCGGCTTGAGTATTTCACTTCATGAAGCCTGTTCCATGCAGGATGCTCAAGAGATTGTAGATATACTGGCCAAATCCATTGGAAAGCCAAGTGTATCACTTGATCGTTCTGCCAAACAGAGTGCCATAGAAAATACCATGACGCGCACTACTGATTTCATGGAGAACGAAGTCTTTAAATCGTACCATTCAGAAACAGAATTAATGCGCTACCTGAAGCGATTGGAACGAAAAGACCTAGCATTGAATCATTCAATGATCTCGCTTGGATCATGTACGATGAAATTAAATGCTGCCTCGGAAATGTTACCCTTAAGTCAGCCAGAATGGGGAAATATTCATCCTTTTGCACCAAAAGATCAGGTTGAAGGATATCAAACGGTAATTAAGGAATTAGAAGATGATTTAAGTGAGATCACAGGATTTGCGGCTACTTCCTTACAACCTAACTCCGGCGCGCAAGGCGAGTATGCCGGCCTTATGGTAATCAGGGCATATCACAAAGCTAATGGGGAAGGCCACAGGAATATTTGTGTAATCCCGGCTTCGGCCCATGGTACCAATCCCGCTTCTGCCGTCATGGCCGGCATGAAAGTCGTGGTTACCAAAACAGATAAACACGGTAATATTGACGTGACGGATCTCAAGGAGAAGGTACAGCAACACTCAGACAATTTAGCCGCTTTAATGGTGACCTATCCATCTACGCATGGAGTGTTTGAGTCTTCTATACGTGAGATCACAAAGTTGATCCATGATCACGGGGGCCAGGTCTATATGGACGGAGCCAACATGAATGCTCAGGTTGGACTGACTAATCCGGCGATTATTGGCGCAGACGTTTGCCATTTGAACTTGCATAAGACATTTGCCATACCTCATGGAGGGGGTGGCCCGGGTGTTGGACCTATTTGCGTAGCCCCTCAATTGCTTCCTTTTCTTCCAGGTAATGCCGTTATTGAAACAGGTGGGGATAATGCCATCACCGGAATTTCTGCAGCCCCTTGGGGAAGCGCTCTCGCTTGTTTAATTTCATACGGATATATAAAAATGCTTGGAGCAGACGGCCTTAAAAAGTCGACAGAGATCGCCATATTAAATGCGAATTATCTCAAGGAAAGGATGGGCCAGCACTATGAAATACTTTATACAGGTGAACAAGGAAGAGCTGCGCATGAAATGATCGTAGATTGCCGTCCTTTTAAGGCATTTAATATTGAGGTAACAGACATTGCAAAGAGATTAATGGATTATGGATTTCATGCGCCCACTGTAAGTTTTCCAGTAGCAGGTACTATCATGATAGAGCCAACGGAAAGTGAGAGTCTGGCAGAACTAGATCGTTTTTGTGAAGCCATGCTTGCCATCTATATGGAGATCACTTCAGATACCCATGAAGAAGGTAGCAGTATACTAAAAAACGCTCCTCACACACTGGATATCATTTGTTCAAACGAATGGACTTTCCCTTACTCTCGGGAAAAAGCAGCGTTTCCACTGGAATTTGTTCGAGATGCTAAATTTTGGCCTTCTGTAAGGCGTGTAGACGATGCCTATGGCGATCGTAATTTAATGTGCACGTGTCCGCCGATAGAATTATTTGAAGAAACTTCGTAATATTCTGTTTTTAAGGTGATTGCACTGTTATTCATCACTATTATCATCGATTTTAATATCAAAAATACCTATTGAACATCGTATCAAATACCTAAGAATCTCGGTATATTTGTGAAATACTTGGTATGTTGCCATTATTACAAATGAAGTTCCCATGAAAATAGGTATAGCCGGTACCGGCTGTTATATCCCCCAGATAACAACCTCAAACAGCGATTTTGAGGGCCATCACTTTTTAGATATGGATGGTGTTCCGTATGAACAGCCGAATGACGTGATCATAGAGAAATTCAAAGCAATTACAGGTATTGGCGAACGAAGATATGCCGCAAAGGAATTAAACACTTCAGATATTGGATATCTCGCCGCAGAACAGGCGATCGAGAATGCAGGTATTGATCGGGAAGACTTGGATTACATCATATTTGCCCACAATTTTGGTAATGTGAATTATGGATCTTCCCAGGCTGATACTCTTCCAAGTTTAGCGACGCGGGTAAAGCACAATCTCAAAATAAAAAATACAGGCTGTGTTGCCTATGATATGCTTTTTGGATGCCCTGGTTGGATCGAGGGTATGATCCAGGCTAAGGCATATATTCAAAGTGGCATGGCAAAAAATTGTCTTGTTATCGGGGCAGAAACTTTGTCCCGAGTCGTAGATCCGCACGATAGAGATTCTATGATCTACTCAGACGGCGCTGGAGCGTGTATTCTTTCGGCTCAGGAAGATGGAGGCGAAATTCTTTCGCATATAACAGCGACGCACGCTAATGGGGAAGCTTATTATTTATTCTCGGGCCAGTCCTATAACAAAGAAGATGAGTCGTCTACCCATTTTATCAAGATGTACGGCAGGAAGATCTATGAATTTGCCGTTACTCATGTCCCCGGGGCCATGAAGCAATGCCTTGATGAATCCGGCCAATCGATCGATGATGTGAAAAAAATATTCATTCATCAGGCGAACGAAAAAATGGATGAAGCCATTGTTAAGAGGTTTTACCGTGAATACGGCCAAACTCCACCTGAAGGCATCATGCCAATGAATATTCAAACCATGGGAAATAGTTCTGTAGCAACGGTTCCTACTTTATTCCATATGGTTCGTGAAGGGCAACTGGAAGGGCATGAGGTGAAGAAAGGAGATGTTATTATATTTGCCAGCGTTGGCGCTGGTATGAATATCAATGCCATCGTATACCGATGCTGATATCATGTATGAAAACACCTTTCCACACAAACGATATTCCCACACCCTTTCTTTTTTAAAAAAGCATATTGGAACTAATGAACAGATCCTGGATCTGGGCATCCCAAATCCATTGTCCAAAAAGATGCTGGATGAGGGATATTCTGTTCTCAATACCCAGGGGGAAGATCTTGATCTGGACGCATCGACCTTGAAAAACAATTCCTATGGAGTTGTTACTGCTTTTGAGATCTTCGAACACTTACTATCTCCTTTTCAGGTTCTTCAGGAAATTCAAAGTGATAAACTTGTAGCTAGTGTCCCGCTCAGGTTGTGGTTTGCGAAAGCCTATCAGAGCAACACAGATCCAAGGGATCGACATTTTCATGAGTTTGAACCATGGCAATTCGATTGGCTGCTCGAAAAGTCGGGTTGGGAGATCAAGGATCGGGAAATGTTTACTAACCCTGTTAGGAAGCTAGGTATCCGGCCCTTGCTTCGCCGATTTGTCCCTCGATATTATTTAGTCTACGCCGAGCGTAAAAAGTAGGCTGAACCGTATCTTTGTTACTACTGCGAATTCCGCTCTTATGAGATATTACATTGTTATTCCTGCTCACAACGAAGAATCGTTTATAGGTATAACATTACAATCGGTGATGAATCAATCCCTCTTACCTGCTCGCATAGTCGTGGTAAATGATAATTCTACAGACGGAACTGCTAAGGTTATTTCGGGTTTTAGCAAATTGTACCCCCAGATCCTGGGTATAGAACACAGCTCTGAAGACGCCCACTTACCCGGCTCTAAAGTCGTCAAGGCTTTTTTGAGAGGCCTGGAGGAATTAGATGATAATTATGAATTGCTCGTAAAACTGGATGCAGATCTGGTCCTTCCTGGTAATTATTTTGAGCAAATTGCCTCCCATCTCAAGTCGAATTCTTCTTCAGGCATTGTTGGCGGATTTGCCTATGAACGTAGTCATAATGGCTGGGAACGAAATCATCCCATGAAAGAAGATCATGTTCGTGGCGGGTTTAAAGCGTATACTCGCGCTTGCTACAAAGCTATAGGAGGGTTGCGCGCGTCAATTGGATGGGATACCATAGATGAACTGCTGGCGAAGTACCATAAATTTGATGTTGCCACCCTTTCTAATCTTCATGTCCAGCACCTCCGACCCACTGGAAAATCCTATGTGCCTTCGGCTAAAAAACTTCAGGGTAGGGCGATGTATGTTATGCGATACGGATTTATAATAAGTCTGATCGCCAGCCTGAAAATGGCATGGAAGCAAAAAAACTTTAGGATCTTGATAGACAATACTAAAGGGTACAAAGAAGCTTCACAGATGGGGTTGCCCTTCCTGATTAATGAAGAAGAAGGGAAGTATGTCCGAAACCTTCGTTGGCGTGGTATCCGGCAGGCTCTATTTTAAAACTAAATTGATTGTATCTCCGGTAGCACCACTTGGGAATGCTATGCCCAGCAAAGATGATACCGTCGGTGCTATATCAGCTATTCGTGTTCGCTCATTCGTACTTCCCCTTTTTATTCCTTTTCCAAAAAATATCAGTGGTACATGTGTATCATACGTAAGCGGTGAACCATGTGTTGAGCCCGTTTTCGGGTAACTTATATTAGCAGGGTCAAACATAAATAAGACATCCCCTGAACGCTTCTGGTGAAATCCGTTCTGAAGGATCTTGGGTATGCCATCTATATAAGCATTACGCATCATTTGGCTCCTGGTATATACCCTGAAAATTGAAGGATAGGAAATAATTTCCTGGGCTATAGCTTCTTGAATATCCTCCAATTCAATGCCCAGATTTGCTACAGCAGCATGATCTAAAAAGACTTGATTATTGGAAATATTTTCTAATAGAGCTGTATTGCCATATTTAAACTGCAGGAATTTCATCAATTCACCTCTTAGGGCAGCTGATGAAACATAGCCTGCTGGAACATCATTATCAGCCAGGTAGGCCGGTACATGCACTGCACCATGATCCGAGGTTAAGAAAACTGTGTATTCCCCTGCTCCAACTTCACTATCCAGGGCTGTAAAGAGTCGCTCCAGATCATCATCCAACCAAACATATGTGTCATGAACTTCCTTTGAATTTGCTCCGAATTTATGGCCAATATAATCCGTACTGGAGTAGCTGATCGCTAAAAAATCGGTATGTTGATCTTTTCCTAATCTCTCTCCTTCAACGGCCGCCAGCGCAAAATCTGTTGTAATACTATTTCCGTATGGTGTGAATTTTAAGAGTTCAAAGCTATCGTTGGCTTCCCATAGTGCAGGCACATCATGCGGGAAAACCGGTGCAGCTTCGCCATTGAAAGCACTTTCATAAGCAGTGTTATCCGGTCCGCTTTCCTGATAGGAGGCAATATTCTTAAAAGTATTCCATGGTTTTTTATACTTCTCAACCTCATCAGATGCATTGTACTGTAAAACCCAATCCGGCAATTTATCCATATAGAAAGAACTGCTGATCCAATTCCCGGCCGATGATCCATGGAACCAATATGCTGCATTAGCCATGTGTCCGCCAGGTAAGACAGCTCCCCTGTCTTTTAACGCCACAGCGATAACTTTACCATTATTCTGTGTGTGTAGTCTCAATTGATCTGTGACGGTCGTAACATTCATCCGATGAGGCGACATTTGCCCTTCGACGCCATCTGAACCTAAGGGTTTAACATTTGAGTCACCAGCGCAATACACCGGTTTCTTAGTATTCTTGTCATACCAGGAATTACTGATAATCCCATGCATGGCCGGAGTTGTTCCGCTATATACGGAGGCGTGTCCCGGTCCCGTATAGGTAGGGGCGTAACTAAAATGATTGTTCTTACAGTTAAAGCCTTGGTTCACCATGCGCTTAAATCCTCCGTCTCCGAAATCATCCCAAAACCGGGTTAAGTAGTCATATCTCATTTGATCTACGACAATACCTACAACTAATTTGGGACTATCTGCTTGCGGCAAAGTGATATTAGAAATAGATTCACTATTACTTCGTTGTGCCTGGACGGATAAACCTAAACCTAAGATGAATAATAACAAAATGGTTAGTGACAATGATCTGGTACTCATACTGCGTATTTAAGAGTTCAAAAGGTACAAATAAACCCCAATATAATGTGTCATTCCGTTAACACAAAGGGGAATTATGTTATTTTTACGCTACAACTATCATACCACCCATGACTTATCTGTCTGCTATCGGGAGCTACTCGATCATGGTGAAAGAGGTCTTTAAGAAACCTACGAAATGGCCCATCATGAAGTCGCTCATCCTCAAGGAAATAGATGAACTAATATTCAATTCCTTGGGAATCATTGTATTTATCTCCTTATTCATTGGGGGAGTTGTCACTATTCAGACGGCTCTCAACTTGGAAAATCCCTTAATCCCGGTTAGTTTGATCGGCTTTGCAACCAGGCAATCCGTAGTCCTGGAATTTGCACCCACATTTACTTCGATCATTATGGCGGGAAAAGTAGGTTCCTATATTACTTCAAGTATTGGCACTATGCGCGTTACCGAACAGATCGATGCCCTGGAAGTTATGGGTGTGAATTCTCTCAATTACCTGGTGTTTCCAAAGATAATTGCCATGCTCTTATATCCATTTGCTGTAGCAATTGCCATGTATATGGGTATTTTGGGCGGCTGGATGGCTGGCGTTTGGGGTGATTTCACTTCCAGCGCAGATTTTATTGAAGGACTACAATTAGATTTTGATCCGTATCATGTCACCTATTCCTTTATTAAAACTTTGGTGTTCGCTTTTGTGATCGCAACGGTTCCTTCATATCACGGCTATTTTATGAAGGGTGGTGCCCTGGATGTTGGTAAAGCCAGTACTACTTCATTTGTTTGGACGAGTGTGGTTATCATCATTTTGAATTTTATATTAACCCAATTATTGCTAGGCTAATGATCATAGTGACAAACTTGCACAAATCGTTTGGAGAGGATCATATTC
>Ga0265303_10002228_pt1 | contig 11982 bp, 12 predicted proteins | sample Helome_2_FD_192494 | JGI IMG/M metagenome (GOLD analysis project Ga0265303, IMG submission 192494) | Marine sediment microbial communities from subtidal zone of North Sea - Hel_20160317 (Illumina Assembly) | ecosystem: Environmental > Aquatic > Marine > Subtidal zone > Sediment ...
CCCTCGGCTAGGCGACGATTGACCCTGGGTCGACCGGCATGTCAGGCGAAAGCAGCCTAACTCCGTGCGTCGTCACGGCACCCAGGACAAGGACATCCGATCGAAAGCCACCAACTCGCAGCGATCCAAAGCCGCATACGACAACAACCTGCTTGTCCACCATGTCGGGTGGCGCGTAGACATCGGTGATCTTCGCTGACGATTGGACCACCGCGCCATCGCCGAGGTCGATCCACAGCGCCAACGCAGGCTCCCTTGATCCGGTATTTGGCTCCGCACGGATGACCGTGCCTATGCGAACGTCAAGGGCTTCCCAGTCAGCCATCGTTGGTCGAGTCATGACATCCACCGTAGTGGCAGGAACGACCGTGGTGTAGAGGACCGAAGTGGCATACTGCGACGATGTCGTCATCGGAGATGTTCCTCGCTGGCCCCGTGCTGGATGCAGCACAACCATTGGAGCTCGCTGCGTTCTATCAACGCCTCCTCGGCTGGTCGCTCGTCGCAAGCGAGGGCCCCGCACCTGGTTCACCGCCAGAGGATGGATGGGCACTGTTGCGCTCACCGGACGGCGCGCAGAAGATCGAGGTGCAGTGGGAGCCGAACTATGTCGCACCAACGTGGCCTCCTGTTCCTGACCGCCAGCTGATGATGATCCACCTGGATTTCGGTGTGGCCGATCTCGAGGAGGGTGTCGCGTGGGCAATCGCGTCGGGAGCGGCCCTCGCCGACCACCAGCCACAGGAGCATGTCAGAGTTCTCCTGGATCCCGAAGGACACCCCTTCTGCCTCTTCCAGGCAAGCAGCTGATCGCACGCGACATTGCACAGGCACGGCCGGGGTGACAGACTCCCGACATGCGCTTTGTTCTCAGGGAAGGGTCCGGCCCCCACGCACGCGCCGAAGTCGCGATGCTCACCGCACTCGGCCTGCCTGGCGGTGGAATCGTCAGCGTGGGTGACACCCATGTGCGGGTGGTTCCTGCCCAGGTTCCGAGAACGAATGAGCTCCAGCTGCCCCAGTCGGCATTCGGGAACGGTGCAGGGACCCTGGGGCAGGCTGTCGATGTCACCCGAGCAGTTCTTCCCTCTGCGACCTCTGCTCTCGTCGAGGTGGCCGGTACCCAGGTAGCCACCCTGCCGAGGGAGTTGATCGGCGTGCCGGTCGGAGTCGGCGACACCTTCACAAGCCCCAATGGACAGATACGAATCACCGAGGTCCAGCCTTCACCGCACGCGGTGCTGGGACCATCGACCGTCACCTCGCTCCCCCCGAAGGCATCTACGGCAACACCCGGAGCCAAGCCTCCTCCGTCGTCGATGGTTGCCGGCCTCGACAACGAGAGAGACCTCCTCACGGGCTGGCTGCAGCTCGTCACAGAAACGGGTGAGCACGGAGCGAATGGATCGGTGGCTGGCGTCATCATCACGGGTCCCACTGGGAGCGGCAGGGAGGAGCTTGTCCAGGCAGCTGCGGCAGACGCCGGACTGCGTGTGCGCCACATCGATCTCCGGACAGTGACAACGGCAGAGCGCCTACTCTCGAAATTCGAAGGCGCCGCGGCCGGAATGAGCAGTGGAACCGTTCTCTACATCGACCGACTCGATTCGCTACTTGACAGGGAGAGTGGTGTTCGCCACCAGGCTGCTGCTGTCACCCGGTGGCTCCTCGACAAGGTTGCTGGAGCACCGGGTGTTGCCGTTGTCATTGCATCAACGAGGGCATCCATGGGCGACGAGCTGGATGCGAAGGATCTCCTGCGCAGAACGCTCACCATCGCACCACCGGACCACACCCGCCGCAAGGCCCTCCTCGGCGCCGCCATTGGGACCACGGATGACGTGGACCTCGACATCCTCGCCAATGCCACACCTGGCTTCTCGGCATTGGACATCTCGACCGCTGTGCTCGAGGCACGTGCAACAGGCGGATCGACACTGTCCACCGAAGGAGTTCTGGAAGCCGTCCGCAACACGCCGCCATCACTCGGCACCATGCAACTCGGGGACATCCCGTCCTACGGCTTCGACAAGGTGGCAAACCTCACCGACGTGAAGGCATCGCTGACGGAGAACGTGATCTGGCAGCTGACCGATCCCGGTCGTTTCGAGCGTATGGGCATTGAGCCGGCGAGGGGGCTTCTGCTCCACGGACCGCCCGGAACCGGCAAGACCTACGTGGTTCGTGCGCTCGCACACGAGTCTGGTGCGGCATTCTTCTCTGTCAAGGGAGCGGAACTGCTCGACAAGTGGGTTGGGGAATCAGAGCGCGGCGTCAGGGAGGTCTTCGCACGGGCGAGGGCTGTCGCGCCGGCGATCATCTTCTTCGATGAGATCGATGCCCTCGCTCCCGTTCGTGGATCATCCACCAACAACGTCACCGACAGCGTGGTGGCGGCCCTCCTCACCGAACTTGACGGCGTTTCATCGAGGGGTGACGTGTTCGTCATCGGTGCCACGAACCGCAGGGACCTCATCGACCCCGCGCTTCTGCGCCCCGGACGCCTCGAGGTGCATCTGCTGCTCGACCTACCGGCGCCAGAGGCGCGCAAGGCGTTCTTCTCCATGACCTCGGTCCCCCTCGACGCATCCCTCGACATCGACGGGCTCGTCTCGGATACTGGCGACATGTCATTCGCCGACCTCGACGGCCTGCTGCGTCGGGCGGCCATCCGGGCCATGCGAGATGATCCCCATGCATCCTCCGTCACTGCTGACAACATCGCTGCCGTCATGACCGATGATGGGTCCCCGACAACTACCTAGTCACCCTGGCCACCACTCTTTGACCATTGTCGACCACTCTGCGTGTCGGTAGCCTTGGAACGAGACGTCGGCACGCTGAATGCGCTCCGATGCCTGTCCTGATGGACAGGGGTGGACTCGGGATGGGCTTCCCGCATCACCACTCGCAGCCTGGGCTTGGCTGCACACAACCGCAGGTGGATCGACCTGCGCAGAGGGTGAAGGAAGGCGTATGCCACACACATTGTTCCCTATCCGGGGCACTTCCCGTCGCATCACGGGCATGATCCTTGCGATCGTGCTCGCGTTCTCAATGCTCCTTGCAGTCAGTCCTGCCCACGCGGACGAGAACCCTCAGGAAGAGGGCGTTGCTGCCCTCACCATTGAGAAGACAACCAACGGTGAGGATGCCGACCTGCCTCCCGGACCCTCGATCCCGGTGACCGAACAGGTCGTGTGGACCTTCGTCGTGACGAATACCGGCACGGTCCCTGTCTCCGAGATCGCTGTCTCAGACGACAACTGGCAGCCCCTCTCATGTGACGGGCAGACCAATTGGCACATCTACCTCGACCCTGGAGAATCCATCACGTGCTCGAGCGAGAGCATCTCGTGGTATGCGTCGTTCCACTATCAGCATGAGAACACGGCAACAGCATGGGGGACGTCGCCATTGGGTTCCGTCTCAGCAACAGATTCCTCCCACTACAGCCCAACCATCACCTGCCCGTTCACCGCAGGTGATGGCACCATCGTTGTTGACCTGCTCTCGGCGGATCACGGTTACATGCTCGGGAATAGCCTCAACCCTGAATCCCTCGGACCCATCTCCGTCGACATTCCCGCCGGCAGCTACAAGGTCAGCTGGCTCTCATACGACGCACACGATGTGAAGCCGCTTGATCCGGCCCAGAGCGAGGAAGTGTGGTATCTCGAAGCGGGTGGCGCATCCAGCGAGACCACCACTGACGTGCCAGACGTCGGCGACTTCGCATCAGGTACGTTCGGAGCAGCGTGGGTCATCGATTCCGACCAATCGAGCCTGAACGTTCAGCACGGCGGCCCATCAGGCAAGATCAATTCGGTGCACGCAGTGTGTGTTGAACTCGAGCCGCTCGCTCCCTCCGTCGACATCGAGAAGGAGACGGATCAGACGATCCTGACCGGGCAGAAGGCCAATTTCACCATCACGGTCACCAACAATGGAGACCTTCCTCTCAACGATGTCGTCGTGACCGACCCGAAGACGCCGTCGTGTGACTTCGCATCGGGAGACACCTCCACCGAACCCGGTGGTGTGTTCGATGGCACACTCAGTGTTTCCGAGTCGGTCACCTACGCATGCACGACCGCATCGCTGAGCACAGGGTTCACGAACGTTGCAACCGTGAACGCAAAGGCCGGCGAAACACCCGTTCCCCCTGATAGCTCGAGCGCGACCGTGACCGTGAAGGATCCAGACATCCTCATCGACAAGTGGCACAGGGGAGATGAGGCAAACGAGGTCGACACGCAGACGATCGAGCCCGGAGACCTGCCAACGTTCACGATTCGAGTCACCAACACCGGAACGGCAAACCTTGAAAACGTCGTGGTCACCGACGCACTCGCCCCCGGATGCGATGCATCGATCGGTGATCTGACTGTCGGGGCGTCCGAGGAGTACGAGTGCACCGGGGGCGCGGCCGAGGAGTCGTTCACCAACGTGGCTGGGGCCAGCGGGAAGGTGGTCGGATTCTCGAAGACCGTCGAGGACTCGGATCCATCCTATGTGGTGATCGAGCCAGGTGACATCGTCGGGAACATCGAGATCCTGAAGCTCGTCGATGACCTCGAGGGCAGCTGGGTCGAGAAGGCCCAGTACCCAGCATCCCTGACATCCGCCACGTGGCAGATCACCGTGACGAACTCCACCAACCAGCTCCTCTACGAAGTGGACCTCGAGGACCAGAACGCCCCGGCATGCGAAACGTCGTTCGGGACAGCCATGACCGACGCTGGCTATGAGGACGCTGGGTCCTACATCCTGCCACCCGTCGCATCGATCACCTTCGAGTGCTCCTCCACGATCACCGCCGGCGCACCCGAGGTCAATACAGCCACCGTCGTGGCCATCGACCCATTCGAGCGTGTCGTTGGGCCGGTGTCGTCAACTGCTCTGATCGAGAGGGTGGCAGCATCCTCCACCATCGGCGACACCGTGTGGGCAGACGAGAACGAGAACGGCAAGCAGGACAACGGCGAGAAAGGAATCGCAAACGCGGTCGTTCGGCTCACCTACCCCGACGGGACGACGGCACAGATGAAGACCAACACCAACGGCCTCTACCTGTTTTCCGGCCTCGAAGCCGGCACGTACAAGGCCGAGTTGGTGGTGAGTTCGATCCCGAAGCCCCAGGACGGCGACCTGAAGTTGACAACGGCAGGCTCGTTCACGATCGAGCTTACGGACGGTCAGTCGTACCTCGACGCCGACTTCGGCGTGGCATCAACGCTGCCACAGACGGGCTTCTCGAGCGATGGCTTTGCACTGTTCGGAATCGCATTCGTGCTCGCTGGCTCAGTAGCGGTCCTGGTTGGCCGACCTGGCCGTAGGGACCACGGCGGAGATCAGATCGCCGCGTAGGTTTCAGGGTTCCGGGGCTCCAGGGCTCCGAGGGCCGGGGTTCGTCGGTTGTGATCGCAGCGAGCATGCTGCCCTCAGGGCTCAAGGCTCATGGCTTGTGCGAGCGTGAACCGGCCCTCGTAGAGTGCCCTCCCCACGATTGCCCCGTCAGCGAGACCGGGAGGCGTTGCGAGGCTCCTGAGGTCGTCGAGCGATCCCACTCCCCCGGAGGCGATCAGCTCCACATCAGGGAGGAGCACCCGGACCTGACCGAGCAGATCAATGTCGGGGCCTTCCATGGTTCCGTCTCGCTCGATGCCAGTCACGAGGGCGGCCACGATTCCTGTTCGCGTGATCCGTTCCGCCATCTCGTCAACGGTCACGCCGTCGTCGAGCCAGCCAGAACCCACCGCGCGGCCGTCCCTGACGTCGATCGCCGCGACCACTCGATCTGACCCGACGCTGTCCACGATGCGAGCCGTCTCTGGCTCATCGGCGACCAGCACCGACCCAATCACGACGCGGCTGGCCCCGGCATCGATGACATCCCGGGCATCCTGTGCTGTGCGAATTCCCCCGCCGAGCTGGAGGTCTGTTCCTTGTCCGGCCATTGCGGCAAGGACGCCCAGCTGTCGCCTTCCGGTTCGGGCGGCCTCGAGATCGACCACGTGCACCAGCGACACACCGTCGGCAGCCCACCTTGACGCAACCGATCCTGGGTCGTCGGAGTAGACCGTGACGGCACCGTAGTCCCCTCGTGTCAGCCGAACTGCAGCGCCGTCCAGCACGTCTACCGCGGGAATGATCCTCATGGCTGTGGTCCTCCGGTTCGTGGCTGATATCGATCTGCGCGTGTTAACGTGCTAAAACAGTATCACACGCATGACACCGAGGGTTCCGACCGATGACAAACACCGACAACACAAACGAGGCATGGCGGAGCGCAGATACAGCGTCCCTGATGGACGCGATTGTCCAGTTGTCGACCCGCGACGAGGCTGCACACTTCCTCCGAGATCTCTGTACGCGCCACGAGCTGGAGGAGTTCACGTCCCGGTGGGCTGTGGTTCGGAGGCTGGCCGAAGGCCACTCGTACCGCGACATCCACGACCTCACGGGAGTGTCCACGGCAACGATCACCCGCATCGCCCAGTGGCTTCGACACGGCACCGGCGGCTACCAGGAAGCCCTCAGGCGGGCTGGCTTCGACATCGAGGATGTGTGACATGACGCTCAAGATCGCACTACCCAACAAGGGGCGGCTCGAGAAGCCAGCTACCGAACTGTTCAAGCAAGCCGGATTCCGGTTCGAGCGAACCGAACGCAGCCTCGCTGTTCCTGTCAGCGACGCCCCCATTGAGCTCCTGTACGTCCGCGCAAAGGACGTGGTCGAGCTCGTGGCTGACGGCGCTGCAGATCTCGGCGTCACGGGGCTGGACCTCACGCGCGAGGCGCGGGCGCCGGTCGACACCGCCCTCGAACTCGGCTTTGGTCGGTGCTCGCTGGTAGCTGCAGCACCCGAAGGCAGCGGCATCACCGCCATCGAAGACTTCGCAGGGATGAGGGTCGCGACGTCGCACCCCCGCAGCGTTGACGGCTTCTTCACCGACAAGGGGATCCCCGTAACGACCGTACCTCTTGCCGGCTCCGTCGAGGTTGCGCCGCGGCTCGACGTCGCTGACGCTGTTGTCGACCTGGTATCAAGCGGCTCAACCATGCTGATCAACGGCCTGAAGCCCGTAGCCGAGCTGCTGTCGTCCCAGGCAATACTGATCGAACGGACCGGATTTGCCAGGTCCGAGACGAGCCAGACGGTCATCACGATGCTTGATGCCGCAATGACCGCACGGCGCAAGCGCTACCTCGTGATGAACTGCCACCTCGACGCAATCGATTCGATCGCACCAATCATCCCCGGCATCGCTGCGCCAACAGTCGTGCCACTCACAGCGGGTGACATGGTCGCGGTGCACTCTGTGGTCGATGCATCAGACGTGTGGCACGTCCTTCCCCGCTTGAAGGCCGCCGGGGCGACCGGCATCCTGGTCCTCCCCGTTCAGCAGGTCCTCGCATGAGCGTCATGCCCACACGCGTCGACCTGGGCGCCGTCACTCCGGCTGATCGAGCCCGGTTGACCACCAGACAGGCGATTCCCGATCCGGCCATACTCGCGTCCGCCACGGGCATCGTCGCAGATGTGGCGAGCGAGGGCGACGCTGCCGTCCGAAGGCACGGAGCCCGGTTCGGGGGATCCCTTGCGGATGGAGGCATCGCCGTTCCCCTGGACGCCATCCAGCGCTCAACCGAGCATATCTCCCTGGATGTCTTGTCAGCATTGCGAGATGCCATTGCCAACGTTGAGACGGTTCATCGACCCCAGCGGCCGACGCCTGATCTCGTCACGCCCGCTGAAGGTGTCGTGGTTGAACGGGTGTGGTCCCCGCTGTCGTCCGTTGGCGTCTATGTCCCCGGAGGTCGAGCTCTCTATCCCTCGTCCTTGATCATGGGCGTCGTTCCTGCCCAGATCGCTGGTGTCCACGACATCGTCGTCGCGACACCAGCCAACGATGACGGGGAGGTCGACCCTGTTGTTCTCGCCACAGCATCCATCCTTGGCATTGGCACCATCTACGCAATGGGCGGTGCCCAGGCAGTCGCCGCCCTCGCATACGGCACGGCGACCGTCGGGCGTGTCGACAAGGTCGTCGGCCCTGGCGGCCCGTATGTCACCGCAGCGAAGTTGGCGGTCTACGGGGTGTGTGGCGTCGACCTCCCCGCAGGACCCAGCGAGGCTGCAGTCATCGCTGACACCAATGCCGATGCCAGGATCGTGGCTGCAGATGTCATGTGCCAGGCCGAACACGGGGCAGAATCGGCGATCGCGCTGATCGTGACTGATGCCTCGTTCGCAGATGCCGTGCTCGGCGAGATCGAGACGGCATTGCCGTCGCTCTCACGCTCGAACACCATCGAGGCCGCTCTCTCCAAGCATGGAATCGTGGCAATTGCCGCATCAATAGCCGAGGCCGCGGAGTTCGCGGACGATTGGGCACCTGAGCACCTCAGTATTCACACCGACGATGCCAGACGCGTTGCAGATCTGATTCCCTCTGCAGCTTCCGTGTTCGTAGGACACTGGACGCCGGAAGCTGCCGGTGACTACGCCACGGGCGCCAACCACGTGCTTCCCACCGGGGGCCTCGCCCGGTCATATGGTCCACTGGGTGTCGACGACTTCGGTTCGTGGCGACAGGTGCAGACCCTTGACCGTGCCGGCCTGGAACGGCTCGCACCGACGATCCGATCCCTCGCGCTGACCGAGGGCTTCACGGCCCATGCCTATTCGATTGGCGTCAGGCTGGACGGCGATTCATGAGCACCCCTCGTTACCAGTGGCAGCCGACAACTCGCGAAATCGCTGATCGCTTCGGGCTGCATCCCGATCAAGTCGTCCGCTTCGACCACAACACGTCCCCGTTCGCCACGGACTGGGCTCCGGGGATCGTCGCGCCGATGGCACGCCGCCTCAACGAATACCCCGGTGCTTCGTACGCAAACCTGCGCAGGGCTGCGGCTGCGCACTTCGGCGTCAAACCGGACACGATCGTCCCTGGAGCCGGGGCCGACGAGATGATCCTGCTGATTGCATGGGCCTTCCTCGGCGAGGGTCGTCGTGCGTGCGCCCCAGTGCCGACCTATCCGCTGTACGAAATCGCGACACTGCAGTCGGGAGCGGAGTTTCGAGCGATCGAGCTCGACGTACCTGACTTCGGGTTCCCCCTTCGAGACCTGGGCGAGGCAGCAGAGACATCAGATGTCACCTGGCTGTGCGTGCCGAACAATCCAACGGGACACCGCTTCCCGGATGCGGCAATCGAACAGGTCACTGCTGATGCGCGCGGTGTGGTCGTCATCGACGCTGCATACGCGGAATTCGCTGATGACCGCTGGGGCGAGTGGATGATCAGGCACGACAATGTTGTCGTGCTGCACACGATGAGCAAGGGGTTTGGCCTGGCAGCGCTCAGGGTGGGGTTCGCCATGACACATCCGGACATCGCAGACCGCCTTGATGCCGTGCGCCCACCGGGCAGTATCTCGTCGATGTCCGCCGACCTTGCCCAGGAAGCACTTGCATCGCCACAGCGCATGCATCGCCACGTCTCGATGATTCTCGCCGAGCGCGAGCGACTCACGACGGAACTCGAGGGCCTGGGCATTGCCGTGGTTCCCGCCTCAGCAACCAACTTCCTCCTCTGCGAGATCGGTCCGGGGGCGACGCACCTCGCGGCCTCGCTGATGCAGGAGGGCCTCGTGATCCGCCAGTTCCCGGATGCCCACCCGCTCCATGAGTTCGTGCGCTTCACCGTCCGCTCACCGCCCGAGGATGACCGACTGATTGACGCACTCAGGAGAAGACTCGTATGACCCGTAGCGCCACTATCGAACGATCAACCCTGGAGACAACCATCACGGTGGCTGTGAATCTCGACGGGGATGGCACCACCAACATCGCCACAGGGATCGGCATGTTCGACCACCTCCTCACGTCGTTCGGCCACCACTCCCTGTTCGACGTCGAGACAACAGTGGACGGCGACTTGGAGGTCGACGACCATCACACCGTCGAAGACACCATGCTGTGCCTTGGAGAGGCAATCGACGTTGCGCTTGGCAACAGGGCCGGGATCATCAGGTACGGCGACGCCCGCATTCCGATGGATGAGGCAATCGCACAGTGCGCTCTCGATCTGGGTGGGCGTCCCTATGCGGCGATCGGGGCACCATTCCGGTCCGATCGCATCGGGGCACTGTCCACCCAAATGATCGAACATGCGCTTGAGGCGTTCAGCCGAACGTCGCGAGCAACGATCCACATCGATGCCAACGGGCGCAACGACCACCACATCGCCGAGGCCATGTTCAAGGCGCTCGCCCGTTCCATGCGTCAGGCAGTCAGCTTCGACGCTCGACGCTCCGGTGTCGCATCGACGAAGGGAGTGATGTGACGCTGATAGCGGTGATCGACCACGGCGCCGGAAACATGGTCTCGATGGAACAGGCCCTGCGGCACGTCGGCGCCGAGCCGGTCCGGATCGACACGGGTTCTGACCTTGCTGCCTTCGATGGAGTCGTGCTCCCAGGCGTTGGTGCGACCGGTGCAGCGATGCGGACCCTGACCCGACGAGGCCTTGTCGAATCCGTGGTGTCATACGAAGGGCCAATACTCGGTGTCTGCGTTGGCATGCAACTGTTGTTCGACCACTCCGACGAGGACGGCAATCCGTGCCTCGGACTCGTAGCTGGCACGGTGACAAAACTCGACGCGACCCCGCTTCCCCACATGGGATGGAACGAGGTAGCAGCCCTAGGCGAGCCGCTGCTATCGGGTGTCCCTGCAGGCACCACATTCTATTTCGTTCACAGCTACGCGGTGAGGCCAACTGACGATGCTGTGGTGACCGCTACGACAGCGTGCGGCCGTGATGTGTTCGCATCTGTGGTTCGGTTCGGTCGGATCACCGGCGTCCAGTTCCATCCGGAACGTTCAGGAGAAGACGGCCTCATCGTGCTCGGGAACTTCGTTCGGGAGTGTTCGGATGTTCGCCGTGTTGCGTAGAAGGATCATCCCGTGCCTCGATGTCGACGCCGGCCGCGTCGTCAAAGGAACCAAATTCGTCGACCTGACCGATGAGGGTGACCCCGTCGAGATGGCGGCTGCGTATGCGCGGGCAGGCGCGGACGAGATCTGCTTCCTGGACATCACGGCAACCTCGTCGGGACGTGCCACCATGCTCGACACCATCAGGAGGACTGCCGAGAACGTCTTCGTACCGCTCACCGTCGGTGGCGGCGTCCGTTCCGTACAGGACATGCACAATGTGCTGCGGTCAGGTGCAGACAAAGTCGCGGTCAACTCGGCCGCCGTCCAGCGCCCCAGACTCATCGGCGACTGTTCCGACGCATTCGGCTCCCAGTGCATTGTCGTTGCCATTGATGCACGTCGATCCAGGTCGGGATGGACCGTCCACACCCATGGAGGTCGCGTTGACATCGGACTCGATGCCCTGGACTGGGCCGCGCGGGCAGCGAGACTCGGAGCGGGTGAACTTCTCGTTACCTCGATGGACAGGGACGGGACCAACGTCGGGTATGACCTTTCGCTTCTGGAGGCGATACGGCGACGTGTCACCATTCCCATCATCGCCTCTGGTGGCGCAGGGTCACCGCAAGACCTTGCAGAAGCACTGGGACCCGGTCGGGCTGATGCCGTTCTGGCGGCGTCGATCTTCCACCGAAACGTGCACACCGTTGAATCGGTGAAGCAGTCGCTCGACACCCTCGGCATCCCCGTCCGGAGGGTCGCATGACGTCATTTGCCGACCTCTCCAGCGGTACCGACGGCCTTGTTGTTGCCGTGGTGCAGGACGCCTCTACCAGCGAAGTCCTGATGGTTGCGTACATGAACGAGGAGGCGTTCGATGCTACGCGGTCGTCTGGCGAGGTCCATTTCTGGAGTCGGTCTCGCAACGAGCTCTGGAGAAAAGGAGGTACGAGCGGCGACGCCCTGTCGGTTGTCGACATCACCCCCGACGGCGATGGCGACGCGCTCCTCGTTCTCGCCAATCCGGC
>Ga0265303_10002230_pt1 | contig 11977 bp, 10 predicted proteins | sample Helome_2_FD_192494 | JGI IMG/M metagenome (GOLD analysis project Ga0265303, IMG submission 192494) | Marine sediment microbial communities from subtidal zone of North Sea - Hel_20160317 (Illumina Assembly) | ecosystem: Environmental > Aquatic > Marine > Subtidal zone > Sediment ...
AGCTGGTAGCGGGGGCAGGATTTGAACCTGCGACCTTCGGGTTATGAGCCCGACGAGCTGCCAGACTGCTCCACCCCGCAATCGCCAGGCGGCATTATACAAACTGCCCGGTGCATTTCCAACACCCGTCTTCCGGGCCGCTCCCCGGGGCCGCAACTCAGAACGTAACGACTTGATTACAAATGGCCATCAGCCCCTGGGGCCAGATGCCAAGAAGCACGATCAGGATGCCGTTCAGACTCAGGAGCAAACGCAGATCCGGTGCCGCGGTCAACGGCTGGGCATCCACCGGCTCATCGAAATACATCAATTTGACGACCCGCAGATAGTAGAACGCGCCGATTACCGAGAACACGACACCGACCACAGCCAGCCAGCTTAGCCCCGCCTCGACGGCTGCGCCGAGCACCGCCAGCTTGGCCCAGAAACCGAGGAACGGCGGCACCCCGGCCATGCTGAACATGACGACCAGCATGACCCCGGCGAACCACGGACTGCGGGAATTGAGACCGCGGAAGTCTTCCAGCGTGTCCGCTTCAAAACCGCGGCGGCTCAAGAGCAGGATCATGCCGAAACCCGCCATCGCCATAATCACATAGGCCAGCGTGTAGTACATGGCCGCGTCGTATCCGTCCTGGGTGCCGGTCAACACACCCATCAGGATGAAGCCGACATGGGAGATCGTCGAATAGGCCAGCATGCGTTTGAGATTGGTCTGGGCGATGGCCACCACATTGCCCAGACCCATGGACAGGATGCACAGCAGCATGACCATACCGCCCCAGCTCGAATGCAGCGGACCCAAACCTTCGATCAACACCCGCACCAGCAAGGCGAAGGACGCGAGCTTGGCTGCCGAACCGATAAACAGGGTGACTGCCGTCGGCGCGCCCTGATAGACGTCCGGGATCCACATGTGGAACGGCACTGCGCCGAATTTGAAAGCGACACCGACGAGGATAAATGAGAGGCCGAATAACAGATGAACGTTGAGCCCGTCGAGGGTGCGGGCAGCACGTGCGATCTCGCCGAGATCCAGTGAGCCGGTGAGTCCGTAGACGATGGAGGTGCCGAACAAAAAACAGCCGGAGGCGATAGCGCCGAGTACGAAGTACTTCATCGCCGCCTCCGCCGCCAGCGGATCATCGCGGCTAAAGGCGACCATGGCGTAGAGACACAGCGACATCAGCTCGAGACCCAGATACAGGGTCAGCATACTGTGGGCCGATATCATCACCATCATGCCGAGTGTGGCGAACAGCCCGAGCAGATAGTACTCGCCCTTAAACAGACCCCGATCGCGCAGATAGGCCTTGGAATACAGGAACACGACCGCCACGACGCCATAGCTGAACAGCTTCAATATCCGCGCCAGCGGATCCGAGACGAAGGTGCCGCTAAAGGTGATGACCCGCTCGGCGGGCACCACGAATGCCGTCAGCCACGCAGCCAGCGCCAGGGTAAACATACACAGTGTGTAAGTGACCCAGCGCCGCCGGTCGCTGAGGAATACATCGATGACAAGGATCAGACAGGCCATCGTCGCGACCGCGATCTCCGCGGCGGCGGGCCAAAAATCAGGCATGCTAAATACGGGCGCCGGGTTCATAACTTGGACTGCACCATCTGTTCGAGCAATTGTTGAATGGTCGGTCCCATGACCTCCAGCAGCGGCGCCGGCCACAGCCCGAGCAGCAACACCGCCAGCGCCAGGATACCGAGCACCAGGAATTCCCTCGCGTTCAGATCGACCAGCCCGGCCACATTGTCGTTGGCCACCTCGCCATAGAGGACACGACGCACCATCCACAGGGTATAGGCCGCGCCGAGGATCAGCGTGGTGCCGGCGAGGAAGGCATACCAGAAGCTGGCCTTGAAGCTGGCCAGGATCACCAGAAACTCGCCGACAAAGCCGGACGTACCCGGCAGGCCCGCGTTGGCCAGAGAGAACAACACCATCAGCGCTGCGAACTTGGGCATGGTGTTGGCGACGCCGCCGTAGTCCGCGATCTGCCGGCTGTGGACCCGGTCATAGAGAACGCCGACGCAGAGGAACATGGCGCCGGAGATCAGACCATGAGAGATCATCTGCACCATGCCGCCTTCCAGCCCCATGGCGCCACCGCTCAGGCTGCCGGTGCGGACACGGATCGAATAGGCAAGGAAAAAACCGAGCGTGACAAAGCCCATATGGGCGATCGACGAATAGGCGATCAATTTCTTCATGTCGGTCTGGACCAGCGCGACAAAACCGATATAGACCACCGCGATCAGGGACAGGCCGATGATCAGCCAGTCCAGCGACATGCTGGCGTCCGGGGTAACCGGCAGGCTGAAGCGCAGAAAGCCGTAACCGCCCATCTTCAGCATGATCGCGGCCAAAATCACTGAGCCGCCGGTAGGGGCTTCGACATGGGCATCCGGCAGCCAGGTGTGGACCGGCCACATCGGCACCTTGACCGCAAACGCGATCAGGAAGGCGAAGAAGATCAGCGTCTGCTCGCGCATACCTATGCCGAGCGCCTGGAAAGCGGCGATCTCGTAGCTGCCCGACTGCAGGTAGAGATAGATCAGCGCGACGAGCATCAGCACCGAGCCGAGAAAGGTGTAGAGGAAGAACTTGAGCGTCGCATAGACCCGCCGCGGGCCGCCCCAGATGCCGATGATGATGAACATCGGGATCAACATGGCTTCCCAGAACACGTAGAACAGCATCGCATCCAGCGACGCGAATACACCGTTCATCATGCCTTCGAGGATCAGGAAGGCAGCGAAATACTGTGAACTGCGCTCCCGGACCGCCTCCCAGCCGGCGATCACCACCAACACGGTGATAAACGTGGTCAGCAGGATCAGCGGCATCGAGATGCCGTCGATGCCCAAGTAATATTCGACCCGATAGGTCGCGATCCACGGCGCTCGTTCGACAAACTGCATCGCCGCCGTGGAGGCGTCAAACAGCGTGTAAAGCGGGATGCTGGCGACAAAGGTCAGGATCGCGGCGCCCAGCGCCAGCCAGCGGCCGAGTTTGGCGCGCTCGCCGGCGGCCAGCACCAGCAGGCCGCCAAAGATCGGCAGCCAGATCACGACACTGAGGATCGGCATCTCCATGGCTCGGTGTTCCTTTTGCCTCCCGCCTAGCTTTCCAGCAGCAGCCAGCCAAGCATCGCGGCAAGGCCGATGATCATCGCAAACGCGTAGTGATAGAGATAACCGGTTTGTACCCGGCTGACGGCGCTGGACAGCCAGCCGACGATCCGCGCCGAACCATTCACCATCGCGCCGTCTATCAGCGTCTCGTCACCGGTCCGCCACAGCCGCTGGCCCAGCGCCCGGGAGGCCGGCACCAACACCTTCTCGTTGAAATCGTCGAAATAATATTTGTTGACCAGCCAGCGGTAGGGCGTCGCGAATCTCCCGGCCAGTTGCGCCGGTATGTCCGGACGCTTCAGATACAGATACCAGGCCAGCGCCACGCCCGCGACCGCGAGCAGGAATGGCGGCGCCAGCAGTCCGTGGATAAGAAAATACGCCGGCGTGGTGCCGTGTTTTCCGAGTTCCGCGAGCACATCATGGCTGGGCAGGACCTGGATCGCACCCTCAAAATAGTCCTTGAACAGGATCACTTCCTCGGTCAGCCAGCCGACCACGAGCGAGGGGATCGCCAGCAGGATCAGCGGCAGCGTGACCACCCAGGGGCTCTCGCGCAGATGCTCGCGGGTATGGTCATCCATCCGCTCGTTGCCATGGAACACCATGAACATCATGCGGAAGGTATACAGCGCGGTGACGAATACCCCCAACAATACGCATACATAGGCGTAACCGGCACCCGGTATCGAAGCGAAGTGGACCGCTTCGATGATCGCGTCCTTGGAGAAAAACCCCGAGGACCCCGGGAATCCGATCAGCGCCAGCGAACCGATCAATGCTGTCCAGTAGGTGATCGGCATGTACTTGCGCAAGCCACCCATCTTGCGCATGTCCTGCTCGTGATGCATCGCAATGATCACCGATCCGGCGGCCAGGAACAGCAGTGCCTTGAAGAACGCGTGGGTCATCAGATGGAAGATGCCGGCGGCGTGGGCCGAGACCCCCAGCGCCACGGTCATATAGCCGAGCTGGGACAAGGTCGAATAGGCCACCACGCGTTTGATGTCGTTTTGTACCAGACCCAGCAGACCCATAAACAGCGCCGTCGTCGCACCGATTACCAGCACCACGCTGAGCGCGGTCAGCGATAACTCAAACAGCGGCGACATCCGCGCCACCATAAAGATGCCGGCCGTGACCATCGTGGCCGCATGGATCAGCGCGGAGATCGGCGTCGGGCCCTCCATCGAATCCGGCAACCAGACGTGCAGCGGCACCTGGGCTGACTTACCCATGGCGCCGACGAACAACAGGATGCAGATCAGGCTTAGCGCCGACCACGGGCGGCCCTCGAACACCTCGATCGTGGACCCTTGCAGACCCGGTGCGGCTGCAAACACCTCCTGGTAATCAAGGCTGCCGGTAAAATACAGCACGGCGGCGATCCCCAGCAGAAAGCCAAAGTCACCGACCCGGTTGACCAGGAAGGCCTTGAGATTTGCGTGCACCGCAGACGGCCGCTTGAACCAGAATCCGATCAGCAGATAGGAAACGACACCCACCGCTTCCCAGCCGAAGAACAGCTGCAGGAAATTGTTCGACATCACCAGCATCAGCATGGCGAAAGTGAACAGGGAGATATATGCGAAAAAGCGCTGGTATCCCGGATCATCTTTCATATAGCCGATGGTGTAGATGTGCACCATCAACGAGACGAAGGTGACCACGGTCATCATCAGCGCAGACAAACGGTCGACCAGGAAACCGACCTCCATCCGCACACCATCGCTGATACCCCACACATAAACGGTGTCGTTGAAAGTCTCGATAGTGCCGTCGAGCAGCCCCATCAGCACATATGCGGAAAGACCGAAGGACAGGGCGACGCCGAGGATGGTCACGGTGTGGGCACCGGTGCGGCCGACGAGTCGGCCGGCAAGGCCGGCCATGACCGCGGCCAGCAGCGGTGCCAGGACGATGCTCAGATACAGCGACTCCATGCTCATCCTTTCATGCTGTCGAGGCTCTCGACGTCGATGTTCTTGCGGCTGCGGAACAGCACCACAAGGATGGCCAGACCGATTGCGGATTCCGCCGCTGCAACCGTGAGGATAAAGAACACGAATATCTGGCCCGCGGCATCCCCGAGGAAGCGCGATAGCGTAATGAAGTTGAAATTGACCGCCAGCAGCATCAGTTCGATGCACATCAGCAGCAGGATCACGTTCTTCCGGTTTAGGAATATGCCCGCGATACTGAGGATAAACAGCAGGCTGGACAGGGTCAGATAATGCGAAACAGTGATCATGAATCCGGGTCCGACTCAATGTTAACCATCCGCACCCTGTCTTTGCGACGCACCGCAACCTGCCGTGCCACGTCCTGGACTTTGAGACCGGGCCGCCGGCGCATCGTCAGGCTGATGGCGGCGACGATCGCGACCAGCAGGATGATGGCCGCCAGTTCAAAGGGATACATATAGACCGTGTACAGCTGGCTGCCGAGGGCCTCCGTGTTGCTGAAATCGGCGGCTGCCCGCGGCGGGGCCTGGAGGAAATTCATCTCCTGAGTCCGCGCCCAGACTACATATCCGAGCATGCCCACGATCAGTATCACCAGACCGATGCCGAGCGGCGCATAACGCGTGAATCCGGCGCGGTTCCGCTCCACGTTGACGTCCAGCATCATCACCACGAACAGGAACAACACCATCACCGCGCCGACATAGACCAGCACCAGTACGATGGCGAGGAACTCGGCTTCCAGCAGCATCCACAGGAAAGAACTGGTGACAAAAGCCAGTACCAATGACATGGCCGAATGTACCGGATTGCGCGCGATGATCACGCCGATAGCAGCCAGGACCAGCACGGTTCCGAAAAAATAGAAAATCAATGCTTCCATCAAAACAGACCCATCAGCGATATGCCGCGTCCGCCGCCTTGTCGGCCGCGATCATGGATTCGAACCGGTCACCGACGGCCAGCAATTTGTCCTTGGTCATGATGTTCTCGCCGCGGTTCTCCATATGATATTCGTGGATTCGGGTCTCGACGATCGCGTCCACCGGGCAGGCCTCCTCGCAGAAACCGCAGTAGATACACTTGAACAAGTCGATATCGTAACGAGTGGTGCGGCGGGTGCCATCCTCGGCCACATCACTCTCGATAGTGATCGCCAGCGCCGGACACACGGCCTCGCACAACTTGCAGGCGATGCATCGCTCCTCGCCATTGGCGTAGCGACGCTGGGCGTGCAGGCCGCGGAAACGCGGGGACTGCGGCGTCTTCTCCTCCGGATACATGATCGTGACCTTGGTCACGAACAGATTGCGCAGGGTCAGGCTGAGCCCGCGCAGCAGCTCGGTGAGGAAAAACGTCTTGAACAGGCTCTTGATCACTATGCCATCACCGTTCAATCGAACCAGGGCCCGACCTTGAATGCCACCAGCACACCCTCCACCGCCAGCCAGACGATGGTAATGGGGATAAATACCTTCCACCCCAGGCGCATAATCTGGTCGTAGCGATAGCGTGGGAAGGTCGCCCGGAACCAGAGAAAACAGAACAGGAAGAAAGACAGCTTGAGCGCGAACCAGAAAAAGCTGCTGGCACCGAGGAAGGTGTCGCCGATCACCGGCCAGCCCTGGAATGGCGACAACCAGCCACCGAAGAAGAAGATCGCGGTCAACGCCGCGATCAACACCATATTGGCGTATTCGGCCAGGAAGAACACGGCAAAGGCCATGCCCGAATATTCCACGTGGAACCCGGCCACGATCTCCGATTCACCCTCGGCCACGTCAAACGGCGCGCGGTTGGTCTCGGCCACGCCGGAGATGAAATAGACAAAGAACAACGGCAGCAGCGGCAACCAGAACCAGTGCAGCGCGCTGCCCGCCTGGGCGTCGATGATGGCGCCAAGATTGAGGCTGCCGCCGGCCATCAACACACCGACCAGCGCGAAGCCCATGGCGATTTCATAGGCCACGATCTGTGCCGCCGAGCGCATCGCGCCGAGCAGCGCGTACTTGGAGTTTGAGGCCCAGCCGGCGAGGATTACACCGTAGACTCCGAGCGAGGTCAGTGCCAACACATACAACACGCCCGCGTTGATATCGGCCAGCACGAATTCCGGACTGACCGGGATCACCGCCCAGGTAGCCAGCGCCGGCACGATCGACAATATCGGCGCGATCAAAAACAGAAAGCGGCTGGCGCTGGAGGGCACCACCACTTCCTTGAGCAGCAACTTGAGTACATCCGCAAACGGCTGCAGCAGACCCTTGAAGCCGACCCGGTTTGGGCCGACCCGGTTCTGTATATAGCCGATGACCTTGCGCTCAGCGTAGGTCAGATAAGCTACCGTCAGGATCAGCGGCAACAACATCAGCGCGATCTTGCTGGTGATCTGCACCGGCACTGGCAGCGCGGTCCAGAGATTGACCATCATCTCGATCATGACCTGTCCCGCCGACGCGCGGTCTGTCCTTCCGCGGTAGCCTGAAGCGGCGCTGAGCGGCGCACCAGCGGATCGATGTCATACATCGGTACGTAGTCGAGGACCGGCTCGGCAGCGCCCGCTGGCAGCTCGCCACTGAGTTCGGACATCGTGCTGCCGGGCTCGGGTCGCCCGACTATCGCCAGCAGCTCATCCCGGATCGCGACGCTGTCCTCGTAGTCGAAACCGTCCATGCCGGCCAGGTTGCCCAACACACGCAAGATCTTCCATCCCGGACGGGACTCACCCAGCGGCCGGGCTACGCCCTTGAAACTTTGCCAGCGACCCTCGCCGTTGACATAGCTGCCGGCAGTCTCGGCAAAGGTAGTCATCGGCAACAATACCTGCGCGTAGCTGCGCATGGCTTCGCTGACGAACGGCGTCACACAAGCCACAAAGCGCGCCTCGGCCAACACCTCCAGCGCTCGGGCGGCAGCTGACGTATCCAGCTCCGGTTCCAGACCAAGCATCAGGTAGGCGCGCAGCGGCTGCCCCAGCATCGCGGCGGCGTCGAGTCCGGACTTGGCCCGCCGGCCGCCACCGGTCTCGCGATGCGGCAGAAGACCCGCCAGCGCGGCCCCGGCCGCATTGGCACCTTCGGTGACATAGCCGAGCCTGGCGCCGGTCAGCCTGGCGATCGCATCCGCCAACAGACGCAGCCGTCCGAATTGCGCATGCCTGCCGCTGAGTTGCCCAAGCAGGATGTGTGGACGCGTCGCACCCTCAAACAGCGCTGCGAGCTCACGGCACCCGGGTTCGATCACCGCTGCTCGCAGCAGGCTTTCCAGACCCGAGCCCGCAGGTGCCTCAACCCCCAGCGCCGCCGCGACACCGGCCAGCGTCCCCACCATCTCCGATGGCGTTATCTCGATGGCGGCGGCGACAGGAAACAGCGCATCCGATGCGGAGGTATGCAGCAGTCCGACGCGAGCCCCGGCGAGTGCTGCCTTGCGCACACGATGACCCAGTATCGGGGCCTCGCGGCGGATATCCGCGCCGATCAGCAACACGGTATCGGCGGTTTCAATATCCGCAAGCGTGCCGCCAAGCGAAGGATAGAGCGGATCAGACACCTGATCGGAGAAATCGGTGCGGCGCAGACGATGGTCGAGATTGGCGCTGCCGAACCCCTGACCCAGACGCGCCAGCAGGCTGGCCTCTTCGACGGTACACGAGGGGCCGGCCAGCAGACCCAGATTGGCGCCACCATTGTCACCGATTGCGTTGCGGATCCCGTCAACCACGGCCTGCAAGGCCGTGGCCCAGTCCACCTTGCGCCAGGTATCGCCGTCGCGGATCTCTGGCGACAGCAGGCGATCCTCGGCGTACACACCCTCGCAGCTGTAGCGATCCCGGTCAGCAATCCAGGTCTCATTGATCTCGTCGTTGGGACGCGGCACCACGCGCATCAGACGGCCACGCCGGACATGCGCGTAAAGGTTCGAGCCGACGCAATCATGCGGCGAGATCGTGGCATGTTGGGTCATCTCCCATGACCTCGCCCGGTAGCGGAACGGCTTGCTGTTGAGCGCGCCTACCGGACACAGATCGATGACATTGCCGGACAATTCGTGATCCAGGCCCTCGGCGACAAATGTCGCGACCTCGGTATGCTCGCCGCGACCGACCGTTCCCAGCTCCTGGATACCGGCGATCTCCTGTCCAAAACGCACACAGCGTGTGCAGAAGATACAGCGCGTCATATCGGTCGAAACCAGAGGACCGATGTCATGGTCCCTGATCACGCGTTTGCGTTCCGTATATCGCGAGGCATCGCGGCCAAACCCCATCGCCAGATCCTGCAGCTCGCATTCGCCGCCCTGGTCGCAGATCGGGCAATCCAGCGGGTGATTGATGAGCAGGAACTCCATGGTCGCCTTCTGCGCGTCCCGCGCCCGCTGCGAGCGGGTGAAGATCTTCATGCCTTCAGCCACCGGCGTGGCACAGGCCGGTAACGGCTTGGGCGCCTTCTCCACTTCGACCAGGCACATGCGACAGTTGGCCGCGATGCTGAGCTTCTCGTGGTAACAGAAGCGCGGCACGTAGCTGCCGAGCGCGTCCGTGACCTCGATGATCATCTGACCCTTGCGGGCCGTCCCCGGCACGCCGTCGATCTCTATGTTGACGGTGTCGTCACTCATCTCGGTTCTGTGTTCCTGGTGTACGGCATAACGCTCAGGCCGCCGCGGCGTCGCCGGCATCGACCAGGCTGCGCCCCCCGTGTTCGATCATGTATTGAAATTCGTGACGGAAGTGCGCGATAAAACTCTGCACCGGCCAGGCGGCGGCATCGCCAAAGGCGCAGATGGTATGACCCTCGATATTGCGTGACACGCTGTCCAGCATGTCCAGATCTTCCGAGCGCCCGCGGCCGTCGAGGATCCGCTTGACCACGCGGTTCATCCAGCCGGTCCCCTCCCGGCAGGGCGTGCACTGGCCGCAGGATTCCGCGTAGTAGAACCGCGATATCCGTTCCAGCACCTTGACCATGCAGGTGGTCTCATCCATCACCATGACCGCGCCGGAACCGAACATCGAGCCGGAATCGCGCAGGCCGTCAAAGTCCATGTTGGTCTCTAGCATGATCTCGGCCGGGAGCACGCGGGCGGACGATCCACCCGGGATCACGGCTTTGAGCGCACGCCCCTTCCACACGCCACCGGCCAGCTCCAGCAGTCCTTTGAACGGGATGCCAAGACCGACCTCATAGTTGCCAGGCCGCTCGACATGCCCGGATACCGAGAAGATGGCGGTGCCACCTGATCCCTCGACGCCAAGCGCCGCAAACGCGTCTGCCCCATTGCGGATAATCCAGGGCACTGAGGCAAAGGTCTGCGTGTTGTTGATCGTGGTCGGCTTGCCATAGAGACCGAAATTGGCCGGGAACGGGGGCTTGAATCGAGGTTTGCCCTGCTTGCCCTCCAGCGACTCCAGCAGCGCGGTTTCCTCACCGCAGATATAGGCACCCGCGCCGACAAAGGTGTACAGATCGAAATCCACGCCGCTGCCCCGGATATCGGTACCCAGCCAGCCGGCTGCGTAGGCCTCACGCACGGCGGCTTCAAAACGCGGCACCGGCTCGTCGATAAATTCGCCCCGAATATAGTTGTAGCCGACCGTCGCGCCCATGGCGTAGCCGCCGATGACCATGCCCTCGATGATCGAATGCGGGTTATACCGCAGGATGTCCCGGTCGTGGCAGGTGCCCGGCTCGCTCTCGTCGGAATTACACACGACATATTTCTGGCCCGGCGCCCCACGCGGCATAAAGCTCCACTTCAGCCCGGTCGGGAAACCCGCGCCGCCGCGTCCGCGCAAACCCGAAGCCTTGACCAGGTCGATGACCGTGGCGGGATCCATGCGCTCCTCGAGGATGCGGCGCCAGGCCTTATACCCGCCGGTCTCGATATAGCGCTCAAGGGTCCAGGGCTGGTCGGTCCCCAGCGTCGCGTAGCACGTCTGATTCTGTTGCATCGGCCCGCCTATTCCAGTTCGTCCAGAATCCGGTCCACATCGTCGGTGGTGAGATTCTCGTGATAACGATGATCCACCATCATCATCGGCGCGCCGCAGCAGGCGGCCAGGCATTCCTCCTCCCGCTTGAGAAAGATGCGTCCGTCCGCGGTGCTCTCGCCGGTGCGGATACCGAATTTGCCCTCGATATGTGCGACCAGATCCTCGGCGCCGCGCAGCATGCACGAGACATTAGTGCACACCGAAACGTGGTGGCGGCCGACGGGTGTGGTCTCGAACATCGAATAAAACGTCGCCACCTCATAGGCCTGGATCGGCGGCAGATCCAGATAGGCCGCAACTCCCTCGATCAGCGCCGGGGTCAGATAGCCATCGTTCTCGTGCTGGGCTGCGCGCAGACCGGCGATGATGGCCGAGCGCTGGCGCCCCTCCGGGAAGCGACCGATCCAGTGATCGAGTTCCTCGCGCACATGGGCCGAGAGAGCGGCCACGGACTGGGTCTTGGCTTCCATCAGCGGTCGACCTCGCCGAATACGATGTCCTGGGTGCCGATCACCGCCACCACGTCGGCCAGCATATGGCCACGGACCATCTCGTCCATGGCCGAGATATGGACGAAACCGGCGGCACGGATCTTCACCCTGTAGGGTTTGTTGGCGCCGTCCGAGACCATGTAGACCCCGAACTCACCCTTGGGATGCTCCACCGCCGCATAGGCTTCGCCGGCGGGCACGCAGTAGCCTTCGGTGAACAATTTGAAGTGGTGGATCAGGGACTCCATATCGTCCTTCATCTCGAAGCGGCTCGGCGGCACGATCTTGTGGTCATCGATCATCACCGGGCCGGGGTTTTCACGCAGCCACTTGACGCACTGGCGGATGATCCGGTTCGACTGGCGCAGCTCTTCGAC
>Ga0265303_10002231_pt1 | contig 11974 bp, 16 predicted proteins | sample Helome_2_FD_192494 | JGI IMG/M metagenome (GOLD analysis project Ga0265303, IMG submission 192494) | Marine sediment microbial communities from subtidal zone of North Sea - Hel_20160317 (Illumina Assembly) | ecosystem: Environmental > Aquatic > Marine > Subtidal zone > Sediment ...
GAGCTGCCGAGCCCAATTTTCGCTCGCCGCACACGAACGTCCATCTGCTCGAGGGTGTATCCGTCGAGTGTCCGTGGCGGGATTGGCGCAACGTCCACACCCGCAGCATCTAGCCTGAGTTGTAGCGCGGGCTCTTCGGATGCTGGTTCAGACGAGGGTGCTGCGGGCTGCTCTAGATGTGACTCGGTGGTCGCGCCTTGCTTTTCGACTTGCGCATTCGTGCTCTGGGGGAACACCGCTACCAACCCGCAAACACATAGAAGCCCGAATAAGTACCGCATGACAACCTTCCGGTCCGGTCATGGGGAATGTGGGGTCGCCGGGTAGCGCCTGGAAATACGTAATTCTTTACTCGCGCCTACGGCTTCACCAAGAATTGATTGAGGCGACAGCAACTGCGGCGCCAATCCCCACAGCCACGAGGCCAACTCCCAGTATTACGCCGACCGCGATACCGGCTTTTGCGCCTCGACTGCGCCCCTCGGTGCCTCTCTGCGTCCCGCTCTTCTCACTCTCGGTCTCGTAATGCTCAATGGATCTCTGACTAAGGGTGTCGATGTCAGGCACTTCGCTCGCTGGTGCGGGGGAGGACACAGATTCCTCTAGGTTTGACTCGGAGGTTGCGACTCCCGCATCCGCCTGTGCGCTCTTGGGCTTCTCCGCATTGGGCTCGGTCTGGTCGGACGCGGCTTCAGCGTCGGCAGCGGCATCGAGGTATAGGTAATAACTCGCCCGCAACATGAACTGCGGTGGCAGACGATACCTCGCATGGACAGCCGGGGCAGCGCTCGTCGCGACCTCTTCACCGGTCCGTGCTGCTACTCGCTCCGGCAATGCGACCAACAGCGTGAGAGCGCACAAAAGAGTAATTAAACACCGCATGACCACCTCCTCACCCGGTCGTAGGTAACCTGGGGTCGCCGGACCGCGCCGCGCTATACGTAATTCTTTAGTCGCTGGCCGAGTGCAGACGCAGGTTTTGCGTTTAGGGCGTGGGGGGCGCAACGGGTTCGCGCAAGTAGTCATCATTCACGAGGATTGCGATGAGAAGCGGCGCGAGCGTGAGGAGGAGTGGCGGGGGAGGGTGGATAGTGATGTGGAGATGCTGTTGTTGGGGGCAGGTTGAGAGAGCACCAAGCCCCGCCCCTACGCCGCGCTTTCGTCTTCGGTCCGCCATCCAGGAAACAACAACACCGCCGGATGTACATGGAGCGCCCTCGCCAGCATCTTCGCCCGTTCCGCCCCAAGCTTCACACGGTCTGTCTCAATCGCCGAAATCGTCGACTGCGCAATCCCGGCGAGTGCGGCGAGCTCATTCTGACTAAGCTCGTTGAGCTCGCGTGCAATGCGCACCGATTGACCCACCGACAACTGCCGCCGCAACTTGGCATCCGAAAAGCGCCCCTTGAGCGCAGCGCTAGTCTTTCTTCCGGTAGTCATGCGGATTCACCTCGAGAACGAACACGGCCAGCTCATCGCCCCGCACCGTGTAGATGACACGCCACCGACGCGAGAGCCAAGACGACCTGGCGCCTCGCCATTCTCCCTTGAGCGCATGGTCGCGAAAGCCAGGAAGCCGCCGAAGCCCAGCCGGGCCATCGAGCTCCACCACGCTTCTCCAAAACTCATACTTCTCCTGCACATTGTTCGGCGCTCGCTTGAGTTGCCTTCCGACGCCAGCCGCTTCGACAACCCGCCACATAGCTAATTCAGTCTATACCAAATATGATATGCAATGTCGAGCTGAGACTGAGGAAGGGCAGGGCAAACACTTCGCATACCCTTTCATCGACCACCTTCGTCGGAAGTTTCTCTGAAGTTCGAAAAGACAACAGTCCGCGCGGCCTGTTAGTTCGGCTATTGTTGTGACCAAGGGAGCCTTGATGAATTCGAGATCCAGCTCACGCCCAGACTACCGAGACGCTAGTGAACGAGCCACCGCAGCGTTTCTCTGGTTCTTGATTGCGCCTCCGACTCTCCTCAACGTCAGCATGAACTATCACGTTTCGGAAAGCCCTTGGGATCCGCCCCCACTGTCCTTGGAAATCGTGGGGTTGGTCGCTCTCATGTCGGCGCTTCTTGGCTACATGCTTTCGAGACGACTCAAAGAAGGGCCGAAGGCTAAAGGGAGGATGCCTTATTTGAAGTACTTGGGAACGTTCCTCGCTGCGATGGCGCTCGCGTGGTCGCTCCACGTCTATGGGATGGTGTTCGCCATGCATGGGATTCCCCCAACCACAGCGCTGCTGCTTTTCTTCGGCCCCGCGTGGCTATTGTTCTTGCTCAATCTCCCAACCAAGAAGACGGTCCGCACCTGGACAGGTCGTGGCTCGTCAGAGGGATAGCGATCCGAGCCCCTAAGAACCCACCGCCGCCAACTCGAGCCTCTACCGCGTCCCCCGCGCAATCTGACTCACCCGCTGCTGCGACAGCTCCAGCAGCTCCGCAATGTCCCGCGTCCCCAACCCCTTCTTCTGAAGCACCCGAACCGCCCGCCGCCGCTTCGCCGCCAGCTTCCGCGACACATCAGAGTGTAGCCGCGCCAGCTCCTCCGTCTCCGCCAGCTCCTCCTCGAGCGCCGGCTCGAGCTCAACGCGGTCCACAATCGTCGCCGAGTCTGCATCGTCGTACCAGAGCGAAAGCGCATCGCGGATGTTCTCCCGCGCCGTACGCAGCGACCGCGCAAACGTGTGAATCTCGTGCCGATGCCCCCGGATGTACACAATCCAAGCCCCGTCCGGCTCCCGCGAGTAAACCGCCGTGTAGGTCCCCTTGCCGGGTAGCACGTCGTCGTCGGCCATCATCGGCCTCCCTTCAGCCAGCCGTCGCCGAAGCACGGCGCCAGCGCAATCTCAATGCTCTTGCAGGTCTTCGGGTGCACGTTGTCGCTCTTGGGAACAGTGGTCTTATAGGTGCCGCATCGACAGGCCATCTTCGTGTGCGACCCCTTGCCGGCCCTCGCCACCACGCCGCCACCGAGCCGCTCAATCCGCTTGATGATGTCCTTTGACCTCATGATAGACCAGCCCGCTAGTCAGTCAACGACCAGCAGGCTAGTCACTTCTGGAATCGGCGATTCGTCAGACCATTCCTGATAACCGGGGGACACCTGTCGCATACCCTGTCATCGGCGGATGGCGGCAGAAGTTGCCCCTCGCCTCCAACTCCAAGCACTGCGTCAAAGCCCGCATCGACGGCCGCCCCGGCCGCATCTCCATCCTGCTCCTCAAAAACCCCCGCCCCGACGAAGAACCGCACCTCACCCGCCTAGCCCTCCGCCGCCTCACCAAACCCGACGTCCCCCACCTAGCCACCGCCACCCTGCAAAGCATCACCTGGTCCACCGTCTCCGGCTTCAAGGGCCTCGAAAACGACGTCATCCTCGTAGCCGGCCTCACCGACCTCGAATCCGACTGGCACCGCGGTGTCGCGTACGTCGGGATGTCACGCGCGCGGACGCGGTTGCATGTTCTCATTCACGAGGATTGCGATGGGAAGCGGCGGGCGCGTGAGGAGGAGTGGCGGGAGAGGGTCACCGATCCCTTGGAGCGTATGCACGTCAATACTGATTGACGTTCACGCATCGCTATTCCGAGCTGGTCGCTACGGCTCCGCGCCTCAAACGCACCCACGTAACAGCCACAAACAAAACGGCGACCCACGGAATAAACCGAAGGCCGCCGTTCTTGTTTGCTGCTTGGACTAGAGTTCCGGCTGCACCTCGAACGAACCCACGTCGCACATCGTGCCGCCCGTCTCCGGTCGTGGCTGGCCGCGCTGGTCAGTCGCCTCGCCGCAATCCACTGCTGGAATCACGTCGATGGCGACACTTCCCGCGCCAGGTTCATGGGTCATGGTCGGCCCGCCGTTGTCCTGTAGCGGTCCGAGCTTCAGGTCGTCCGCGCTGACGTTGATTTGGTCGGTGGGTTGGTCGAAGCCGCAGGTGTTGCCTCGGGATTCGAGGTTGTAGCCGCCTGAGTCGATTAAACCCACGCACTCCCCGTCTACGATTGTCGCCGTGACCATTGCAGGCGGCGCGTCGCCAGTGACCGCAATGACGGGATTCGATCCCCTCGACCTCAGTGTAGAGTTGGTCACTGTGAGGTCCCCGTCCGCGCTGACATTGGTGAGACCGCTGCCTTGGCTACCAAACGAAAGCGTGCTGTTGGCGATCAGCGTGTCACCGTCGTCGCTGAGGATTTCCATTTCTTCACTTCCGAGGACCGTGCAACCTCTCAGAGTGAGAGCGGCGCCCCGTAGCAAGCCGAGATCGCCCACCACGGCCTCGTCATCGTTTGTCACCGTGCTGTTGATCACCCTCAAGTTGCCAGCAAAATTGTTGATGCCGTGGTTCGCAAGAATCATGAAACCGCGTAGTTCCACGCTCACTCCACCACCGACCAATCCGCCTTCGACCGTCAGGTTCCCGCCGCCGTCAAGAATGACGTCCTTCGAGAAGACCACGCCAACTCCAAGTTCGGTGGGGCCATCGCAATCGAACGTGTAGGGTCCGCAACCTGCCGAGATAGCGTTCAGATAGCCTTGCTCGGTACACGGGATGTCCAACCGTGTTACCTGGCACGCGCCAACCTGACACGTGCCGCCCGCGCAGGTCGTTCCATCCGGCAAGGCTGTGCCATCGCACCTCGAGCCACCATCCACTTGAAGGCAGCTGTTTTCGGTGCAGTCGTTGGCGTCCATGCAATCTTCCGCGGTGTCACATGGACTCACGCACTGACCCGCGAAACAGTTCCCTTCCTGGAAGAAGAGAAAGCACAAAGTGCCATTCTGCACCGGCGTCGAGTCGCATGTTCCCCCGGTGCATACGCCCACGGCACACTCGTTGGCGTCCATGCAATCTTCGGCGGTGTCACACGCAACGGCGCACCGGCCTTCCGTGCAGGTGCCCTCAGCATCGGCATAAGGGTGCTCGGTGCAAAGGATGCCATCCTGTACTGGCGTCGAGTCGCACACGCCGTCGGTGCATGCACTCACCGTACATTCGTTCTCATCATCGCACGGAGTGCCATCGTCGACCGCGGTGCTCCTGCACGCGTCGTCGACCCACGCGCCTTCCGCGCACTGGTTTCCGTCATCGCAATCGTGTTCGACCTCGCATCCAGGAATGCCACCGGTACCACCTATGCCACCCGAACCAGCCGTGCCTCCACTACCACCCGTGCCTTCCGTCTCGCTGCACCCCATGACGCCCAGCGCCAGCACACACATGATTCCGAATAAATACCGCATGACAACCTCCCGGTCCCGTCACGGGCAACGTGTGTCGCCGGGCTGCGGTCGGGAATACGTAATTCTTTAGTTGCTAGCCGATTGCGGGCGCAGGTTTTGCGTTGGGGGCGTGGGGGCGCAACGGGTTCGCGCAACTAATCATTGTCCGAACTTCACCCAGGACACGGCAGCGCCCGCTCATCCAACTCCGCATCGCCGTAGGCGCTGAGCGCTTCGCGATCGCCACGAGTTCGTGATTCAGGCCTGAGCTTCGGGCTGCGAGCCGGCCGAGAGCGCCGGGCGGCCCTCCTTGAAAGTACGAGCGCGCGCGAGACGAAGCTCGCGTGTGAAGTGCCCGACGAACGCGGACCATGCGCCGAGCGGGACGTTGGGCTCACGACCTTCCGCCATCTCGATGATCTGACGGTAGAACCAGGCGACTTCCGCGCCCGCATTGAGCGTGCGAATCGAGCGGACGGAGCTCGCGCGACCTAGCGGTCCCGGACCGAGTCGAAGCGAACGCTCGGGCGTCGGAAGCGGCTCCTCGGAGCCTCCGAGGATGGTCTTCGGAAGGTCGGGAGCGACGCAGAACGGTCGGCCGATGCCGACGACGTCGACCTCGCCCGATGCAACGACCTCGCGCATGAGCGCCGGTGTGCGGAAGCCGCCGGTGATCATCAGCGGGGTCCCACCGAGCGCGGCGCGGATGTCGCGCGCGTACTCGAGGAAGTAGGCCTCGCGCCGTTGCGTGCTCTCGGCCTTTGGCTGGTCCGCGTCGCCCTTGTCGCCGAAGAGCGCCATTTGCTCGTACGTGCCGCCAGAGATCTCCAAGAGGTCGAGGCCGAGCTCGGCGAGCCAGGCTGCCACCTGCGCCGACTCCTCTTTGCTGAAGCCGCCCTTCTGGAAGTCCGCGGAGTTGAGCTTCACCGACACTGGGAAGCTCGGGCCGACCGCCTCGCGTGTGGCCTTGTAGACCTCGAGCAGGAAGCGCGCTCGATTTTCGAGTGGGCCGCCCCACTCGTCCGTCCGACGATTGACGCGCGGCGAAAGGAACTGACTCGAGAGATAACCATGCGCCGAATGAATCTGCACGCCGGTGAAGCCGGTCTCTTTCGCGGTGCTCGCGACGTGCGCGAAGCGGCGAATGATGTCGTGGATCTCCTGGACTTCGAGCGCGCGTGGCGGCGCGGCGAGCCCCATCATGCCTTCGAGGTTCACCGCGGAGGGCGAGACCGGATGACTGCTCGACATGCGCGTGCACTGTCGACCGGGGTGATTGATCTGCATCCACAGATGATTGCCGGCGCGCGTCCCGGCGGCGGCAAAGGCGCGGAGCGCGTCCTCGCCACCATTGCCATCGATGACGACGTTGCCCGGCCGCTCGAGGTAGCGGCGGTCCACCATGACGTTGCCGGTGAGCAACATGCCAGCGCCGCCGTCGGACCAGGTTCCGTAGAGGGTCTCGTGTCGCTCGGTCGCGTTGTCGTTCGGGTCCGCGAGCCCTTCGGTCATCGCGCCTTTGCCAATGCGGTTTTGAAGCACGGCTCCGCAGGGGAGCGTGAGGGGGAGAGACAAGGGATCCATCGGGGCGGACTCTAGGGCCGAAACGACGAAACGCTCACCGCTTTCCGGAACCCCCCAAAAGCAAGTCCATCAGCGGTGTCGTTCCTCAAAACGTTGTCCGTCCCGAGATGTGAGGCACGATGATCGCGAAGGTGACGCAGCGGACAGAACTCGGGCCCAGCTCCAACATCGGTGCGGTGGCGAACCACCCCAACCAAGCGCGGCCTGTTCGCCCCTCACTTCATCTTTCGCTGAATCTGCCCAAGCTCCTGTTTGATGCCGCGCAGCTCGTAAACGACGTCGCGCAGCTGCTCGTTCATCGACGGCTGTGTCATCGCCGGCGCCGGACGGAAGATTTCAAACGCCGCAATCAGCGCCAGAACCAGCACCACGGTTCGTGTCTCTCGATTTGGGTTCTCCATGATTTCCTCGCTTCGGTTAGTCCCGGTCGTATTTGTGCCGGCCCCGACCCTGGCCACCGCTAGGCCGAATAACGGGCCATTCGGGAAACGCCGCACGCCCCGCCTCTTCCCGCTCGCGAATCATCCCCTGTAGACGCGTCCGCACTCCAGGCGAGAACGAGTCCATCAGCGCGTCCGATTCGAAGAGCTCGACGGGCTCGACATCCTCGCCGCGAGGTGAACCGGGAATCGCACTGAGCACTCCGATGAGATTCATGTGCAGGCTGTAATCCGTGAGCCACGGGCGGCGCTCTGGCTCTTGCTTGGGCGCCGCCGCCTCGTCGGAACCTTCAAGCCGCGCATCAACCGGTCCGTTGTCGCGTGGCGGCTCGTCCACGCCGAACGACGCCAAAAACACAATCGACGCGCTCACGACAAGCCCGACCATCGCTGCTGGCATCTCTTGCTTGGCCACAAGTCCCCCTCGATTGATCCTACCCACCGCCGCAGCGACGTCCAATTCGCACTCTGATGGGCGTCACGACAAGCACCCAACGCTCCCGCGCCCCACCGATCTCTCCCGCCCACGACCCCATCAATTCCCACCGCTCGCGTGATTCAACTCACGCAAACTCGCGAGCGGCCCCGCGCCCTGTTTGTCATAATTTGAAGAGGGAGCAGAGGACACGGATGGAAGCAGCTAGGCACGATTCACTCGCCGACCAGCTCCTCGAGCTCCATGCCGTCGAAGACGCGCGCATTCTCATTCACGAGAACTGCGACAGGAAGCGACGAGAGCGCGGGGCAGACAAGCCGACCAAGCTCGAGTCTTTACTCGCTCGCCGACAACGCATCCACAATGGTCGGCACGGGCTCCTCCACGGCCGACCGCAGGAACAAAGCGCGCTGCCGTAGTGCTTCCGCGGATCCCTGCGCACAGAAGTGACCGTCGCTTTCGCCGAGCGCTTCACAACCGGGCGTAGGTTCGATGCCGGGCACGCCCACAGGCACGAATTGGTAGAGAGCCGCTGTCGTTTCCGGATCGATGTTGCCAGTCACTGGCCCCGTGACCGGCTCGAGGATGGGACTCGGGTCCCAGATGGGCTCGAGCTGCGGAATGGGTCCAAACGTCCACGCCAGCGAGTGCATCGCGTTCGTGGGAATCACGGAGTCGGCCAGGCCTTGCTGGAGGAGCACGCTCGCTTTCTTCGTGGTTCCACGGACCTCCAGCGGCTCGCGGTAGAGATGGATCGCATGTTGGTGCGCATCCTGGTGGTCGAAGATCATTTGAAAGATCGACAGACCCACCCAGAAGTCGAGCGGCCGCACGCTGGGCATCAGCTCCAACAAGTGGGGCGGAAACTTGTCGATGAACGTTCCCCCATTGAAGTACGCTTCCCCTTGGCGCTGTGCGCCCACCGCGATTGCCGCGGCCTTGATCTCCGGAGCATACGTGAGGAACGCTGACCCATGGACGCTGCCCATGCTCCGCCCAACATAGGTGAGGGCGGCCTCCAGATCGAAGTCAGGCACGCCATCACCATCGGGAAGTGGAACGATATCCACTGAACCGAGTTGCTCGATGACGCGCAAGAACGCCATTTGCTCACCGTAAAGCTGCATCGGGAAGTGGGGGAAACGCTGCTTGGTGAGCAGCGTTTCGAAGAGGAACGCGTTGTGGAAGTCGAGGTCCTGTCCAAGCTCGCGGTTCATCGTGTCCGTGAAGCCAATGACGGCAAAGCCCGCTTCGGCGAGTCCAGCACTCGCCTCCCAGTGCGCGCCCTCGGAGTCGCCCGGGCTTCCGTGTTGGAACATGACCACGGGCACCGGCCCGCTTTCCGCGGCTTCGGGGATGGCCAATACGAACGGCACGGTGAGGCTCCCCGTGATCTGCGGGTCGCCGCTCGCGTCCCTCGAGATGAAGTGCTCATCCTCGCGCCAGTTTGGCGCCTCCCAAGTCCCTCGAACGACCGCCGCCACGCTTCCGGAGCCCGGAACTACGCTCGCGAAAGAGTAGCTTGGCGGAGGCCCGGCCAGAACCTGTTCCTTCATCGACGATGGCGTGAGCGGGATATCGTCGGTGCTTCGCACGGTGAACCGCAACGCGAGTGCAAGGTCGCTCGGAAGAATCGGAGGCCAAAGACCGCTCTCCTGAGAAAGGACGTCGAGAACGCCATCTCCGATCAGAGCACGAGCGCGCGCGATTTCGGGCGCCTCTCCGGGCTCTTCCGGCGCGAGCACCGCGCTCATGAAAGGTGAGGGCGCAAACGCACGCCGGTCCTGGGTGCGGGCGTCCCGCGAGACCACAATCGCGTAGCGGCCTTTCGGCGTCAGTGGCTTCGACGGATAAATCACCATCGAATGATCCATCTCCTGCCCCGCCAACTGTCTCGAGATCGGAGTCAGCTCGAACGGCACCCGTTGGCCAAGCTCCTCGCTCCCCGGAGTCACATCGATGAGCTGCACCGTTGCGGAAGGCTCGAGGGAGGCCTCGGGCGTGAGTGGGAGCGAGTCGGGGTCAGGCTCGCCAGGAAGCGCGATGACGATGCCGCCGACCGGGCTGAAACCATCGAGTGTCCTCGTCTCCGCCATGAGCGCGAAGAAGAGAAGAACCACGTCGATATCCCGCGAAGGCACGATGAGCTCGACTCGGTGGCCGGTTTGTGTCGACGCGTCGGGGACGAGCCAGAAGTCATCGGGGAAGGGCGCCAATGCCAAGAGATCGTCGGGGTCCGCGCGGTCGTAGGGGATGAAGGCCTCCCCAACGATCCCACCGGGTCCGCCTTCGCCAGCCGAGCCTCCGTGGCCGGCCGAGGCTCCCCCGCCACCCGTACCGCCAATGCCACTGCTGCTGGACGTCTCACTGCAGCCGAGAATGCCAATCGCCAGCGCGCACATGAAGCTGAATGACAATTTCATCGCAATCTCCCGCTGCGACCCTCATGAAGGGTCATGCGGAAGCGTAGGGTCGCCAGCACCCGCTTGGCCATACGTATTTCTTCCCTCAACCTGTCGCCCCCTCCTCATCGACCTCCGCCGCGGCAACGTCCCACCTCGCCGAATCTCCGTCCTGCTCCTCGAGACCCCGCGCGGCGACCAAGAGAAACACCTAGAGCGCATGGCCTTCGCCGCCCTCACCGACATCGAACCCGACTGGCACCGCGGCGTCGCGTACGTCGGGATGTCACGCGCGCGAACGCGGTTGCATGTCATCATCCGCGAGGACTCCGACAAGAAGCGGCGCGAGCGCGATGAGGAGTGGCGGGGGAGGGTGGATAGTGATGTGGAGATGTTGTTGTAAGGGCGTGCGTTGGGTCGTCTGAGCGACGACCACCTGGAACTAGTACTTGCTTGCCTCGAAATCGTCTTCGGTGTCGAACGCCAAGTCAGGGCCAGCTGAAACCACGACTGCCTGCTCAGCCTCGCACTCGATCCGAAACGCCGTGCCCCAGGCGTCGTCAGTGTTCCTCGCCCGGTCGAGAAAGAGTTCGCGCTTCAGCTCCTCCGTAGTTGGACAGCTATCGGCCCCGTTCTCCCTTAGGTAGAGCATGGCTGCCGATGCCAGGCTTGCCGCGTCCAGGCGCATCGGGTCACCAACGGGATGACGGCAAATCGGTGGCAGAGACCAGAAACCGATTGCGACGGCAATCACGAAGGCTCCTGCAACCGATGCGAAAACCTGCACCGATCGGGTACGATGGTTTGCAGGTCGCTTCGTCATACAAACAGTCCCGCAGCCGCCTGCCAAGCCCATATCAGACCTCGAAACGGCAGCGCCCAAATCTCCGCCCCGAGTCCGAGAGTCCGACAAGCTCGCTGCTTCCAGCGTGCCCGAAGTGTCGCCGCCGGGGGCCCGGGCCCAATCACATCGACGTCTCCATCCTCGCACCGGATCTCAAAGTCTCCCGCGTACACTGCACTGAGGTAGCGGTTGTAGACGAGCTCCTCGGGCGTCGGGCATCCCCCCGGATTGTCCGCCAAGTACAGCGCTACGGCGGACCGGGCCGCTAGATGGGGATCGCGCCGGCCGCAACCTCCGAAGTGGCAGCAGCTCAACCGACCCTCAGCGTAGACATACCCAACCGGAAGCGCGACCAAGTAGCAGAGCACAGCCACGAGCAATACCGTCCGCAACCGAACCTTTCGTCGCCATTCCATGGGTCAAAAGGGGCAACGACCCAGCGAGCGCCCGTATTCCCGGTACGCAACCCCCGCCCGGACGAAGAACCGCACCTCACCCGCCTAGCCCTCCGCCGCCTCACCGAAGACGACGTCCCCCACCTAGGCACCGCCACCCTGCAAAGCATCACCTGGTCCACCGTCTCCGGCTTCAAGGGCCTCGAAAACGACGTCATCCTCGTAGCCGGCCTCACCGACATCGAATCCGACTGGCACCGCGGCGTCGCGTACGTCGGGATGTCATGCGCGCGGACGCGGTTGCACTTCATCATTCACGAGGATTGTGATGGGAAGCGGCGTGCGCGTGAGGAGGAGTGGCGGGAGAGGGTGGATAGTGATGTGGAGATGTTGGTGTAAGTCGGGTGAGCCCCACCGACACGATCTGAGTATTTATTCGTCGGAACTAACCGCGCTTCTTGCTAGGATCGCCTTCATGGCAAGACACAAAGTAGTCATGGAGATTCCCCCGCGGGAGATCAAGCGCGCCGACTGTGTCCCGTCAGCTGAAGTCGGAGACAAAAGGGCACTGAGTTAAGAGACACTTTGCCGAGGGCGAGAGCCCTGCTGAGGAGTGTCCCATGCCGAGAAGAAAGAAACAATCG
>Ga0265303_10002232_pt1 | contig 11970 bp, 14 predicted proteins | sample Helome_2_FD_192494 | JGI IMG/M metagenome (GOLD analysis project Ga0265303, IMG submission 192494) | Marine sediment microbial communities from subtidal zone of North Sea - Hel_20160317 (Illumina Assembly) | ecosystem: Environmental > Aquatic > Marine > Subtidal zone > Sediment ...
ATTTGTCATCGCCCAGGCATTTTTCCTGGCGCGCTACATGCCCGATAGCGATAAGGAGGCAGGTTAATGCTATACAGCATCGTGGGCATTGATAATGCCAACAGTCTCAAGGCTCGCATGGCCGTGCGCGGCGAACACGTCGAGCGCCTCAATATATTGCGCGACGCGGGCAGGTTGATTGTTGCCGGGCCCAATCCAGCCATCGACAGCGAGGACCCGGGTGATGCGGGGTTTTCCGGCAGCATCATCATCGCGGAATTCGAGTCGCTGGCGGCCGCGCAGGCCTGGGCGGATGACGATCCCTATATCAAGTCCGGTGCCTACGCCTCGGTTAGCGTCAAGCCGTTCAAAAGGGTGCTGCCTTAGGCAGTGCCTGTCTTTGGTTGTCCCGGGATGCCATCATTACAAGATCGCCACTAAGCGGGTCGCGCAGGTCGGGGATGACTTTAAGGTAATAGGGATGACGCCTGCGGGAGCTATGGCGCAGGTAAGGCCTGCAGGCGTTACCTGCGTGGTCATAACGGAACCAGCTAGAGATTTTTACTGGGACTCTCGAGATTGTCGCTAATCTCGCGCAGCAGCATGTCTTCGGACTCGATGCGATCGGCCATCGCCTCGCCGATCGAGGACAAATCGGTATATAAATCGGTCAGGCTTTCCGGCTCGTCGACGCCATCGTACTTGTCGTTGAAATCAACAAAAATTTGCGTGGTACTGGATATTGCCGGGTAGACACGGTCAGCGACCCGCTTGATATTGCCGCGCCGCTCCTTGCCGTCGATAATTCTTTCATAGATCTCGAAATGACCGAGCGCCGTGTAATCGACCAGTTGCTGGTTGAAGTTGCGCAGATTGTGAATCACCGTATCGGGTGGTATATCGCCCGCTTCCAGCTCGGCCAGTTCGCACATGGATACCAGGACCTGTTGCCGCTCCTGTAAAAGATTATTAATGGTCTGCGTCTGGCGGGTACGCCGGTTTTCCTCGGCCGAAATTTTCTCGGCGATCTGGGCTATTTTTTCAATCTGTGATTCGCTCACGGGTTACCTCGTTGATACTACTACCGGTTGACAATCAATCTGCGGCGGTGCGCGTATTATGCGGTTGAATTCGCCTTCGGTAAACCATCATTATATGATTTGCGCAGGATAATTTTTGTTAAACTCGTCCGATTTACGAAACGCGAATCCGCATGACCGAAAAACTAGATGATAAGCTGCATCGACTCGAGATCCTGTATAGCGAGCAAGACTACACCATCCAGGCTCTCAACAACATGGTTGCGCAGCAGCAACAGGAAATTTCACGCCTGCAGAGCAGTATCGAGCAACTCAAGAGCCAACTGCAGTCGCTAAAGACCGACAGGTCGGGTGATGTCGATCCCGGGTTTGAGAAACCGCCCCATTATTGATGGCTGATCCTGCACTCAGGGCAAAGGATATCCAGCATTTTCTGGCACAAGCCTCGAATTCAGGGCTTATTATTGAACCCGACGATACCGGTGTCGACGTCAACCTGGTCGACTCGCAACTGCGCTTTCATCACAGCTTTATTTCGGGGCCGCTGCCGGCACGGGCGCGTCAAACGGGCCAGGCCATTGTCAGCGCCTGCAGCAACAAGCAACGCAGCATCACGAACATCCTCGACCTCACCGCCGGCTGGGGCGCGGATAGCCTGACGCTCGCCCAGCACGGCAAGCAGGTCACGATGCTGGAGCAAAATCAATTGGTGTACGCGATCGTGGCCCACGCGCTTGATCGCCTCGCCGCCGTTGCAACCGGTGACGCCATAGCCCGGCGCTTAACGATTGAAAATAGCAACGCACTGGAATTCTTGTGCGGGCTGGGCAAGAACCACGATATTGACTGTATATACCTCGATCCGATGTTCCCCGTTCACCGGTCCGGGGCCAAGCCGGCCAAGGAAATGCAAATCCTGCAGGCATTGACTGGCAACCTCGAAATCGAGACCTGTTTCCGGCAGGCGCTCGGCCAGGCCCGCAAACGCGTGGTGGTCAAACGGCCGGCGAAGGCCGCCTGCCTCGACAATACCAAACCCGACCTGGTCTATCGCGAAAAAACGATTCGATTCGACGTTTACCTGACCGCGTAACCAGGTGCCAGCTCTAAGCGCGCCTCGCTTCAGTCACGGAAATTATTGAACTGCAACGGAATGCCGAGCCCCGCCTGGCGCAGGGTTTGCATCACCTGCTGCAAATCGTCGCGCTTTTTACCGGTGACTCTGAGCTGCTCACCCTGGATTGCAACCTGCACCTTGAGCTTGCTGTCCTTGACCAGCTTGACCATCTTGCGCGCCAGGTCCTTGTCGAGCCCCTCTCTTATTTTCACCTGCTGCCGGGCACGCTTGTTCATTTCGACGATATCGGCAAACTCGAGGCAATCGACATCGATGCCGCGCTTCGACATTTTTTCTTTCAGTATCGGGACCATCTGTTTCACCTGGAATTCCGATTCGGCTTCCAGGGTTAGATCGTTACCCGACTGTTCAATATTCGCGCCCGAGCCTTTAAAGTCGTAGCGGGTGCCGATTTCGCGATTGGCCTGATCGAGGGCGTTCTTGAGCTCGTGGTGGTCTATTTCCGAAACAACATCGAATGAAGGCATGGCAATTACTCTGGCTCAGGGCCTGATGGTCAAGGTTTTGAAATTATCGCTAAAAGTATAATCCGGGACGGTAAGATTCAAGTATTTATTATCACCCCGCAGGGCCCTGCCGGCGAAATCATAGCGCGCCTTGCTGCAGATTTCGTTAATCACGAACTCGCGCAGCTCGAGACCACAGCCAAGGTCGGTGCCAGTCGCGTAGCTGACAAAATACTCCGGATGCCTTGAACGCAGCAAATTGGTTGCATATTCGGGTTGGTGACTTTGCCCGGATTCGGGATCCTGCAGTCGCGACAGGTCCTGCCCGAGCGCGGCGATTGTTTTACCTGAACGTCGTATCACCAGCACCGCCAGGTTGTCCTGGCGTAAAATTCGGGCCTGGTCCGGTGGCAGCTCGGCCAGTCCGAACTGGTAGGAACTGTGAAGCCGTGGCGGGCGCAGATCAAAAGCAAAATCGAAAAGGACGTAAATAATCGCCGCGCCGAAAGCCAGCAAAAAATACTTGATTAATCGCTGTAACCCGCTTCTGCCTGCCACTTGCGACACGATCTCACCGCGGGCTGGCGTGATCAGGCCATCTGGCGGGAATCTCGATATCGAACGTGAATACGTTCACGGCAGACACGGGGATAATCAATGCTCGAGCGTTACGGTTTCACCCGCCTGTTCGCTGCAGTATCGACCGAGACAGCTGAACAGTTCCTCGCCGCCTCCCTGCAGGCGCCAGCACCGGTCGTCGACATCGTAATCGAAATGATAACCACCGGAACGTGCGGCGACCCAGATCTGCGACAGCGGGGTTTGCCGGTTGATGATAATCTGGCTGCGATTGGCAAATTCAAGGGTCAGAATGCCGCCGGCGCTGTCGTAATCGATATCAACCCCGCAATCGTCGATTGCCTCCTCGATCGCAGTCATGGTGTCCTCGGCTAGCTGATCGAAATCGGACTCATTCATTTGTCAGCGGCCTCGAAATCGAGCGACAGCGAATTGATACAGTAACGCATGCCGGTACTATCCCGCGGACCGTCTTCGAAGACATGTCCAAGGTGACAGCCACAACGATCGCACATAACCTCGACACGACGCATCCCGAGACTCGAGTCTTCCTCCTCGCGAATCACCCCGTCGGCTGCCGGCCGGTCAAACGAGGGCCAACCCGAACCGGAATCGAATTTATGGCTCGAATCGAACAAGGCCTCACCGCAGCATTTACACAGATATTTTCCGTTTTGGTGATTATCGTTGTATTCACCGCTGAAGGGCGGTTCGGTACCCTTTTCCCGGCACACACGGTATTCTTCGGCGGTTAGCTCGCCGCGCCATTTCTCATCATCACTCATGTTTCTCTCCTGTTATTGCCGGGTACATTTCTTTAGCGTCGACCAGGTAAATCCAGCCGCGTGCGATGCGGTAGATCAACCAGATCATCACTACTAAGAGTACCCCGTAGCCGATCAGTATCGGCGTGGTTAACACACCCAGCGCGGTCCACAGCAAACCATACCAGAAAGTCGCCTTCTGCCAGGTAAAGTGCGACTCGAGCCAGCTGCCGCGGACATCATCATCTTTTATGTAGTTAATAATCACGCCGATGATTGGCGTAACCAGCGTCACAAAAGACAGCGCCTGTAATATGTATACCGCGAAGGTGTATTTTTTAAGTTCGGCCATCTGTGCTTCATTAAATATCATAACTAACCCTCTAGCAGGCGCTCGAAACCGTCCTGGTCGAGGATTTCGACATCGAGCGCCCCGGCTTTCGCGAACTTGGAGCCTGGATTTTCGCCCGCGATCAGCGCGGTGGTTCTGGACGAGACGCTACCGCTCACGCGGGCGCCACGCGCTTTCAGCAGTGCGGCGGCCTGGTCGCGACTATAGCCTTCAAGCGTGCCGCTGATGACATAGGTATTCCCCGCCAGGGTTTGCGCCTGCTGCCGGCGTGAATGCCCGGCCCGGGGCCAGTTAATGCCCTCGGCCAACAGCTGGCTGATAATATCCCGGTTTCGCCGCTGATCGAAAAAGTGTCGTATGTTTTCGGCAACAACCGGCCCGACATCCTCGACCTGCTGCAGGATTTCGATATCGGCATCCATGATCGCATCGAGTTCGCCGAAATGACCGGCCAGCGCCTCTGCCGTGGCTTCGCCGACTTCGCGTATGCCGACTGCATAAATAAACCGTGCCAGGCTGGTCATCCTGGACTTGTCGAGCGCCTGCAGCAGATTCCGGGCCGATTTTTCGGCCATCCGCTCGAGGCCCGCGACCTGCTCCAACTGCAGACGATACAGGTCGGCAACCGATTCGATCATACCCTGGTCTACCATTTGCTCGACCAGCTTGTCGCCGAGCCCCTCGATATCCATCGCCTTGCGTGAAGCGTAATGCTTGATTGCTTCCTTGCGCTGGGCCGCACAAACCAGCCCGCCAACGCAGCGATACGCCGCCTGTCCGTGCTGCCGTACGACCTCCGAATCGCAAACCGGGCAACGGGAGGGCATTTCAGGCCGCTTTAACCTGCCTTTACGCTGCTGCACCATCGGTGCCACGATTTCCGGAATAACATCTCCGGCGCGGCGCACGATGACGATATCGCCGATGCGAATATCCTTGCGCTCGATCTCGTCCATGTTATGCAGGGTCGCATTACTCACCATCACCCCGCCGACCGCAACCGGTTCCAGTCTTGCTACCGGCGTCAGTGCACCCGTTCGCCCAACCTGGAAATCGACATCCAGCAGGCGCGTCATGACTTCCTGGGCCGGAAACTTGTAGGCAATTGCCCAGCGTGGTGCGCGGGAGACGAAACCCGCTTCGCGCTGCTGTTCAATACGGTCAAGCTTGAACACGACGCCGTCGATATCGTAGGCAAGGGTGTCACGCGCGGCGAGGATGCGCTGGTAGTACTCGAGGCACTCGTCAATCGAGTCAAGCAGCTCAATCTGACGACTGATCGGAAACCCGATGCTGCGCAGGTACTGCATTTGCTGGTACTGGCCCGGTGGCAATTCGGCGCCTTCGCAAACACCGATACCATAGCTGCAAAACGTGAGCGGACGACTCGCGGTAATGCGCGAATCCAGCAGGCGCAGGCTACCGGCGGCCGCGTTTCGGGGATTGGCAAACACCTTGCCACCCGACTGCTGCTGGCTGTGGTTGAGTTCGGCAAAGCCCTCCAGTTCGATGTAGACCTCTCCGCGAATCTCGATCCTCGCGGGCGAATTTTCGCCCATCAGGCGTAGCGGGATCGAGGCGATAGTGCGGGCATTTGCGGTTATGTTTTCGCCACTGCGCCCGTCACCGCGGGTCGCGGCACGCACCAGCTCGCCCGCTTCGTAAAGCAGACTGATCGCAAGTCCATCGAGCTTGGGTTCGGCGCAATAAGCCAGCACAGAATCGTGCTCCAGTTTCTCGCGCAAGCGGCGATCAAAGGCCAGCATTTCGGCTTCGTCAAAGGCATTATCGAGCGACAGCATCGCGACTTCATGGGTCACCGTTTCGAAATGACTCGCCGGTTCCGAACCCACTCGCTGCGTCGGTGAATCAGAAGTCGCCAGTTCAGGATACTCGGCCTCGAGCTGCTGTAACCGCCGGAACAGCTGATCATAAGCCTGGTCGGTAATCACCGGGGCGTCCAGCACGTAGTAACGGTAGTTATGCCCGGACAGGGCCTCGCGGAGCTGTGCGGCTTCGGTGCTGGTGGCTTCGGGAATCGACATGTCTGCAGCGGAACCGGCTGCTAGGCCAGATTTTCACGAACCACGGTGACGTCGCTGATGGTGAGCAGGTCCTGGTCCGGCTTGTAAACCTTGACATTCAACAGGCGCACCAGCTCATCGATTTTTTTCAGCATCGATTCATACGCGAGACGCGGGTTTTTACAGGCCTCAAGATCGATAAAACAATTAAATCCCAGGCTCGCAAAGTCAAGTTTTTCAATTTCACTAAAATGACCCGGTGCGCTAAGGCTCGCTACCTGGAAGGTGATTTCGCCTTCCTCGCGATACTCGAGCAAACCCTCGTCATTCGGTTTCAGTCCCGTCTCCTGCACCGCCGCATCAGCTTCTTCACCGGTAATCAGGCGGAAATCTTCATGCCTGAGGTGATAGCTGATAAGGCTGTCTTCATCCCTGGCTGCGAGCATCGTGGGCACATAGATCTCGGCATCAGGCAGTGCAAAAGGGGTTTCCTGACTCTCCGCGGCGGGATTAATCCGGATCTCGTCCAGGTTTTCGTCAGCCTCGTTGTCAGTCAGTATCTGGTTAAGATTATTCATTTCGAAACGCAGCTGCTCGTCCTCGACAAATGCCGAATCGATTTCTTCCTGGGTGAAGGTCTCGACCGCGTTGCGTTTGCGCAAGCGGGCCTGGTGTATACCGAAAAGATAGACCCCGAGCGCCACCAGCACCGCGATAACGATCAGTACCCATCTAAATGTGCCTGCATCCATTACTGAACCCCGGCAAGAACCACCGCTTCGCCAACGTCGACCGAGACCAGTCGTGATACCCCGGGTTCGTGCATGGTCACGCCATTCAGACTCTGGGCCGTTTCCATGGTTATCTTGTTATGCGTAATCATGATGAATTGCACCTGCTCGGACATTTCCGCCACCATCGCGCAAAATCGTCCGACATTGGCGTCATCGAGCGGTGCATCGACCTCGTCCAGCATGCAAAATGGCGACGGATTCAGCTCGAAAATCGCAAAAATCAACGCCACCGCGGTGAGCGCCTTCTCCCCTCCCGATAACAGCTGCAAATTGGTAATACGCTTTCCGGGCGGTCGCGCCATAATTTGCACACCGGTGTTAAGTAAATCGTTTTCGGTCATCTCGAGATGGGCCTCGCCACCTCCAAACAGCTTGGGGAAGCGCTCAACCAGGCGCCCGTTAACCTGCTCGAAGGTATCCTTGAAACGGTCCCGGGTTTCCCGGTCTATTTTCTTGATCGCGCCCTCGAGCGTTTCCAGCGCCGAGATCAGGTCCTGGTGCTGTGCATCCAGGTACTGTTTGCGTTCAGCCTGTTCCTTCTGCTCCTCGATTGCCGCAAGGTTAATCGGACCCAGCCGGTCGATCCGTTTGTTCAGCTTTTCGAGGCGCCGGTTCCATTCAGCCAAATCCGCTTCCGGATCGAGATCCTGCTGCAAGCTGGCAACATCCTGCCCCGTTTTTCGTAACTGTTCCTCGATTGTATTGCAACGGATACTGGCTTCCTGCAGGTGCAAGCGTTGTTGCTCGAGTTCGTTACGAAATTCATCAACGCGCTGCTGGCGAGTATTACGCTCGGTTTCAAGCTCGCGCTGTCCGTTATCCAGTTCGCCGACGGCTTGTTGCGCCTGGCCCAGTTCCCGCTCATTCTTGTTGCGCAATTTCAGCAACTCCTGCAGCGCGCTTTCAAGCTCCTCGATCGGATCAACATCACTATTGACGACGCCATCGAGTTCCTTGACGCGCAGATCAAACTGGCTTTTCTGCTGCTGGATGCGCTCGATATTCGAAAGCGTGGTACGCTGCTCCGCTTCCAGCGCCTGCTGCCCGATCTGTTGCCGATGCGCGTTTTCAAGCGCTTGCTGTAGCGCTTCCCGGGCGTCTGTCAACCGTTGCTGACGTTTAGACTTTTGCGCCTGCAGCCCTTCCTCGAGTTCCGTCATCTGCGCAATCTGCTCAAGAAACTCGTTACGCTTGGCGCTATTCGATTGCAGTTCGCTGGTGTGTCCAAGCTTCAGCTCTTCGAGTTCAGCCAGCTCGGTATGCAATTGCCGACGCCTGTTCTGTACCTGCTCCGCCTCGCTTTTACGATTACTTAACTGCAGGCGCAGTTCGGTTAATTGCGGCTGCAAGTCAGACAGCGCTTGCTGGTCCCTGTCCCACTCCTGCTCGAGGATTTGCAGTCGCTGCCGATCACCGTCATAGTGCGATTTCAAAGTTATCGCCGCCTGGGTTATCTGCTCCAGCTGGGCGCGAATCGATTCGATCTCCTGCGCGCGCGCCAGCGTACCCGCATGCTGGTCTTCCTCACCCTGCTGCAAAATCCAGTTGCCGCCGGCCCAGAGACCCTGCGCTGTCACCAGGCTTTCGCCCGCCTTGAGCTGGGTCCGCTTGTCGCGTAGATCCTGTAGGTCCCGGCACAGGTAAATCCCGTCAAGAATTGCCGACAGGTCAACATCACATTCGATATAGTCCGACAGTTTTGCCCAGTCCCGCTCATTGGCGCGTGCCGGCACCGGGTCCCGGTCAAATACGGCGACGTTGTGCTTCGGTATGAACGCGTCGGGTACAGGCTCACCCGCCGGGGTACAATAGGCCCCAAGAAATGGCGACAGCGCGACTTCGACCGCCCTGCCGATATCGCCCTTCAGCCTGAGCAGGCCGGTCAACCGATGCGTAGAATCGATTTTATTTTGCTCAAGCCATTGCTTGACCTCGGCACTGGTTTCGGAAAGCGCATGTTGCTGCAGCGCCTCCAGTGAACTCAGGCGTCCGCGCAGGGTTTGCACCTGGTTGCGTTTGTCATCAAGCTGGTTGGCCGATTCCTCGCAACTGTTGCGCAAGGACTGGATCTCTTCGGCTCGAGCCTGCACCTGCGAGGCTGTTGCGGCATATTCCTGCGCACAGGCTTCAACACTGGACTCGAGCTGGTCGATTTCCTGCGCGGCTGCGGAGGCGTCGAGGGTATCGAGCTCTTGCTGCAGGCGTAAACGCTGCTGCTCGGTGTGCTGCACCTGGCGTTCGATATGCTCGATTCCGCGGTTCTCGATTTGCGCGGACTCGTGCACCTGGTGGAATTCGCGCCGGAACTGGTCCCACAATTCCTGCCACTCGTGCATCTTTGCTTCCGCCTGGGCCACCGCTGCCTGCTGTTGCTCGAGCGTCTGCTTGCCGGTTTCGAGTTCAGGTGCAATATCGGCAAGCTCCAGCTCGAGTTGCTCCAGCCTGGCGCTATCATCGGCCAGTATCCTGCCGGCATCCTGTAACGACTGTTCCAGGCTCTCCAGTTCCTGGCGGCCACGTTGACGCAGATTTTTCTGGTGTTCGATGGCCTGTTCCTTGCTCGAAATCTCGGCGCCGAGTTTATAAAATTGCCCCTGTACCTGGTTGAGCTGCTCGCTGGCCTCGGCCAGTTTCTGCCGACCCTGCTCGATCTCGCGCTCGGTTTCACGCAGTTCGGCGGTGCGCTTTTCCATGTCCGTTTCAACCGTGGCAAGCTTGCGTCGCTGCGCCTCGATTTCGGCGTCAAACACCTGTTTTTGCAGCAGCAGGCTCTCGGCCTCGAGCCGCCGCTGATCCTGTTTCAGTTGTTTATACTTCGCCGCGGTTTTTGCCTGCCGCTCAAGCCGCGACAACTGCTTATCGATTTCGTCGATCAAATCGATCAGGCGATCCAGGTTTTCGCGCGTGTGTCGAATCCGGGTTTCGGTTTCGCGGCGCCGTTCCTTGTATTTTGAGATACCAGCGGCTTCTTCGAGATAGACCCGCAGTTCATCCGGCTTGGCGTCGATGACGCGGCTCACCATGCCCTGCTCGATAATCGAGTAACTGCGGGGTCCGAGTCCGGTGCCGAGAAAAATATCGGCAATATCGCGTCGGCGACAGCGCGTGTTGTTGAGAAAGTACTTGGACTTGCCAACCCGCGTGCTGATACGTTTTACCGATATTTCGTTGTACTTGGCGTACTCGCCCTTGACACGGCCGTCGGAATTATCAAAAACCAGCTCTACCGAGGCCTGGCCAACCGGCTGACGGCTCGACGAACCGCTAAAAATCACGTCCTCCATCGATTCGCCGCGCAGGTTCCTGGCCGATGACTCGCCCATCACCCAGCGCACGGCATCGATTACATTAGACTTACCACAGCCATTGGGGCCGACAATACCGGTGACGTTGGCCGGAAACACGATCTTGCTTGGGTCGACAAACGACTTGAAGCCGGCTATTTTGATTTGACTGAGGCGCATCGGTGCGACGGATTCCCGGGTAAAATTTTTTGCGAGCAGAGTATATCATTTGCATTATCCGGCAACAGTAAAACCCTGCAATTAATTGCCTATTCCGGATAGAGATATATAATGGCGCGCCGCGGATCAGTCGCGCTGACCCGACCTGTTGAACCAGCGAGAAATAATATGAGTACTCAGCCTTCCAGCGAGCTGGACACTTTTGAAAATCCAAATCCCGAACGTGACTACACCATTCACATCGACACGCCCGAATTCACCTGTCTGTGTCCACTTACCGGGCAGCCCGACTTTGCCAGTATCGAGATACAGTACGTACCCGACCAACGCTGCGTTGAATTAAAGGCGCTGAAGCTTTACTTCTGGTCCTATCGCGATCATGGCGCATTTCACGAAGCGGTGACCAACAAAATTCTGTCCGACCTGGTAGCTGCGATTGCGCCACGCTTTATGCGCGTTAACGCCGAATTCAACGTGCGTGGCGGCGTTTACACCCGTATCGTGGTCGAACATCGTGCCGAGGGCTGGCAGGCACCCGAACCGGTCGAGCTGGCCTGAGGAGGCGGGTTGATGGTTGCCGATATCAGCCGGGGCACGCAGGCACTGGCGCGTGCGCTGAGTTTGCTCAATAATCCCGGCGTTCGTATTTACGTAATCATACCGCTGACGATCAACTTGCTGTTGTTCGGGGCCCTGGTCTGGTATGGCTACAGCCAGTTTAATGTCTTTGTCGAATGGTTAATGTCATTCGTTCCCGCATTTTTCGACTTTATCGAGTGGCTGATCTGGATCTTCTTCGGGATGCTGGCGGCGATAACCGTGTTTTTTAGCTTTACCCCGGTCGCAAACATCGTCGCCGCGCCCTTCAATGCACTGATGTCGGAAAAAATCGAGATCGCGCTGACCGGAAAAGCGGTTTCCTCTGAAATCAGTTTCACCCGCATGGCGATTGACGCCATTGGCTCGCAATTACGCAAGCTGGTCTACATCATGTTCTGGGCCCTGGGACTGTTCCTGGTGAGCCTGATTCCGGTGCTCAACCTGGTAGCGCCAGTGCTGTGGATCGTGTTTGGTTCATGGCTGCTATCGCTGGAGTACTTCGATTACCCGATGGGTAACCACGATCTGGTGTTTGCCGAGCAAAAAAAGCGCCTCGGTGAACGACGCGGTATTGCGCTCGGCTTCGGCGGCGCGGTCATGATCATGACCAGCATCCCGATCATCAATTTCTTCGCCATGCCGGTCGCGGTCGCGGGCGCCACCCTCCTCTGGGTCGAACAGTTCCAGCAAGACACCCCACCCAAAACCTAAGACACCACCTTACTTGTTCCTTCGAACGGCACGGCTATCGGATACTTGTTGCGGGAGCGCCGTAAATACGTCCATGTAG
>Ga0265303_10002233_pt1 | contig 11969 bp, 8 predicted proteins | sample Helome_2_FD_192494 | JGI IMG/M metagenome (GOLD analysis project Ga0265303, IMG submission 192494) | Marine sediment microbial communities from subtidal zone of North Sea - Hel_20160317 (Illumina Assembly) | ecosystem: Environmental > Aquatic > Marine > Subtidal zone > Sediment ...
ACCGCCATTTTGGTAGACGTGGGAACCAATGCCGAAGTGGTGCTCGGCAATAAAAACTGGCTGATAGCCTGTGCCGGTGCCGCCGGTCCGGCTTTGGAAGGCGGGGTCACCCGCATGGGCATGACGGCGGGGCCGGGGGTCATCGACAAAATCTCGATAGACCCGCAGACCCATGAATTTAGAGTTCACACCATTGAAAAAAAGCCACCCCGGGGCATTTGCGGTTCCGGGGTAATTGATCTAGCGGCCCAACTGTATCTTTCGGGCATGATTGACATTCGCGGCAAATTTCAACCATCGAATTGCGGCAGCCGCCTTAAAGAAATTGACGATCTGTTGCACCTGATGGTCGTGCCGGCCGACCATTCCGACACCGGATCAGATCTCACCATCAGCCAGGCCGATATGGACAGCCTGATTCGATCCAAAGCCGCCATGTACACTATCCTGGAGACCATCTCCACATCGGTGGGAATGACACTGATGGATTTAAAGCGGTTTTATGTCGCCGGAACCTTCGGCTCCTTCATTGATCCCCGCTCGGCTATCACCATCGGCATGCTGCCGGATCTATCCATTGAAAGTTACCAGCCACTGGGCAACAGCTCCCTGGGCGGCGCCACCCTGGCGCTTACATCGGAGAACTGCCTGGAAGAAATGGACCGCATCCGAGACCGCATCACCTACCTGGAGCTCAACGTCAACCAGGAATTCATGAACCGCTTCAGCGCTGCTAAATTTCTGCCCCACACCAACCCGTCCCTGTTTCCATCTGTGAAAGTATGAAAGGAATTAATTATTGGTAGGTTGACAAGTCTTCTACAAAGTAGTATTAAGGTAGCATGAAGATTAAGACATCTATAACATTATCAGAAGAAGTACTGCTTGAAATAGATCAAATAAGTGGGGAGTCGCGAAATCGATCAGCCTTCATTGAGATTGCCATACGTGATTTCCTGAAAAATAGAGCAAAAAAAATTAGAGATGATAGGGACCTGGAGATTCTGAATAGAAATTCAAAACGTCTCAATCGTGAAGCAGAAGATGTTCTCTCTTACCAAGTGGAATTATGAAACGGGCAGAATTTTATCGCGTCCAGAAACCATCATCCCGTGATCCTAAAAAATATCGGGTCTTTATTGTTGTAAGCCGTCAGATTCTGATCAACTCTCGTTTTTCCACCGTTATGTGCGCTCCTGTTTACAGCAAATATGACGGCCTGCTCACTCAGGTTCAAGTAAATGTTGAAGATGGCTTGAAACATGGTAGCAGTATACATTGCGATGAACTTATCAGCCTGCCTAAATCGGTCCTCAATAACTATGTCGGCACGCTTTCTGAACCAAAAATAACCGAACTAGATACTGCCTTAAAAGCAGCCCTCGATCTCGACGATTCAATTGGCGACAAATGAAACACCCCCGTTTTCATAGCTGGATGGAGGCGACATAGATCCCTTATTGAAAGGAGTTGTTTTAGGCCAACAAAAACATCTGGACATATCTGGAGTCAAGATCCCTGGCGGACACGGGGCCCAATTCGCTTTCAACTTCTGCAAAAAGATTTTCGAAAGTCTTTGCGAGACCCTCGGTGATCTCCAAATCAGTTAGACCCGTGTCTGAGGTAAGCCAGTTTAAAAAGTGATTTTTCATAGCCTGGGGGATGGTGCGTTGTTTTTTGGCCCCGGAATCCGGTTGACCGGGAAGCAGATCGTTATAAAACGGTTTAAAGTCTTTCAAGGCGATGGATTGCAGTGGTTTGGCCGGTAATTTAAGATATTGCCGGGCCCATAGCGTAAGCACCAGGTTTTTATAGGTCAGAAATCCATATGATGCCGGATGGGCAAGCGCTATGGTCATCATGGACAGCAGTTCGTCCACGGCCTTGATTTGATTGAAAATATCTTCAGTCACCCGGATATCTTCAAGGCGGTTAAACTCCCGGTAGAGAACACCGGTCTGGTAGTTATCATAAAACAGCGGTTTTTTGAGAAGCAGACCGCCAAGCACCCCCAGCCATTGCTCTCCCCAGAAAGTCAATCGTAACCCGGCAGCGGCAAACCAGCATCGGTCAATCCATTTTTCAGCCTGCCACTTCAGTTCCAGCACTCCGCCGAACCCCACCCTGAAAATTTGTGTCAGCGGATACTTAATAAATAGCTCAGCGGCCTGACGGGGATCAACGTCTGCATGATCTTTGACCAGACGTTCCAGCCCAAGGCTGATAATTCCACAGGCCTTTTTAACAATTTCCCGCAACTCTTCCCTGTCGCGCACGGTTTTATGATCGGCAACAATGATGCGGTTACACAGGTTGGCAAACTCAGCCTGGATATCCGGCAGCGCCGGCGAACCTGCAATAGTGGCCAAAGCACGCGTAAAGTGGTTGTCTTCCTGCAGCAGCCGGAAGGGGTATTGTGGAACCGGAAGTAGAGAAAGTTTGTCGCTGTCTGAAGTTCTATCAATCCTGTATTTGCCGATATCCTGCGGCTTGATCGGTTGGTAGATACCCACCGCGTCATCGAACGGCAGAAATCCCTTTTCGGCCAGGCGCACGTTGCGCCAGTGATAACATTTTTCTTCCGATTCAGCCGGCAGCACATGGGTCGCTTCCAGCATGACATTTTGATAGGTCCGGTGGTCGAAATCGGCCAGGCGCTTGATCAATTTTGTTAAAAACTTTTTGCGCTGGTCATCGATGATTTGCTCAGTTTCGCCCTTAACCGGTGGATCAATAATGCGTATGAAATAGGTATCATCGAGGGAAAAAAAATCGGTGCCGAGCTCAGAAGGATCCTGATCGTGATCGATCACCCGGACCTCAATATTTTTAAACAGATAAAATTCGATAAATTCAAGCTTCTGCTCGAGAAACCAGCGAATGAAGCGTTGCGGATCTGCGTCAAGGAGCAGACCAAGCCAGCGCGAAAAAGATTTAATATCGATTCGATCTTTTTGCCAGGTTTCCAGATCGACGATGTGATCCCACTGTTTATCTGACGCCAAAGACAGCAACGGCAAGGCATCCTCAGGCCCAATGTCGTGCATTAAAAAATAAAAATCCTGCTCGGGCAATGAATGTACCAGGGGCAGCTGCTGGGGGTCCTGCAAAATGCGGTCGAGCGCCTCCGGGGGAGACAGCGCCAGGATTTGCTGCAATTTCTCCTGCAGTTGTTTTCGACGCTCTAGAGCCAGTTTGTCAGGTTTGTCATTTTCCATAAATGTTATAGGGGTTCTTACAATTTACCAATCGTCACTTCATTGTTTTTGATGGATATAAACAACTTTGTGAAATGAAAGCATCATATTTCCGACTCATGTCTTGCTAAACATTTAAAAAGGCCCAATTCCTTTTAACAATCCCAAATCCGAAATCAAGAGGCGTCTGCCCCAATAGAAGCCTCTTGATTCCACGGTGCAAATTTCAACAACAACAGCATTCCAGGTATAGCGATCAAAGTGCAAAAGATGAAGAAGCTCGTCCAACCAAAATTTTTGGCTAAAAATCCTGTCCCGGCGGATGCGACGACACGGGGAACTCCCATCAGGCTGGTTAATAGAGCATATTGGGTGGCAGTGAACTTTTTGTTGGTAATGCTTGCCATAAATCCCGCATAGGCAGCAGTTCCCATTCCGGCACTCAGGTTTTCAAACGCGATGACTGCGGCTAATGCCGCTACGTGGTGCCCGATCAAGGACAAAAAGGCAAAGCCGGCCGTCGAAACGGCTTGTAAGACACCAAAGATCCACAAACTCCGGCTGATTCCAATCCTGAGCATAATGATGCCGCCTAAAAAGCTGCCGCCTATGATCGCCCAAAATCCAAATAGTTTCACCACCGTGCCGACCTCGGTTTTGGTGTAATTCAGATCGACGTAAAAAGGTGCGGTCATCGAACCGGCCATCGTATCCCCGATTTTATAAAGCAGGATAAAAGCCAATACCCATAGAGCATTAGGCCGCTGAAAATATTCGACAAATGGTTCCACGACAGCCGCACTCAAGCTGCGGGGGGTACCGAAAGGGGTTGCTGGCTCCGGTGTCATCAGAGTGGTAATCAATCCCGGCAACAAACAAACGGCCATCAGGGCGTAGACCGTCTCAAATGACATATGATCGGCCAGGATCAGACCACCCCCGGTCGCTATCAGCATGCCAATCCGGTAACCACTTACATAAAGAGAGGACCCAAAACCAAGTTCTTCATCTGCCAGGTCTTCACGGCGATAGGCATCAATGACAGTGTCTTGGGAAGCGCTGAAAAAGGCGACCAATAAAGCGGCAATGGCAACCATCTTTGGAGTCTGGCCTGGATTGGTTGTGCCCAAGCCGAAAACTGAGATCATGAGCCCGGTCTGAAAGATGAGCAACCAACCACGGCGACGACCAAACATCGGTATGGTAAAACGATCAAGTATCGGTGCGGTAATAAATTTAAGCGTGTAGGGCAATCCCACAAGGGCAAAAAGGCCAATTATTGTCAGGTCGACACCTTCTTCACGCATCCATGTCTTCAAAACAAAGCCGGTCAGCTCCAGCGGCAAACCCGCCACATAGCCCATGATCAGCGCGACCAGCATACGGCGGCTTAAAATCACTTTAAGAAGGGATTTATGAGTATCTGACTGCAAAGGTCCTCACGGAGCTGCCAGGGAAATGACGAATGAAGATTGTCGAATGACGAATTAAGGTATTCTTCCAATTTTATGCGAAACCGGAAAAACCGATAGCGCAAAACGACACCTTAAAGTGTACCATACTATTGGCAATCACCAAATAAGGCAGTTATTGACCAATGCGGATCAGGAAATTTTTACAGAATACAAAGACCACCAATCAAATTAGAATCGACAGAATTCCTTCATTAGACATTTGTTATTCGTCAATCGTCATTCCATTAGTCATTCATCATTTGTTTGGGTGTCACAATCGGCCCGTATTTTTCCTTGAGCGCAGTAAGTTCAGCGCGTTGCTTCTTCAATATATCAAATAACTGCGGGGGAATATTTTTTTCCTTGCCGTAAGCTTCAATCTGCAGATCCACCCGGGCCAAAATATTATCGATGTAAAGAGAAAATTGCTTCACATAAAGGTCTTCCGGGTACTCTTTATCGATTTTGGATTTAAACAAATCCTTCAGATCTTCATACTTCGGTAAATAGCCAACAGGGGTATCTATGGCATCAACTTCTTTATGGGCGCGTCTTTCCAGCCAGGCCATCCAGGCCTTAACATCTTTTTTCTCCCCGAGCAGCTTTTTGGAGGTCCCCCCCCTGGCCTCTTCGGTTAAGAAGTAATTCAGTCCGGCCAGAATCGGCTGCTTATCCGCAGCGATTTTGCGGCTGCCGAAAAACTGAAACTGCGCTTCCATGTAGTCGCCCAATGAACCGGGGATAAACGGGGCATTAGCCCAGGGCTGGCGCCGGACACCGGTGGCGCCGACTTCGGTGGCTGTCGCCGCCGAGACGATGCAGGCCCCGATGACAACGCCGCGATCCGAATCCTTGGCGACCCATACCGGGGGCATGGTGTCACTATCGCGACCGCTGTAGGTAACGATGCGGGTCTCAACGCCGGCGGGGTTCTCGTTCCAATCGGAATAATTTCCCAAAGCGGCGTTTTTCAAGGTACATCTGGAATTGGGATGCGACACCGGAATCTCTTTGCCGTTTGCGTCAACCATGCCCTTTTCCCACGGGCCTTGAAAATTTACCCCTTTGGTCGGCGCAGGTTCCTCATTGTTGCCGACCCACTGGGGCACATTGTTTTCATCGATTAATACATTGGACCAGATGACCTCAGTACCGGGTTTGCGCAGGCATTCCATCAGCATGGGATCGCCTTCCCAGTTGACATCCTCCACGATTCCGAAAATACCGGCTTCCGGATTGATGGACCGGACCGAACCGTCTTCGGCGATCCACAATTGGGCCAGGTCGTCGCCCACAAAATGATCTCCCGCCATAGCCGAGGTCGTCTTACCGCATCCGCTGGGTGCGGCGCCGATCATCCAGGTAATCCGCCCTGCAGGGCCTTCGATCCCGGTGATAAACATGTGTTCGGCCAGCTGCTCTTCTCTTTTTTCATATACCGAGCGGTCGACGGAAAAGCGATGATTGCCCTTTTTCATCAACAGGGTGTTGCCGGCATAGGTACAGTTAAAACTATAAGTGGTCAGGTGACTGCGGTCCATAAATACCCGGGCGTTGGGCAAATCCTCGGAGCGGTTCAAACCTTCACTGTGGATATTGGTATAAAAATGCCCTAATTTTTCGACTTCCGCGTCAATGGCTGCAAATACATTGCGATAGAGAATGTCGGCACTGTGCATGACATATGTGGAACTGGATATTTCAACCGCCGGGTTAGCTGCCGGAGCACCCACCGGTCCCCGCATGTAGAACCCGACCATCATTAACTTGCCCTTCATGATTCCGGTCATTTTGTCCCGGATATCATCAAGGGCTTCGGCCCGATCCTTTTTTTTGGCCAGGGAGTTAACCTCTTCACCCTCATTGTGAATATAAAAAGTGCGGTCAATGATGCGGCCCTGTTCTTCTTTTAGGTCATAATGAATGGTGTGCCCTTCCATTGAAAGTGTGGACTCTTCACCCTTTTCCAGCGATAAGTCCCTGACGAATTGCCTGTCTTCCTCTGATCCGGTGGCGATAAAGACGGCATCCGGTTCACACATCACAACAGCATTGGCCATTTTCTTCAAAATTTCCGGATTTTTGATTTGCCTTAATTTGGCCTGATTGGCCGCATCCATTTTGGCTTTCAAGATTTCCTGAGCAGCTTTTGGAGTCTTGATTCCGCCTAATTCAGATACAATGTCAATGACGTCTTTCTTGGGTCCCATGATGATTCTCCCTCTCCGAGTTTGCAAAAAATAAAGGCATCAATGTTTGGTTTTACTACCGGCTCCTGCGGACGAAAAACTGTTGGACATAGAGTGGTACTACCTTATCACTTAAAAGCTCCCGGGTCAAAAGGTAATCTGTCCCTGATTGAGCAGAAATCGATCGGCCATGAGTTAACGGTTATGTGTTGTCATGCTCGCACCTGAATTTTTCCTGGATGGGCATGTTTTGCCGGACCCAGATCAACACCTTGTCAAATTCGTCTTTAAGTTCCCCCAGGGCCTTTCCCCGGTGGCTGATCCGGCTTTTTTCTTCCCGCGACAACTCGCCAAAGGTTTTTTTTAAGGGTGGGTAGTAAAATATCGGGTCATATCCAAACCCGCCATCTCCTGTCGGTTGTTCGGCAATCAGCCCTTCGCAGCGCGCTTCATATGTCAGGGCCGCTCCGGTGGGAACCGCCAGTGATATGACACATTCAAAGGCCGCCTGGCGATTGGCGTGTCCCTTCATCTCCTCAAGCAGTTTGGTGTAGCGTTGTTGATCGCTGGCATTATCACCGGCATAGCGGGCCGAAAAAACACCGGGGGCACCTCCAAGGGCATCCACCACCAGACCGGAATCATCTGCCAGGGCCGGATAACCCAGTATCTTTGAAACGAAACTGGCCTTTTTGTAAGCATTTTCATCAAAGGTGTCCCCGTCCTCCACCACGGGCGGCAGAGGACCAAATTCGTCAAGATTTTTGATATTGATGGGAAACCCCTCTAGCAGGTCTCTAATCTCGGCTGTCTTTCCCGGGTTGCCGGTGGCAATCACCAGAGTCAAAGTCTCTTGCATAAACACCCCATTTTGGATTAACCTCAGCCTGTATAAAAATTTATATGCCTCTATTACGAAATCTGAGTTAAGATATTAGGGTAAAACCTAATCATACATCCTTTGTTGTAAAGATTTTAAATTCCATACAATAGCAATGGAGAAAATATTTTCCGGAACATGTTTTTGACAATCACGATAAGGCCATAGGAGGTAACGCCACCATGCAGCGCTGGAACGGCTGGGGGGACGAATCAATCAATATGGCGGTCACGCCGGGAGGACTAAAAATCTTAAGAGACCTTCTCGGCAAAGGACGGCCGGCACCCGATTTCCCGCTGGAAAATATGCTAAACCGGGTCCCGTCTTCGCGGATACCTCAGCATCCTTTAATATCGACTGACCCGAAGCTACGACTTGACCACGCCCATGGGCAAAGCCTGCCGGATTGGATTGGTCTGCGTTGCGGTATTTTGCAGGGCTTTCCGGACGGTGTCGCCCTGCCTGCCAGTGTTGATGAGGTTCAGGAGCTATTGAGGTTTGCTGCCAATCATGATTTGGTGGTCATCCCTTTCGGAGGCGGCACCAGTGTGGTCGGTCATTTAGACGTCCCTTCGGGTGAAAAAATGGTTCTCAGCTTATCCCTTGAGCACCTCGACCGTTTAATCCGTATTGATTCGGAGAACATGTTGGCCACTTTTGAAGCCGGTATTCGCGGACCACAGCTCGAAATGCAATTAAGCGCCCGGGGCTTCACCCTCGGCCATTACCCGCAATCCTTTGAGTATTCGACTCTGGGCGGATGGGTGGTCACCCGATCCAGCGGTCAGCAGTCAAGACATTTCGGTAGAATCGAACAGCTGTTTGCCGGGGGCGAAATTGTCACCCCCCGGGGGGTTCTGAATTTTCCACCTTTCCCGGCATCAGCTGCCGGACCTGACCTGCGCCAGATTTTGCTCGGCTCGGAGGGCCGCATGGGCGTGCTGACCAAGGTCACCGTCAAACTTTCTCACCTTCCGGAAAAAGACGATGTTTATGGAATTTTTTTCCCCACCTGGGAACAGGGAAAAGATGCCGTCAAAGCCATCGCAGGAGCCGACATTCCATTTTCGATGATCCGGTTGAGCAACCGCACCGAAACAATTACAAATCTGGCTTTAGCCGGCCATGAAGGGCAAATCAGCCTGCTCCGGCGCTATCTCCGGCTGCGTGGGTTGTCTGATCAAAAAGCCTGTATGTGTCTGATTGGATTTACCGGATCCCGGCGCATAACGACTGCTGCAAAGGGTGATGCATTTTCGATCGTACGTCAAAATAAAGGCCTTGCGGTTGGAAAAGCCATGGGCAATGCCTGGAAGAAAAACCGTTTCAGGTCCGCTTACCTGAGAAACACGCTTTGGGATTTGGGGTATGCGGTGGATACCCTGGAAACGGCGATCACCTGGGATAAAGTGGCGGCTACCATGCAGGCCGTCGAAAAATCCATCACAAACGCCCTGGCTGTCGCCGACGAGAGGGCCCATGTATTTACCCATCTTTCACATGTCTACCCGACCGGATCCAGTATTTATACCACCTTTCTTTTCCGTCTCTTTGAAAGGCCCCGGGCAACCTTGGAAGCCTGGAAATCCATAAAACAATCGGCCAGCCAAACCATTGTCGACGCCGGCGGCACCATCAGTCATCAGCATGGTGTCGGCAAAGACCATCGACAATATATAGGCGCTGAAAAAGGTGCCATCGGTATCAGTACCTTAAAGGAAGTTTTTAACTATCTGGATCCCAAGCAGCAGATGAATCCGGATAAACTGCTACCTTAATCAGAGGTCAGAAGCGATGAACCTAAAGGACGTAACCGATAAATGGGATTTAATCATCATCGGTGGCGGCATCACCGGTGCCGGTATATTCCGAGAAGCGGCCCGTATGAAGTTAACGGTCATTCTCATCGAGGAGCGGGATTTTGCCTGGGGCACCTCCAGTCGCTCATCTAAACTGGTCCATGGTGGCTTACGCTACCTCAAAGAAGGGCATTTTAGAATGACCAAAATCGCCGTTGAGGAGCGGGAACGACTTCTCAGGGAAGCACCCGGACTGGTCGAATCGCTGGGATTTTTATTGCCGGTCTATGAAGATCAGCGGCCGGGCAAGCGAACCTTGCAGATCGGGTTATCGCTGTATGATATTATGGCCCGGGAACGGCAACATCATTATTTTGACAGTGAAAAGTTTAGACAGATGGTCCCCCACATCAATTCCAACGGTCTTAAAGGCGGTTTTGAATTTCTGGATGCCCAGGTCGATGATTCCAGGCTGGTTCTGCGCCTCATCAACGAAGCAATGGCATCCGGGGCCAGAGCGCTAAATTATACGGCCGTAAAGCGTATCAACCGCAATGATGAAGGTCAGGTTGTGGGGGTCAAAGTGGAAGATGCGGAAACCCATGAGACTAAAAAACTTATATCTCCGGCCGTGATCAACGCCACCGGATCCTGGGCCGAAAAATTGCACCCTTCGCCGGAGCCCCGGCGCCATCTGAGGCCCTTGCGCGGAAGCCATCTGGTATTTCCCGCCGCCGCGCTGCCGCTCACAAAAGGCTTCAGCTTCATCCACCCGGCAGATAATCGCGCGGTTTTTGTGGTCCCCTGGGAAGGCGCCGTGCTGGTGGGCACCACCGATCTGGACCATGCGGAAAACTTATCGGTGGAGCCAAAGATAACCGAAGAAGAAGTTTTCTACCTGATGCAGGGGGTTCAGGCAATGTTTCCGCCCCTCGACATTTCGCTGAAGGACTGCCTGTGCGCTTTCGCCGGCATCCGGCCGGTGCTTAGCGAGGGGGAGCTAAAGCCTTCCGAAGAGTCTCGCGAACACGTCGTATGGATTAACGACGGCCTGATAACCGTTACCGGCGGTAAACTGACAACCTTTCGGCGGTTAGCCATGGATGCGCTCAGGGCGGCCAAACCCTATTTGCCGCAAAATACGAATATAAACCGCAAGGCACCGGCCTTCGACGAAGTGCCGAAAAAACCACCTTTGGGCTACGGGTTGACACCCCAAACCTGGCGACGACTTTACGGTCGCTACGGCAGGGCCGCCGAAACCCTCGTCCGGATGGCCAAACCCGAGAATCTTAAAAGTATTCCAGGAACACATACCATCTGGGCCGAGCTGCCCTATGTGGCTCAAAATGAACAGATTAGACATTTGGGAGATTTATTATTGCGGCGCGTTCGTATTGGGTTGTTGACACCGGATGGCGGAAAAGCATATTTAAAACGCATCCGGAAACTGTGCCAAACTGTTCTGCCCTGGGATCGGCGGCGCTGGAAAAAGGAAATCAACAGATACCGGGATCATTGGCTGTACGCCCATGCCCTTCCGGTCAGACACGCTGAAACTCTGAGAAAAGGAAAGATTTTTTCGCTGCGATTCCTGGGATCGACACTGAACTCGATTTACTATAAAATTGTATCCAAAAGCCAGCGTGGCCAAATTTTATAAAGGTGATCAATGAGCGAAAAAGACCTGCTGTTGGCGATTGACAACGGAACCCAGAGTCTGAAAGCGTTAATTTTTGATCTTCAAGGCCGGCTTCTGGCAAAGGAGCTCGTGCCGTTTATGCCTTATTTCTCCGAACAACCCACATGGGCTGAACAGGATCCGGATGTTTTTTGGAATACTCTGTGCCGGGCCTGCCAGGGCCTCTGGCACCAAAACCACGCATATAAGGAACGTGTCGCCGGGGTAGCGTTAACCACCCAGCGCGCTACCGTGGTCAATGTCGATAAAAACGGTAAGCCCCTGCGGCCGGCCATGCTGTGGCTGGATCAACGCAAAACCCATGGCTTGACGCCGGTGGCCGGGTGGTGGGGGGTCATCTTCGGTTTGGCCGGCCTTAGAAAAACGGTGGCCTATCTACAGTCGGAAGCCGAGGCTAACTGGATGGCCACCTATCAGCCAGAAATTTGGCAAAACACCTACAAATATCTCCTGCTTTCCGGCTATCTGACGTATCGGTTGGTTGGCAAATTTGTCGATTCCGTCGGGTGTCAGGTAGGCTACATACCTTTCGATTACAAACGGCAACGCTGGTCGGCCGGCTGGGACTGGAAATGGCGGGTTTTATCCACCATTGATGTCGCCATGATGCCGGAATTGATTCCCCCGGGCCAGATTCTGGGAACCATCACAACCCCGGCAGCACAGGAAACCGGTATTCCTGAAGGACTACCCCTGGTGGCCGCCGCCGCCGACAAGGCTTGTGAGGTCATCGGTTCCGGCAGCCTGG
>Ga0265303_10002234_pt1 | contig 11967 bp, 12 predicted proteins | sample Helome_2_FD_192494 | JGI IMG/M metagenome (GOLD analysis project Ga0265303, IMG submission 192494) | Marine sediment microbial communities from subtidal zone of North Sea - Hel_20160317 (Illumina Assembly) | ecosystem: Environmental > Aquatic > Marine > Subtidal zone > Sediment ...
CGTTGCTGCAACTTGCGCGCACTGATCGCCTGCTGCTTCTGCATGAAGCGGTGATAGCGCTCCTGCTTGAGCGACTCGGGTACCGGGTTGGCAAAGGCGTTCGCGCTTGCGCCCTCGACGGCCGAATAGGTAAAACAGCCAACCCGGTCGAGCGCTGCAATGTCCAGAAACTCGAGTAATTGTTCGAAATCAGCATTGGTCTCGCCTGGAAACCCGACGATAAAGGTACTGCGTATCACAATGTCGGGGCAAATTTCGCGCCATTGCAGAATCCGCTCCAGCATGCGATCGCGATTTCCCGGCCTTTTCATCAACTTCAGGATGCGTGGGCTCGCGTGCTGCATCGGGATATCCAGGTACGGCAGAATAGCGCCGTCAGCCATCAGCGGAATGACATCGTCGACGTGCGGGTAAGGATAGACATAGTGCAGGCGAATCCAGACGCCGAGCTGGCCGAGCGCGCGGGCCAGGTCGAGAAACCGGGTCTGCAGCGGCTGCCCCTGCCAGAATCGGGTGGCGTACCTGCAATCAACGCCGTAAGCGCTGGTGTCCTGGGAAATGACCAGTATCTCGCGAATCCCGGCATCGACCAGGACCCGCGCTTCATCCATAACTTCGTCGATGGGTCTGCTGACCAGGTCGCCGCGCAGTGACGGGATAATGCAAAAGCTGCAGCGATGATTGCAGCCCTCGGATATTTTCAGGTAGGCATAATGCCGTGGTGTCAGGCGCACTCCCTGTTTTGGCACCAGGTCCAGGAATGGATCGTGTGGGGCCGGCAGGTTTTGATGTACCGCCTGCATGACTTCATCACGGGCCTGTGGACCGGTCACCGCGAGCAGCGCGGGAAAGCGATCATTGATCATGTCGGCGCGTGTGCCGAGACAGCCGGTGACAATGACCCGGCCGTTGTGATGCAGCGCCTCATCGATCGTGTCGAGTGATTCTTCGACCGCACTATCGATAAACCCGCAGGTATTGACGATCACCATATCGGCATTATCGAATTCAGGCACGATGTCGTAGCCTTCTGCCCGCAACTGGGTAATCACCTGCTCCGAGTCGACGGTCGCTTTCGGGCAGCCGAGGCTAACGAAGCCAATCCTGGGCGGGTTGGTCTTCATTTCACGATCGGTCGAGGTAAATAAAGTTTGCTTTCCAGCAGTGATTTGCTATCAATTCTGAACAACATGCGTGCTGATGGGCTGCAATCGGGATAGCCGGGGCGTTGAAAATGCTCAAGCGGCGGTACCATGAGAGGCGATGTGGGTGTTTCAATTCGGTGATACAGCCCGTAAAGACGCCGCATTATCCCCGAAATTGTGATGCAGCGCAAAAATCGAGCGCGTTGGGCACTGGATGAACCCGGTGATCCATGATTTAATCCTGCATATCAGCAGATTACGGTAAAGTGATGAAATCTTTAAAATTAATGCTTGTCCTACTTATCCTGTCGGGTCAGTCGTTTTCTGCTCGTGCCGAGTTACTTGATCAGGGCTTGAACTCGGTCATGCAGATCATCGACAAGGCTATTGCCGAGCTCGATCAACAGGCCACCGGTGAGAATGTCGAGGCGGATGCCGCGGCGCTCGAAAATGCCACCAACACCGTTGTTAACCTGTCGCGGACCCTGGGTACGCTCAGTTACTCACGCCTGCAGTGTGGCGAAGCCGCTGTGCTTGCCGAGTTTACCCAGCGTGTTCAGTTGATGCCCGAGGAAAGTCGTGACCCGATGCGTGACGCTTTCCAGGAAGGTTTCGATAAAAGCAAAGAGGAAACCCCGTTACTGTCTAGCGATGAATGTGAGCGCCTGACACGCTCCCGGATTCGGAGTGAGACCGCCGCAGAAGTCAATGTTGTCGAAGACGAGAGCAAGGCCGAGGCAAAACCCGAAGCCGAGGAGGTCAAGGAAGAGCTGCCGCCGGAGGATCCGAAGTTCCGGCATTTACGCATCGCTGAATTGACCGGTCAACTCGCCTACAGACGCAAGTTTTGCGAGGACGAGAAAGTCTTCAATCGAGATTACAATGAGTATCTTGAATCAATCCCTGAGGAATACCGCGCGGAAGTCAAGACAGCTTACTGGAAGGGTTTCAAGCACGGCAAGCGTCTCAATAAAAACCTGACCCGGGCACAATGCTAATTGTCGAGGTAACTGCTGATTAGCAGGTAAATTCCGGGTATTGCCAGCGCCGCGCTCAGTAGCGGCACGATGATCTGCCCGCTTCCCACCATGATCGGCGCGATGCCGTCGAGCCCCATAATGATACTCGCGCTGATCACGAAGCTGCCGCCGATAATGGTGCGTGTACTGCGACGGTTGGTCTGGCGAATTTCACGCTTCAGTTCATCAATCTGCCGTGAGCGCAGTTCCACCCGGAGCTCATCGTTGGCAATCCGATCCAGAACCTTGAAGGCGAGCTGGGGCAGGTCTGGCAAATGTTCGGCAATATAGGGCAGATTCTGTCGCAAGCCCTTGATCAGGGCACTCACCCCAAGCTGCTCGGATAGCCACTGCTCGAGAAAGGGTTTCGCTGTATCCCAAAGATCCAGCTGGGGATATAGTTGCCGGCCGATTCCCTCGATATGAAGTAACGTTTTTTGCAACAGCAGCAGCTGAGGCTGAATCTCCATGTTGAACCTGCGTGCAGTCTGGAACAGGCGCAGCAGAATCTGGCCAAAGGAAATCTCGGCCAGGGGGCGTTGGAACATGGGTTCGCAAACACTGCGTATCGCGGCTTCGAACTCATCGATTCGGGTGTCGTGATCAACCCAGCCGGAATCGACATGCAGCTCCGCGACGCGCCGATAATCTCGATTAAAGAAGGCCGCGAAATTTTCCGCCAGGTAGCGTTGATCGCTGATCGATAATGATCCCATGATGCCAAAGTCTACGGCTATGTACTTCGGTTCCTCTGGATTGCTGGTTGCAACGAAGATATTGCCGGGATGCATGTCGGCATGGAAATAGTTATGGCGAAACACCTGGGTAAAAAAGATCTCTACCCCCTTGCGCGATAACAGCTCGAAGTTGATGCTATGCGTCTGCAGTTGTTTGATATCAGATACCGGGATACCGTTAATGCGTTCCATGACCATGACCCGCGAACGGCAATAATCCCAGTGCACAAATGGTACGTAGAGGTCGGGTGAGCCCTCGAAATTGCGGCGCAACTGGCTTGCATTTGCAGCTTCACGGACCAGGTCAAGCTCATTCAAGATAGTGGTTTCGAATTCGCGCACGATTTGAATCGGCTTCACTCGCCTGGCCTCGGGCCAGTAGCGATCGGCCATTTTCGCCAGCATCATCAGTACCTCTATATCCTGGCGAATCTTTTGTTCGATCCCGGGGCGTACGATTTTGACGACGACGTCCTGCCCGTCAGGTAACTGTGCGCCATATACCTGCGCGATTGAAGCAGAAGCGATTTCTTTGTCATCGAATTTGCCGAACGCCTGCTCCAGCGGCATACCCAGTTGCTGTTCAATAATGTCGCGCGCCTGGTGCCAGGGGAAAGGCGGCACCTGGTCGAGCAGCTTCTCGAGTTGGTTGGTAATTTCATCGCCGAATAGATCCCGGCGAGTCGCCATCATCTGCCCAAACTTGATGAAAATCGGGCCCAATGACTCGATGCATAAACGCAGGCGTTCGGCCTCGCTCACGTCGTTGCCCCGAAACCAGTTAAATGGATTCATCTTGCCCAGCAGGTAAAGCGGGCGATAGAAATGCATCGATAAAACGACTTCGTCGAGCCCGAAACGTGCCAGCGTAAAGTTAATCGAGATCAGTCGTAGCAGGTTGTGCATTACTGCGGATCAATTTTGTCGAGCAAACGCTGCAGTCTTGCTTCGGCGCGGGCGACATCGTGCTTGAGCTCGGTAAGCCGCGATTGAAAAACTTCAAACTCGGTCACGGTGGGACTGAGACGTGCCTCTTCGCGCAGGTACTCGCTACTGGTTTGTAGCAGTGATACGGCGCTTTGTCGCAGCCAGTTTCCGAGGTTGCGACCGCGTTGGTTGATCTGAAACGCCAGCACATCACCGGTGCGTTGCGCCAGCGCTTCCTCCCAGTCGATGTCGAGGTCGGCGAGTATCTTTTGCATTTTTTGCGCCAGCGCCACATTCCCCTGAAAGCTGACGCGTTCCTGCATCGACATCGAAACCTTATCGTCGACTGACGCGAGATTGACCAATGCCATCAGGCGCCCCGAAATCGTTGCGTCTGCTTCGCGCGTCGGCGGATCACTCTGATTGACGCCTCGGCTCAGGCGAATTCCCCAGGACCCTGGATAACAGTAGAGTTGAAAATCGAGATCGGTAATATCGATGGCAATGCAGTGCCCCTGCATTGCGTGGCATCTCTTGAGCGCAACTTCATCCAGGCCGAGCAGTCGGTTGGCACCGATTTCGGCTGCAGCGAGTAGCGAATTCTGCATTGATTCGAGGAGATTCGCGTTTAAGCTGTCGGAAGATCGCACGTTGAAACGACAGTCTAGTACTTGAAAGCACGATGCAGGGCGACGATGCCACCGCTCAGGTTGTGTATTTCGACTTCGTCAAAGCCGCCCTGTTCGAGAATTATCTGTTGCAGCGCAACTTGATCCGGATGCATGCGAATTGATTCGGCAAGATACTGGTAACTGTCGCGGTCGCCCGCAATTAGCTCGCCCATGCGCGGCAGTATTTTGAAAGAATAAAAGTCATAGAGCTTATCCAGCGGCGGGTATACTGGTTTAGAAAATTCGAGTACACAGAGGCGACCACCGGGTTTAAGCGTGCGCTGCATTGATGCCAGGGCGGCAGCCTTGTCGGTGACGTTGCGCAGACCAAAAGCAATGGTGATACAGTCGAAATAATTGTCCGCAAATGGCAAACGCTCGGCGTTGCACTGGACGACCTCGATTTGATTGACGAAACCGCTGTCGATTAACCGGTCACGCCCTCTATATAACATATCTGCGTTGATGTCAGCGAGAATGACGTGGCCATTCTCACCGACCATCTGTGCCTCTTTCAGCGCCAGGTCGCCGGTGCCGCCAGCGATGTCGAGGACCTTGTGACCGGGTCGCAAACCACACATTTCGAGCGTAAATCGCTTCCACAAATGATGCACCCCGAGTGACATAACATCGTTCATCAGGTCATATTTTTGCGCAACGGAACTGAAAACCATACCCACGCGGCCCTGCTTTTCTGCAACCGGGATCTCTTTAAAACCAAAGTCTGTGGTAGATTTTTCTCGCATGATCGAACCTTAACACGTGACAGGGATTGCGTCATTCCCACGCAAGTAACGTCAAAAAAATCGTGCCTTTAACTGCACAGCAGTTATCCTGGAGCCGTGATTACGCCTCTCTTATTATCGACTCCTGATCGCAGCAGCGAAATGGTCTTTATGCGTCCGGTTTGCGTTTATGGCCCTCTGCCTCGAGCCGTTCCAGGTAATGTTGCCACCTTTCTTCGTAGGTGACGCCGAGCTCGTACAGGTAATCCCAGCTGTAAATACCGCTATCGTGATTATCGTCGAAAGCGAGCTTGATCGCGTAGTGGCCCATCGGCTCGATACTGTTGATGTTGACGTCTTCCTTGCCAACCTGCAGCACGTCCTGGCCCGGCCCGTGACCCTGCACCTCTGCGGAAGGTGAGTAGACCCTTAAATACTCTACCGGCAGCTTGAAACTGGAGCCGTCCTCGAAGCTGAGTTCGAGGACACGCGACATTTTGTGCAGGTTTATTTCGGTGGGTTTCATCAGAGTATGTACTGTGACAGGTCTTCATCCAGCGACAGTTCGCCGAGATGTTCGTTGACATAATCGGCATCGATAGTAATGGTCTGGTCGACCATGTCCGAAGCCTCGAAACTGACGGTTTCGAGCAGGCGCTCCATTACCGTATGCAAACGGCGTGCACCAATATTTTCCTGCTTTTCGTTGACCTGAAAGGCAACCTCGGCAATACGCGCAAGACTGTCATCGGTAAACACCAGGCCGACACCCTCGGTTTCCATCAGCGCAGTGTACTGCTCGGTCAGCGAGGCGTTCGGTTCACGCAGGATGCGCACGAAATCGTTCACGGTCAGCGCCGAGAGTTCGACCCGTATCGGCAGGCGCCCCTGTAGTTCCGGGATCAGGTCGCTGGGCTTGGCGACATGAAAGGCGCCCGAGGCAATGAAAAGAATATGGTCGGTTTTTATCATGCCGGCCTTGGTCGTTACGGTGCAGCCCTCGACCAGCGGCAGCAGGTCACGCTGCACGCCCTCGCGAGATACATCGGCGCCACTGGTTTCACCGCGCTTGGCAACCTTGTCGATTTCGTCGATAAACACGATACCATTCTGCTCGGCGTTTTCGAGCGCAGTCAGTTTCAGTTCATCCTCGTTAATCAATTTCGCGGCTTCTTCATCGGTCAGCATTCGAAGCGCATCCTCGACACGCAATTTACGCGTCTTGGTTTTCTGGTTACCCAGGTTTTGAAACAGGCCCTGCAGCTGGTTGGTCATGTCCTCCATTCCGGGCGGTGCCATGATTTCAACACCGAGCGACGGCAGCTGCAGATCGATTTCGATCTCCTTGTCGTTGATTTTGCCCTCGCGCAGCATCTTGCGGAATTTCTGGCGCGTACCGTCACTGCTGTCGTCGGCCTCACCGTTAAAATCTTTCGGGCGGGGTAGCAGGGCATCCAGTACTTTTTCCTCGGCCGCATCTTCGGCACGGTGCCGCACGCGGCTGACTTCCGCCTCACGCATTTGTTTGATCGACACGTCGACCAGGTCACGGACGATAGATTCGACATCACGGCCAACATAACCGACCTCGGTAAACTTGGTTGCTTCAACCTTGATAAAAGGCGCATTGGCGAGTCGTGCCAGGCGCCGCGCGATTTCGGTTTTGCCAACCCCGGTGGGTCCCATCATCAGGATATTCTTGGGTGTAATCTCGTTGCGCAGTTCCTCGCTGACCTGCTGCCGGCGCCAGCGGTTGCGCAGCGCGATGGCAACCGCGCGCTTGGCCTTGTCCTGCCCGATAATATGATTGTCGAGTTCCTGCGAGATCTCGCGCGGGGTCATCGGTGATTGGGCAATGTATTTAGTGTCCACGGTTTTATGACTAGTAGTCGATTGCTTCGAAAGTGTGCTTGAGATTGGTGAATACACAGATTTCACCGGCGATCTGCAAGCCTTTTTCGACAATCTCACGGGCGCTCATCTCGGTGGTGTCAAGCATCGCGCGTGCCGCCGCCTGGGCATAAGCGCCGCCCGACCCGATCGCCATCAGGCTATCTTCCGGTTCAATGACGTCGCCGTTACCGGAGATAACCAGTGAAGCCTCTTCGTCGGCGACGCAGAGCAGTGCCTCGAGGCGTCGCAGCGCGCGATCGGAACGCCATTCCTTGGCCAGCTCGACCGCGGCGCGAACCATCTGGCCACTGTGCTTTTCGAGCTTGCCTTCGAACAACTCGAACAGCAGAAACGCGTCGGCAGTGCCTCCGGCGAAGCCGGCGATGACTTTATCCTGGTAAAGGCGGCGCACCTTGCGCGCGTTTCCCTTCATGATGGTGTTACCCAGGCTGACCTGGCCATCGCCACCGATTACCACGCTGTTATTGCGGCGTACCGATAATATTGTAGTGCCTTCGAACTGTTCCAAGCTGCCGCCCCGGCAATGTCATTGCAGACATTGTCATATATGGGCGACCGGAAATAAATACAAGTTTTCAGGGCCATCGACGCGGGTGCGCCGCCGGCAGTGCTTTCATTTGCGCTTGGCGCGCGGATGGGCCCCATCGTATACCCTGGCCAGATGCTGGAAATCAAGATGCGTGTAGACCTGGGTGGTCGCAATATTCACGTGCCCGAGCAGTTCCTGTACCGCACGCAGGTCCGCACTGGATTCAAGCATGTGGGTGGCAAACGAGTGACGTAAGGTATGCGGTGACAAATGCTGGTCGAGGGCCTGGCGCTGGATCAACCGGTTGAGACGGCTTTGCACGCTGCGCGGCGAGATTCGCTTGCCCTGCTTGCTCAGAAACAGGGCCTGCTGTTGTGCATCCCGGGTGAAATCCTGGCGCAGTTTTAGCCAACGCTTTACCGCGGCAACGGCCTTGGAGCCGATCGGCAGATAGCGGGTTTTGTTACCTTTACCCGTCACCACCAGTTGCTGCTGGGCCAAATCGATATCGTCGAGACTGATATTGACCAGTTCCGCGAGGCGCAGGCCTGAGGAATAAATCAATTCGAAAATAGCCGCGTCGCGAATCTCTAACGCGCTGCTATTGTCGTCAATGGACAGCAGGCGGTCGATGGTTTCGGCATCGCAGGTTTTGGGCAGGATTTTGTCGCTTTTGGGGGCCGTTACTTCAAGCGCCGGATTTTTCGTGACTACCGCACTGCGGATCAAAAACTGGTAGAAGCTGCGAATCGAAGACAACTCGCGTTGAATGGTGCGGCTCTTGCGTCCCAGGCGATGGCGTTTGGCGGCGAAACCGCTGACCTCGGCATAACCGATCCGTTCCCAGGATTCGATCCCCTGGCCAACGAGGTACTGTTTAAACTGATTTAGATCTCGTCGGTAGTTTGTGCAAGTATGTGGTGAGTAATACTTTTCACTGCGTAACATCTGGATGAACAGGTCCAGATATTGGTCCATTTGGCTACCCTGCCTGCAGCAAAATTTTCAAACGCGTACTGACCAGTTCGCCCAGCTGCTGAAGGAAAATGGTACCCATGCTGGCGCCGAAGCGCTCGACGTTGACGCTGCCAAGGCATAACAGCCCAAGATCGCCCGTGTCGTAAAGCGGAATCAATGCACTCGAACCAATGCGGATATCCGGGCCGAATAATTCTCGGTTGGTCTTGTCATCCTGTTGGCCACAGACCGGTTTGCGTGCTTCAATCCAGGGTTTGATACGATCGACGATACCGCTTTCGCTATCGAGATAGAGGCCGTCGATTATGTTTCCGGTCTCGCTGACACCTGGCAAAAAACGGAAACAGACGAAATCGGTATAAAAGAAGGTCTGCACCTGGTCCTGCACCATCGACAGAATGTCGTGCAACTGGTCGGCATTCATCAGTTCCTGCGCGAGGCGATGAAAACGCTGGTTCAGCTCCTCGTTTTCGCGGGCGATACCAACCAACTCGTCGATTTTTGCCTTCAGCGTCTGATTTTCTTCGCGCAGCAACTTGAGTTGGCGCTCTACCAGGGAAGTTGCGCCGCCGGTCTCGTGCGGGATAACCAACGAGGAAAAGACCTCGGGGTAAGCCATCAGTACTTCGGGATTGTCTCGCAGGTACTGGACGACTTTTGTTTCGTCGGTCAGATCGGATTGCTGTTCAGCGGATACTTCACTCATAATCGATTTCGCCCTGATAAACCATAGCCGTCTCGCCCGTCATCATAACGGGGTTTGCCTCTCCTTGCCATTCCAGATTGAGCTCGCCGCCCAGTAATACCGCTTTTGCAACCGGTGCCAGCAAGCCGAGCTGCACCCCGGCAACCATCGCGGCACAGGCGCCACTGCCGCAGGCGCGGGTTTCACCGACGCCGCGCTCGAAAACGCGCAATTTGAAAGTGTCGGGCGTAAGGATCTGCATAAAGCCGACGTTGACGCCGTCGGGGAATAACAGGTTGGTCTCGAAATAGGGCCCCAGGGTCTCTACGCTCGCGCTATCAACATCGTCAACCTGGATAACCATGTGTGGATTTCCAATTGAAATGGCGCTGAAACTGATTTCATGGCCCTCGTAATCAGTCTGGTAGAGATCCTGCCGGCGCTCGGCCCGCAAAGGAATCTCGGCAGGCTCAAATCCCGGAATACCCATATCGACGCGGTAACGGGTCGCATCGATCGCTTCGAGTTTCAACAGCCCCGAGTTCGTTTCTACCGGGATAACGTCCAGCGTGGTCAGACCCTGTTCACGTACGAATCGTGCGAAACAGCGCGCGCCATTGCCGCATTGCGCAACCTCGCCGCCGTCGGCGTTGAAAATCCTGTACTTGAACGCGGCAGTGTCACAATCGGGTTTCTCGACGACCAGCATTTGATCGAAACCGATGCCACCGTAGCGATCGGACCAGCGCATCACCGTCTCGGGGTCTGCTTCAAAATGCTGGCGGATGGCATCGATGACGACAAAGTCGTTACCGAGACCGTGCATCTTCGCAAACTTCAACTTCATGGTAATAGTGACTCGCCGCGGATCAGGTCGGCAAAGCTCTCGCGCTCTCGCACGCAGTAATGCTGATCACCGTCGACCATGACTTCGGCCGCGCGTGCGCGGGTATTGTAATTGGACGCCATGCCGAAGGCATAGGCGCCGCTCGATCTTATTGCGAGCAAATCGTTTTGCTCGAGGCTTAACGGGCGATCCTTGCCGAGAAAGTCGCTCGATTCGCAAATTGCGCCGACCACATCGTAGGTCTGCTCGCTGGCAGCGCTGTCTTGCCTGACCGGGATAATCTCCTGCCAGGCACCGTAGAGTGAAGGCCTGATAAGATCGTTCATCGCCGCATCGATGACGGCGAAGTTTTTATCGGGCCCGTGCTTGAGATAGTTAACCCGGCTGACCAGAATGCCCGCATTACCGGCAATGGCGCGGCCAGGTTCGATGATGATAGTGCCATCGAATTTCTGCAGGCGCTCGCGCAGGGCGCCGGCCCATTCAGCCGGTAGCGGCGGTTCCTCGTCACGATAGCGGATTCCAAGACCGCCGCCGAGGTCCAGGTGATGAATATTGACACCCTGCTGTCGCAAGCGATCGATCAACTCGAGCAGTCGATCAAACGCATCGATATACGGTGACATTTCGGTTAACTGTGAACCGATGTGACAGTCCATGCCGATGACGTCAATATTCTCGAGCACGGATGCATCGAGGTAAATCTGCTCGGCATCGCCGAAAGGGATGCCAAACTTGTTTTCCTTGAGACCGGTGGAAATATAGGGATGTGTCTTGGCGTCAACGTCGGGATTGACGCGAAAGGAGACGCGCGCCGTCTTGCCCTTGTGTCCGGCAATTTCATTGATGCGATCGAGTTCCTGTCCGGACTCGACGTTGAAGCAGAGAATATCCAGATCCAGCGCGGCTTCGATTTCATACGCCAGTTTACCGACCCCGGAAAAAACGATGCGTTCCGCTTTGCCGCCGGCCTGCAGTACGCGCCGGAGTTCACCAGCGGAAACGATATCGAAACCCGAGCCGAGGCGTGCCAGCAGGTTTAATACGGCGAGATTGGAATTTGCCTTGACCGCGTAACAGACCAGGTGATCATGCCCATCAAGCGCGTTATTAAACGCATGCCAGTGACGTTCCAGCGTTGCACGCGAATAAACGAACAGCGGCGTGCCATATTCCGCGGCCAGATCGGCGATCGCGACGTCTTCGCAATAAAGCGCACCGTTTTTATAATCGAAATGATCCATCTAACCGCTATTCTTTTTAACCTTTTTCTCTTCTTCCTCGGGCATAACCAGAGGGCCCTTGTTGCCACAGCCAGACACGGCCAGCAGCAGGCAGCAGCAGAGCAACCAGCTGATAAGTCGGACTCGCTTCATGCCGCCGAGATTACACGCTTTGCACTCAGCGCCCAAACCCCGGCGCCAATCAATAGCCCGCCACCAGCCAGGCTATAGACTTTTTGCGCTCGCGCCGACGCCAGCAAGCGCCGAATCGACGCCGCAAACAATGCATAACTGGTCGCGCCAATGGTAGCGAGCACGACGAAAGTTACCCCGAGTATCCACAGTTGCGGTATCACCGGGTGTGTGGCGCTGATGAACTGCGGCAGCAAGGCGATAAAAAAGACGATGCTCTTGGGATTCAACACGGTGACGATAAACGCGTTACCAAACAGTTTGCGCGGTGCTAATGACCTTGCGTGTTGGGCCTGGTCGGGCATCGGTTTGCCGGCACTGCGCAGCAGCAGGATGCCGAGGTAAATCAGGTAGAGCCCGCCCATCCACTTGATG
>Ga0265303_10002235_pt1 | contig 11966 bp, 9 predicted proteins | sample Helome_2_FD_192494 | JGI IMG/M metagenome (GOLD analysis project Ga0265303, IMG submission 192494) | Marine sediment microbial communities from subtidal zone of North Sea - Hel_20160317 (Illumina Assembly) | ecosystem: Environmental > Aquatic > Marine > Subtidal zone > Sediment ...
TCATCATACTGTCGAATAGAAATCGAGGAAGAGGAAATAGAGGAAACCGACGGAATAGAAAAGGTGATGTAGCCCGTTCCATCTTGGAAGCCATTATTTTAAGCCGAGCTGGTAGAGGAGGCTTTGATGGTAGTGGTGGTTTTGGTGGCAGTTCCGGAGGTGGAAGTTTTGGTGGAGGTGGATTTGGTGGAGGCTTCGGAGGCGGTAGTTTCGGTGGTGGCGGTGCTTCTGGAGGATGGTAAAATTTTGTACATGAGAAATCTGTTTTATATTGCTCTATTATTGGTACTATTTTCTTGTAATAATAAAGAAGAAAATGGGACTTCAGAAAATGATCAACCCTATATAGTGGTTCTTGGAATAGCCCAGGATGCGGGGTACCCACAAATTGCCTGTAAAAAAGTTTGCTGCCAACGGGTTTATGATAACCCATCGAATAAAAGATTAGTAAGTTCAATTGCCCTGGTAGACCCTATTTCTAAGGAAAGCTGGGTCTTTGATGCGACCCCTGACTTTACCGAACAAACAAAAATACTATCAAAACATTTAAAAGAGGGTAAACAATTACCTCAAGGTATTTTCTTAACCCATGGCCATATTGGCCACTATCCAGGCTTAATGTATTTAGGCAGAGAAGCAATGAGTGCTGATAAAATGCCGGTTTATGCCATGCCAAGAATGGTTGATTATTTGACAAATAATGGGCCATGGAGCCAGTTGGTAGATCTTAATAATATTGAATTAAAACCAATCCAAAAAGATTCGATAATTGTGTTGAACGAAAGAATTTCCATTACGCCAATTTTAGTTCCACATCGCGATGAGTTTACAGAAACGGTAGGTTATCTAATAAAAAACAATACTAAACAAGCACTGTTTATTCCAGATATTGATAAATGGAGTAAATGGGATAGAAACATTGTTGATTATATTAAAGAGGTTGATATAGCTTTGTTGGACGCAACCTTTTTTAAAAATGGAGAGATTAACCGTGACATGAATGAAGTGCCTCATCCTTTTGCTGAAGAAAGCATGCAATTGTTTGAGGGTTTATCAAATAAAGATAAACGCAAAGTATATTTTATCCATTTTAATCATACAAATCCCTTATTGATAGATGGAAGCGATGCTCAAAAAAGTGTGATAAATAAAGGTTTCAATATTGCGAAGCAAGAACTAATTATTTCTTTCTAAAATAGATCACAATAGGTACGCCGTGAAAATTAAAAAGTTCACGCATTTTATTTTCGATAAATCGTTTATAAGGATCCTTCACATACTGAGGTAAATTCGCAAAAAAAGCAAATTGTGGAGTAGGGGTAGGTAACTGTGTGCAGAATTTAATTTTCACAAATTTTCCTTTATTCGATGGCGGTGAATTCTGCCTAATGATATCTAACATGGTATCATTTAATTTACTGGTAGGAATTCTATTTTTTCTGTTGTTATAAACTTCAACAGCCTTTTCAATTGCTTTAAAAATACGTTGCTTGGTCAATGCTGAAATAAAGATAATGGGCACATCAGTAAAAGGTTCAATTTCTTGCCTGATCTTTGTTTCAAATGCTTTTGTAGAATGAGTATCTTTTTCGACCAGATCCCATTTATTGACTAATATAATAATACCTTTTTTGTTTTTTTGTGCAAGCCAAAATATACTCTGATCTTGACCTTCAAAACCACGGGTAGCATCAACAACCAGAATAACAACATCACAATATTCAATGGCTCGAACTGACCGCATTACCGAATAGAATTCAAGGTCTTCTTTAACTTTACTCTTACGACGGATTCCCGCAGTATCAACTAAGTTAAAATCAAACCCGAAACGGTTGTATTTTGTATCAATTGAATCTCTCGTAGTACCCGCAATATCTGTAACAATATATCTCTCTTCTCCTATAAGGGCATTGATAAAAGAAGATTTTCCGGCATTAGGCCTACCTACAACAGCAAAGCGAGGTAGATCATCTTCAGGCTCCTCTTCTTTTTCCGGTAAAGCTTTGACAACATCATCTAACAAGTCTCCGGTACCGCTACCGTTAATGCTTGCGATCGTATAATATTCACCCAACCCCAGAGCATAAAATTCTACAGCATTTTCACTTCGTTTATTATTATCAACTTTGTTAACGACCAAAAAAACAGGCTTTTTAACTTTGCGTAGCAATTTGGCAACATCCTCGTCCATTCCGGTAATTCCGGTTTCTACATCTACCATAAAAATAATGGCGTCAGCCTCATCAATAGCAAGTTCAACTTGCTTATCAATTTCAGCCTCAAAAACATCATCAGACCCTTTTACATAACCACCTGTATCTATTAAAGAGAATTCTTTTCCATTCCATTCACATTTTCCATAATGTCTGTCCCTTGTAACGCCACTAGTGGCATCAACAATGGCTTCTCGCCGTTGAATTAATCGATTGAATAATGTCGATTTACCTACGTTTGGTCGTCCCACTATGGCAACAATGTTTCCCATTTTTTATAAAATTGGTTGCAAAGATAACTCATTGAAACGTATTTTTTTTATATTGCTAAATCTTTATATCTAATTGCCAAACCTGTGAATAAGCCAATACGCGACAAACAAATTAATAGGGTTTTATTAAAACCTCGTTTTAAGATAACAAGTGATCATAGTGCCGAAAAAATAATTAATAAATTCAAAGATGAATTTGATTCAGGTAATTGTGAGTATTGCAGTAAAATAATTGATCACCATATTGTGATAGACGTTCCTAAAAAAGAAGATCATTTTTGGTCACCACAATTGCATGTAGAAGTTGAAAAAGACGAGGATAATAAGACTGTTGTAAGAGGTTTATTTGGTCCAAAACCTCAGGTATGGACTTTTTTTATGTTCATCCATTTTGCTGTTGCCATAGCGTTCGTAGTTTTTTTAGTAGTTGCGTATACGCGATGGAGTTTAAAACAAGATTATTCATTTGCTTTTGCAATGTGTATTGCGATGCCCATTCTTTGGATAACGCTCTATATTTTAGGTCAATTAGGTAAAAAGAAAGGATACCAGCAAATGGTGGAATTAGATGATTTTTTAAAGAAGGTATTAGAAAAATAGAAGCTAATTTTCTAATATTTCTTGCATTTCTTGTTGTAATTCAAACGCTTTTTGTTTCGCCTTTTGAGCAAAATCTTTTCCATTTGAAGCATAAATAATTCCTCTTGATGAGTTGATCAGTAACCCTATATTTTCGTTTATACCATATTTACAAACCTCCTTCAGATTGCCGCCTTGAGCACCGATACCTGGAACCAATAAAAAATGATTTGGTACAATTTTTCTGATAGTTTCAAAAAATTCTGGTCTGGTAGCACCCACGACAAACATTAAATTTTGTGAATTTTTCCAGGTGAGCGATTTTTTTAAAACAGTTTCATATAACTGCTCATTATTAAATTCTAAGGTCTGAAAATCTAAACCTCCAATATTTGAGGTTAAGGCAAGCATGATGGCAAATTTTCCTTTGAATGCTAAAAAAGGCTCCACAGAATCACGCCCCATATATGGTGCTACGGTGATAGAATTAAAATTGAGATCTTCAAAAAATGCCTTGGCATATTGTGTTGAAGTATTGCCAATATCACCACGTTTTGCATCCGCTATGGTAAAAATTTCGGGATGAGTTTGATTCAGATAATCAATCGTTTTATGTAATGATTGCCAACCTTTCATTCCATAAGCCTCGTAAAAAGCGATATTGGGTTTGTAGGCTACCGCTAAATGATGGGTGGCATCAATTATTTGTTTGTTGAATTCAAAAATGGGATCTTCGAATTCGAGTAAATGTTTAGGAATTTTGTCAAGGTCAACATCTAACCCAATACATAAAAAAGATTTCTTTTTTTTAATCTGTTCAACAAGTTGCGATGTTGTCATAATGACTTAAATAAAAGGTTTTGCAAAAGTAATCATTTTAATACTTTAACTATATTTGTTTTCTAAATAAAACTTCTTGTTCAATTATATTCTTAATAAATTTTTCTACGGAATATTAACACTTTTCGGAGTAGTAACAGTTATCTTTTTTTTGTTTAATGTCTTACCGGGAGATCCCGCCCGGATGATGTTAGATCAACGCGAAGACAGTGAACAATTATTGAATATTAAGAAAAAGTATGGTTTTGATAAGCCAATTATGACACAATATGTTTATTATTTAAATGATCTGTCTCCAATTTCTATACATAGCAATTCAGAAGAAAATTATACATTTTTGAATCCGGAAAAGTATACATTTGTAAAACTATTTTCAACTTCAGGAAAAACAGTAGTTTTAAAGTACCCTTATTTAAGAGAATCATTTCAAAAAAATGGAAAAAGTGTATCTGAGGTTATATCTGAGACTTTACCAAACACTGCCGTTTTAGCGGTTTCAGCAATTACAATAGCAATCATTATTGGCATATTCTTTGGAATTTTATCGGCTGTTTTTAAGGATACTGTTTTTGATAGGATAGTGTCAATAATAAGTACCCTGGGGATGAGTGTGCCTTCTTTTTTCTCGGCCATAATATTTGCCTGGTTATTTGGCTTTGTATTACATAAATACACAAATTTGAATATGACAGGAAGTTTATACGAAGTAGATGATTTTGGAGAAGGAAAATATATACAGTGGAAAAATTTGATATTGCCGGCAATAGTTTTAGGAATACGGCCCCTAGCAGTAGTAATTCAATTAATGAGAAATTCCTTATTAGAGGTGATGAGTCAGGATTATATCCGTACGGCTAAATCAAAAGGATTATCAATGTATAAAATTATTAAGAAGCATGCCTTAAAAAACGCTTTAAACCCGGTCGTTACGGCAGTGTCTGGTTGGTTTGCTTCGTTATTGGCAGGAGCCGTTTTTGTCGAATATATTTTTAACTGGAATGGTCTAGGTAAAGAAATTGTAAATGCATTGAACACGTTGGATTTACCTGTAATTATGGGAAGTGTGCTGGTAATAGCTGCTATGTTCATTATTATTAATATTTTTGTAGACGTAATATACGGATGGTTAGATCCTAGAATTAGAATAAGATAAAATTATAAATAGGACTTCAATTTTTTTGAAATCGAGGTCAAGAAATCTAAAATAATGAGAAAAAATATCGTTGCCGGTAACTGGAAAATGAATAATGACTTAGATGAGTCAAAAAAATTGGTAAAAAAAATAAGAAAAGCTATTAAAAGAGATGAGCTAAAAAACACAAGAGTAATTGTAGCTCCTACCTTTGTAAACTTGAGTGCTGTAGTAAAAAGGGCTAGAAAATCGCCAATAGAAGTTGCTGCTCAAAATATGCATGAAGCAGAAAATGGTGCGTATACTGGAGAGGTATCCGCTAAAATGTTACAATCTATTGGTGTTAAAATAGTTATTTTAGGCCATTCTGAACGCCGAGAATATTTTGGTGAAACCGATGCCTTATTAGCGAAAAAAGTGGATGCCGCATTAGCAAATAAGTTGGAGGTTATATTCTGTTTTGGTGAAGTATTAGAAGATAGAAAATCTGATAAACATTTTAAGGTAGTTGAAAGTCAAATTAAAAATGGTCTATTCCATTTAGAAGCTAAGGACTGGAAGAATATAGTTTTGGCTTATGAACCAGTTTGGGCCATAGGTACTGGCGAAACCGCTTCTCCAGAACAAGCACAGGAAATGCATGCTTTTATAAGAAAAATCGTCGCCGACAAGTATGACGAAAAAGTGGCCGAAAATGTATCAATTTTATATGGAGGAAGTGTAAAGCCTTCCAACGCCAAAGAAATATTTTCTAACTCTGATGTTGACGGTGGATTAATAGGTGGCGCAGCCTTAAACAAAGCAGACTTTAAAGCCATTATTGATGCGTTTTAATGGATAGCATTTATATATCGTACACTTTTATTGTAAACCCAAAAGAGCCTGCAACTGAAATTCTAATTGCAGAGCTTGGGTTTGCTGGCTTTGAAAGTTTTGTTGAAAATGATTATGGTGTCATCGCTTATATTCAACAAGAAGATTGGAATGAGCATATGTTGGATGATATTAACATCCTAAGGTCAGACGAGTTTTCAATTACATATGAAAAAAATGTTATTGAACAGACCAATTGGAATAAGGAATGGGAAAATAATTTCAGTCCAATTCAAGTGGATGGTCAAGTGAGTATTAGAGCGCCATTTCATGACAATCCTAATTTACATTATGATATCATCATCGAACCAAAAATGAGTTTTGGTACGGGTCATCACGAAACTACCCATATGATGATTCAACACTTAATGGAATTAGATTTGGATAACAAAAAAGTATTGGATATGGGTTGTGGAACCGGTATTTTGGCCATTTTTGCTGAAATGAAGGGTGCAAAGCCGATAGATGCCATAGATATCGATAGTTGGTGCTATAAAAATTCAATTGAAAATTGTGAACGAAATCACTGTAGTCACATTAAGGTCTATGAAGGAAATGCTTCACTTTTGAAAAACAAAAAATATGATCTTATCATTGCAAATATCAACAGGAATATTTTACTGAATGATATCCAAATTTATGCAAGTTGTTTACATGACAAAGGGGTTCTATTACTGAGTGGGTTTTATAAGGAAGATATACCAATTATACAGGCCGAAACATCGAAATATAAGTTGTTACTAGAAAAAACAATAGAACGAAACAACTGGGCTGCTCTTAAATATGTTAATTAGTATAAAAAGATAAACAATACGTTTTAAAATCTTTTTTATAATTTTGTACTTGCCAATGAGCACAAAAAAGAAAATACAAGAAAAAGTTGATATCCTTGAGCAAGAGGTTTCTCTGCATGAAATTGTTTTGTTTAATGATGAAGTAAATACTTTTGAGTTTGTAATTAATTCCTTAATTGATGTTTGTGATCATTCACCTGAACAAGCCGAACAATGTACTTATTTGGTGCATTACAAAGGGAAATGCGGAGTTAAAACAGGTGAATATGATGAACTGAAACCTCGCTGCTCACGTTTATTAAATTTAGGATTGTCTGCCGAAATCGTTTGAAATAAGGGCTTCACGTAATATTTTTATTTTAGAGTTCATAAAAAATAGAAATTCAAAATAGATATATCGCATTTAACATCTACATAAATTGCGAATTATTCATTTAAGAGCATAATTATCCATTTTAATTTAGGAATATTTAATTAAGTTTTGGAAATAAAGTACATTTGCAACGGGTAATAAAAATTGTAATAATTAATTTAGAAACAAGATATTATGGCTTTTGATATTAACATGATTAAAGGTGTTTATGCTCGAATGGCAGAACGAATTGAAGCGGCACAAAAAGTAGTTGGAAAACCCTTGACTTTAGCTGAAAAAATATTATACAACCATTTATGGGATGGCAAAGCTACTAAAGCATTTACAAGAGGTAAAGATTACGTAGATTTTGCTCCAGATAGAATTGCATGTCAAGATGCAACAGCTCAAATGGCATTGCTACAGTTTATGCAAGCTGGTAAAACAGAAGTTGCGGTACCTACAACAGTTCATTGTGATCATTTAATTCAGGCAAAAATTGGTGCAGACAAAGATTTGCAAGAAGCCATTAATACAAGTAGTGAAGTTTTTAATTTTTTAGCTTCAGTTTCAAACAAATATGGAATTGGATTTTGGAAACCGGGAGCTGGTATTATACACCAGGTTGTATTAGAAAATTATGCTTTTCCTGGCGGGATGATGATTGGTACAGATTCACATACGGTAAATGCTGGTGGACTTGGTATGGTTGCCATTGGTGTGGGAGGCGCTGATGCGGTTGATGTGATGGCTGGAATGCCTTGGGAATTAAAGTTTCCAAAGTTAATTGGGATAAAATTGACAGGAAAATTAAGTGGTTGGACCGCCCCAAAAGATGTGATCTTAAAAGTAGCCGGGATTTTGACGGTTAAAGGTGGTACTGGCTGTATAGTAGAATATTTTGGCGAAGGTGCTAAATCTATTTCAGCAACCGGTAAGGGAACAATCTGTAATATGGGCGCCGAAATTGGAGCAACAACATCTACCTTTGGTTATGACGATTCTATAGAACGATATTTACGAGCAACTGATCGTAATGATGTTGCCGACGAAGCTAATAAGGTGGCATCATATTTAACTGGAGACGATGAAGTTTATGCAACACCTGAAAAATATTTTGATCAGGTTATAGAGATAGACTTATCTGAATTGAGACCTCATTTAAATGGTCCATTTACACCAGATTTGGCAACACCTGTGGGAGAAATGACTAAAAAAGCACAAGAAAATAATTGGCCATTAAAAGTTGAATGGGGCCTTATAGGTTCTTGTACTAATTCATCATATGAAGATTTATCAAGGGCAGCATCGGTTGCGAAACAAGCTGTAGATAAGAAATTGGTTACGAAGGCAGAATTTGGTATCAATCCGGGCTCAGAACAAGTGCGTTACACTGCAGAGAGAGATGGGATAATAGATGTTTTTGAAGATTTAAATGCAAAGATATTTACGAATGCATGTGGGCCTTGTATTGGTCAGTGGGCTAGAGAAGGTGCTGATAAACAAGAAAAAAATACAATTGTTCATTCATTTAACCGTAATTTCTCAAAACGAGCAGATGGTAATCCTAACACACATGCCTTTGTTGGTTCTCCGGAAATGGTGGCAGCCGTTGCTATTTCTGGCAAATTAGATTTTAATCCTATGACTGACACATTGATTAATCAGGATGGGGAAGAAGTAATGCTGGAAGAGCCAACTGGTTTAGAGCTTCCACCTAGGGGATTTGATGTAAAAGATCCTGGTTATATTGCGCCAATTAAAGATGGTTCTAAAATTGAAATAGTTGTGAAAACTGATTCAAAAAGGTTACAATTACTGGAACCTTTTACACCAATTGACAGCAATCTTAAAGGCGTTAAATTATTGATAAAGGCCTTTGGAAAATGTACTACAGATCATATTTCAATGGCAGGGCCCTGGTTAAGATTTAGAGGCCATTTAGATAATATTTCTAACAATATGCTTATTGGAGCGGTTAATGCTTTTAATAAGGAAACAAATAAAGTTAAAAATCAGATAACCGGAGAATACGGACCGGTACCAGATACAGCCAGAGCATATAAAATGGCCGGTATTCCTACAGTAGTAGTTGGTGATCATAATTATGGTGAAGGCTCTTCTCGTGAGCATGCGGCCATGGAACCACGTCATTTAGGAGTTGTAGCTGTTTTGGTAAAATCATTTGCCAGAATTCACGAAACCAACCTAAAAAAGCAAGGAATGTTAGGCTTAACTTTTGTCAATGAAGCTGACTATGATAAAATTCAGGAAGATGATACTTTTGATTTTGTTGATCTTGTTGATTTTACTCCGGGTAAAGCATTAACAATAAACGTGAAACATGCTGATGGTAGTGAGGAAACAATTATGGCCAATCATACCTATAATGCCGGACAAATAGAATGGTTCAAATATGGATCAGCACTGAATTTAATTAAGAAAGAAAACGCCTAATAGGTTAAAATAATTAAATTGAACTCCTGAATTTTTTCGGGAGTTTTTTTGTTTTAAAAGAATACTCTAAATGCAAAATTTGGAGTTATACCCAAAGAATATTCTTGTATTTCATTAACGGCATTATCATCGTCAATTACATAATAACTATTGATGATATTTTTTTTATCCAAAACATTTAGGATCGAAAGTCCAGCTTGAGCCTTTACTTTCTTACTAATGTTAAAATCATAAATAGCAGAAGTATCTAACCTTAAATATGAATTTAAATTACGGCTATTTGCGGGTTCATAATTAACAGTATTGTTTATTATTTCATTACCTTCTATGGGTTTAGTTGTTGGTTTACCTGTTCGCCAATTAAGACCAGCAGAAAGCTTTAAATTAGAAAGTTCATAGGTAGTAGCTAACGATAAAGTATGCCTTATATCTATATTACTAGGAAATTTACTGTTATCAAGCTCATTGAAGACATAATTGTTGTCAGCCAATGAATAACCTAGCCATGTATTAAAATTATTAAATTTGTTATTGATGATGAAATCCAGCCCTTTGACATTATAACTCCCATTGGTTGCGATAAATTCATATTGATTTTGAAACCCTTGACTTTGAGAAGTTATGCCATCAACAGTCTTGTAGTACAATTCAGTACTGATCATTAATCCCTTATGTTTATAATTAGAACCTGCAGAAATATGCTTACTTGTCAATATAGGGATGTCTTTGTTATTGGATAGATTCCATCGACGCTGTTCTAAGCCTAAAAAATTATTTCTAAAATCTGTAATGAGCGTGGTGGTTTGGTTTTTAAATTCACCTAAAACTTCTAACGTAATTTTATTCGTAAGCCGGTGATTTAAACTAAATCTTGGCTCAATAATAAATCTATTGAACTTTCCAATATAATTAAATCGCGTTCCAAATGTAATATGAGTATTTTGGTCTTCAGAACTATAATTAACATTAGCTGAAATGGCATGACTGGTAAGTACTTTTTTTACAGTACTGTCAATAGCAGGACTATTAACTTTTTCTTTATTTGTGATTCCGGTTTCTACAAAATGATAACCAGAATGAATAGTTATATTGTCATTCACTAAATAAGTGGAATTAAAATTTAAACCTGTTTCAACTATTTCGTTTTCCTGTTTTAAAATTTGCTCATTAATAATATCAATATTTTCTGCCTTTAGCTTATAATTTGTGCCATAAAATTGCAAAGAAGATTTAAATTTAGCGTCCCATATTCTATCATAATGAATCCCTCCGGCAATATTACTTTGACCCAATTTACTTTCGCGAGATGTAGATAAACCACCACCAAATGCATTCTCTGTAAATGTCAGGTTATTATTAAGATTCAAAAAGTTCACTCTAATTTTATCGTTTTCTGAGATATTATACAACCATCTTAAACTCACATCGTAAAAATCAAATACTTCATCTGTACTGTTTGTAATATTCGTACTAGTAACGACATCTGTATTTTGAAAAGCCCGGTCAAAATATTGGCTGTATGTAGGTGTATCTATGAACTCACTAAATGACTTCCGCGAAGCTATTTGAACAGAAGAATTTTTGTTTAAAGGAACATCCGCAAAAACATCTACATTAATAAAGTTTAATCCTGCTTCTGCTGATAAATCTTTATTTACTAAATGATCAGTTTTCATATCAATAGTCCCTGAAATACCATCGGTGTATGAGGCCGGAGATCCATTTTTAATTAAAGTTACACGTTTTGTAATACGAGGATTCAAAGCAGAAATGAGTCCAAAAAAATGACCAGCCTGATACATTTTAATGTCATCCCAAATTATAAGATTTTGATCATGTGTGCCACCACGAATATTTAAATTTGAAACTGTTTCATTGATACTTTGAAAACCAGATAATGCCTGAATGGTTTGTAAAACATCTGTTTCAATAAGTCCAGGCACAGTACCAAAATTTTGATAATTTATCGATATGCTACCATCAATAATTTTGTTAATACCATTCGTTAAATAATTACTTAAAATAATTTCACTTAAGTCTTCCGTTTTTGATTCTAAAAAGATAGATTCACATTGGTTGGTATTATAAACTTTTGCGTATTCCGTAAATACCTTATAACCTAAATGCCTGAATGTGATAATATCTTCATCTGTTAGTCTTGATAATTTGAAATAACCTTTTTCATCACTTACAGTCGAAGAATATTTAGTTTGAATAGCAACTTTTTCAATGATTTCGTTGGTATTTATATCAATTAAATATCCGCAAATTGAAAACGTATTTTCTTTCTGTGTGATGGTTATAAACTGGCTTCCTAAAATGGTAAATAATAAGGGAGTGTTGGCTTGTAGATATTCAATAGATTCGTTTAAATTTAATTTCTCATCAGGAGGTTCTACAAATATACCTCTTACATCATTGTCTATATAAGAAAAATTACACTCAAATTTTGAG
>Ga0265303_10002236_pt1 | contig 11965 bp, 8 predicted proteins | sample Helome_2_FD_192494 | JGI IMG/M metagenome (GOLD analysis project Ga0265303, IMG submission 192494) | Marine sediment microbial communities from subtidal zone of North Sea - Hel_20160317 (Illumina Assembly) | ecosystem: Environmental > Aquatic > Marine > Subtidal zone > Sediment ...
TCTGCTGGCTGTCAAAGACAGCCTCGAAATGTGTCTCTCCGCCGGAGAGTCTGCCGACGCAAAGAGCCTGCTCGAAGGCAGTGAGGCGACGCTGAAACTGCTTGCCGTGACGCTCGAGCGATTTGGTGTCTCGGAGGTCGACCCCGCGGGCGAACCCTTCGACCCTGAGTATCACGAAGCCATGACAATGCAGCCGTCCGCCGACGCCGAGCCCGGGTCGGTCCTGACGGTTATTCAGAAGGGCTATACGCTGAACGGTCGCCTGTTGCGCCCTGCACGTGTGATCGTGGCGGCCGAGCCAGCGAATAACGCCGGCGAAGAGTAAGCAATAACGGCCGAACCGCTTGAAACAGGCGCTTCCGGCCCCAGTTATCAGCCAGAGTTGTAATTTTTGACGAATTCGGAGTAAGAACATGGGAAAAGTGATCGGTATCGACCTGGGTACCACCAACTCCTGCGTAGCAGTGATGGAGGGGGACAAGCCCAAGGTCATTGAAAACAGCGAGGGTGATCGAACGACGCCGTCGATCGTCGCGTTCAGCAAGGACGATCAGGTGCTGGTCGGGCAGTCGGCGAAGCGCCAGGCCGTTACGAACCCGACAAATACCTTGTTCGCCATCAAGCGGTTGATCGGACGTCGTTTCGAGGACGACGTCGTACAGCGTGATATCAAAATGGTGCCTTATACGATCAGCAAGGCGGACAACGGTGACGCCTGGGTCGAGGCGCACGGCAAGAAGATGGCGCCGCCGGAAATCTCTGCACGCGTACTCATGAAGATGAAGAAGACGGCCGAGGACTACCTCGGTGAAGACGTTACCGAAGCCGTTGTAACGGTACCGGCATATTTCAATGACTCGCAGCGCCAGGCGACCAAGGATGCCGGCAAGATTGCCGGTCTCGAGGTCAAGCGCATCATCAATGAGCCGACGGCTGCCGCACTCGCCTATGGCATGGACAAGAAGCGTGGCGACAAGAAGATCGCCGTTTTCGATCTCGGTGGTGGAACTTTCGATATCTCTATCATCGAGATTGCGGAAGTTGACGGCGAGCATCAGTTCGAAGTGCTGGCGACGAACGGTGACACGTTCCTCGGCGGTGAGGACTTCGACATGCGGGTCATCGAGTATCTGACATCGGAATTCGAGCGCGAGAGTGGCGTGGACATCACCGCGGATCCGCTTGCGATGCAGCGGCTCAAGGAAGCGGCGGAGAAAGCAAAGATCGAACTGTCTTCTCAGCAGCAGACTGAGGTCAATTTGCCGTACATCACGGCTGACGCGAGCGGCCCGAAACACCTCAACATCAAGCTGACGCGCGCCAAGCTCGAATCGCTGGTCGACCAATTGATCGAGCAGACCATGGGTCCCTGCAAGATCGCACTCAACGATGCTGGCCTCAAGGTCAACGAGATCGATGACGTGATCCTGGTTGGCGGCCAGACGCGCATGCCGAAGGTCCAGGAAGAAGTGCAGAACTTTTTCGGCAAAGAGCCGCGAAGAGACGTGAATCCGGACGAGGCTGTCGCACTCGGTGCAGCGATACAGGGCGGTGTGCTTGCCGGCGACGTCAAGGACGTGCTGCTGCTTGACGTTACGCCGTTATCGCTGGGTATCGAGACACTCGGTGGCGTCATGACGAAACTTATCGACAAGAACACGACAATCCCGGCAAATGCCGAGCAGGTGTTCTCGACAGCCGACGACAATCAGACGGCCGTGACGATTCACGTGTTGCAGGGCGAGCGCGAGCGCTCGCTCGACAACAAGTCACTGGGGCGTTTCGATCTGGCGGACATTCCGCCCGCACCGCGCGGCCTGCCGCAAATCGAGGTGACTTTCGATATCGACGCAAACGGCATCCTGAATGTATCGGCGAAGGACAAAGCCACGGGCAAAAGCCAGAACATCGTGATCAAGGCTTCGAGCGGTCTGTCCGACGACGACATCGAGAAGATGGTCGCCGATGCGGAAAGCCACGCCGAGGAAGATCGCAAATTCCGGGAACTCGTCGACACGCGCAATCAGGCCGACGGTCTGATCCACGCGGCCGAAAAGACGCTGAACGAGCTGGGCGAGAAAGCCACGGGCGAAGAGCGGCTTGGCGTCGAGAACGCGATCGCCGACCTCAAGAAGGCGCTCGAGGACGATGACCAGGATGCGATTCAGGCCAAGACGGCGGCACTGGCTGAGGCATCGGGCGGCCTTGCGCAGCGGCTGTACGCCGAGCAGGCAGAGCAGGGCGCAGGTGAAGAAGCCGCTGCTGAGGGGTCTGACGATGTGGTCGATGCGGAATTCGAGGAAGTCGACGACGACAAGCCGAAGTCTTCCTAGACGCTATTGTCCTAATTAACCAACAAAGGGCGCCGCTTGCGGCGCCCGACCTTTGAGCATCATGGCAAAACGCGATTATTACGATGTACTTGGAGTCTCGAGAACGGCATCGGCCGACGAGATCAAGAAATCCTATCGCCGTCTGGCCATGAAGCATCACCCGGATCGCAACAAGGACGACGCGAGCGCCGGGAGCAAGTTCAAAGAGGCCAAGGAAGCCTACGAGGTGCTCCGAGACCCGGACAAACGCGCAACCTATGACCGCTTCGGTCACGATGGGCTTAGCGCGGGAGCGGGTGGCGCCGGCGGTTTCAGCGCCGAAGGGTTTGGCGATATTTTCGGCGACGTGTTCGGCGACATTTTCGGTGGTGGTCGACAGCGTGGCAGCCAGGTGTTTCGCGGTGCCGATCTCGGCTACGAGTTGCGCCTCGAGCTTGAAAAGGCCGTCAGCGGAGACTCGATAACCATCGACGTGCCGACGCAGGTGGCCTGCGAGACCTGTGACGGCAGCGGCGCCAAGAAAGGCACAACCCCCTCCAAGTGCTCGACCTGCGGTGGCGTCGGCCAGGTACGGATGCAGCAGGGCTTCTTTTCGATTCAGCAGACCTGTCCGGCCTGTAAGGGCGCCGGCACGACGATCGGCGACCCCTGCACGGACTGCCACGGCCGCGGCCGGGTACACAAGACCAAGACCTTGTCCGTCAAGGTCCCGGCCGGTGTGGATGACGGGGATCGGATCCGTCTCTCCGGAGAGGGCGAGGCCGGGCGCAACGGTGGTCCTCCCGGTGATCTCTACGTCGAGATTCGCGTGAATCCGCACAAGCTGTTCACGCGCGATGGGGCTGACCTCGCCTGCGAGGTGCCGATCGCTATCGGTACAGCCGCGCTGGGCGGTGAAGTCGATCTGCCGACTCTGGACGGCCACGTCTCTCTGAAAGTGCCGCCGGGAACGCAATCGGGCAAGGTATTTCGACTGCGTGGCAAGGGCGTCACTACGGTGCGCGACGCCCGCCAGGGCGATCTGTTCGCCAGGGTCGCGGTCGAAACGCCTGTCAACCTGACGACGGAGCAGAAAGAGCTGCTGCAGAAGTTCGAGGAGTCGGTTCAGGCGGGGGGCGAGAAGCACAGCCCTCGCGCTGGCGGCTGGCTCGATACCGTGAAGCGTTTCTTCGATAGAATCAGTCAATAGTTCGACTGAGGCAGCGCCAATCACTCCTATTCGCATAGGCATCGCAGGCGCCGGCCGCATGGGCCAGGCGATTGCAGCGTCAGTAGCAACCCGGGAAGACTTGCTACTTGCGAGCGTGTGGGCGCGCGATCCCGAAAAAGTCAGCGAGCGGGATTTTCCGGAAAATGCAGTGATTAGTGACGACGTTGTGAGCGTCGCAGCCGCCGCCGACGTCGTCATCGACTTCAGCCTTCCCGAGGCCACTGGCGACGTCCTCGCGGCGGTCACGAGTCAGGGCAAACCGCTGATTTGCGGCGTCAGCGGCCTGACCCCGACGCAGGAACAGGAACTCAATACCGCAGCGGGATCTGTCGCTGTTGTTTACGACCGGAACATGAGTCTCGGCGTCGCCGTGCTCGAGACGCTCGTGCGCCAGGCAGCGGCAGCGCTGGGCGATGAGTACGCTGTAGAAATTCATGAGACGCACCACGTTCACAAGCTTGACGCTCCCTCGGGTACGGCGCTCAAGCTCGGCGAGGCTGTGGCAGAAGCACGTGGGACGGCCCCGCAGGACATCCAGTACGAGGTGGAGCGTCGCGGCGAGGTGCCGGGAGAGCACACCGTGTTCCTGTCCACGCCCAATGAACGACTGTCGCTCGGGCACAGCGTAACGACGCGTCAGGTGTTTGCTGACGGCGCGATCCGCGCGGCCCGCTGGGTCGTCGATCAACCCCCGGGCCGCTACGGGATGCGGGATGTTCTGAACTTGAGCGGCTGAAAGGGCCTGTGGACTGAAGGGTGACCGGTGCGGCACCTGTACCCGGAAGTAAAGCGCAGCGCAGCGAGCTCCCGTCAAGCGGGATCGAGACATGAAGATGACAGGTGTGCCGGACAGGGCTTGTTGACACAAAACGTCGATTTCCTGTGGCGCTCAAACGCTGCATTCAGTAAGATACGCCGGATCGCTAAGCGGTCAGCGAAATCACGAGCGGGAGGCAATGTCCTTCCGCTTTTGTGCATCTGCAATCAGTAAAGACTGAAATTGAGGATCGCTGTTGAGTACGCCTGCTGTTCTGGCACTTGCCGACGGAACAATCTTTAGGGGCACCTCTGTCGGGGCCGATGGCAAGACGATTGGTGAGGTCGTCTTCAATACGGCGATGACCGGCTATCAGGAGATTCTTACCGATCCCTCCTATTGCCGCCAGATCGTTACCCTGACTTACCCGCATATCGGCAACACGGGCACCAACAGCGAGGACATGGAGTCATCACAGGTGCACGCGTCCGGGCTGATCATTCGCGACAGCTCAATGGTCACGAGCAGCTGGCGCTCGGAGCGGTCCTTCAGCGAGTTCCTCGGACAGGCGGGCACCGTGGCCATCGCCGATATCGATACGCGCCGACTGACGCGAATCATTCGGGAGAAGGGCGCGCAGTCGGGCTGCATTATGAGCGGCGATGCCGATACTGCCGTCGCCATCGAGCACGCGCGCAAATTTCCCGGCATTGCCGGCACGGACCTCGCGAAGTTTGTTACCACGGCGGAGTCTTATCAATGGTGCCACGGCGTAACCTTCGGGCGACGTCCACGCATATTGAGCCGCCGCATCGCGCCGTATCATGTGGTTGCCTATGACTTCGGCATCAAGCGCAACATCCTGCGGCTGCTATCGGATCTAGACTGCCGTATGACCGTCGTGCCCGCCACGACGAGCGCCGAGGAAGCAATGGCGCTGTCTCCGGACGGAATATTCCTGTCGAACGGACCCGGGGATCCGGAACCGTGCGACTATGCAATTGATGCGGTCAAAGAATTTCTGAATGTCGGCATACCGGTGTTCGGAATTTGTCTGGGTCATCAACTGCTGGCGCTCGCGGCCGGCGCGAAGACCACGAAAATGAAATTCGGGCACCACGGGGCTAACCACCCGGTGCAGGACCTCGAGAGCGGACAGGTCATGATCACGAGCCAGAATCACGGTTTTGCGGTAGACGAGGAGTCACTGCCGAAAGAAGTCGTTGCGACACACCGTTCCCTGTTCGACGGCACACTCCAGGGCATTGCGCTCAAAGATTGCCCGGCATTCGGTTTCCAGGGTCACCCGGAGGCAAGCCCGGGGCCGCACGATCTGCTGCCGCTGTTCGAGCGATTTATCCAGGACATGGATGTGCGAAAGCGCAGCATGAAAAGATCCTTACTCTCGAATTAGTATATAAAACAAATATATAAGACAATTTATTAAAGTAAATTATGCCAAAACGGACTGACATAGACAGCGTCCTCATCATCGGCGCCGGTCCGATCGTCATCGGTCAGGCCTGCGAGTTCGACTATTCAGGCGCGCAGGCTTGCAAGGCGCTCAAAGAAGAGGGCTATCGCGTCATTCTGGTGAATTCGAATCCGGCCACGATCATGACGGATCCGGAGACGGCTGACGCGATTTATATCGAGCCGATCCACTGGACTGCGATCGAACGCATCATCGAGAAAGAGCGGCCCGATGCCCTGCTGCCGACGATGGGCGGGCAAACCGGACTCAACTGCGCGCTCGATCTGGCGCGCGAAGGTGTCCTCGAGAAGTACAAAGTCGAGATGATCGCCGCCTCGCGTGAGGCGATCGACATGGCCGAAGATCGTGACCTGTTTCGTCAGGCGATGGCCGACATCGGACTCGAGTCGCCCCGCGCCGAGATAGCGCACTCGCTCGATGAAGCGCTGGAGAAGCAGCGTGGCATCGGCTTTCCGACGATTATTCGTCCGTCCTTCACACTGGGTGGTACGGGCGGCGGTATCGCATACAACCGCGAGGAATTCGAACGCATCGTCAGTCACGGTCTCGAGATGTCACCAACGACAGAGGTGCTGCTCGAAGAATCGGTGATTGGCTGGAAAGAGTTCGAGATGGAGGTCGTTCGTGACAGGAACGACAACTGCATCATTGTTTGCTCGATCGAGAATTTCGATCCGATGGGTGTGCATACGGGCGATTCGATTACGGTCGCGCCGGCACAGACCCTGACGGATCAGGAGTATCAACGGCTTCGGGACGCGTCGATCGATGTGTTGCGCAAAATCGGTGTCGAAACGGGCGGTTCGAACGTGCAGTTCGCCGTGAATCCGACCGACGGTCGTGTGCTGATCATCGAAATGAACCCGAGGGTGTCACGCTCATCGGCGCTCGCTTCGAAGGCGACCGGCTTCCCGATCGCCAAAGTAGCGGCCAAGCTGGCTGTAGGCTACACGCTCGACGAGTTGCAGAACGACATTACGGGAGGCGCGACGCCGGCGTCTTTCGAACCGACCATCGACTATGTGGTCACGAAAATCCCGCGCTTCACGTTCGAAAAGTTCCCGGGCGCCAGCGACCGGCTTACCACGCAAATGAAGTCCGTCGGCGAAGTCATGGCGATGGGTCGTACGTTCCAGGAGTCAATGCAGAAAGCGCTGCGCGGGCTCGAAACAGGCATAAATGGCCTCGATGAAATCGCCACGTCTTTGGCGACGGATGCGGAGCGTGACAGCCTGCGTCAGGAGCTGCGCATTCCCGGCGCCGATCGAATCCGCTATGTCGCCGATGCGATGCGTCTGGGCTTCACATTTGACGATGTCGCCAAAGTCTCCGGGATCGATCCGTGGTTTCTCGCGCAGATCGCGGACTTGCTCGAGACGGAGCAGGCGATCCGTGATGCCGGTGTGGCGGGGCTCACCGAGCCGTTCCTGCGCTCGGTCAAGCGCAAGGGCTTTTCCGACGGACGTATCGCCACGCTGCTCGGCATAACGGAAAACGTCGTACGCGCCAAGCGAATCGAACTCGGTGTGCGGCCGGTATTCAAGAGGGTCGATACCTGTGCGGCGGAATTTTCGACGACAACGGCATACCTTTATTCGACCTACGAGGAAGAGTGCGAGGCCCGTCCGTCCGAGCGCGCGAAGATCATGATTCTCGGTGGCGGCCCGAACCGCATCGGTCAGGGCATCGAGTTCGATTACTGCTGTGTGCACGCGGCGCTCGCGCTCAAGGAGTCGGGCTACGAGACCATCATGGTCAACTGTAATCCGGAAACCGTATCGACGGACTACGACACGTCGGACAGGCTCTATTTCGAATCGTTGACGTTCGAAGACGTCATGGAGATCATCGACAAGGAAGAGCCTAAAGGCGTCATCGTGCAGTATGGTGGCCAGACGCCATTGAAACTTGCCCGCGATCTGGAAGCCGCCGGGGCGCCGATTGTCGGCACCACGCCGGACTCGATCGATCTCGCCGAGGATCGCGAGCGATTCCAGCAGCTCGTCGACTCCCTCGGACTGAAGCAGCCCCCCAACAGGACCGCCAGGAACAAGGAAGAGGCGCTCGAGATGGGTGCAGACGTGGGCTACCCGCTGGTCGTACGTCCATCCTATGTGCTGGGCGGCCGTGCAATGGAAATCGTACACGGTGACGATGATCTGGCTGCCTACATGGACGCGGCGATCGATGTGTCGAACGACAGTCCCGTGCTGCTCGACCGCTTTCTCGACCTCGCTATCGAGGTCGATGTCGACTGTATCTGCGACGGCAAACGCGTGCTGATCGGCGGCATCATGGAACACATCGAACAGGCGGGCGTGCATTCGGGGGACTCCACCTGCTCACTACCGCCGTTCAGCCTCGGCGACGATGTGCAGAAGGAACTGATGGCCCAGGTCGTCAAGCTCGCAAAAGGCCTGAAGGTCGTGGGCCTGATGAACACCCAGTTCGCTATCCAGAACGATATCGTGTACCTGCTCGAAGTGAACCCGCGCGCTTCGCGAACGATTCCGTTCGTATCGAAGGCGATAGGCATTCCGCTGGCCAAGATCGCAGCAAAAGTCATGGTCGGTGAGCCACTCGAAAAACAGGGCTATGTGAACCAGCGAATTCCGGAATATTTCTCTGTCAAAGAGTCGGTATTCCCGTTCATCAAGTTTCCCGGCGCAGATCCGATCCTCGGCCCGGAGATGAAGTCGACGGGCGAAGTGATGGGTATCGGCCGCTCGTTCGGCGAGGCCTACGCCAAGGCCCAACTGGCCTCCGGCGTCGTACTGCCACGACAGGGTGCCGCGTTATTGAGTGTGCGCGATCGGGACAAGGACGGCGCTGTCGACCTCGCGAAAATACTGGTCAAGCAGGGATTCGATATCGTTGCGACCCACGGAACGGCGCAAAAGCTGGCCACCGCTGGGGTATCATGCCGGCGGGCGAACAAGGTTCGCGAGGGCCGCCCGCACATCGTGGACATGATCAAGAACGGCGAGATCGACCTGATCGTCAACACGACAGAGGGCAAGCAGGCGATCAACGAATCTACGTCAATTCGCGCCGAGGCGGTGCGCAGGGACGTGACATACTACACAACGCTCGGGGCGGCCGTTGCGACCTGCACCGCCATCGAGCACCTGGACAATAGTGACGTGAACCGACTACAGGATTTGCACAACGAGGTGGCGGCATGAGCAAAGTGCCGATGACGGTTCGTGGTCACGAACTCTTGCAGGAAGAACTCAAGAGGCTCAAGTCAGTCGATCGGCCGCAGGTGATCGAGGCCATTGCCGAGGCGCGCGCCCATGGCGACCTCAAAGAAAACGCCGAATATCACGCCGCGAAAGAGCAGCAGGGTTTTATCGAGGGTCGTATCAAGGAACTCGAGGGCAAGCTATCGCACCTGCACGTGATTGACGTCACGGCGATCGATGCCAAGGGCAAGATCGTGTTCGGTTCTACCGTCGAGTTGCTTGAAGAAGACAATAATAAGGAGATCGAGTACAGGATCGTTGGCGAGGACGAAGCTGACATCAAGCATGGCCTGATTTCCTACAACTCACCGATCGCGCGCGCGCTGATCGGCAAAAGTGAAGGGGACATCGTCTCGTTTCAGGCGCCCGGCGGCGAAAAGACGTTCGAGATCCTCGAGGTCAAATACGTCTGACGCACGCCCTAGCGTCTGGGTATGACAATCTTCTTTTTGTCGGGGTTTTCTCTGTACAGCAATGCCATATTGCCGACACGCTGAATGAGCGCAGCCGAGCCAACAGTGCAAAGCTCTGCGATGATCGCGTCCCGCGCCTTTCTGTCTCCAACCCGAACACTCACCTTGATCAACTCATGGTGCGCCAGTGTCGTTTCGAACTCTGCAAGGACCGATTCCGACAGGCCGGCATCGCCGACCATGATCAGGGGCTTCAGGTCGTGTCCGAGGCCGCGCAGAAACTTCTTTTGTGATTCACTCAATGTCATGGACGGGAAGTGTAGCAATGAGTAGGCCCCGAGGCACTGGACGGAGTTGGACAGAGCGCCAGCAGCGTGACCCGTACGTGCAGCAGGCGCGGCGGGACGGTTGGCGATCCCGCGCCGTCTACAAGCTCGAGCAGATCGACCAGAAAGAGCGCCTGCTCAAACCGGGCATGGTGTGTGTCGATCTTGGCGCCGCACCCGGCAGCTGGAGCCAGTACGTCACCGAAAAGCTCAGGAACAGGGCACGTATCATCGCAGTGGATCTGCTGCCGATGGATGCGCTGCCTGCCGTGACATTCATACAGGGCGATTTCACCGAAACCGAAACTCTCGCCGAGATGACCGAGGCCATCGGCGGTGCCGACGTGGACCTTGTAATCAGTGATATGGCCCCCAATATCAGTGGCAATCGTGCGGTCGACCAGCCGCGGGCGATGTACCTGGCCGAGCTCGCACTGGATTTTTGCAGACAGGTTCTCAGGCCGGGAGGCAATTTCGTCTGCAAACTGTTTCAGGGCGAGGGGACCGACGCTTACATCGTCGCTGCAAGAGGCATGTTCGAACGCGTCAAAGCCACTAAACCCAAGGCCTCGAGACCCGGTAGCCGTGAGGTCTACTTGGTAGCGAGGAACTATCAATTGTAGTAGTGTCTATGAGTTAGACACTGTCTAAAAAATTGCTCTCTGGCGTCTTCCAACGCGGATTCTCAATGTGAATGATTTAACCAAAAATATTCTTGTATTCGTCGTCATTATCGTCGTGCTGCTGTCCGTCGTGCAGGGCCTGCAGGGCGTCAGCACCGGCAATCCGCAGGCGAAAGACTATTCGGATTTTCTCAATCAGGTGCGATCGGGTCAGGTCTCAATGGTCGAGATCGAAGGCGAGCGAATCCGCTTCGGTAATACAGAGCGTAAACCTCTGCCTTACTACACGATCAGCCCCGAAACCGACAACAACACGCTGATCGGTCTGCTCGACAAGAACGATGTAACGTTCAGCGCGGCGGAACCGAAGTCGCAAAGCCTCATAGGCCAGTTACTGATCAGCTCATTTCCAATACTGTTGCTCATCGGCGTGTGGATCTACTTCATGCGGCAGATGCAGGGTGGCGGGGGCGGTCGCGGTGCGATGTCTTTCGGCAAGAGCAAAGCCCGGCTGCTCGGCGAGGACCAGGTTGGCGTCACGTTCGCAGATGTCGCGGGCGTGGAAGAAGCGAAGGCAGAAGTGGCCGAAGTCGTAGACTTCCTCAAGGATCCCAGCAAGTTTCAGCGCCTCGGTGGCAAGATTCCAAAAGGCGTGCTGATGGTTGGCCCGCCTGGAACCGGCAAGACCTTATTGGCGAAAGCGATAGCCGGTGAGGCGAAGGTGCCGTTCTTCACGATATCGGGCTCCGACTTCGTCGAGATGTTCGTCGGCGTCGGCGCGTCGCGAGTGCGAGACATGTTCGAGCAGGCGAAGAAGCAGGCGCCGTGCATAATCTTTATCGACGAACTCGACGCCGTAGGCCGTCATCGCGGCGCAGGTCTCGGCGGCGGTCACGATGAACGTGAGCAGACCCTCAATCAGATGCTGGTCGAAATGGATGGCTTCGAGGGCAGTGAGGGCATTATTGTCATCGCCGCCACGAACAGACCCGACGTGCTCGACCCGGCGCTGCTGCGCCCGGGCCGTTTCGACCGCCAGGTTGTCGTGCCGTTACCGGACGTTCGCGGTCGGGAACTGATCCTCAAAGTGCATATGCGCAAGGTTCCGCTCGACGACGATGTGAAGCCCAACCTGATCGCACGCGGTACGCCCGGATTTTCGGGAGCCGACCTCGCGAACCTCGTCAACGAAGCGGCGCTGTTCGCGGCCCGCGCCAACCGGCGAGTGGTCAGCATGGATCAGTTCGAGAAGGCGAAAGACAAGATCATGATGGGTACCGAGAGGCGCTCGATGGTCATGAGTGAGAAGGAAAAACTCAACACGGCCTACCACGAAGCCGGGCACGCGATTGTCGGCTATATCGTGCCGGAGCATGATCCTGTTTATAAAGTCACGATCATCCCTCGCGGCCGTGCACTGGGCGTCACGATGTACCTGCCCGAGGAAGATCGCTACAGCATGTCGAAGCAGCGCCTCGAGAGCGCCATTGCAAGCCTATTCGGCGGACGCATAGCCGAAGAAATGATCCTCGGCAGCGGAGGCGTTACGACCGGCGCCGCCAA
>Ga0265303_10002238_pt1 | contig 11953 bp, 12 predicted proteins | sample Helome_2_FD_192494 | JGI IMG/M metagenome (GOLD analysis project Ga0265303, IMG submission 192494) | Marine sediment microbial communities from subtidal zone of North Sea - Hel_20160317 (Illumina Assembly) | ecosystem: Environmental > Aquatic > Marine > Subtidal zone > Sediment ...
CGTCAGACCAACGAGCAATTGTTGCTCGGCAACTTCAACCACCATGAGACGCTCCTTGGGGCCAAGTGCGCGAGTTGCGACGACATTGATGACGTCATTCGCGCCGCCCGACACGAAGCGTGAACGAGAGTACAGCCAGCCCAGCACCACGATGATCGCGACGATCACTATCACGCTGGCGCCCAGGCTCAGAATGTCGCCGCCGCCCACGCCCGGCGGTGCCGGCAATGTCGGAGCGTTAACTGCTGTGTCGGAGGTCATTAGTTCGCGGAGCATCGTGGCAACCTGTCAGTGCAACTTCTCGATGCGTTCGACCGGGCTGACGACATCCGTCAGGCGTACACCGTACTGGTCATCGACTACAACGATTTCTCCATGCGCGATCAGCGTGCCGTTCACAAGCACGTCCATCGGTTCCCCGGCGTCCTGGTCCAGCGCGATGACCGAGCCTTCCACGAGGGAGACCAGGTCGCGAATGGAGATGTCGGTTGACCCGACGCGCAACGAAACATCGACCGGAATATCCAGTACGAGGTCGAGATTGACGTCCGCTGCACTGCCGTCGGCCACCTTCGCGCCGTCATTGAGCTCGTCAGGCGCGTACTGCGGCGTCGCTTCCTCTTGCGCCTGCTCTTCAGATTCGTTGCCAGGGGTCGGCGTATCGTTTTCCATTATCCGTCTTCCTTTGAATGACTAACTTTTCGCAGCTGCCGATCCGGGATCGGGATCGAGCCAGGTGCTTGCTTCGATTGCGTGGCGTCCGTCGTGAACGCCAAAGCGACCCTCCAGGATGGGCACGTTGGATGCGGACACGGTGCCCTTCTGCGGGTTGCTGATATTGATGACATCGCCCGGCGCAAGCTCCGCAACTTCGCCGAGCGTCAAGCTCGTATGGCCAACGTCGGAGGCAATCCTGACGACTGACTCGGTGACTCTCGATCGCAACGAACGCTCCCAGCGCGCATCCTGGGCAGGGTCCCGGTCGCGCTTTTGCCCCTCGAAGACCGGCAACAGCGACGCCACCGTTCGGGTAGGCCACAGCAGCTGAAACTGCTGCTTCTGCTCGGCAACATCGAGTTCGAACTCGCAGCAGATGATCGAGTCGCCGCCATCGATGTTGTCGATAACGCCGGTGCTCAGGTGGGTACCGGCGATCTCGGCCGATAGTTTCGCCATCGGATTCCAGACCTCGTTGATGACAGTCATTACGGCCTCGCCAAACAACGCCGCGACGCTGACCTCGCCCGGGGTGAAAAATTCGGGCTCGTGACGGGCGGACTCATTGCCGAGTCCGCCATAAAAAGTCTCGACGAGATTCTCGACCGTGGCCGCGTTGATATTGAGCAATGCAGAGCCGTCCAGCGGCTTTGGCAGGAACTCCACGATCAGCGACAAGGACGTACTTTGCTCACTGAACTCGCTATACGTACGGGTCTCGATGCTCAGAAACGTGACTATGGCGTCCGCATTGAGCATGAGTTCGGCCTGCTTGCTCATGCGGCTCGCAAACTGCCGGTTCAGGCTCTGCAGGCGCGGATAACTGTTGGTATTAATTCGTGACCGCGGCCCGATTTCGAAGTCTGTCACCGACGCGTAAGTCGGCCCCCGGGTGGAGTGGACCTCGATCTCGCCGCTCGACATGCCGTCCAGCAATGCGCCTTTCTCGTCGTCTGTGAGTACGGGGTCTGTCATGCTTGCCAGCCCCCTACTGGATGACCAGCGCCGTGAAATAGACGGCTTCGACGCCGGATTCACCGCTCTGTTCTTCGACAACGCGCTGAATCTCGGCCAGCCCATCGGCCAACATTTTCTCCTTGCCCTCGCGCGTCGTCACTTCCTCATAGACGGCACCGCTGTAGAGGAGAATCAGGCTGTTACGAATAACCGGCGTGTGGTCGCGAACTACGTTGATGATGTTCTGGTCGCGGGCCATCACTTCCATCGTGATCTGCATGAAATGCGAATCACCGACGCTGTCCTTGAAGTTGACGACCAGCGGAGGATGCAGGCTCTGGTACAGGGCCGGGCCGGCGGCCGGCGGTGCCTCTTCAGCGACCTCCTCACTCTCGGCAGGCGGCTCGCCACCGAGGAAGGTCATTCCGGCAAATACGCCGGCGCCCACAAGCGCCAGCCCGATGCCTACGAACATGAGTTTCTTGCCCAGGCCACCGCCTTCTGCGGCTTCCTGTGTTTCGTTAGCTTCTTCAGCCATCACTTGCTCCAATGTGTCCTGCCATTGGTAATGCAAGGGGCGTGCCAAGCTTATTCTTAGTCTATTTTTTCTTTTTTTATCAGTTGCTTATGAGTATTTCTTCGAAAGCGTCAAGTGCCTGATCGGCGTCAGATTTCCGTCGCTGACGGGATGCCGACCGGCAAGCCGCCGCGTCCGTCAGAAATTTGACGGCTCAGACAAACGTGTCCACGAGGCTGTCCGAAGCCACGACGCGTTTCGGCTCGTTTGCCTCGCCAGCATCGTCACTATCGAAAGCTTCACCCGAAGCGCCTTGGGATGTGTTCGAGCGCTCGTCGCGCTTGTCCTCGGCAACGCCCTGCTCACCGACGCTGGCCTGGCCCAGGGAAAGCCCGTTTTCGGCCAGCAGCTCGCGTAGTCTCGGCAGCGCCTGCTCGAGCGCTTCACGTGTCACAGCGTGCTGAGCCTGGAATGTCACGTTGGCGGCGCCGTCCTCCACAGCCACCTGTACCCGAAGCGGTCCGAGTTCGGCCGGCGTCAAGCGGATTTCGGCCGTCGTCAGCTGTTTGCCGGTCATCATGAGAACACGCTCTCCGATCCGCTCAGCCCAGGCCGTATCGCGCACGGGAATTGAAATCAGGTCGCTAGCCTGTTGCATGGCGGTCGTGAATCCGGTATCCGCCGCAGCCGTGCTCAGCGGCGCCGACATTGCGATTGGCTGTTGTGGATTCGGTTGCGTATTCAGCACCTGTACGGGCTGTGTCACCGTGGGGCGTGCCTTGATTACGCCGCTTATATCCTCGACGTTGATCGCCGGTAGCAGCAGAGCCTCAGTGCGGCGCGGTAGTTCCACTATTGGCACAGCCTTGTCGGCGCTGGCAACGGCCACGGGCTGTGCCGGTATCGGAATCGCAGGTTCACGCAAGACCGGTGTATTGGCGTCGAGTTTGCTTGACAATGACGTCACGGTTTCCTGGATCTGCGCGGGCGTCACGGGAGCCGGTGATGGGCTCAGCTGGACTGCGGGAAGCGGCCGCGCTTTGGTGGTCAGCAGCGCATCGCCGGAATCACCGACCGGGATCGCCGGGTCCGTTGCAATAACGCCAGGTGTAACCGGGAGCGGAACCGGCACGTCCGCCTCGACAATCAGCGATGCCGGCACGGGCTGTTCAGCCGCGAGTACCTGAAGCGACGGTGTCAGGACAGATTCATGTTGCAAGTCTGTGCCTGGTTCGAGTGCCTGCGGCAACGGGATCAGCACGGGCGTTTCCGGGGCCTCGAACTCAATGGGCAGCGGCTGCAGCGGCAAATCGCTGCCACCCTGCGGCAACACCTGGCCGGAGTCAGTACCGGGTTCCCCCGCCGGATCAACCCGCAGGCGCAGGAGGTCGGCAAATTCGGCGATTGGCGCGACTTCCGGCGTCATTGCTGACGTCGGGACCGTATCGTCCATGATATCTATTGGCGAAAAATGCAGGTTAAATGTCGCAAACATGCGCTGTCCTCTTGGAGTATTGATTCCCTGTAAAGGTAGTAGCAAGATGCATGCCAGCTCAGGCGTCGTCCTATTCGAAACCCTTCATGCCGGCTTTCGGCAGGTCGTCGAGCAGCTTCTGCTCCAATTTGTCCTCGCGGGCGCTGTCTTCGGTCTTGTACCTCTCGAGCACGCGCTCCAGTGATTCCAGCTTCTGCCGCTTGATCATCCAGCGCTGCCTGTGGGATGCGAGGTTCTGCTCGCAGTCACGGACGATTTGCTGCTGTGCTTTGACCGCCGTGTCCAGTCGCTGCAGGAAATTCTGGTAGTCCTTGAGGTGTGCCGACGTCACCTGCGCCGTGCCGGCATCCTTCTTCGCGTAATCGTGTCGGAAGGCGTTGAGTTCGCCCAGTCGTTGCAGTTGCTCATTGAGCTGCCGCTGAGAGCGCCCGGCCTGTTCACCAAAACGGCGCTCCTCGGCCGCCGCCAGCGACGCGACTTTGCCGATTTTACGCGTTCGGCTTCTCACGCTACTGCTCTTCGTCGATTGCGGGCTCTACGAGCTCTACGGGTGCTGCGTCGAACAGCTCGCGCAGGTTCGCAAGGCTCGTGGTCGAGTTGACGCTCTGGTTCTGGTGCTGGCGCAGGAACTCGATGATCGAAGGCCATAGCGCGATCGCTTCGTCGAGCTGCGCATTCGTGCCTGGCTGATAGGCGCCAACAGCGACCAGGTCACGATTCTCCTGGTAGGTCGAGTAGACCTGGCGAAAACGGGACACGAGCTGCTGCTGGCTGTCGCCGATGAACTGCGTCATCGCACGGCTGACCGACGATTCGATGTCAACGGCCGGGTAGATGCCAGCGTCCGCCATGCTGCGCGACAATACGATGTGGCCATCGAGAATGGCGCGCGAAGCATCCACGATCGGGTCATTATGATCGTCGCCTTCTGCGAGCACGGTATAAAAAGCCGTAATGGAGCCGCCGCCCTCGGCACCATTACCCGCACGCTCGACAAGCTGCGGCAATTTTGCGAAAACCGATGGCGGGTAACCCTTGGTCGCGGGTGGTTCGCCAATCGCCAGCGCGATTTCACGCTGCGCCTGCGCAAAACGCGTCAGTGAATCCATGAGCAGCAGCACATTTCTTCCCTGGTCGCGGAAGTACTCGGCGATCGCCGCCGTCAGCCAGGCGCCGTGAAGGCGCATGAGTGGTGTGTCGTCGGCAGGCGTTGCAACGACAACGGCACGCTTCATGCCTTCGGTGCCCAGCGAATGGTCGATGAACTCCTGTACCTCCCGGCCACGCTCTCCGACCAGGCCGACGACCACGACGTCCGCCTCGGTGTTGCGCGTCATCATGCTGAGCAACATGCTCTTGCCGACGCCGCTGCCGGCGAACAGCCCCATGCGCTGGCCTCGACCGACAGACAGCAGGGAGTTGATCGAACGAATGCCGACGTCGAGTTGCGTCCTGATCGGCTGGCGCTTGAGCGGGTTGATTGAGTCACCCATCAACGAAACCGTTTTGCCGCGGGCCAGCGGTTTGCCGCCATCGAGTGGCTTCCCGCGACCGTCCAGCACGCGACCGAGCAAATCGTCACCAACAGCCGCTTCCGGCGATCCGCTGATTGGAATGACGCGTGCATTGGGCGATACACCACGCATGTCGGCGACCGGCATCAGGAACAGGCGTTCGCCCGAGAATCCGACAACCTCGGTCTCGACATGCCTGCCGTCGGCTGCGACAACATCGCAACGTCCTCCCAGGGCAGCATGGCACCCCTCGGCTTCCATGGCGAGCCCGACTGTGCGACGCAATACGCCTTCGACGACAGGTTTCGGACGCTCGTCGTAGGCGCGATCGATATAGGCGCCGAGCCCCAGCGATCGCTCGAGGTTCCTGTCGGGGTCGGGCCCCGGAAGTACTTTCGATTCCTCAGTCACCGGCTCGCTCGTCTCCCAGGATATTTTGGATCACGGATTGCAGCCGCGCTTCGGCAGTTGCGTCAATTTGTGAGTTGTCGGTCGTTATCCTGCAACCGCCGTGCGTGATCAACGGATCCTCGACGATGCTCCACGCAGGCTCGCCTTCGGCCGGCGATAGCGACTCGCGAACCAGCGACGCGTCGTCGGGATGCAGGTGCACCTGCACGTTGCGACTCGAAACCGGCAGTAGCTGGACGGCCTCACGCACTACTCCGATAATGTGCGTCGGGTTGATCTTTACTTCGCGCCGGAACAACTGCTTGACCATCGCGATAGCCAGCTCGACGAGCTGCTTTTCGACAGATTCGTCGAGCCGATCGAAAGGCTTTGACAATGCACGTAGCAACTCGTCGTAGCGCGCGGCACGCTGCCGGACCAGCTGCTCTCCGGCAGCAACGCCTTCGGCGTGACCTTTCTGAAACGCTTCGTCGTATGCCTGTTGCTGCAATTCCTGCAGACGACCGGCTGTCAGGTAGCCTTTGCCGTCAGAACCGTCAATAGCCGGTACTTCCCAGGTAGCGGCTTTCCTGGCTGCAGAGTCCTCAGACATATTCCTCGCCGCCCTGGCCGAGGTTTATGTCGCCTGCGTCCGCCAGGCGCCTCGCGACATCGAGAATTTCTTTCTGTGCAGTCTCGACATCACTGAGCTTGATCGGTCCCTTGGCGTCCATATCCTCGCGCAACAGCGTCGCCGCACGCTTGGACATGTTGCCCAGGATCTTGTCGCTGATCTCCGGATCGCAGCCTTTCAACGCCACGACCAGCAAGTCATTCGGAATCTCGCGCAGCAAGGCCTGGATACCGCGATCGTCAACCTCGAGCAGCGTCTCGAATACGAACATCATCTCCTGGATGCGCTCGGACAGCTCTTCGTTCTTTTCCTTGATCTGTTCGAGCAACTGCTCTCCGCGTTCCGGTTTGAGCGCGTTGACGATACTGGCAGCAACCTTGTCGCCGCCGACCTTTCTGGTCACACCGCGACTCGTGTCGCCAGACTTGTTCGCGATGAGGTTCTCGATTTCGGCCAGCGCACTTTGCTGAATGTCAGTTAATCTCGCGACACGCATGACGATGTCAGAACGCAATTCTTCAGGCAGTTTTTCGATGACTTCGGCAGCCTGGCTGCTTTCGAGAAACGCCAGGACAATGGCAATGATCTGCGGATGTTCGTCCTGCACGATGTCGACGACTTCGCGGGAACTCATCCACTTTAGCGCATCGAGTCCCTGCGCATCATCGCCTGTCACGATACGCTCGATAAAGGCATTTGCCTTGCTGGCGCCAAAGGCGTTGCCCAGAAGTTTGCGAACGTAGTTCTCTGTATCGACGCCCAGGGCCGTCTGGTCTTCGACGTCGAGAATAAAAACATCGAGAATCTGATCTGCATCGTTGCGACTCACGCTTTTGAGCGACGCCATGGCGCTGCCGAGCTGGTGAACTTCGGTGGCCTCCATGTACTTGAGCACTTCGGCGGCCTCACGTTCACCCAGCGTCATCAGCAGTAGCGCCGCTTTCTCGGTCCCGCTCATGCCCTCAACAGCTTCACTCATCGGTTGCTACCCATTTCTTGACGACCTGGGCGACTCTCGCCGGGTCATTACCCGTTATGTTCTTGGCTGCAGCCACTTTCTCGTCATAGTTCGGTGCCGGTATCGCTGCGGTCCCACCGGCCAGTTGCGCGGCGCCTGCCCCGCCTGCGAATCCACCCGCGCCGATATATTCGCCCGAGATGGCCGCACCGCCCGACACGACACCGTTCAGCATCGGCTTGACGACGCCGAATGCGATGGCCAGGACGAGGATTGCGCCGACTACCTGCTTGGCGCCGTCGATAACGCCGGGCCGCTCCCACAGCGCAGGCGGTTCGAATTCCTCGACGGGCTCTGCTACGCGGAACGCTTCGTTGAGAACGACAACGGAGTCGCCGCGCGCTTCATTGAATCCCACGGCCTCCCTGACGAGCGCCGTGTAACGTTCGATGTCACCATCGGTGAGCGTTGTTTGCGTTTCGGCGCCTTCAACCGGCGTGTCATCGATCAGCACGGCAACAGACAAGCGGCGTATCGCGCCTGACTGTGGACGCGTGTGTCGGATCGTGCGGTCAACCTCGAAATTTCGCACACTGCTTCGGGAAGAGTTCTTGGGTTCGGCTTGCTCGCCTTCTGTGGCAACACTCTCTGGATCGATACCTGTTGCCTCTGGCGGCTGGTTACTGACGGCCCCGGGAATTCCGGATGCCACCGAGGCTTCACCCGTCGTCAGGTCCTCGCTAATCTGCTCACTGCGCACGACGGATCGTGCCGGATCGAAGGACTCGATGGTTTCTTCGGTGTAGGTAAAGTCTACGTCGGCCACGACCTCGGCGCGGATTCGACCCGCGCCAACAAGCGGCGTCAGGAGATCCTCGATACGTTGCTTGTATGTTTCTTCGAGGCGTCGCGAAAATTTGAACTGTGTGGCGGCCTGCGCGCCGGCAGCCTGTTCCGCCCCCGAGCTCAACAAGCGACCGTGCTGGTCAATCAGCGTAACGTCAGTGGTGACGAGGTTCGGCACGCTGGATGCCACGAGATGGACGATGGCCGAGGCCTGGTCGGACTCCAGCACGCGACCACCATAAAGCTGCAACAGCACGGAAGCGCTCGCGCCCTTGCTGTCACGAATGAATGCGGTCTGCTTGGGAATGGCAAGGTGCACCCGGGCTTCACGCACGGCACCGATCGACCCGATCGTCTGCGCGAGTTCCGATTCCAGGGCGTGCTGGTATCGCGCGCTCTCCATGAACTGGCTGACACCGAAACTCGACTGCTCCTGCATGATATCCATTCCGGCCGCCGAACCCAGCGGCAGTCCCATAGATGCAAGTTCCAGCCGCGCCTCGTGCAGCTGCGATTCAGCCACCATGAGTGTGCCGTTACTGTTTAACTTGTAGTCGATATCCGCTGCCTGCAACGCTTCGGCTACGTCGGTGGACTCGGCAAGACTCATGTCGCCGTGGAGTTGCGTGAACTGCGGCGTTTGCGACCACAATACGATCGCGAATCCCGCGGCAACAGCGGCAGCAACCCCGATCAGCGAGATTACCTGGCGCACAGCGGGGATGCGGAGGACGCCCGCGAGGTTCATCTGGCTCGATGGCACCACACTCGATTCAATTACGTTTCCGGTTTCCATGGCTTGTTATCGATTTCCTGGTTTCAATCTGGGCCGGGCACTAGACCGGCATGTTCATAATGTCCTGGTACGCTGAGATCAGCTTGTTCCTGACTTCGGTAACGGCCCTGAACGACAGGTCCGCCTTTTGTGATGCAATCATGACCTCGGCAAGGCTCTTGTCGGACGTGCCGGACACGAACCCGGTTTTCAGTTCCCTGGAATGTTGCTGCGCCTCGTTAACGGCATTCAGCGTCGTCTCGAGCATGTCGCCGAAACTACTGGTGGGCGCCTGCGTTGGCGCCTGTGTCGGCTGCAGGTCACGACCCAGCGTACGAATCTGGCTCAGCAGGTCGGTGGCGTTGATTTCGTTCATGACCGTTCTCCGGGTATGGCGATGCCCTCTTCGCGCATGCGTGCGAGCTTGTAACGCAGCGATCGTGGACTGATACCCAGGGCCGCGGCGACGTCGCCTCGTTTCCCGCCGTGGGCGTTCATGGCATCGATAATCAGCTGAAACTCCCGATTGCGGAGTCCCTGGTTCAGGTCGGCCGCTTGTTGCTCGGTCGCTGCCTGCTCGAATGTCAGATCCGCGCCGCGTATTTTCGAACCGCCCAGCAGGATCAGGGTGCGCTGCACGAGATTCTCGAGTTCGCGAACGTTGCCCGGCCAGTCGTGCGCGAGCAACGCTTCTTTCGCGCAGTCGGCGAGCGAAATTGGCTTGGCGCCATGGCGCTGCAGCAGCATCTCGGTTAGCGGCAGGATGTCGTCGCGGCGCTCACACAATGCCGGAATGTGTAACGGGAAGACGTTGAGACGGTAGTAAAGGTCTTCGCGGAACTTGCCATCGGCCACGTACTGGCGCAGGTCGCGATTGGTCGTCGCAAGAATGCGAACATCGAGCGGTATGACCTTGCGACCACCAATTCGCTCGACTTCTTTTTCCTGGATAACACGCAACAGCTTCGCCTGCAGCCCGAGGTCCATTTCTGAGATCTCGTCGAGCAGCAAAGTGCCATTCGTGGCCTGCTCAAACTTGCCGGCATGGGCGCCCGTAGCCCCCGTAAACGCGCCTTTCTCGTGGCCGAAAAGCACGGCTTCGAGCATGCTCTCCGGAATCGCAGCACAGTTGATCGCGACAAACGGTTTTTCATTGCGCGGTGAGCGGTCGTGAATAAAACGCGCGAATACTTCCTTGCCACAGCCGCTTGGTCCATTGATTGTCACCGTTACCTCGGTTCGGGCAACTCGTTCCGCAACATTCAGCAACTCGACCGTAGATGCGTCGACGGCGACGGGTTGCTTGTCCTCCGTCGGCGCCTTGATGTACTTGTCAACGATGGCCTGCAGCTCGTTCGCTTCGAACGGCTTCACGAGGTAGTCGGCGGCCCCGTTGCGCATGACGTCGACAGCGTTCTCGATAGTCCCGTAGGCCGTCATAAGCACGGCCGGCAAGGTCGGGTGCTGCTCGCGAATCTTACCGAGCAGCGTCACGCCGTCCATCGGTTCCATTTGCAGGTCGCTGACGACCAGGCCGACGGACTCGTGGTCGATGATGTCCAGCGCCGCCGGCCCGTTCTCCGCAGTCAGCACTGGCTGTTCCTTGCTGTTCAGCGTATCGAACAGCGCCTCGCGCAAACAGGCGTCATCTTCAACGATCAGGACTGCAGGTTGCGTCATGACGCCTCCTCATGCTGGTGTGCCGGCAGGATCAGCGTAAAAGTGCTGCCCTGGTTCGAGGTCGAGACTGCGACTTCGCCGCCATGTGCGGCGGCAACGGCTTTGACGACCGACAAACCGAGGCCGGTTCCCTGCGGTCGAGTGGTGTAGAAGGGTTCAAACAAGCGCGGCAACGCATCCTCGGGCACCCCGGGACCATCGTCGCTGACGCAAAGATGAATGGCGTCACCGAAGCGATGCGCGTGCAGGAGGATGTCTGCTCGACCCTCGCCCGCCTGGTCGGCGTTGGTCGCGAGATTCAGCAAGGCCCCATTGACGGCGTCCTCGTTGGCCGCGACGCAAAGTGCGTAGTTGGTGACAGAGACGCGCACGTTTGTTGCGCTACCCAGTTGTCCCCGCAGCGTTTCCTGTACGCCGTTCAGCAGTTCGACGACCTTGACCTCATGCTGGGCCCGTCGTGCGCCGGCCGCGAAACCCAGCATGTCGTTTACCATGCGCTTGAGATCGTGAAGGCCAGTCGTGATTTTTTCGGCGACACGCGCACGCGAGGACGTACTCCGGTCAAGCTGCGCCGCGTAAAGCATCGTTGATGCGAGCGGCGTACGCACCTGGTGTGCGAACCTGGCAGTCATTTCGCCGATCGTCGTCAGCCGCTCGTCGCGCTGCCGGAGCTCGGCCATGCGGCGGCTCTCCGTAATATCGGCGAGCAGCAGTACTTCACCGGGCTCGCTCCTGAGCGGTCGTCGCGACAAGCTCAGCCAGCGGCCGTCGCGAAGCTGGATGTCGCCGTCCTCACCGCTGGTTTCGCGAACTTCACGGTGCACGATCGACGCCCACGAGCAACCGATCAGCGGCTGATTGAGCAAGGCGCTCGCCTGGCTGTTCTGCTGCTGCACGATGCCATCGCCGTCGATAACGAGTATGGCCCCGGGCAGAGTCTCGAGCAGTTCTGACAGGCGCCGGCCAAGCCGTTCTTTCTTGAGCAGCTCGCCGTGCCGGGCGGACTGCTCCTGCTCCAGCTGCCGAGTCAGCGCCTGAACCGTATCCTGCAGGTCGCGATAGGACTCCTCGAGCAAGCCCGATTGCTCGTTGAAAACCTGGAACGCGTCATGCAGTTGCGCCGCGTTGAGAGACGTTGCCGCCAAAGTGTTCTCCGTTGCATTCATTCTGCAAATACAACTGCAAGTTGCATGCCAGAACTATTATGCGTTGTTTTTCAACAAGTTACGGATTTACGACGCGACGGAATGGCGTCAATTTTCTGACAATCGGGGGGATGTGACGGCTTTCCGCGGCTCAGCCGAGCTCGTACTTGCCGATTTTCTCGACCAGCGTCGTACGTCGCATATTCAAGAGGCGTGCCGCCTGCGCAACCACGCCATCCGACGCCTGCATGGCCTGGCTGATCAACTCCTGCTCGAGCGACTGCAGGCTTTCCTTGAGATTCGCGTTTGTCAGCTGCATGGCCTC
>Ga0265303_10002239_pt1 | contig 11952 bp, 12 predicted proteins | sample Helome_2_FD_192494 | JGI IMG/M metagenome (GOLD analysis project Ga0265303, IMG submission 192494) | Marine sediment microbial communities from subtidal zone of North Sea - Hel_20160317 (Illumina Assembly) | ecosystem: Environmental > Aquatic > Marine > Subtidal zone > Sediment ...
TCCGTACAAGCTTCGTGAGGTGCCAGTCAAATTGGATGATGAGACACTTTCACGATTTGTGGGAACGTACGCGTCATCCGATGACCAGTTTAAGATCGACATCCATAATGGAAAACTAAAAGTAACTACACAAAACGCAGTATCCATGTATCTCATTCCTATAAGTCAAGCCCGCTTTCGTGGTACGGTTCAGGATTTGATCGATGTCGAGTTCGTTTTCGACATCACTGATAATGGTAAGGTACAGGGAGGGTGGACCTCGTATTTCTTCACTAAAGATTCGTTTGTCCGTGTTTTAAACAGCTCAAAGTAATCAAGGATGGCTTAGCGACTGTTTGGGTTTTTAACTTGAAAGCGACAAGTTGGACTGGACGCTGACCTTTTATATCTCCAACTCATCGCAGATGAGTTTCAATTGCAGATATCATGCTAAAGTATCTGTAATAAATTTGAACCACCAAAATTGCAGGTACTGTAAACTTATCAAAGATTTTTGGGGCATAAAAAATTATTGTGATATCCTATCATCCATCCGAATTTTCGCTCGCTTATAATTTTGTAGATTAGCCAGAGCGAATATACACTTTTTTCAACTAATATTTTTGTTGGACTTCTTGCCGTATCTGCTCTTTGGCGGAGCTAAAAAATTGGGGGATTGCCAGATGCAGTATGGCAGTTTTGTGTCTGATCGGCGAGAGAATTGCCCTGGATAAATTAAGGGGCTTTTCAATGGGTCTACAGAAAAGAACGGCCTGATATAAGGCTTCTTTTGGATGAGGCCATATTGGATGTTATCGACAATCCAGAGAAAACCCAATAAACTACCGCTATCGAAACGTTATTCTGACAAACGCTCTATTTGGAAAGAAAGCCATTCTTGACGGCATCATCAATGAGGGAACTCACATAACGCCATAAAACCGGGGCGCCGTCATCAACCGGCTGCATGCGCGCTTTTACCTGCGCACTTTTGATATCATTCTCCTGCCAGGTCTGCCCCCGGGTAAAATAATTGTGCAAAAAAGGCTGCACCCGATCCAGGGCATTGGCAAAACGTGATTCCGGTGTTTTTCTTTCTTCAAATTCGTCCCACAGATAGCGAAATGTCCGGGCTTGATCCGGCGGCAGGATGTTGAAAATCCGATCGGCAGCCAATTTTTCTCTCGCGACCTGATCCTTGCGGCCCTGATCATCATAACAGTATGTATCACCGGCATCGATTTCAATCAGATCGTGAACCAGCAGTATTTTCATCACCCGGAAAAAATCGATCTCCCCATCCCGGGCATACTCCGACAGCAGCATAACCGTCAGGGCAATATGCCAGGAGTGCTCAGCCGAATTTTCCCGCCGCGACTTATCCATCAAAATCGTCTGGCGCAGGACATGCTTGAGTTTGTCCACCTCGAGAATAAATTCGATCTGCTGCCTGAAGCGATCCATTTGGTCGGGCTGCAATTCAGTATCAAAGGTGTCAGCAATAAGTTTTTCTCCAGCCGCATCTACAAACATCGATGCCCTCCATGCAATCTCTATCGTTGTGTACTGTAATTAACGACCTTTTCCCAGTATAGGACGCACCTAGCCCCCAGCCTGTCACTCCCGCGAAGGCGGAAGCCCGGTAAAGGCTATTTTTCTGGATTCCCGTCTGCGCGGGTACGACGCAAGGAAACAATTTGCCACTATTTGCAATTCACCGCTTTAATTGGGTTTACCTCAGGGACCACTATAACGTTTTAGCAGCTGGTCTCTTTCTTCATCTGATACGGATTTCAAATATGACTTCCAGCCCGGGCACCATCCGATATGCCATTTCCAAATGCGGCCTAAAACAGACTTGGGATTTTTGTCATAGATCCCCCTGAATCGGCATTTCTCACAGTTTTTCATAGCCAATCTCCTTTGCACTGCAGATTTTTTAAAATTGCATGCAAACCGAATTTCCGGGTCCCACCCGATAGAAATTTTATCAAATAAAACCGATCATTTAAAAACCCTTACCGATGACATCCCCCCATCGACATGAAAAATCTGGCCGGTTATCCACGATCCCTCATCGCTCAACAGGTGGCGGGCCAAACCGGCAATTTCCTGAGGCGAACCAATCCGTTTGAGTGGATGACGCTCCGCAGAAGCCTTCTGCCTCTCTTCGCTTGACAAGAGCGACTCGGCCAGGGGCGTGTCAGTCAGGGAAGGTGCAATCGCATTGACCCGAATGCGGGGTGCAAATTCAGCTGCCAGTGACCTCGTCAATCCCTCGACCGCCGCTTTGGCACTGGCCACAGAAGCGTGAAAGGGCATTCCAACCTTAACCGCAACCGTACTGAACAAAACGATCGAAGCGCCGGTCGGTGATTTTTTCAGTTTCTTCAAACAACCCTGGATAACTTTCACCGCTCCCAGAAGATTAATGTCGAGGTCCTTTTGGAAATCAGCAATTGTCAGTCGTTGAAAGGGTCTTAGTAGAATCGTTCCTGGACAGTAAACCAGTCCATGGACGATGTCAGGCAGCCCCTCAAGGCCGGACAAATCTTCTGTGACATCGAGTTGGAGATGTTGGACTTCCGGAAAGGGGGCTAAGGAAGCATTGGAACGTGATCCTACGAAAATTTCGTGCTGGTTACCCGTGAGCTTTTTTACGATTTCTAAACCGATGCCGGAGCTGCCGCCGACAACGAAAATATTTTTTTGATCCATGATAATCATAGTCCTTTCATGAAAATTGTATCTGGTCCGCCGAAAATTTTAGCGTCAGAGAGTACGATGGTCCCGTTATCGGAAAAATTAAGTATCCGTAGTCGAATTTCAAGCTTGATGTAACCGAACTTACCGATTGTATTTAATAGGTTTTTGCTATTAGTATACCCGACTTTTTCTCCCATTGAACTATCAGACTGGATGATAACTATTCATATATATTTACCGATTGGCGATAGCAAGTCCTAAGCTGGAGAAAATAATCGAAATGATAGAATTAGCGATCGAGACTGTCGGCTGTATGTTGGTGGGATATAATATGGTCCATGCGAATATGCAGGTCATTTTCAAAACGGTTCCGTTAAAGCGAACCCTGCAGCCCGGGCGGCGTAGTTCTTTAAGGCCGCAAGGATTAAAATGACAGCCGTAGAAAAAAACCGGGTGACCTTGACTCAAAAATTGGCGTATTCAGCCCCCGCTTTTGCCCTGGCCGTGGTGGGCATTCCCGTGTATGTCTACATTCCGAAGTTTTACACCGATGTGGTGGGTATCAATATTGCGGTTCTCGGATATCTTATGTTCAGTGTCCGCATATTTGATGCCGTTACCGACCCAGCCATTGGTTACCTCTCCGATAGAGCGCCAACCCGCTTTGGCAGAAGACGCCCGTATATTGCAATTGGATCCATCCTGGTTGCCGCCGCAATGTTTCTTTTGTTCAACCCGCCTGCAGTCTCAGAGACAATGGAGACGGTTTGGTTCGGTGTAACCATTTACATCCTATTTTTCTTCTGGACAGTGGTTACCGTTCCCTTCGAATCTCTGGGTCCGGAAATCACATTTGATTATAATGAACGAACGTCATTGTTTGGCATGCGGGATGGATTTCTGATTGCCGGAACCCTGGCAGCGGCTAGTTCGCCGGCTCTTGTTGGCTGGCTGTTCAACCTTCCCGCGGATGCAGATGGGGAGCGGGCCAGGTTTTTTTGGATTGCGGTCATTTATGCACCACTGTTGATAGGGACCTGCTGGTGGTGCGTGCTCGCTATACGTGAGCGGCGGCCAGCGGCAGAACATCAGACGAAGGGCCTCTGGCGCGGTCTTCGCCGGGTGGGTCATAACCGCCCCTTTGTCATTTTGCTGATTGCATATACCGTGAGTGCCATTGGAAACAATCTGCCGGCAACGTTGATACTCTTTTACGTGGAGTATGTGCTGGAATCGCCAATGGCCGACTTGTTCCTGATGCTGTATTTTGTTACCGGCATCATTTTCCTGCCGGTTTGGATTGTGATTTCGCGCCGCACTGGAAAAAAGGCGGCCTGGCTCGCCTCCATGGTAATCAACACCGGTGCGTTTGTGGGGGTCTTTTTTCTCGGCCCGGGTGATGCCGCAATTTATGGAATCCTGGTTTTCTTATCCGGCATTGGATTCGGCGCCACCCTGGCCATTCCCTCTGCAATCCAGGCAGATGTGATTGACTATGATGAGCTTTTGACCGGCGAAAGACGCGAGGGGCAATACATCGGTCTGTGGTCGATTTCAAAAAAATTCGCAGCCGCCGTGGGGATCGGCGCCGGCCTGTCGATACTGGGAATGGTTGGATATACCCCCAATGTGCAACAGTCGGCTGAGGTTCAGATGACCCTGCGCGTGTTGTATGCCCTGGTCCCGTCACTGTGCAATATTGTAGCCATCGCCATCGCTTGGGCTTATCCGATCAGCAGCCATATGCATGCCGAAATACGGAAAGCAGTCGCCCAGCGCCAGGCCGGCCTGCCGGTCACCAATCCGCTAAAGCCGGAAGAAATTCTGGCCTAAAAACGTTGGAGGAATACCTTGCAAGCTATAGTAACGATTATGGGCTGGAATCTGGTAGCCGTTGCAGCCATGATGATCACCGGTTGGCTGATCAGTCTCGCCTATCGCAATGTGACCATTGTCGATAGCCTGTGGGGTCTCGGGTTTGTTCTAATTGCCTGGCTGACCCTTGGAATGTCGGATGGCTATGAGAATCGAAAATTGCTGATCGCTATCCTGGTGACGTTGTGGGGGCTGAGATTAAGCGTTTATCTATCCTGGCGCAACTGGGGGAAGGGAGAGGATCCACGCTACGGCAGCTGGCGGAAAAAGAGTGGTGACCGATTCTGGCTCATCAGCCTGTTCAAAGTATTTATGTTGCAAGCGCTGTTTTTGTGGGTTATATCGGTTGCCATTCAGATCGGTCAACTGGCATCGACGCCTGACAGGCTTACCTGGCTCGATGGCCTTGGAACTGTCGTTTGGTTGACAGGTTTTACGTTCGAGTCCCTGGGTGACTGGCAGCTGGCGCGGTTTAAATCCGATCCGGCCAGCAAAGGTCGGGTCATGGACCGTGGATTGTGGGCTTATACCCGCCACCCGAATTATTTTGGTGAATTTCTCGCCTGGTGGGGAATTTTTCTCATCACCCTGTCAACCCCCAACAGCTGGTGGACAATTATCAGCCCCATTATTATTACGGCGGTCCTTTTGAAAATGACCGGCATTCCCCTGACCGAGCAGGAGTTGGTAAAAAATCGTCCGGGATACAGCGATTATGTCAAACGCACCAGCGCTTTCGTGCCCTGGTGGCCTGCAAAGGAAGAAAAATGAAATTACTGGTAAATATGGCAGAAAACGGATTTCTGCCGGATCGACTGATCCGGTTCGGTATCCGAGGGCTTGATAAAAAGCGCCTGCAGGCGGAAGAGCAGGGAGATAAATTTCAACTGCACCGGACCCGTGATCAATTTATTGCTGAAATGCGCCAGAGCCCTATCGCGATTAAACCACAAAAAGCCAATGAACAGCATTATGAGGTACCGGCGGCTTTTTTTGAACAGGTTCTCGGCCGGCACCTGAAATACAGCGGCTGCTACTGGCCCGAGGGCGTCGAAAGTCTGGATCAGGCTGAAGAACGAATGCTGGATTTAACCAGCCGGAGGGCCGAATTGTCCAACGGTATGAAAATACTCGAGCTCGGTTGCGGCTGGGGCTCCCTGTCGCTATGGATGGCTGAACACTATCCCGACAGCCAAATAACGGCAGTGTCTAACTCGGCGCCTCAAAGGGAATTTATACGTTCTAAATTGGCAGAGCGCAATCTGAGCAACTTGAGAATACTCACATCCGATATGAATGATTTCAGTATCGATGAGAGATTCGACCGGGTGGTCTCGGTTGAAATGTTCGAGCACATGCGCAATTGGCCACTGCTGCTGGAACGCATCAGCCGCTGGATGAAGCCCCGGGCCCGATTGTTCATCCATATTTTCACCCACCGTAAATTTGCCTACCCTTTTGAGGTCAACGGTGACGACAACTGGATGGGACGCCATTTTTTCAGCGGTGGAATAATGCCCTCGGATGACCTGCTTTTTCAGTTTCAGGATCATCTGAGGGTTCAAAACCACTGGCAGGTCAACGGCAGGCATTACGGCAAAACGGCCCAGGCCTGGCTCAATAACCTGGACCAAAACCGCTCTGCAATTTTGCCTGTCCTTCAGGATGTTTACGGACTGGAGGATGCAGGACGCTGGCTGCAGCGCTGGCGCATTTTCTTCATGGCCTGTGCCGAGTTGTGGAGCTACCGTGACGGCCGCGAGTGGCTTGTTTCACATTATCTTCTAAGCAAAAAAGGTGAATTATGATAGCAAATTTGGACCCGGTAATACTGGCACGCATTCAATTCGCGTTTACGATTAGCTTTCACATCGTTTTCCCTGCCTTTACAATCGGTCTGGCCAGCTGGCTGGCGGTGGTCGAATGGCGGTATTTGAAAACCGGCAAGCAAGTCTACCAAGACATTTACCGTATGTGGGTAAAAATATTTGCCGTCACGTTTGGCATGGGAGTCGTTTCAGGCGTGGTAATGTCCTATCAGTTCGGCACCAACTGGTCAGTCTTCTCTGATAAGATTGGAAGTGTTCTCGGCCCCCTGCTCGGGTATGAAGTTCTAACCGCCTTTTTCCTGGAAGCCTCGTTTCTTGGTGTCATGCTGTTCGGCTGGAACCGGGTCAGCCGGAAGATGCATTTCGCATCCACCGTGATCGTGGCCTTTGGAACCCTGTTGTCCTCGTTCTGGATTCTGGCGGCCAACAGCTGGATGCAAACACCCCAGGGCTATCGGGTGGGCGAATACGGTCTCTTCTATCCGACGAACTGGTTGGAGGTCATCTTCAATCCCTCCTTCCCCTTCCGATTCGCCCATATGGTTATGGCCGCTTACCTGACCACGGCCTTTGTCGTCGGCGGCATCGGGGCCTATTATCTCTGGCGCAAACAACACGTCAGGCATGCGAAGGTGATGTTTGGAATGGCCATGATTATGGCAATTTTTGTTGCGCCACTCCAACCCCTCATTGGGGATCTGCACGGTCTTAACACCCTGGAACATCAACCGGCCAAAGTGGCCGCCATGGAGGGTCTCTGGGAAACCCGGCGCGGAGCCCCGTTAAAATTGTTCGGCTGGCCGGACCAGGAGCAGGAGCGAACCAAATACGCACTGGAGATCCCCAAATTATCCAGTTTGATCCTTACCCATGAATTGGATGGTGAGGTGAAGGGCCTGAAAGAATGGCCGCCGGATGAACGTCCGCCGGTGGCATGGATTTTCTGGACTTTTCGAATTATGGTCGGCATTGGAACGCTGATGCTAATTACCGGCGTAATCGCCGCAATCCTTTTTTTCCGCAAGAAATTATTCGATACCCGCTGGTTTCAACTCTGGTGCATGGCCCTGACCCCAGCGGGATTTATCGCCGTGCTTGCCGGATGGTTTGTGACCGAGATGGGCCGCCAGCCCTATATCGTCTATGAGGTACTGCGGACGTCAGAAGCCGTCTCGCCGGTCGTCGGGCCGAATGTAGCCCTGTCGCTGCTGGCGTTTATTGTCACCTACACCTTCGTATTTGGTGCCGGGAGCTATTATATTCTGCGCCTGATCGGCAAAGGCCCCGACACCCCGGAAAAAGCTTACGGCGATCACGGTATCCAGACGCCACCGCTCGTGACGGATTTGGGCCCCGAGACAGAAGGAGGTAAGAATGTTTAGTTTTGCAGGCTTTCTGGACTTACCACTTATCTGGTACGGTCTGATTATTACGGCGATGTTTCTGTACGTGATTCTGGATGGATTCGACCTGGGGGTGGGCATTTTGTTTCCCTTTGCGCCTTCGGATACCTGCCGCGATCGAATGATAAACTCGATTGCCCCATTCTGGGACGGCAACGAAACCTGGCTGGTACTGGGCGGCGGCGGTTTGTTTGCAGCTTTTCCCCTGGCCTATGCCATTGTGATGCCGGCCCTTTATATCCCGGTGATCCTCATGCTGCTGGGCTTGATTTTTCGTGGTGTGGCATTTGAATTCCGGTTCAAAGCCACCGGCAAATCAAGGAAAATCTGGGACTATGCTTTTCACTTTGGATCACTGGGCGCCGCCTTCATGCAGGGAGTGATCCTGGGAGGGTTTGTTCAGGGAATTGAAGTGGCGGGCCGCAACTTTGCCGGCGGTCCGCTGGACTGGCTGAGCGCCTTCAGCGTGATGACAGGCCTGGCGCTGATTTGCGGCTATGCCTTGCTGGGTTCAACCTGGCTGATCATGAAAACCGAGGACACGACCCAGGATTGGGCGCGCAGATGCGCGACCTACGTTCTTGTCCTGGTCACTTTATTTATGGGAGTGGTGAGCGTTAGCATGCCCTTTCTGAATGAAGATGTCAAAAGACTGTGGTTCAGTTTGCCTAATTTCTTTTTTCTGTTACCCATGCCAATTTTGTCAATTCTATCCGTATCATTGCTGTGGCGAGATTTGAGTGCCGGTAGGGAATACAGGCCTTTTTTGTTAAGTCTGGGTATTTTTCTGTTGAACTACATCGGTCTGGGAATCAGCCTGTGGCCATGGCTCGTTCCCTATGAGGTTACTATTTGGCAGGCAGCCGCGGCTCCCGAATCCCAATCTTTGTTGCTGGTCGGAACGGTTATCATGCTGCCGCTGGTGCTCACTTACACGGGATACTGCTACTACATCTTTCGAGGAAAAACATCCCATGAAGCAACTTACTAAGAGAACGTCGCAATGGGTCTGGTTTGTCGGGCTCTGGTGCGGAGGGCTGTCAGCCGTTTTACTGATGGCCTATCTGATCCGATGGCTGATGGGAATACCATAGACCACATGGAGAAAATAAAAAATGACTGATGATTTGAGCGCTGTAATAGCCAGAATAGGCGAAGAATACAGGGATAAAATAAATAGTAATTCGAGACATTATCTTGAAATCAGCCTTGCCCAAAAGGCTGCCGATTTGGGTTTTTTAGAATCTAAAGAGCGATACAAAAATGTCTGTGCGATAGTACCTCTGAAGCGTCCGGCCACCGGCATGAAGGTTCGGATTGACGGCCGAACGTTTGTTAACTATGCCCAGTTCGAATCCGGAGTCGTGGTACCGAATTATGTTGCTAAAAAGGTGGATCTGCCCCACAGGGGCTATACTGCGAAGGACAGCATGATTTGCAACTTTTGCGCAGCAGAGGATAATGAATAGCGGTAACAAAAAAATGAAAATGCTGGTCACCGGTGCTTCCGGTTTTATTGGCCAGGAAGTATCGCGCCAGCTTTCCATAGCTGGTTACCATCCCAGGCTGATGATACGCCAGCCCGGCGATGATTGCGAAATCTGCCATTTCGATGCGGATTTCGTCCAAGCCGATCTAAGGGACCACAAAAGCCTGAAGGAGGCGGTCAAAGGAGCTGATGCGATCATTCACCTCGGCGCCCGGGCCACCTTCGAATCCTACAAGACCCTGAAGCCCTCCATCCTCGATGGTTCGCTGGCCCTGATGAAATCCGGGATCACAGCCGGTGTTCGCCGGTTTGTCTACAGTTCGAGCCTGTTGGTCTACGGGGGAAATACGTCGCGCGTGGATGCCGATACCCCGGTCAATCCGGTCCTTGATTACGGCCGCATAAAAGTGGATACTGAAAAACGGCTTTCAGAGATCGCCGCATCCGCCGGCGTCTCTTTTGCAGCCCTTCGTTTGCCTCATGTATATGGCGCCCGGGATCTATATTTCAGCCAGCTGCGGGCCGGTCGTCTGATTCTGCCGGGCCTCGGAAAAAACATTTACACCCACCTACATGTGGCCGATGCGGCGGCCGCAATCATTGCCTGTGCCGCACAGGCTTTTTCAGGCATATTGCCCATCGGTGACCGCCTTCCGGCTACCTGGGATGCATTTCTTAAAGTCGTCAGGCAACACTACCCGAAAGCGAGCGTTTATTTAATGCCCCGATGGCTGGCGCTGTTGGCCACTTTTTTGCTGTCCCCATTCCGACGGGCTCGTCCGAACCCGGGTCTGGAAACTCCTGGCGCTGTGCGCACCTACAATTTCAATCTCGCCGTTGACCCGGATCTTTTATGGAAAGACCTGGGATTGGCTCCGACCTATCCGACAATTTACGAAGGGATTCCGGCCGTAGCGGCCGAAGGTAGGAATTTGGGGGTGTTGAACTTATGATGGACTTCTCAGCAATTGATGGATCAAAAGAAGACCGGCGATGTGATTAACTATCCACACCGCCGGAATAAAGGAGGTTAACTGTCGTTGACAGCGGGAGGGTCAGACCGTTTCGGGACGTGGAAGCGTTACACCATCAGCCTCTTCGGTACTGAGCAGCCCGCTTTCCAAATCTTTCCCTTTCAGGTCTTGATAAGCATTCGCTGCACCCTCGGGTGTCGTGCGTATCGGAAATTTAAAACGCTTAATGGTTCCGTTTCTAAATTTACAGGTCCACATTACGTCTTCAGTTCCCAACATCGGCATAACACTGCTGCCGAGGGGCACAAAATCAGCATAACCCCTCACCTCTATTGCCTGAGTGGGGCAGATTTTGACGCATGAAAAACATTCCCAACATTGGTCCGGTTCCTGATTGTAAGCCTTCATCGCGTCAGGATCCAAAACCATAAGGTCATTGGGACAAATGTACATACATGCTGTCTTGTCCCCACCTTTACAACCATCGCATTTATCTGCGATAACAAAGGACGGCATAAAAGACCTCCTGTACAAATCGCCAGATGACAGACCCGCGGGTTATTCCGCGCACCCCGCCCGGCGTTGTGCTGCTTGGCACAATCGGATTCCCCTGAATGTACTTTGGGATAGTTTGTCTAACTTTATAAAAATCACCTTTTAATTTGATTATTCATAAATATATTATCTATTTGAGAACATCGGTATCGATTTGTTAAACATAGACAGTATTTAGACATATAATGCGCATCAGTCCGTGTTTGTCAACCTGCTTGAATTACCGGGAGACCGCCGCAGATTTTGGAGGGTGACCAATAGAAAGAAATGGAATCATCGAGCACGGCAGGAATGCCCTCGTACATGCTTGGATATTTGGGCTGAAAACCGATTGTCTGGCGCTGTGATAGGGATTTGCCTGGCCGGTGATGGCAAAAATAAAATCCAGAACACGGATTCCCAAACAGGACAAAATTTGCGGCACCCCCGTATGCCAGCAAATTGCAGCCGAATACAAAACTGCTGGCCTGCGCTTCAATCGCAGCTTGCATGCGATTCAGTGAACCTTCGACAATCGATGGGAACAGTCGCGGATAGGGCTCAAATGCTGCTCGGGCCCCGAGGTGGATAACGGTATCAATCCCTGAAAGGCGACGACCCAAATTATGGGGCGGTTATCACTCGATTCGAACCGTAACGGCGTGTTCTTGAACACCGTTGTTACCGTAACCCAGAGCATTCCAATGGGCCGTCTCGGGCTGCCGGTGGCCGTTGGTATCGGTTGCCCGGGCCATAATGGCATAGTCACCCCCGGACTTAACTTCCCATAAGAACTCCCAATGGCGCCAGGCGTATGGCTGCTCGAGTCCGATCAACTCGGACGGATGCCAGGAGGCACCATCGTCGACCGACACTTCGACTTTGTCAATTCCAGCCTCGCCGGCATAAGCCGCTCCTCTGATCGGGACGATGCCGGCCGAAAGGACTTGACCCTTTGCGGGCTCGACAATGATAGATTTGATGCCGATTTCTGTGACCACCTCGCCGGATTTCGGGTCTTGGCCTTTTTGAAAAATGCGGTAGACCTTGTCCATGAAAAAGCCCTCAAATGGCTTGTCCAGAACGCTAATGTTTTTGAGCCACTTCACACAATTGGCCCCGGTCCAACCTAACGCCAGAGCCCGCAGGGGGTATCCATGTTT
>Ga0265303_10002240_pt1 | contig 11951 bp, 10 predicted proteins | sample Helome_2_FD_192494 | JGI IMG/M metagenome (GOLD analysis project Ga0265303, IMG submission 192494) | Marine sediment microbial communities from subtidal zone of North Sea - Hel_20160317 (Illumina Assembly) | ecosystem: Environmental > Aquatic > Marine > Subtidal zone > Sediment ...
CACTTTCATCGTTTAACTGAGGCAACGTTTTAGAATAAATTGAACGAAGTGCCGACGTCCTGAGACATTCAATACATTTGGAATTTCGGCAATATAGTGTTTGTATGTCCTATACTCGAATAAGGAACATCCCCGACGTATGTTTTCCTTCTTTGAAAAACTGTTGAACCCATTCCCGCCGGAGTTGCCGGTGCATCCGCCGTCTACTTTGTTTGCGTTTTGCCGGCACTATACACAAGGCGTCTGGCCATGGATCTTCATAACTGCTTTCCTGGTGACACTGGTGGCGGCTACTGAAGTTCTGCTTTTCAGTTTTCTCGGCAATGTTGTCGATTGGCTCAGTGGCGCGGACAAAGCGACCTTTCTGGAGCAGGAAGGTGACACATTGATATTGATCGGGGCGGTGGTTCTGCTGGCCTTGCCTCTGCTCACGCTGATGTTGACGCTGGTGAGTCATCAAACCATTATCGGTAATTATCCGATGCGTATCCGCTGGCTGGCTCATCGTTATCTGCTGCGGCAAAGCTTTGGATTTTACCAGGATGAGTTCGCCGGCCGGGTGGCCACCAAGGTCATGCAAACCGCACTCGGTGTGCGCGAGGCGGTGATGAAAGTAGCCGACATACTGGTCTACATATGCGTGTATTTTTCAGGCGCCCTGTTTCTGGTTGCGAGCTTTGATGTATGGATTGCAGTGCCCTTCGTGGTCTGGCTGCTGTTATATATGGCCTTGCTCAGCTTTTTGCTGCCGCGCTTGCACGAGGTTGCCGAGCGGCAGGCCGACGCGCGCTCGACCATGACCGGCCGAGTGGTCGACAGTTACACCAATATCATGACCGTCAAACTCTTCGCGCACGCCGGGCAGGAAGAAACATACGCGCGTGAAAGCATGAGTAAATTCCTGGCCACCGTGTATCGCATGATGCGTCTGTCCACACACCTCGAGGTGTGGGTGGAAGTGCTCAACGCCTTGTTGTTGTTTACAGTTGGTTTTATTTCCATCTGGTCGTGGCTCAATGATGTCGCCAGCGTCGGCGCGGTTGCCGTGGCGGTTGGCCTCGTCCTGCGCATGTCCGGTCTGTCCCACTGGATCATGTGGGAAATGTCGGATTTATTCGAAAACCTCGGCATGGCGCAGGACGGTATGAATACCATCGCCAAGGTACAAACCGTCACGGACATACCCAATGCCCCCCCGTTGAATGTGACCAGCGGTTTGATCGAATTTGAAAACATCAGTTTTCACTATGGCAAGAAAGGCGGCGTCATTGACGACTTTTCGCTCAGCATTCTGCCCGGCGAGAAAGTCGGTATTGTCGGACGTTCCGGTGCGGGAAAAACCACGCTGATGAATGTATTGTTGCGTCTGTTCGATGTCGAACGGGGGCACATTTCGATCGACGGACAGGACATTTCGAAGGTGGACCAGGAGTCACTGCGTGGACAGATCGGTGTTGTCACCCAGGACACGTCCTTACTCCACCGAACGGTGCGGGAAAACATCGCCTACGGGCGGCAGGGAGCAAATGAGGAAGACATTATCAGCGCGGCAAAGCGCGCCAACGCATACGACTTCATCCTCGACCTGAGTGACCATGAAGGACACAGTGGCCTGGATGCCCAGGTTGGCGAACGCGGCGTGAAGCTGTCGGGCGGTCAACGACAGCGGATAGCCATCGCGCGTATGTTTCTGAAGAATGCACCCGTCCTTGTGCTAGATGAGGCGACGTCCGCACTGGATTCTGAAGTGGAAGCAGCCATCCAGGAAAACCTCCTCCAGTTAATGGAGAACAAAACCGTCATCGCCATTGCTCACCGGCTGTCGACCATCTCAGCTCTTGACCGTCTGGTAGTGATCGATCAGGGGAAGATCGTCCAGCAGGGCACCCACGATGAACTTGCGCACTCGGATGGTTTGTATGCGGAGCTATGGAAAAGACAATCGGGCGGATTTATTGTTTGAATCCTGGTATCCGCCTGAAACTCTGACCGAGATAGCTTTGCTTTTCACCGAAGCTTTCACTGCATGCCGGGGTTGCCACCAAAGCCAATGAACGAGCGAAGCTGGAACGATTGTGCCGATATATCACCAGACCGGCATTAAATCATGACGCAATCCTTTAGGAAACAAGCCATTGCTTTGGCCGCATTTTTTATTGTTTCGAGTTCCTGTTTCGCTGAAGAGAATGCCTCGAACCCCCTGGCGAAGGTGAAATATACGGACGTCCGGGCTCAATACTTCAACAACCCGGGTGGATCCTACACCTGGGATTTCTGGCTCGCGGACGGCGCCTTCATGGCCAGCGACAAACTGAAGATCAAGTATGAACTCCACTACTGGAAGACTGATGTGACCGGTTCCAGTGAGAGTGCTTTTGAATCAGTTCACCTCAAGCCGATCTACTTGCCCAAGAAAGGCACCCTGGGCGGATGGAATTATTCACTGGCTGTTGCTGTTGCCCTGTCATTCTTCCGCCCCAGCCAGTTAGCCAATGGGTTTGCGGATATCCCGTGAGCGACCAGGCTCAGGAACACCGTCAGCACCACGACCATGGCGATGAACCGGTCTCCCGGCACACTCTCATTCAGGACGATGATCGCGAAAACAATACTGGCCAGCCCCCGGGGCCCGAACCAGCCGAGGAATAGTTTTGAACTCGTGCTCACGCCACTCCCCGTCAGTGACAGGAAGATCGGCAGCATGCGGATAACCGTGAGGCTCAGCAGCGCATAAACCAGCATCTCCCAGGTGAAGTATTGGTAAGACTGGCCGATGACGGCGGCCCCGAAAACCAGCCAGGTCATCAGCGCCAAGGTTTCCCCGATGCTCTCGGAACCAAGCACCAACCGGTGCGTTGCATCCTTCGCCTTGAAGCCGAAGAACAAGCCGCCGGTGAAAGCTGCTATGTAGCCGCTGCCATGGAGACTTTGAGCAACGGCAAAACAGCTAATGGCCAGGGCAGTAACCGTCACCGGTGTCCAAATTTCACTCAGCCAGCCCCGGTCCCGGCACCCTTTAAGCGCCCAGGTGCCTGCCGCGGCCAACCCCACGCCAACGACCAGGCCGATTCCGAGTTCCTCGAAGATAAGTTTGAGGGCAAGTGAAGTTCCGCTGGCTTCATGGCCACTGCCGCCAACAGCAAGTGCGATAAAGACCAACAGGATGGGCACGCACAGCCCGTCGTTCAGTCCGCTCTCGATGTTCAGCCCCTCGCGGATCGGCGCAGGCACCGCCTGGTTGGTTATCACGCCTTTGCCCAGCGCGGCGTCGGTTGCGGCAAGCATGGTACCCAGGATGGCCGCTTCGAACAGTGACAGGTTATCGAACAAAAAGGATGCGGCCACGGTACCCAGGAAGACGGCGCCGGGCAGACCTAGCAGCAGCATTTGCGAGGGAATGCGGAACTGTCGCTTGAGTATGGAAAAATCCGCGTTGGCGGCATCATTGAACAGGATCAAGGCCAGGGTCAGGTCTGCAAGCACACGAAACTCGGTACTGGACACATCCCCATCAAACCAGCCGAGCCCGAGGGGACCCATCAGCAGCCCCGCGGCGACGAACACGATCGGACCGGATGCCGCCGCGCGCTCCACCCGCTTGGCGACCAGGCTGTAACAAAAAACGAACAATCCAAATACAGCGAGTTCAACGTACATAGTGGTCTCCTGTTACCGCAGTGCCATTTTTCACAGGCTTATGTCTTCATCGTCCAGGCGGTGGCCCCATTCTTTCTTGGCGCGCAAATACCGCCGGTTCCATTCGCCAACGCCGGTTACGTGTTTTTCCTGGGTGATTCCATGCAAACCAAAGTTTCGCAGGTCTTCGATTTTTTTCGGATTATTGGTCAGCAAGCGGAACGGCTCCTCCCCGACAAAGTGCTTGATCAGCACCGCAGCATCGGTAAAGTCACGCGAGTCATCGGGCAGACCCAGGGAGCGGTTGGCCTGGTAAGTATCTTCCCCTGCATCCTGCAATAAGTAGGTGGCTGCCTTCGCCCACAAACCGATGCCCCGGCCTTCGTGGCCTGCCATGTAAACCAGGTAGCCACCGGCGGGGTCTGCATTGATCCGTGCGATGGCGGCATCCAATTGCGGACCGCAATCGCAGCGTTGCGAACCGAATACGTCACCGCTCAGGCAGTTGCTGTGAACCCTGATCAAACAGTTTTCAGCCGGTTTCCCGATCACCAGCACACTGTTGATCGCCAGCGGTGAGACCAAGTGGGCAAACAGATTTTGTTCGCCCCGTGCGCGTAAGTCCGATGCCAGCGATTCCACCCGGCCAAGCTCGGTGCTTCGAACCGTTGCATACCAATCCACGATGGTCTCCACGGACGGCAGCGAAATGGGCAGCGGAACCGGTCCCAACAGGTTAATCGACAGTCCGCCCGGCGGTTCAGGCGCGTGCACATCGATAAGCTGACCTGATTCGTCAATACGCAGCAGCTTACCTTCAGCAATAAGCCGTTTTCGGACATCTGGATTGATATAGGTAAACATCAGAAACCAATTCCTCAGGATTATTCAGTCCGACAGATTTACGGTCTTTTGCCGCTTACGATTGACCTTAAGCCGCGTCACATCGGGCCTGGAATAATGCCCCGCCGGATCGAAATTCTGCCGCTCGCGCGCGACTTTCTGGATGTCGGCTTCCACGACCCATAGCCCCTCTTCGCCCACCTGGGGCTCGAGCACCCACTGGCCATCCGGCCCGGCAACGCAGGAACCACCGTCGGCCAGCCAGTCGCTGGCTGCCTGGCGGATGAGGTCTGCATGCGGCACGTTATCGGGAACCTTGTCCGCGTGCATCATGCCGCTGACGGACACCACGTAAGAGCGGGACTCTTTGGCGATGAAGCGGGTGATGTCTTCGGTGTTGCGGCGGCTGCCGGGCCAGACCGCCACGTGCAGATTTTCGCCCTGCCCGTACAGCGCCGCCCGCGGCAACGGCATCCAGTTTTCCCAGCAGTTCAGCCCGCCGACCCGGAACTCACCCAGGTCGTGAACTCGCAGACCGTTGCCATCACCGGGCGACCAGACCAGCCGTTCTTCGTAAGTGGGCATCAGCTTGCGATGCGTTGAGCCGATCCGCCCATCCGGGGCAATGTAGACCAGCGTAGCGTACAGGCTGAAACCGCCGCGGTCTCTGGATTTTTCAATGGTGCCCAGGTAGACGGCGATACCCAGTTCTCCCACCCTTTTGCAGAGCGAATCGAGATCACCGCCTTCTATATCAACGGCATTGGCTGCGTAATGCGCAAAGATGTCCTTCTGGACATCGCTTTCGAAGACTGCTCCACCGGTCAATTCCGGCCAGAACGGGTATCCCGGTAACAACGCTTCACCGAATACGACGAGCTGCGCGCCCCGGTCGGCAGCTGTTTCAATCTGCCCTTCTATCTTTGCCAGAGTTCCCTCACGGTTCAACCAATCCGGAATCATTTGCGCCAATGCGATTTTTAAAGCCATGGACTTTCCTGTGTTTATTCAGTGCTTCTCGGGATGGTAAATGATGGCTCCTTCCCGCCGGGCGTAGCGTTTCAACACCGCCCTCGCCTCCTCGTGTAACACGCCACCCTTGGTGCGGATGCCTCGCCGCTCGAGGGATTCCGCCCAGTTGGAAGGCTTGTCTCCTTCATCGAAACCTGCCTCTTCCGCATCATCCTTGCCCGCACCCCATATGATGCTGCTGACACCCGACCAGGGAACGGCGCCGAAACACATCGCGCAAGGCTCGCAGGAGGTCACCAGTTGCGCGCCTCCGGTCGAACCGAGGTTCCAGCTGCCGATGGCGCTCTGGGCCAGGCTGATGGCCACCATCTCGGCATGTGCCAGCGACAGCTCCGCGGAGGTCACCAGGTTGACGCCAACGCTGAGCAGGCGATTACTGTCATCTTCCACCACGATCGCGCCAAACGGACCGCCGGTGTGATGCTTTACGTTTTCCGCAGCCAGCGTCACGGCCAGGTGCATTCTCTGCTCGATGGTTTCCAGCGGATCATTCCAGCCGTCCATGAACTCATCCAGCCAGGCCGGCAACCGCATTTCACAGGATTTGTGCAGGCTCATGTACCCGCCCTCTGCCTGAGCGCTTCGAACAGGCACACGCCGGTTGCGACGGAAACGTTGAGGCTGCTGACGCTCCCCCGCATCGGGATTTGAAGATGAAAATCACACAACTCGGAGGTCAGTCTTCTCATGCCCTTGCCCTCGCTGCCCATCACCAGTCCCAGCGGACCTGAGAGGTCGGCCTGGTACAACTCCTGCCCCGAACTGTCGTCGGTGCCGGTCAGCCAGATACCCTTGTCTTTCAATTGCCTCAGCACGCGCGCCAGGTTGGTGACGAAAAGGATGGGTAGCACTTCGGCAGCACCGGACGCAGAGCGCCGCGCCACCGGCGTCAGGCCAACCGAACGGTCTTTAGGCACAATCACAAGGTCTACCCCCGCGGCTTCAGCCGTTCGCAGGCAGGCGCCGAAATTGTGTGGGTCCTGAACGCCATCGAGAATCAAAACCAGTGGTGCGCCCTCTATGGCTTCCAACAGACGGCCAAGGTCTTTCTCAGTGCCGGTATTGGCCGAATCAAAATCCGCGATGATATCCTGGTGACGCTGTTCTTCGCAGCGCCGGTCCATTACACCACGTGCCTCGGTAGCCACGGTGATGCCGGCTTCGCGGGCTTTATCGGCCAGTTCCAGCACCCTGGGGTTACGACACTCCTGCGCGACGGTGATACTGAGTAGTTGCTCAGGGGCCCTGGAAAGGGCTGATGCCACTGAGTGAATGCCAATTAAAAGGCTGTCACGGTTTTTCTGACTCATCTGACCATTTCAAAATCGATTTTTCGTTCATCCACGTTAACGGCCATCACTTTAACCTGTACCTTTTGAGCAAGCTGGTAAACCTTGCCGGTACGGTCGCCGGTAAGACGGTGTACTACCGGATCAAAATGATAATAATCATTGGGCAGTGAAGTAATGTGCACCAGGCCACTGACATGATTTTGACTCAATTCCACGAACAGGCCAAACGATGTGACGCCGGTCACCTGCCCTTTGAACACGTCGCCAATATGTTGTTCCATGAAGTAGGCTTTGAGCCGGTCGTTGACGTCCCTTTCCGCTTCCTCAGCCCGCCTTGAGCGATGTGAACACTGCTCGCACATTTTGTCCATCTGCTCTTTCGACCACGGATAGCCTTTTTTGCCATGCTTTTCAGTCACAAAATGGATGGCCCGGTGTACCAACAGGTCCGGATAGCGGCGAATCGGTGAGGTGAAATGTGAATAGGCCTTCAGGGCCAAACCAAAATGCCCGGTATTGGCTGCCTGGTACGTGGCGAGACTCTGTGCCCGTAATAACACCGCCATGATCAGCGGTTGATCTTCCCTGCCCTTTATTTGCTGAACGATGTTTTCAAAATCGCGCGGCTCCGGACGGCTCTTCCAGGGCACGCGGATACCCAATCCTTTTAAAAACTGTTCAAGCGATTCGAGACGGTCAGGCTGAGGCGGTTCATGGGCACGGAAAGGTGCGGGCAGTTGCTGGCGAATCAGGAAATTGGCCGCCTCCACATTGGCCGTGATCATGCACTCTTCGATGATCATGTGGGCGTCGTTACGCTCGTAAGGGATGATATCGGCCACTGCACCGCGCTCATCGAACTGAAACTGAACTTCAGTACTCTCAAAATCAATCGCACCGCGTTTCGTGCGCGCTCGCCGAAATGCCTTGTACAAGCCGTACAGATCTTTGAGCGACGCTGAGACAGCTGTTGCTCCCGGCCTGATTTCTGATTTTCCGCTGACCAGCCAGTCCCAGACCTGCTGGTACGTCAGGCGTGCCTGGGAGCGCATGACCGCGGTATCGAAACGCGAACGCACCACCACGCCGGATTCGTTGATCGACATGTCGCAGATCACGCACAGGCGGTCCACGTCGGGTTTCAGTGAACACAGGCCGTTGGAAAGCGCCTCTGGCAGCATCGGAATGACCCGGCCGGGAAAATAGACCGAGGTGGCGCGTCTGATCGCTTCTTGATCCAGCAAACTGCCTGGTTTTACATAGGACGAAACATCGGCAATGGCAACAACCAGGCGCCAGCCATTCTTGCGGCGCTGAGCATACACGGCATCGTCGAAATCCCGGGCATCCGCGCCATCGATGGTCACCAGCGGGAGGTCCCGCAAATCCCGCCGGCCTGCATGCATGGCCTCGGTAACCTCGTCGCCAAAGGCCGCAGCCTCTGCTTCCACGCCTTCGGGCCATTCATGCGGCAAATCGAGATTACGAATGGCAATCTCGGTCGCCATACCCGGTGCACCGCTTTTGCCGAGTATCTCAATAATTTTTCCAACGGGAGGCTGACGCTCCCCTGGCTGTTGCAGGATCTCGACTACAACGACCTGGCCCGGTTGCGCGCCAAAGGTATCTTTAACTGCAACGAGAATATCCTGGTTGATCCTGGGATCATCCGGAACCACCCGGGCGATACCACTTTCTTCAACAAAGCGCCCCACCACGCGCTCATGAGCCCGCTCCAGAATCTCCCTGATTGCGCCTTCCTTACGTCCCCTGTTGTCGATGCCGATGACCGAAGCCAGCACGCGGTCACCATGCAAGACGCTGCGCATCTGCCGGGGTGATAAGTACAGGTCAACATCGCCGTCATCCGGCATGACAAAGCCATAACCGTCCTTGTGTGCACTGATCCGGCCTGCAACCAGGTCCATCTTCGCCGGCAGGCCGTACGCGTTACGCCGGTTTTTGATCAGCTGTCCATCACGCTCCATGGCGCGAAGGCGTCGCCGCAGAATTTCCCGGCTGTCGTCGGAAACCACATTCAGACGCTCTACAATGTCGCGCCGCTGCAGTGGCCGGCCGCGGTCTTCCAGTAGGCCCAGTATGTCTTTCCTGGACGGTGCTTCGGCGTTTATTCGCCTGTCTTTGCTTACATTTTTTGATTTTTTGCTCATGGGTCTATTGTAGCCGCAATTCGAGGGCTCAATACCTTTTAAAAACAAGGCATTGATCGCGTCAAAACCGGGCGAGGTTTTTGTTGACTTCGGACCCCGGAATCACTACAGTACGCCCCGGTTCCTGGGTTCCCCCTTTACCTGCGAACCGACCCCAAGGCGGAGGTTCCCCCTTTACCTCCGCCTTATTTATGCCCAGGTGGCGGAATTGGTAGACGCGCTGGCTTCAGGTGCCAGTGAGCAATTAGCTCGTGGAGGTTCAAGTCCTCTCCTGGGCACCAGTATCAAGAACGATAATAACGATTAAAAATAAGAAATCTACAGCCCCGCTTGCGGGGCTTTTTTTTGAAAAAGGGGGTCATAAAGGGGGTAGAATCCAGTATTCAATTCCACTGGGGAAACCATCACCATGTTCGACCACGTCAATGCCGTTGCGCCCGATCCCATTCTGGGCATTCTTGCCGCTTACGCGGCAGATCCCAACCCGAATAAGATCGACCTCGGAATCGGTGTATATCGCGATGAGCGGGGCAACACGCCGATACTCGAATGCGTGAAAATAGCCGAACAGATCCTGGACAGCACACAGACCACCAAATCCTACCTGGGCCCACCAGGTGTCAAGGGCTTCAACAGCGCCATTACCCAGCTGATTTTCGGTGAGAACAGTGCAGTGCTGAATGAGGACCGGGTACGTACCGTACAGACCCCCGGCGGCACCGGAGCCTTACGGGTCGGCGCCGACCTGATCAAAGCGGTGACTCCGGACGCAACCGTCTGGCTCAGTGATCCCACCTGGGCCAATCACAACGCCATTTTCCCCGCCGCCGGACTAAAAACAGAAACCTACCCCTACTTTGACGGTGAGAAAAGTGAACTCAGGTTCGATGACATGATGAGTGCCCTGCGCGACAAGGGCCCGGGTGACGTGGTCTTGTTTCACGCCTGTTGCCACAACCCCTGTGGCGTCAGCCCCAATCCGCAACAGTGGGGGGCCATCACAGACCTGGCTGCCGAGCGCGGCTTCACACCGATGGTAGACATCGCCTATATGGGCTTTGAGCGAGGTATCGAGGAAGATGCCCTGTCCGTGCGCCTGTTCGCGGAAAAATGTCCCGAACTGATCATGGCCAGTTCCTGTTCCAAGAATTTCGCGGTGTACCGCGAACGCGTGGGCGCCATTTCGGTAGTCTGCCAGAGTAGTGAAAAAGCCGGCAACGTGCTGACCGTGATCAACTCGCTGACGCGCCAGAATTATTCCATGCCGCCCACCCACGGCACCGGCATCATCGATATCATCCTGCATGACGAAGAACTGACCGAACTATGGGTCAGCGAGGTCACCGGCATGCGCAACCGCATCAACGGCCTGCGCATAACCCTGTCGGAGAAAATCGAGGCCGCCGGCATCGAGAAGGATTTTTCCTTCCTGCAGCGCCAGTCAGGCATGTTCTCCTTTCTCGGTTTATCCGTGGATCAGGTGACGCGTCTGCGCAAGGACTACTCGATTTATACAGTCAATTCTGCACGGGTGAACATCGCTTCTTTCAACGACAGCAACATCGATTACTTTGTCCAGGCGCTTAAGACCGTGCTTTGATCGCCAATCCACAAAATGAACTGATCACTGCAAATCGCATTTGTTTTCCGCACCTTTCTGATACCACCTGATATAGGCGAATTCTATAAAAGCGTCGGTCCAGTCCTGAATATCCACCTCACCCCCCATGGCTCCACCTACCGCGATGTTCATGATCGGAAACATCGCACGGTTCAACTCTTCTTCGCCAGTCGTATCCATCGTGGCGTTGATCTTGCCATTCAGTGTCCACTTGATAGAGTTTTCCTGCCATTCGATCCCGATCACGTTCCATTCGCGCCAGTCGATAGCAAAACCTCTGTCGATTTGCCCACCCCATCCCATGTTTTCAGAGCAGACATCGATGGGGCGAATGTCACAGGACCGATGATCCCAACCCGGGCCATTGACGCCCGGATCCCAGTGCACATTGTGGAAAAGAATATCTGGCGTGGCGGACACGTGCTCAAGGATGTCCAGTTCGCCTGCGACGGGCCAGGCATTTTCACAAGACCTGTCGAGCGAGTCACCGCCGCAACTGCCCGGGCCTTCGTTGATCGTTGCGTCGAGCATCCAGAATGCCGGCCACAAGCCGCTTCGGGACTTGCCTTGGCGGGAGAAAGGTAAGCGAAAAGAAACTTCAACGTAGCCGTACTTCGCCTCAAACTTATTTTTCGTCATCGCTCTGCCCGATGTATATCTTTCTTCGCGGTCGGCGCAACCCGTGCCGGATTCACATGGCCAGCCATAATCGTCGGCGCAGTTAACATCATCGCAGCGCACTGGTTTGCCTTCGTCACGCGCATGAATACTGAACACACCATCGCGAATACAGTAATTGTAATCATCAGGGTAATCCGTGCATTGACGTTGTGTATAAAGCATTTCCTCGTTGTTGACATTGAGGTTTTGAAACTGCCAGTACTGCTGGTTGAGTTCGCAACCATTTTCATTACAGTGCACACCATCAAATTCATCATGCCAGATACAGCCATAACCCTCGAGGACGTAGGTAGCTGCCAATGGTGCATCGGACCAGGCAGGTAATGAGAACAACAAGCTCACCAGAATCAACAATGGTTTCATTCATGCCTCCAATCAGTAGAACGGGGTCAGAGTAATTCGACCCCAAATTTTACCTGTCCAAAAGCCAACCAGCCCGGAATCTGAATCAGCCAGAAATTAGTGTCTCGTTTCATTGCTCTGCAGGCGATTAACGGTCACCCCGCTAGGATACTGCCGATCGCCTGATGAGTCAGTAAGTCTGCGTTGAGTTGCGTCAATGGGCCGTTAACGGAGATTGTTGGCAGTCGGAGAACAGGTTCCGCTATCAAGCGATCAGCGGAACCTGTTCAGCATCCAATATCACAGGCGATTAGTTCTCAGTTCGGCCGAGGG